>ERZ808028.134-NODE-134-length-76985-cov-6.898411_pt1 | contig 76985 bp, 70 predicted proteins | sample MGYA00380184_ERZ808028 | MGnify/ENA primary metagenome ERZ808028 (study PRJEB31490, sample SAMN06133397) | mouse gut metagenome | isolation source: J8_1 | host: mice | place: China: Chengdu | collected 2015-05 ... | reverse complement strand
CTTTTAGACATAAAAATGCCCCCTTTACAGTAGTAGAGAACTTTTATTATTTCTCTGTCTACTATATTGGGAGCATATCAGAATGTCTGTTGCATTCAATTAGTTGGTTATGCCTATTTTTAATCATCATTCAATTTTTCAATGCCTTTTAACTCCCACAAACTAGCTTTTCACTTACTTCTTTTTCGCAAAATAAACAATACAAATTGGATTAGTCATTCTTCGGTAAAAATGCTGAAACAGGTCCAAGCTCATGCTCTAAATAATTACGCACTTTTTGCGGAAACAGTGCCAGTGCTTCGTATGCTTCTTCCATTGTTTTGATGATTTCATCTGTATTCACATCTAAAAATTCACGGACAATTTGTTGTCTCAACATAATGACTTTTTTAATCGGCTCCACCATTTCTTTTGAAATAACTTTCTCATCATCCATAATGTCGATAATATCTTCATAACTACCTGGATCACGCATAATAAAGCCATCAATCATTGCATTCCCAACATCAATCATTGCTTCAATCACATCATGCGTTAAACGTGTTAATGCTAACGTATGAATTAAATCCTCGTTCCAAGCTTGCTCTTTTTTGTACAACTCTAATAAACTTTCAATATGCGTTAACGCTTTTTCAATTTGCTTACGGTCAACAAAGTACATAATTTTCCCTCTTTCATATGTATTTATCTATTTTTAGTATACCATATTTCTTTATTTTTCTACGTTTGAATATTTGCACATTGAATCATTTACAAGTAATGCCAAAAGCTATTGACTTTTATTTTAGATGAGCTATAATTATAAATGTCTTGAATGATTATTCATTTCGGTTTCGTAGCTCAGCTGGGAGAGCGCCACCTCGACAAGGTGGAAGTCGGGGGTTCGAGCCCCTCCGAGACCATACCTTATAACCCTTATCACTAAAGGGTTTATATTAGAACACTGTCTTTGAATTGACGGTGTTCTTTTTTCTTGCCGACGTTTTGACGGCGAACTATTAAAGTTTGACAACATAAAAAAACACCGCCCTCGATTAAACCAAAAGAGCGGTGTTTTCCTCCCAAACTGCGGGAGTCTCACGGAAAATTTGAAATTAAATCTTCATTACTTAAAACCTTACTTGCTTGTGACGAATCTTGCCATCCCGCCAAAACAATCGGTATTACAATACTGTTTACGTTCAACAGTTGCTTTCAATTGCACTTCAAACAAAAAACTTTAACGCTGAATTACTTTGTTCTTACATGAACATCCTCGTGAATCCTAAAAAACTTCAAAACTTTTTACTAGACGAGATCTGATTCATCAGCTTTACAAATTTTCCGTCAAGGCTGTGCAAATCTTCGCTGAAACGAATAACACTGCTTATTCCAGCTTCCATTTAGCCTTGTAATGATAGTATACCCGCCTCTATTTTATTTTAAACCTATTTTTTATTTTTTTATAGCTTTATTTTTAACTACTTCGTAACCTAAACAATAACCTGTGAAGTGATTTTTTTATTCCCTATCCTTACTAAACCGATTCTACTAATTCCTCAGGCTCTTCTTTAACGCTTTTTTGAATTCTAGTAAAACTTATTCTACCTACAACTCCAATGAATACAATAAAAATCCCGACGGCAAACAAAGTCATATTAGGTCCAAACTGATTGCTTAAAGGAGCAGCTAAGATAATTCCAACAAATACAGTAACATTATTAATTGAATTCACCAACGTGAAAATCCTTCCCCTATTTGAGTCATTGGATTCATGCATTAATATACTAGAATAAGACACTTGTAACAGTCCATTCGAGATGCCCATGATCAATAAAATCAGATAAAGATAGATAAAAGTAGGATAAAAAATTAAAGAGATAAAGACCATTCCGACGCCTATAATGCCCGTTGTGAAAAGGCGAAACAAGTTTAATTTTTTACTAAATAAACCAACCGCTAAAGTTGTTATAATCATCCCAATTCCAGTCGCAGTTTCTAATATTCCTAGTTTTGCGGCATCATAGTGCAAACCATTTCTAACATAATCTATCGCCAGGATATTAAAAAAACTAAACCCGGCAATCGCTAAGGAAAAAATAGAAATCAACGTCAGCAAGGTTTTATTCTTTGTTACAGAATGAATACCAACTTTGAATGCTTCCGAAAAGCTACCTATTTCTTCAGCATTAGTTCGCTGTGCCATACTTGTTTTAGCACTTATATTTAATAATATTGCAGATATAAATGAAACTAAATATAAAACTGCAACAACTAGAACTGTAAAACGAATACCGATTGTAGCAATTAGCACACCAGCAAGCCCCACACCTAACAACATGGAAATCTGAACAATATTTTGGCTTAGAGAAAGAATTGGCGTATATTGCGATTCGTTTGCATATTTCCCAATAAGCGTAGAGCGCGTCGGATTAGCAATTACAGTAATAATCGTATCTACTAATGCAAAGAAATAAATAATCAGTAAGAAATCAGTAAAGAAGAATAACGAGAAAATAAGAAGCGCTCTTGATATTTCTGAATACATCAAAATTTTATTTTGATTATATTTGTCGATTAAAACACCAAAAAATGAAGCTAATAAAACGAATGGGACTGTCTCCACGAGTACAATTCCCGAGATTGCCCAAGGACTTTGACTTAATTCTGTCACCATAATAATTAACAATAAACGCAAAATAGAATCGGCAAAGTTTGATGATGTTTGAGATAGTAAAATATATCCTATTTGTTGATTCGGTATAAACGCTTTCATTTTAGCTATCAATCTTTAATCCTCCCTCTTACAATGTTTTTGAAACGATATAACCGTCTACTTCATAACCGTAAAGCACGTAAAATTAAATATAACTGAATTATATCATAATTCAAAAACATTCTAACATTATATAATTGCTATTGTGAAAAAAGTCGTGCCAGGCACAAAACCGGTAACAATTCAGAAAACTCCACAACAAATCAACAATTTTAAAAAGCAGCCCATGACAAAAATCATGGACTGCTTTTATGTTAGAAGAATAATTGGCAAATCGGCTTTCGCTTATATCTTTATGCAACTGCCAATTTGCTGTTGTCGTCATCTTTATCTCGCGATTTGTATTGAATCGCAAATAAGATTAAGAAGGCGATAATCCCAACGATGTCTGTCATCGTTTCTGGGAAGATTAATAAAAATCCTGTGGCAAGTGTTAATAATCTTTCTATCCAATTACACTTGCGGTACCAGTAGCCAATCATTCCTGCACCAATGGCAATCATGCCGACGAGTGCTGTAATCGTTACCCAAACGACTTCTAAGAAGGATGAATCAATCATGAGAAGCGCCGGGTTAAAGACGAACATATACGGAATAATAAAGGCGGCGATGGCCAATTTAGATGAGGTGACACCTGTTTTAATTGGGTCTCCACCTGAAATACCTGACGCTGCAAATGCTGCCAAGGCAACTGGCGGCGTAATATCTGCCACGATTCCGAAGAAGAATACGAATAAATGTGCAGATAACGCAATGACTAATGGTGTTGCTACGTTTGGATCTAAATCCATTGTTAATAATGTAATAACTGCTGGTGCAGCGATTGTAGATGTAATAACATAGTTTGCCGTTGTTGGCGAACCCATCCCTAATACGAGAGATGCAATCATTGTGAAAATTAATGTCAGTAAAATACTTCCACCTGCTGCAGAAATTAACCCATTCGCAAGCCCTAAACCAAGACCCGTTTTTAATACGACTCCAACGATAATCCCCGCACAAGCTGTCGCCGCTGCAACTGCTAATGCAGTACGTGCACCGTCTACTAATGCATCAATCATATCTTTAAAACCAATTCTTGTTTCTTTACGAATCGCACTAACCGCAATTGTTAAAACAATCCCGTACAACGCAGCTTGCATGGTCGGTACACCGATTAGTAGGAAGAAAATGATTCCCGCAATCGGTAATAATAAATAAATTTTCTTCAATACTTCTTTTCGGTTTGGAATTTGATCTTCGCTCATTCCTTTTAAACCTGTACGTTTTGCTTCAAAATGCGTCATAATCCAAATTCCAGAGAAATATAAAAGCGCTGGAATCGTTGCCGCTTTAGCGATTTCCCAATACGTAATACCTCCGATGAACTCTACCATTAAGAAAGCAGCGGCACCCATAATTGGCGGCATTAATTGTCCACCTGTTGAAGCAGCCGCCTCAACACCACCAGCAAATTCTTTACGATACCCTAATTTTTTCATCATCGGAATCGTATAAGAACCTGAACCAACAACGTTTGCAACCGAACTTCCTGAAATGGTTCCTTGTAAAGCACTTGAGAATATTGCAACTTTCGCAGGTCCTCCTGTCGCACGCCCAGCAATGGCAACTGCTAACTCATTAAAGTAGTTACCCACACCAGTTTTAACAAGGAATGCCCCAAAGAGTAAGAACACGAATATAAAGGTCGCAGATACACTTATTGGCGTACCTAAAATACCATCTGTCGTGTAAAACATTGTACGCACAATACTATTCAAATCTTGCCCACGGTGATTTAAAAAACCTGGGAAATAGGGTCCGAAAAAGGCATACACTAAAAACAATGTCGAAATGACTGTAATCGGAATACCTACGGCACGTCTAGCTGCTTCTAACGTTAAAATAATCGCAATAATTCCGACTGCTATATCCATTTCTGTTAATCTTCCGATTTGCCCAGAAATTTTTTCAATGTTTAATGGCCAATACAAACCGACTCCAACGGATAATAGCGCTAAAATCAAATCATAAAAAGGTACTTTCCCCCTCTTTTCTTTCTTTAATCTTTTTCGTGCAGGAAATAAAATAAAGATTAATGATAACGCAAAACCTAAGTGAATCGAACGTTGTACATACGCTGTAAACTGACCAAAAATAGCTGTGTACAATTGGAAAATAGAAAATGCTAGCAATCCAACAAAAACGATTTTTCTAAAGATAGAACCTAAATCTCTCGTATTGGACTCAGGATCGTATTTTCTTAAAATCTCATCCTGCTCTTCTGCTGAAAGCATTTCCACTTCTTCTTGCTCGTTGTTTTGTTTATTCTTATCCATTCAACTGTTCTCCTTTCCATAACTTCATATTCGAAATTTTCACTGCTTTAAACTCATAGTTTTTACCTTTTTCCAAATTTCCCTTTAAATCTATTTCATTCTCTTTATATCTTAAAGTTAGATCTGCGTCAACTCTTCCTATATGTAGTCGAAAAGAATCGATCACCTTATTTTTATATGTAAGCGTATAAACGCCATCTTTCAATTCCAAAACTTCATCTTCACCAGCGCTACTTGGCATGCCAATACCGAGATTTTCATAAGACACTTCTAACATTTTGAGCTGATGATCTTGTGTAATTTCATATTGTTCCAATACATCTGTTAAGTGAATCGAATGCACATAACGAATTGTAAAAGCTTTTTGTTCTTGAATTGGTACATAAAAATAATGTGGTTTCTCTGTTCTTGTTTCAGTTATTAATAGCACCGTCTGAAACGGTATAAATACATATGACAGTAATACGATTAGTATAAAAGATGGTACTAAAATTTTTATTAACTTCACGTTCATTCCTTCTTTCCTCTACAGCTAGATAATCGTGTAAAAAGAAAGGAGGCGACGAAAAGCTTAACGCTTCGCCGCCCAAACAGCATAACTTACATCTTATTCATCAAAATACTTTTGTGCACCTGGGTGTACTTTAATTCCTACACCATCAAGTCCTGTTTCTTTTTTAATGTATTTTGCTTTGTCATGCTGAATCGAAGATGCATTTTCATAAATTGCTTTCGTAATTTCATAAACTAAGTCTTCTGGTAATTCATTTTTAACAACAAGCATAGCACCTACAGATACAGCATTTGTATCTTCAGTTGAGCCATACGTTCCAGCTGGAATTACTTCTTTTGCATAATATGGGTATTTCTCGATTAACTCATCTGCTTTAGCGTCTTCGATTGGCACGATAAACACTTTCGCAACAGCGTTTAATCCTTCAACAGCACCAGTCGGTGTACCTGCTGTTACGAATGCCGCGTCAATTTGACCTGATTGAATACTTTCTTGAGATTCACCAAAGTCTAAACTTTGTGCATCGATATCATCCATTGATAAACCGTGGATTTCTAATAATTGCTTCGCGTTTGCTTCTGTACCTGAACCAATTGCACCAACAGAAACTTTTTTACCTTTTAAATCTTCAAATGTTTTAATACCGCTTTTTTCTAATGTAACAAGTTGTACTGTCTCTGGGTATAAGTTACCGATTGCAGAAATCTCATCAATTACTTCCCCTTCAAACATTAACTGACCTTCAGTTGCATAGTAAGCAATATCCGTTTGAACGAATGCGATTTCAGCCGCACCCTCTTTTAAGTCAATCATGTTTGCTGCAGAAGCCTGTGATACTTCAGCATCAGTTTTAATACCAGTTTCTTTCGTAATAAAGTCTGCGAAAGTTCCGCCAAGTGGATAGTAAGTTCCTTGTGCTCCACCTGTTAAAATACTTAAATTTTTGTATGAATCCTTATCTTTTGTACCGCTATCTCCGCTATCTCCACTACTACTTGAACCTGAATCATTCGAGCCACAAGCAGCTAAGACTAGCATCATGATCATTCCAATGACTGCCAATAAACGTAATTTCGTCTTTTTCATTGTGTCATGCCCTCCCTATTTTTATCTGGAACAATATTGTTCCTTTATCCTATTATCATGAAAGCGTATTCATAAGTCAATATTCAAAATTAAATTAATACAAAAATAAACCATTTATACAAATTTTTCATGCATAAATGGTCTATTTTTTTACCTTTCTTCTCGCATCAATGCTTCTTCTTCATCTCTCGTACGATGTGCGATTCTAGATGCTGCACATGCTGCAACACTTGCGATTAAGTCATCTAAAAATGTATTGACCCCCTTCCCTTTCTTGGTATCTAGTTCATTAATAATTCCAATTTTGTTTTTATCCAAATGACCAAATGTCGTTACAGCAATCGAACCATACGTAAATACAGCACCTAATGCAATCGTCTCATCTACACCAAATAACCCTTCATCGGATTGAACAATTTGTTGTAAAGGTGTCGATAGTTTTCCTTGTTCACATAATTCATCTAATTCAATACCAACTAAAATTGCATGTTGAAGTTCACGTTTTTTCAGGACCATTTCAACAGCGTCTATACAGATTTCCATCGTTAAATCATGGTTATAAGGTATTTGCATTTCATAAACAATATCTGCAATCTTTTCTATTTGAACACCTCTGCGTTCCAAAGCTTCCAATGTTGCAGCTTCTACGACTGACGAGTGTACAATTTTCTCTTCTTGAGCCAATACGAGCGTCCCCTTTTTTATACAATTTGTAATTTAACTATTATACCTCTTTCTTAACATATGTTACAATCTCTTACATAAGAATTAAGGAGGTTTTTGTTATGAACCAAGGTAAAATTGAAGAAGTAACTCTCTATAGTGAAGCACTTGGCGAAGAAATGCAAGTTCTCATTCATTTGCCTGCGAATTATACACCGCTTTATAAATATCAATTATTAATCGCATCTGACGGCAAAGATTATATTCAATATGGTCGTACTGGCCGCGTGATTGACCAATTATTAGACGACAGTGAAATTGAAAACGTTATCTTTGTTGGTATTCCATACAAATCAGTGAAAGAACGTCGACGCATGTATCATCCAGAAGGTGATAAACGAGAAGCTTATACAAGATTTTTAGCCCATGAACTCGTCCCTTACCTAGATGCAAATTATCCAACTTATCAAGTTGGTCACGGTCGTGCGTTAATTGGAGACTCTTTAGCTGCTACCATATCATTATTAACTGCTGCAAAATATCCAAATATTTTTGGTAAAGTTATTTTGCATTCACCTCTTGTCAATGACTACGTGTTAGATGCTGTGAAATCGGTGAAAGACGTCGCTGCATTTTCGATTTATCATATTATCGGCACAGAAGAAACGACTGTCGAAACACAAGTGGATGGCATTCAAGACTTTTTAACACCAAATCGTTCTTTAAAGGCAGTCATTGAAGAAAAAGGCTTCGATTATTTCTACGATGAATTCGAAGGTGACCATACTTGGAAATATTGGCAAAAAGATATGCCAAGAGCAATTCGATTTAATTTCTCTGAATAAGTTACCACACAACAATTTCCAATTATTTTCCTTTTAAAATCAACCCAATAATGACAGAAATCTGTACATTCTGTTATAATAAGATTAAGCAACAAAAAACGAGGAGGTATTTCTTATGAAATATGGTATTGTAGCGTTTCCTTCAAAAGAACTTCAAGATTTAGCAAATGGCTATCGTAAAAGATATGACCCACACTTTGCACAAATCACGCCGCATATGACAATTAAAGGTGTATTTGATGCAAGTGACAAAGAAATTGAAGAAGTTGCAAAATCGATTAAAGCAGTTGCTGAAAAGCACAGTCCTTTTGAATTAAAAGTATCAAAAGTAAGTACATTTGCACCAATTACAAATGCCATTTACTTTAAAGCAGAATTAAATGATCAATTAGCAAGTTTACACAAAGATTTAAACTATGATTTCTTCGGTGATGAACCTGAATATACGTTCGTGCCACACATTACGATTGCTCAAAAACTTTCTTCTTCAGAACATGATGATATTATCGGTCAATTAAAAATGGTTGGCGTTGACCACACGGAAACAATTAGCCGCATCCATCTTCTTTATCAACTAGACGACGGTTCTTGGACAGTGTATGAAACATTTAAATTAGAAGGACAACAATAAGGTTTGTTCACGGTAAAGTTTGTTACCTCTAAACAACAATTAGATGATGCATTCTTTGTAAGAAGAAAAGTGTTCGTAGAAGAACAAGGTGTACCCTTAAATTTAGAATTAGATGAATACGATAAAACAGCTAGTCATTTCGTCGTTTACGAAAAAGATTCAGCAATTGGTGCTGGTCGAATTCGTGAAACAACAGATCGTATTGGCAAAGTAGAAAGAGTTTGTATTTTACCCGAATATCGCGGCTTGCATTTAGGAAAACTGATTATGCGAGCATTAGAAGATCACGGTAAAGAACTCCATTTCTCTAAAATCGTATTAAATGCGCAATCTCATGCTATCCCATTTTATGAAAGCATTGGATATGTTATTACATCGCCTGAGTTTTTAGATGCTGGGATTCCACACAAAGCAATGGAAAAAAACTTACATTAAAAAACAGCTGAACTAGACTTTTTAAAGTCCGTTCAGCTGTTTTTATGCATACTTATTGATTAACCTTCCTTGATCAACTGCTTTTAATGCTTGATTCGCTTGACGAATTGCTTGTTGATTTTCCAAAGAATTTTCAATCGGTGCATGGACGTTTTCGATAGGAATATGTCTATCTTCTTGTTGTGCCATTTGTTCTTCATTTGCAGAGTCTTCAAATTTCTCGCGAAAACTAGCGACTTTTTGCACGCGATCCAATTTTCTTACTTTCATCACATCATATTCATATAACATTCTGTTAGCGTATTGCGCTGATTGCAATGACTGCATCGGCAAAATATAGCCCATTTCCATGCACCCCCTAAATTTAGATTATTCTAATTACTATATCATTACCCCAATTTTATAGAACCAAAACATATTTCGCAACTTTTTCCAATTTTTTTCTACAATGCTACAGACCCTCTATCACTTATATTCTATGCAACTGATGTGACAATGATTCACGACGCTATGAATCTATGCATAAAAAGATAGATACGCTGCTATTAATAGTGAATTCACCAAAAATCGACGTCAGTAAGTTGCATTGATTCCATTAACCATTTGTGCATAAAAGATTCATTAAAGCATTCTTTCTATCTCGGAAAAATCCATTGCGTTACCTTTATTTACGATGGAATGGACCAATTCGTCTTCAACTTCTGGTGAGACATTTTTGTTTGCAAGCTGGCCTACTTTTCGTATAATCTTCCTAACTTGGTGCTCATCTTGAAAATCAGCGAACTGAATAGCGCTTGCTAATGCAAATACTTCTTCCATTGGCACTCCAGTCTTAGATTCGATTTTCTTAAAAAATGAATCATTCATCCAGCATTTCCTCCTTAAACAAAACTTCTACCGACAATAATGAGTAACACGAACAACACAACAATTAATACAAATGTAGAACCACCATAACTGCCCCTACCAACTGGTCTCCCGTAACCTGGTCCTTGTTGACAAAAGCTATTACCAAATCCTTGTTGATAACCAAACATGAAAACTCCCTCCTTTCCTTCTACATAACATATGCAAAAGAAAAGAAAGGGAGTGGGCAAAATCCATCATATTTATGCTTCACCTTTTGATTTAAATAAGACTGCAGCAATAAATCCGAATAAGATTGCTGCACTAATCCCAGAGCTCGTTACTTCAAACATACCTGTTAATACACCAACAAAACCATGTTTTTCAGCTTCTGCTAAAGCACCATGTGTTAATGAATTTCCGAATGAAGTGATCGGGATTGTTGCACCTGCTCCAGCAAAGTCAATTAATGGTTCATATAGACCAAAACCATCTAAAATTGAACCTGAGACGACTAATATACAAAGCGTATGGGCAGGTGTGAGTTTTGCGACATCGAATAATAGTTGACCGATTACTGAAATGAACCCACCTACAATAAAAGCTGTAATAAATATAGACATTTTCTTCACTCTTTCATAGTTAATTCTACAGCATGTGCAATGCAAGGAATCGTTTCACCCTGTTGGTATGATAATGGTGATAATAAAGAGCCTGTAGCAATAAGTAAGACTTTCTCATATTGACCTGATAACATTTTTTGATATACTTCTGAAAAATAAACAGCAGCAGAACAACCTGCACCGCTAGCTCCAGAAAAAAACTTCTCATCGCCCCCATAAAAATTAGCGCCTGCATCTTGAAATTGCTCGCCAACTTTCAAGCCATTTTTCATCGCCATATCTTTAAGGATTGTAAAACCAACAATGCCTAAATCACCCGTCATAATTAAATCATAACTCGATTCATCTTCTTGATGGCCGTCTAAATGTCGTTTTAATGTATCCATTGCAGCAGGTGCCATCGCAGCCCCCATATGCAAAGGGTCTGTTATCCCCATGTCCACAACGCGACCTACTGTTCCTTTAGAGATGATTGGATAACTGTTTTCAAATGGTGAAACAATCGCAACACCACTTGCCGTTGCTGTCCACTGAGCAGTTTCTGGTTTTTGAGCACCATACTCAACTGGATAACGAAATTGCCTTTCAATCGCATTATGTTGACTTGCAGCTCCTGCAAGTGCATAGTTCGAAAAATTCATTTCTGTTAATAATGCTGCCATTAATAAAGATGAAACAGAAGTTGCGCAAGCTGAAAACATTCCTAGATAAGGGATTTCCAATTGTCGTGCTGCAAAATTAGATGGCGTCATTTGATTCACAAGATCTCCAATTAATAAGTAGTCCATATTTTGAGGTACTTTTTGGATTTTACTCATTGCAATCATTGCCGCTTCTTCTATCATTTTCATATGACCTTTTTCATTTGTATCTTCATTGATTCGTTCGTTTTCATAAACTTTATCAAAATGTCGCGCAAAAGGACTCATTTTTTCTAATGGTCCTGCCGTTACCCCTGTTGAAATAATAATCGGCTTAGTTGTAAAAGAACATAAACCATTTCTTACCATGTCAACACACCCAACTTCACAAAAATTGTCTTAATTAATGCAACGATAAATGCTGAAACAACACCAAATAAAATAACGGCTCCTGCCAATTTAAACATATTCCCACCTACACCAAGTACAAAGCCTTCACTTTTATGCTCGATAGATGCCGAAATCACTGCATTACCAAACCCCGTAATTGGAACAGCTGCACCCGCCCCTCCGAACTGAGCGATTTTTTTATAATAACCAAATCCTGTTAATAACATCGATAAAAATACCATCGTTGCCACCGTCGGATTACTTGCTGTGCGTTCGGTAAAATCGAAGACATTCATATAAAAAATAGCGATTGCTTGACCAATTGTACAAATAATCCCACCCGTTAAAAAGGCGCGTACAATATTTTTCAAATAAGGTGTTTTTGGCGTAATCGTTTGTTCAAGATTGGCATATTTCTTCTCATTCATTAAGTTTCCTCCTGTAATAACGTTGTTAGATCATTTAATGCTTCATTTAAATTCGATGGATCGTCTTCCTTCATTAACTTCTTTAATGTTTGCCTCGCCTTATAATCTGCTGAAACTGTAATATCTTGATCGGGATAAGCTGCATCCAATTGTTCTTTTAATTGCTTTTCAATTTTCCCTTTGTGGAATCTAGAAAATGTCTTCACTGTAACTGCAACAATTAGTCGTTGATCATGAAGCATTATAACTGAGTTTTTTACCCGTTCATCTTGAAGGATTATTTGCTCAAGTTGTTCTGTATTTTCATCTGTGTCTTTTTGAATGGCAATTGGTTCTTCTACGCGATTACATGCTACTAACAATAGGATGGCTACAAATATCAATATATATTTTCGAATGATCATCCCCTCCTTACAAAAAGTATGGCAATTTCCAGCTTTTTTATGCATATTGGGAAATTCGCCCTTTCATCTTTTGTAAACCGACATACAGTATAGAGAATGAAGCGAAGGAGGTGAATGAAAATGGGATGTAAGAAATGTCAACAAGGTACTGGTTCTGGAGGAGATCGCGCGTCTAGAGGTTGTGTTTGTGAAGTCGTTCGTGCCATTAAAGAAATTCAAGATATCGGTTCTCAAGATGATTGCGGCACATGCACAACAAGTTGCTTTATGGAACCATTAGGCGGTATTGTCAGTCCAGCAAGACGCCATCCAATTGATACACGTGTTTTTATGTTATTAACAAAAAACGGAGACCCATTTAAAGCTTTTTACCGCGACCGTGAAAGAAACGATCATACTTGTTATTCAGTTTACTTCAGAGTAGAAGAAGTATTCGACAATTGCTGTGCAACATTAAGAGTGTTAGTACCATTAAACAGAAAAAGAGAAGAAGTAGATTTAGTTGATTGCAGCAATACAACAATCGATTTAAAGAAGATTTGTGAAACTCGACGTTACCGTGCAACAGAAAGCTGTATTACAGTTGATTTAAGCTGCTTCTGTGGCGTTCAATGTATTGATGATGTGTTTTTAGACATTTGCTAATGAACACTTTCCTAAAACACCGAGTGAGAAAAAGCCGTTGCAAGGAATTATTCCTCGCAACGGCTTTTATTATTGTTCTTTTAATGGAGCTCCACGCCATATGATATCTTCGATTTGATGCAATAAAATTTCTTGTGATTCCTGATTCTCTTCCAAAACGAGCGTTACTTCTCGTTCGGAGATAGAATAGATGCTTCCAAAAACTTCTGTTCCATCCTGTAATTGGAAAGTTAAAGGATTATATAAGTGTTTTCCAAATGGCGTTTGAATTTTTTTCAATTGATTTTGCACCGACGTTTTAATAACTGGTAAAGTTGCTTTTTCATTCTCTTCTACTTGCTCTTTTCCAACAAAAATCGACGTACTTTCTTCTGCTAAAAAAGATGAAACAGTGGGCACTCTCTGAACAAACATTAAAGGGACAGGCCGTGTCAATTTTTCACTTCCTTTTTCCCTTATCTTATGCTGCTACTTAAAAATCGGTGCTTTATAAACTGCTAATAAATGTTGTCGCTAGACCTAAGTAAATTAATGTACTAATTAAATCATTCAATGTTGTAATAAACGGACCCGATGCAACCGCAGGGTCAACTTTCATTTTATGCATAAATAAAGGGATTAATGTACCTGAAATCGTTGCAACAAAAATCGATACTAAAATCGCTGCGCCGACTAATAAGCCAAGTAAAAATTCTTGCTTCCAAACATAGATTAATCCTACGACAAATATCGCACATATCGTACCTGTAAGTAATCCTGTCCCTGCTTCTCTTAACAGTAACTTCATCTTACTTTCTTCTTCAATATCACGCGTTGCAATTCCACGAACAGCTACTGCTAACGCTTGTGTTCCACTGTTACCAGCCGTTCCAGCGATCAATGGAATAAATGCGGCAAGTAAAGCGACTTGAGAAATTGTTTCTTCAAAAGCACCAATCAAGTTGGCAGTTAACATTCCAAGCACTAATAAAATTAGCAGCCAAGGTAGACGTTTTTTAGCTGCACTTAATGAGTTTTTATCTGATGATGAAATGTCTGAGACAGCAGCTAACTTAGAATAGTCATCCGTCGCTTCTTCATCTAAAACGTCAATAATATCGTCTACTGTAATAATCCCTAAAATATGTTGTTGAAAATCTACAACTGGTACTGCAAGGAAATTATAATCTTTAATCGTACGTGCGACATCTTCTTGGTCTTCACTCACTAAAACACTAACGACACGGTCATTCATAATCGTATGAATTAAAGTATCTTCATGCGCAATAATTAAATCTCTTAATGACACAACACCCGTTAAACGAGCATCATCATCAACGACGAATATATAATAAATTGTTTCCGCATTCGGTGCTGCATTGCGTAAAATTGTCATTGCAGAACGCACTGTGGAATCTTGCGGAATGACAACAAATTCGGTCGTCATAATCGAACCAGCTGTATATTCTTCATAATGTAATAATGCTTTAATCTCAGCCGCTGATTCTTGATCCATAATCGTCAAATAGCTAACGACTTGCGCTTTATCAAGTTCATTTAATACGTCTACTGCGTTATCGACGAACATATTGGCAATCATATTTGCTGCATAAACGGAGTCCATTTCCTTTAAAAAGACTTTATAATCTTCGTCCTCAATCTCACTTAACTCAAAGATTTCAGCCAATTCTTTTGGGGATAAATAGTAATAAATACGTTGACGCAGCTCTGCATCTACTTTCTTATAAAGCGTCGCTCGATCATAAGGGTGTAATTGGAAAAAACCTTCTCGAAAAGTCGCCATATCATTTTGGTTTAACGCTTCAATCAATTGCTCTTCATCAATTATTTGTTCTTCTGTGTTTTCATTATAATTCATCAAAATGACACCTTCCTTTCGAAATTAATACTTATTTCGTCATTATTTCCCGGGAAATAGCCTATTATGTTCACATGATTATTCAAATAAACTTAACATATCTCCTGGTAGTTCACTTTTAAAACATACTTGCTTTTCGTGGAGTGGATGCTGAAAAGCTAATGCTTTACAATGCAAAGCTTGCCGTGATATTTGCGCTCGCTCTCCTCCATACAAATCATCACCCGCTAATGGGTGACCGATAGAAGCTAAATGTACACGTATTTGATGGGTACGTCCAGTTTCCAATGTTAATTCCACTAATGTAAAGCTTTTGTCTTGCTGTATGAATCGCTTCTGTACTTGTACATGTGTAATTGCACTTTGACCGTCTGAGCAAATCATTCGTTCAATAATGCTACCTTCTTTACGACCAATTGGTTGATTAATTGTAAAGTGACTTTCTACAATATGCCCTTCCACAATGGCCTCATATTTACGGTCGAACAGTCCTTGCTGAATTTGTTCACTAAGTAAATGATGAATATGACGATTCTTGGCGATGCAGACAAGCCCAGATGTATCATAGTCGAGCCTTGTCACAATATGAACCGTCGCAGGAACTGCTTCTTTCGCAAATTTCCCCGCCACATAATTTGCAACTGTATGTGAACGGTGTTGCGCAGATGGAATCGTACTCATTGCTGCACTTTTATTTACAAGTAATAATGCTTCATCCTCGTAAATGACGTCTAACTCTCCTTGTTCCGCTGTTAATCCATCACTTAATCGTTCAATCGGAAAGTAAATCGACACGATATCTCCACTCTTGACCTTGTATCGAACATTTTGCTCTACTTCATTGACGTAAATGCTACCACCTTCATACTTAATCGCTGTTAACGTTCTTTTTGAGATACCTTTGGCAGTCAAAAAATCTCTCAACAACATCTGCTCCGTTACTTGATAAGTCAAATGAAATCTTTTCATCGGCATACTACCCGTTGTGATCAATAAAAGAGTCTCTTACACGTTTCCAAAATGGGAAAGGACGGAAGCGAGCAAAACGTACTTTTTCTTTTGATACCATATATTCGATAGATTTAACATCTTTATGTAAAAGCTGCAAATGATCAATCGTTACCATGAAGTCTGGTGCTTGCACAGGTTTTAATACACAGTTATGATGGGCTGGTAAAATTAAAGGTGAACCGACTGTACGGAAGACGCGGTTATTAATGGATGCCATTTCCGTCAACTGCATCGCTGGTAAAGCAGGATGTACAATCGCCCCGCCTAAAGCTTTATTATAAGCAGTCGAACCAGACGGCGTGGACATACATAATCCATCTCCTCGGAAACGTTCAAACTGTTTATTATTTAACTCTACATCCATCACAAGGGTTACTTCTGGTGATTTAACGGACGACTCATTCAGCGCTAAATATTTTGTACTTTCCTTACCATTTTGATAGTTAATTGTAACATCTAATAAAGGATATTCAATGACATCGAATTCTTTTCTCGCTAATGAAATGACCAATTTCTCAATTTCCTCTGGTTTCCAATCCGCGTAAAACCCAAGATGCCCAGTATGAATACCAACAAATGCTGTTTCTTTTAAACGGTAGCTATATTTATGAAACGCATGTAATAAAGTTCCGTCTCCACCAATTGACAAAACAATATCTGGCTCTTCATGATCATAAATAAAGCCGAAACCATTTAAATAATCAATCGCTTCATCCATTAATTGATTCGAGTAGTCATCATTTCTAGATTGAATCGCATACTTCACACAAGCTCGCTCCCCTCATCCGATTGTTTAATGCGTTTTTTCGCAGCTGTTTCTCTGTAATCACTAAAATAACGTTGGGCATCTTGTATTTCATCTCGAATTAAAGACATTTCTTCATCTAACCGAAACGCCGCTTCGGCAGCACGCTCCAAACGCACTCGAATCTCTTCTGGCACTTCACTTTCATATTTATAATTCAATGAGTGCTCTATGGAAGCCCAAAAATTCATTGCCAATGTACGAATTTGAATTTCTGCTAATATCGCAACTTCTCCATGAATCGTCTGCACCGGATATTTAATAATCATATGATAAGACCGATAACCACTTGGTTTACGATTAGAAATATAGTCTCTTTCTTCCACAATTTCTAAATCATTTCTTTGGCGTAATATTTCAACGACATGGGTAATATCATCTACAAATTGACACATCACGCGGAGTCCAGCAATGTCTGGCAGCTCCTGCGCTAATTCTTTTGATGGGACGAAAGGGATGTTTCTTTCTAAAGTTTTATCATAAATGCTCGCTAGCGGCTTCACTCTCCCCGTCACAAATTCGACTGGCGTGTGAACATTTTCCAAATTATATTGTGAACGAATTCCTTTTAATTTAATTTTCAACTCGTCAACCGCTTGCTTATAAGGTTCGAGAAATGTACTCCATTGAGACATTTTCATCCCTCCTTTTAAAATTCACTAACACCTTTAGTTTACCATATGAGCGTATGCATTGCAGTTGGTACTGTAAAATGTTTCAGCTATAAAATCCAAACTTTACAAAGGCATACTTTTTAACAAACAAGATTCTTAGCACGGAATGCTTTGTCTTTATCCATACCCAAAATGACTTTCTTCAACCACCTAAACAGCTCAATAAATGCGTTTTCTGATAAAAGTTGCTATACTACTAGTAATAATAGATTTTTAAACGGTTTAATCAATTATAAGAAGGTGAAGAACATGTTCGATGAAAACACACGCATTTTAATGGATATACAAGCTTTGCAAAATTTTGGCACTGTTCAAAGCGCTTTACAACAAAGCAATGAGTCTAGTACTTTGTTTTCAACGATGCTCGGAGAGATTTTAGCAAACACCCAGCAATCTTTCAATCAAAATGGAGTACAAAATCCTTTAATGTATACGGGAACTAAACCTATTTATATTCCTAGTTCAACTAATTATGCACAATCGATTTTTACGGAAACTAAAAAACTCGAATCAACGCTTAGACAATCTGGACAACAGAAAAACAATTTCGAAGATATTATTCAACGAGCTGCCGAAAAATATAAAATTCCAGCACGCTTAATTTCTTCTATTGTTAAACATGAATCAAACTTTAATCCCAAAACGGTAAGTCATGCCGGCGCACAAGGATTAATGCAGTTGATGCCAGGAACAGCACGTTATTTGGGAGTGCAAAATAGTTTCGACCCTGAACAAAATATCGATGGCGGTGCACGCTATTTAAAACAAATGTTAGATCAATTCAATGGTGATTATAAATTAGCACTAGCTGCTTATAACGCAGGACCTGGAAATGTAAAAAAATATGGTGGTATTCCACCTTTTAAAGAAACACAAAATTATGTGAAAAAAGTTTTAAATTCTTTCTATGCTTAATACGCTATCTTTTATATCATTTAAAAAGCGCATGAACCAATCACAATCGTACTATGCCTTTAAATAATGCGCTTTATTTGAGTTAACGATAGACGCTTGCTAAAATAGCTGTACAGTCAGTACAAAGGAGAAATACATGATGATAAAAAAACCTTTGATTCCTTATGAGGAAATCGGTGCAGAAAAACTATCAGAGTTAATTGATTTATTTTATTCAAAAGTAGCTGTACATCCCGATTTGCATCCGATCTTTCCTGACGACCTGACGGAAACGGCGCGCAAACAAAAACAATTTCAGACACAGTTTTTAGGTGGGCCAAATCTTTTTACAGATGAGCACGGTCACCCAATGATGAAAGCAAGACATATGCCATTTCCGATTACTGAAAAGCGGGCGGATGCTTGGTTAGCATGTATGGCGCAGGCAATGGATGAAGTTGGGTTAGATGGAAAAATTCGTGAAATTTACTTTAAACGTCTAACATTAACAGCAAAGCATATGGTTAATAAGGGGGATGAGGAATGATTTCAAAACCTTTAGTGGATAGTTCAATAAGTCCTTACTTTCATACAAGGCCATTAGAATTATATGTTTTCATTGATCCTACTTGTCATAATTGTTGGTATTTACAGCCTATATTGCGCAAATTACAAATTGATTTTGAACGTTTTTTTACATTACGCGTCATTTTAAGAACATCTTTGAGCTCTTTAAATGCGACGCAATGTCGATCCTTGCCGAATGCTGAGAAAGACGCAACAAGTGAGCACCCTGCATTTCCTTCAATTGCAATTAAAGCGGCTGAATTCCAAGGCAAACGTGCAGGTTTTAAGTTTATTTCAAAGCTATTTGAATATACGTACCTAAAAGAGAAAAACGTCACGAACTTAGCAACCTTAGTGGAAATTGCTAAAAAAGTAAAATTAGATATTGACGAATTTATAAAAGACTTTAATTCTAAAAATGTTCATCGTTCTTTACAAGTTGATTTATACATGGCAAAAGAAATGGAAGTAGAGGAAGCACCTACATTTGTATTTTTCAATGGCAATATTGAAGATGAAGGTTTAAAAATAAGCGGATTATATAGCTATGATATTTATAAGCAAATTATAGAAGAACTACTCGGTCAATCAATCTTTCCCGAGCCACCACCGACAATTGAAGAATTGTTTCAACGCTTTGGGACATTGACGACGAAAGAAGTAGCAGATATTTACGACACGACTGAACAAGCAGCTGAACGTGAATTAAAAAAACGCTTATTACAACAAATCGTAGAGAAATCATCCATGCAAAATATTACATTATGGCGTTTAAAAGAACAGCCTCAATTATAATTAAAAACCTGCCGAATCTGTTTCTTCAACAGATTCGGCAGGTTTTTCTTTTGAACAAATCATTAAAATACTTGATTAATACATACGAAAAGAGCATTCAATCCTGGGGGGGAGTTGAATGCTCTTATTCAAAGGGAATGGGAGAAATGTTCACGTTCAAACAAAAGGGGTGTATGTTTGGTATGTGATTTATTTCACATCTTTACTTTATCATGAAATAATAGATAAGGCAATGTTTCACAATAACTTTAACATGTTTGTCACAATTACTTTTAATTCAAGCCATTTTTTATTATTTTAATAAAATGAATGCGTTTTCAAGAGTTTTTTTATACAATAATCTATTTTTGTCAACTAATAAACTTCTACAAATAGATTTTTTTAACAATTAACATGTTAAAAAACTTAAAATTGAACGATTGCCAATTCGTACAGTGAAAAAAGCTGCCGTAAAGAGTGGAATCCAGACTCTTTTACAACAGCTTTTACAGTTTTATGCTTTGGCTAATAAACCTTCTAATTCATTTAATCGTTCTTCAAAGACTCGACAAGCCTCTTCAATCGGTGCTGCAGTTGTCATATCGACACCCGCATTTTTCAATACTTCGATTGGATAATTAGAAGATCCAGCTTTTAAGAATTCATTAATATAACGCTCAACAGCTGGCTCCCCTTCTTCTAAGATTTGATTACTTAATGCAACCGCCGCACTATAACCAGTTGCGTATTGGTACACATAATAATTGTAGTAGAAGTGTGGAATACGTGCCCACTCATAACCAATTTCTTCATCATTAATGATGTCTTCTCCGAAATATTTCTTATTCAATGCGTAATATTCTTCCGTTAATTTATCCGCAGTCAATGCCACACCTTGTTGATCTAATTGGTGAATTAAATGTTCAAACTCAGCAAACATCGTTTGACGGAATACTGTACCTCTAAAACCTTCTAACCAATTGTTTAATAAGAAAATACGTTTTTTCTCATCATCGATTGTTTTTAATAAATGATCATTTAAAATCGCTTCATTCACAGTCGATGCAACTTCCGCTACGAAAATCGAATAGCCACTGTACACATACGGTTGATTTTTACGTGAATAATAACTATGGACACTATGCCCGAATTCATGAGCTAATGTAAATAAGTTACTTACATTATCATGCCAGTTCATTAAAATATATGGATTTGTCCCATAAGTTCCCGATGAATATGCTCCTGAACGCTTACCAACGTTTTCACGTACGTCTACCCAACGATTATCAAGCCCTTCTCGAACGATCGATACATATTCTTCTCCTAATGGATGGAAACTCTCTAGCATCGTTTGTGCCGCTTCTTCATACGGATACTTCATATCTGCATCTTGAACAAGTGGTGTATATAAATCCCACATATGAAGTTCATCTAACTTCAATACCTTTTTACGCAAGCTTACATAACGTTGTAATAGGTGTAGGTTCTTATTGATTGTCGCAACTAAATTATCATAAACTTCTTCCGGAATATGATTGTTCGCCAAAGCACTCTGACGCGCTGATTCATAATTACGAATTTTAGCGTTCACATTATGGGATTTAACCGTACCAGATAAAGTTGTCGCAAATGTATTTTTAAATTCTTTATATTTTGCGTACATCGCTTTAAATGCTTCTTCACGAACTTTTGGATCCGCACTTTCTAAGAAGCCAACATAACGTCCATGTGATAATTCAACTTCTTCCCCGTCTTCATCTTTCACTTTCGGGAATGTTAAATCTGCGTTATTTAACATGCTGAATGTAACAGATGAATTGCCTGTTACTTCTGCTAGTTGGGCTAATAAAGCTTCTTGTTCCGCTGGTAATACATGCGGTCTTTGTTTATTTAGCTCTTCAATTTCTTGTTTATATAATTTTAAGCCTTCATGCTCTTCAACCCAATTGTTTAACGTTTCTTCTTCGATTGACAATAATTCAGGAACAAAGAATGATAAAGTTGTTGACACTTTAACGAATAGGTTTTTCATGCGACCATCCATAGCTTGATAAAAGCTATTGGTCGTGTCTTGATCAGATTTTAAATGTGCATACACACCTAATACACGCACGCGTTGAACGAGCGAATCACGGTATGTTAAAGCTTCTAGAAGTGCCGCTGCACCATTACCTAATGTGCCTTGGTAAGAAGCGCCTCTTTCTGAATACTTTTCAACTTCTTTGTATTCTTCTTCCCACGCTTCGTCTGTAGCGAAAATATCTTCTATTCTCCACGTGTCTTCAACTTTTACTTCTTCACGTTTTAATACTTTTTTCGATGACATAATGCTCCCCCTCGTACTCATAAATATTTCGTATATCGAACCACTTATATTTTCTCAATTTTCTTTTCATTTTGCAAGTAACGAAGGATATTTTCTTGAAGATTCTTTTCTGTAGGCTGAAAAAACATGTTTTTTCCAAGGTTTATATCTAAATCGACTAGCAACTGAACATATTTTTGAACAGCAATCTTCGCTTGTTTTGAATGCTTCATTGTGACATGATGAAAATTCGATAACTCTTTTCTCGTCACTTGAAGCAGTGTTTTATTTAAAGATAATAAATACTTTATTAAAGCTAACTGCCACTCTACTGAATGAGAAGAAAAACCATCATTAAATGCGATTGGTACACCTATCCACAATGGCAAGTCACTTGGAATAATGCGCAGCTCATAACAAGTACGCAAAAACGGATGGTTAACACCTTGGCGATTATATCGAATCTCGTTTCGTATAAAATGTTTGCGTTCAGCAAAAAACAATTGACAATAGTTTTCAAGTTGATGTTTTGTCAATGCTTTCGGAATCGCAAATGGATAACTTTGCTGTTCCATCGATAGGTTGCGATGCGAAACGATATATTTTCGATTTTCGACATGCAAAAAATTTGTTAAATAATGAAATTGTTGTTGGATTGGACAATAGGTAAATAAAAATGGGGAATTTGTTGCTTGAATGAGGAATTGTTCTTCAAAATGTGTAAGTGAATAATGCGTTATGCCTTTTGGAAGTTGTTGAATTTTTTCAGATGTCGATAAAATCCATAAAGGTCGCATCCCAACATTTAGATAGTTCCCTGTACGCGCAGTCATTTTTTCTTTAGGAATTACACTGCATTGAAACTCAATAGGCTGAACAGTATTTGCATCATACAACAGCAAGTCTGGTCTTTGCGCAATCATTTTCAGATAAGGTTCTAAAGACACTTTCAACTTCGTTTTTTGCATAAAAAACTTGTAAAGTTGTTGCTTCCCTTGCAAATGTTTCATCGTCTCGCCTTCTGCAAAGAGATTGACACAAGTGGTGTGTTTTTTGTGTGCGAAATGGGGAATTTTCACACTGCCAATTTTTAAAATAACAGGTTCTTCACATTGTGGACATTTAAACAGTTGATGCTGTTTTATTTTCTTCAAATCATCACGTGACTCTGTACCCGTTAGCAAAAAAATACTTGAATCTTGCATTATGGCAACTAATATCGAACTCATCCTTTCTAGAATAGTGTTATTTTTCTGTTTATTATAACTAAAAGAAAACAAATGTTCAACTCATATCCCACGAAGTACAATTTCTTATAAATAAAAAAGCTATCAAAAGGGCTTTTCTCCTTTTAATAGCTTTAATCGATTATGCAAAATACGTTTCGATCTGATCAAAAACATTGTCTTCCATAATGACTTTACCGTACTCATTTAGCACATGACTAGTCATATAAGATGTTTTGATGAATTCACCAAGCACACTTATAAAATTCGCTTTATCTTTATTAGACATCGCATCTAAATGATAACGCACGTGTAAATAGTAAGTTTCTTGATAATAATAAAGCTTTGTATCAACAGCATAATGTTTGACACGACTAGCCAATTGAATCAAATGTTCAAAGTCCGTAAACTCGAAAATATTTTCTTCCCAATCTTTTTCTGGTGTCGAATCAATACTATTTTTGATTAACTCTTCAATATTATCGAAAACTTCCTCATCATCATCTTGAAATAATTTTGATGCGTCTTCTATATTTAATGGTAAATCGGTCATCTCGTGATCGTGAGATGTCGCTCGCGTTACAGTTACTTCGATACCATTTCTTTTTGCATGGACTTGAATCCATAAAGGGCCTTCTATTTGAAAATCTGAGGATTCATTCACTTCATCCATCATATCCCAAAACAGTTCTTCACTTTTTTCCCGATTATTCCACACTTCTTCTCGCGTATAACCGCGTTCTTCGATATCTACATAGGAAAGATAAAATTTAACTGTATTATCATTGATACGTTCTATTTCCATCTCATTCATCTCCTTCCTAGTTTAAATGAATTATAATTTATTCGATAAACAATTACAAATTCTGAAACTGCAACTCTGTGAAAGTTAGCCGCGTTCATAAATTATGTTTGATTAATCCCTATAACACCTTACCTCTATCATATGATAGTTTTTCGAATTTGTAAGGGTTGGTGCTTAATAAAAATAGGTTATTTGTTTTTTTATACTTTAAGCTATTGTAGAAAATAATAGGTAAAGAAGCAAGAAAAGAGAAAAGCTGATAGGGATTTATAAAACTCCTATCAGCAAGACATTTAATTTTAATTAACCATACGTTGTGCTTCTAACAACTGATATGCTCTAACCTTTCTTGGTAAAAAGCGGCGAATTTCATCTTCATTGTAGCCAACTTGCAAACGTTTTTCATCAAGTATGATTGGTCTTCTTAATAGACCCGGATGTTCTTGAATTAACTCATATAGACGTTGTAATGGTAAACTTTCGACATCTACATTTAATTTTTGATAGATTTTAGAGCGAGTAGAAATGATCTCGTCCGTTCCATCTTCTGTCATACGTAGTATTTCTTTTATTTCATCAATATTTAAAGGTTCTGAGAAAATATTTCTTTCTTTATAAGGAATATCATGCTCCTCTAACCATGCCTTCGCTTTACGACATGAAGTACAGCTCGGTGATGTGAATAATGTTACTGTCATCGTATGAACACTTCCTTCCAACATTTTGTTTAATTTATCTATTAATTAGAATGATTGTAAATTAAATTTCCCTACTCCTAGTATACACAATATTTCCAGCGATTAAAACAGCTTTTTAAAATTAGTTCATAAAAATTTAAACAGCGACACATTTTAGCAATAATATTGCTTTAATAGTGCTTTTTTGTGTTCTATTTGCTTTTTCTTTCTGTACTATAAAATTTTCTTCAGTGTTTATTCTCAGAAGGTTGTTGTTTGTTCTTTCTCATTTAGAATATGACCATTGAAAATCGACTTTTAAAACTTATACATATAATACGTTTTAAACTTGAAAAAGGTTTCACAAATTAACTAAAAAAACTAAAAGACTTTTTTGGCTTACAATTGTATGTTCCCACCTTATCCTGTTTCTAAACTTAATTATTTCACATACTTGCAATATTATACGCTACAGCATATAATATTTTGTAATTCATATAATTTTTAACAGCATTGAAGGAAAAAGTAATTTTATCGATACTCCAAGAGAGTCCGTGGTTGGTGCAAACGGATAGTAGGGTAAAATGAATTGGGTTCCGAAGCTGAGTAGATGAAAATTAGTAGTAGTCTATTCCGTTTTCCACGTTACGGAATTTGAGTGGTTCTTTTTTAACAAGGAACAATTCGGGTGGTATCACGGCAAATTAAATATAGTCGTCCCTTTTTATAAGGGGCGACTTTTTTATATTTATTTTTAGGAGGAATTTAAATGAAAACAATTTTTTCAGGTGTTCAACCAACAGGAACGATTACTTTAGGCAATTACATCGGTGCATTCCGTCAATTCGTTGCACTACAACATGAATACAACTGCCATTTTTGTGTAGTTGATCAACACGCAATTACGGTTCGACAGGATCCAAAAGAATTACAAGAAACAATCCGCTCACTAGCAGCGCTTTACATCGCATGCGGAATCGATCCAGACAAAGCAACTTTATTCATTCAATCAGAAGTACCAGCACACGCACAAGCTGCTTGGATGATGCAATGTATTTCTTATATCGGTGAACTTGAGCGCATGACACAATTTAAAGATAAATCTGCGAAACAAGAAGGTGTGTCAGCAGCACTCCTTACTTATCCACCATTAATGGCGGCAGACATTCTTTTATACAACACAAATTTAGTACCTGTAGGTGAAGACCAAAAACAACATTTAGAATTAACACGTGATTTAGCAGAACGTTTTAACAGTCGCTACGGAAAAACTTTTATAATTCCAGAAGTAAGTATTCCCAAAACAGGTGCACGCATTAAGTCTTTACAAGATCCTACTAAAAAAATGAGTAAGTCAGATGAAAATAATAAAGCAACGATTTTATTATTAGACACGCCAAAACAAATTGAAAAGAAAATTAAGAGTGCTGTAACAGATTCTGAAGGCGTTGTAAGATTTGATGAAGAAAACAAGCCAGGTGTTTCGAATTTATTAACGATTGAAGCAGCTTTAACGAATAAAACAATCAATGAAGTTGTAGAAAAATATGACGGTAAGCAATACGGCGATTTTAAAGCTGGTGTTGCCCAGGTTGTTGTTGAACATTTAACACCAATCCAAGAACGTTATTATGCCTTAATTGATTCTCCTGAATTAGATGAGATTTTAGATCGTGGTGCCGAAAAAGCGAATGAAGTTGCTTCTGCTACTTTAAAACGAATGGAAAACGCAATGGGCCTCGGACGTAAACGCTCAAAATAAGAAGAACTAAAGCAAATATTAATAAATAGAAGTCTGGGGTTTGTACAATATAGCTAAAAACAGCAGACCAGTCATAACCGAGCGAACGATAATTTAAATAAAGTATCATTTGCGTCAGACTAGAAATGAGAAGTCCATAACTGATTAAAAAAATAAAGAAACGCAATAATGCCACACACCTTTAGTTTTTTTATACTATATGATAAATTGGGTGAAATTAGAAAAGAGTTACGTTTTCGTGACATATGCCCGTAAAAACCGACTTCTACTATCTAGCTCTTTTCTCTTAAATTTCTTTACAGATAAAAGCATAAGTCGTCTAGTTAAAGCTAGATTACTCTTGCTTTTTTTATGACGTGAGCTAGTGAGAGTGACATTGTAGGGATAAAAGTAGGTTTTCGTTGGAAATGTAGGTGGTTGGGTAACAGGTTCGGCTCTTTGCGTAACAAGTAGGCCTCACTGTGCTACTCTCTTTCTCCCCACTACTTTCCAATCCAATACAAAAAACGTCTAGCCAGTCAGTTTTCACTAATCGGCTAGACAATTTCTTTTAAATTTAATTGAGTTTCTTAAATACTAATGACGCGTTATGACCACCAAAACCGAGTGAGTTACTCATGGCATACGTAACATCCATTTTACGTGCTTCATTTGGTACATAATCTAAATCACAAGCTTCGTCAGGTGTTTCATAATTAATTGTAGGTGGTACAATGCCTTCGTGAATTGCCTTCACTGTGAAGATCGCTTCTAATCCACCCGCAGCACCTAGTAAGTGACCTGTCATTGACTTCGTAGAACTAATCGCGATGTCTTTCGCATGGTCTCCAAATACAGACTTAATCGCTGTTGTTTCAAACTCATCATTATATGGTGTACTTGTTCCATGTGCATTAATATAATGCACTTGAGCGTAATCTGCATTTGCTTTATCTAATGCTTGCTTCATCGCTCTTGCAGCACCTTCTCCTCCTGGAGCTGGTGCGGTAATATGATGTGCATCTCCTGTTGAACCGTAACCGACGATCTCTGCGTAAATTTTAGCTCCACGTGCAACTGCATGTTCATATTCTTCTAAAATGACAATGCCTGCACCTTCCCCAATAATAAAGCCATCACGCTCTTTATCAAACGGACGAGATGCTTTCGCCGGATCTGGATTTAAAGATAAAGCTTTATTTGCTGAGAAGCCTGCAACAGCCATTGTTGTAATTGGCGCTTCTGCTCCACCTGTAATCATCACGTCCGCATCTCCGCGACGAATGACTTCAAATGCATCCCCAATTGAATTTGTACCTGATGCACAAGCTGTGACTGAACAAGAGTTAATGCCTTTTGCACCAAAATGGATGGATACTTGACCAGAAGCCATATCTGGAATCATCATTGGCACGAAAAATGGGCTTACACGACGGTACCCTCTTTTTTGGAACGTTTCATACTGCTGTTCATGCGTTTCCATTCCGCCAATTCCCGAGCCAATCCAGACACCTGTTTTCAGTGCTAGCTCATCATTTAACTCTTCTAAATCAGCGTCTTTCATCGCCATAATCGAAGCTGCTAACGCATATTGTGTGAAACGGTCCATTTTGCGTGCTTCTTTACGATCAACATATTGTTCAATGTCGAAATCTTTCACCTCAGCTGCAACACTTACCGGGAATTGTTCACGGTCTAAGCGTGTTAGCATGCCAATACCAGATTTACCATTAATTACGGATTCCCAAGATTGCTCTGCTGTATTTCCTACTGGTGATACGGCACCAATTCCTGTAACAACAACACGACGTGTACTCATTTTACTACTTCCTTTCAAAAATAAATTTCATATTAAAAAATGTATAACGAATCAACTTTTTGCATTAAACTTTTGTAACGAGCAGCTTGAAATAAACATTTTTTGCCGTCTACAGTTCATTCTTTCACTAAAATTCGCTGTCATACCTATATAAATTGAATTAAAGAATACACCTACTACATATGGTTTCCGTTCGAGGCGGACGCTTTCTAGCTTTAAGCATCAGCCACTCGGGACATAAGCAAATAATCTCTGTGACAAAGACCGTCACGACGAATATTCGACTTATGCCTGTCGTGGCTAAACGATGCCTTCAGCATTCACTCTTTTCCGCGGGCACATCTTCAATCTCCTCGGCACAAAGGGCATGTGCCTGCGGGGCTTTCAGATTGTGCTGTTCCCGCTGGAGTCGCGCCTTTCACTTCAACCAATAAATGCTAAAGTATGATAATTTACTTCAATATATATATTTATTTTCCCCAGCGTAAGCAAATTGCCCCCCAAGTTAAGCCGCCACCGAAGCCGACAAAAACAAGGACATCATCCTCTTTAATTTTTCCCTCTTCTAAATCATCATATAAAGATAATGCGATTGAAGCTGCCGACGTATTGCCGTATTTATGAATTGTTTTGGACATTTTTTCAATCGGCAATTCTAAGCGCTCGCGAGACGCTTCCATAATTCGAATATTCGCTTGATGTGGAATTAAATAATCGACTTCTTCTTTTGTTAAGCCTGCTTTTTCAATGACATTGATCGCCGACTGCCCCATTTGTCGAACAGCGAATTTAAATACTTCACGGCCGTTCATAACGACATGTTTGTCTTGGTATAAGTGTTTACCGCCTGAGCCATCTGAGCCAAGTTCAAATGATAAAATTCCACGCCCCTCACTCACTTGAGTCACAACTGCAGCACCAGCACCATCACCAAATAATACTGCAGTATTGCGGTCTTCCCAATCTAAAATTTTTGATAGTTTTTCAACGCCCACAACAACAATATTTTTGTAAGCACCTGTTTCAACAAACTGCTTTGCCGTCACAAGTCCATACATAAAACCTGAGCAAGCGGCAGAAATATCCATAGCCCCTGCATTTTTTGCGCCTAATCGATCTTGAATCATTGCTGATACAGACGGAAATGGTTGGTCGGGTGTTACGGTTGCTACTAGGATTAAATCGATTTCTTCAGCTGTTAAACCCGCTTTTTCAATCGCCTCTTTTGCAGCTTCATAAGCCATATCCGAAGTGTCAATATCATCACTTGCAATACGGCGTTCTTCTATTCCAGTCATCGTACGAATCCATTCATCCGAAGTATCCATACGACTTTCTAATTCTTTATTTGTTAAAGCATATGGCGGCACATATTTTCCGACGCCAATTATTCCAGCACCCATTCAACTTCCTCCGTTCTTTATTATCTATTATTAGTACCTGGTGTCAATTATAAAACTTTTTCTAACCTTTGACAACTACACCGACACGATTTAGCCAAATCCATCGATATTTTCTTATTTTTTGTTTGCCATTTAAGTCTGCTATGATACAATAATGAGTATTGAGTACTTTAAATATAGAGGTGAAAACTAGTGAGATTCATCACAGCATTTATTTGGTCATTTTGTTTAGTAGCATTATTAAATTATGTTGTTGGTTCGATTGCGAACATTACTTCAACTATGAATGAATTCCTTACATCGTCATTAACAATGTCAGTAGTTCTAGCTATTTTAGTTATTATTTTAGGTGAAGTAATTCCAAACGAAGAAGTGTCTGACAATTAATTTTTGTACATAAAAGAGTTACGGGCAACTATAGCCTCGTAACTCTTTTTTATGTGATCTTATTCTTTAGTCATTAATCGCTGTAAAGCTGCCTGTTGCATTGACATCAAATGTGAAAATGTCTTTTTTATATTTCGCCTTTATCTTCGTATTCGATTTAGCGTCATAAACAGCAACCTTTTTACTATTTTCCAATTTTTCTAAGACAATTGGTAATTCAACATCCATTTTCGCTTTAAATTTCGGTAGCTCAGCTGTCGCTTTACCAATACCTTTCTCAATTTCGATTGTAAAAGTTTTTGAAATCGCATTTTCAACCCCAACCGCTTCTGACACATTAAACGTGATTGTCACTGCATCTTGCGCTTCTTTTAACAACTTTTTCCAATCACTTTTCTTCATTGTATATTGCGCACCTTCATATGAAAAAACGAGATTTTTTTTCGCTTTTTCAATGACAGTTGCGAGCTCCTGTGAAACTTCTACTGCTGTCTCACGATCAAATTTCGGCACATTTACAATGATTTCTTTTGCTTTCTTATCTTGTAAATATACTTCAATTTCTGCTTCAGTTAATACATAAGATTTCTCTTCTGATACTTCAGGTTGCTCACCTTCACCTAGATTTTCACCGCCATCACCAGGCTGTTCTGCTTCCCCTGTCACTTCCAAATATACAAATGTTGTTTCTTCATTTGGAATTGTTACTAATACTTGCGTCTTACCGGCTTTGTGTGCAGTTAATAAGCCGTTTCTAACTGTAGCAATCGTATTGTCAACAACTTTAAACGTCGTTCCAATCGTCACGTCATTTTCTACAATTTGACCGTTAGGCTTCATAGTTACTTCCGTGACTGTTAATTGTTTTTGGGAACCTTTCTCCATTGTTACATTTGTTTCACTAATTTCATAATTAACGAGATCCTGCGCTACGTTTTCAACTGTTAAATACACAAAAATCGTGTCTTCGCCAGGAATCATTACACGAACTTGTGTCTTACCTGCTTGATGCGCAGTTACTAAACCTTTATTCACTTTAGCAATTGTGTTATTGACAACATTAAAACGAGTTTGTGGCGTCATATCTGTCTCAACAGTTGTCCCATCTACTTTTTCAACGATTTTCGTCACAATTAATTGTTCTTGCTGACCAACGCCCAATGTCATATCTTTTTTATTCACTTTGTACGATACAATATCTTGTGGTAACTCTTCTACTTCCAAATATACTAAAATTGTGTCTTCGCCAGGAATCATCACGCGAACTTGCGTTTTTCCAGGTTGATGTGCTGTAACAAGTCCTTTATGGACCGTTGCAATTTTATTATTTACAACATTGTAACGACCGTCGTTTGTCACATCTTTTTTCACAATGGTTCCATCTGGCTTCACTGTTTTTTGCGTCACAATAAGTTGTTCTTGTTGATTGACACCTAACTTCAATTCTTTTTTACTAACAGAATATGTGACAATTTCTTCATTTTCTTTCGGTTTGGTTACTTCTACATCTACTATTGTTGTAAAGTCGCCATATGAAATCGTAATTGCTGTAGTACCTGCTGATAAAGCTGTAACTTGACCATTCTCTACTGCAATGATCTCTTCATTCGCTGTTTCAAATACTGCTTCTTGTGTAACATCGGTTTCAGTAGTCGCGCCATCAACCGTTGTCTTTTCAGTAACTGTCAGTTGTGCTGTTTCGCCAATTTCCAAAGCAAGTTGGTCGTGACTAACAACATATTCTACAGTTTCATTAACACCTTCAAAAATGACCGATTCGGCAAAATTTCCAGCCGCATCTTCAATTTGAACTGTAACCTCTGTAACATTTGCAGTGTTTAAATCAAACTCAAATGTACCATCTTTATTCAAGTCGAATGCTACTGGACTTTCTTTTTGGCTATCTTTTGTAATAATATAAGAAGCTTTTAATTTTTCATTAATATCAAAGCCTAATTGATATTGAGCTAATACTTCATTAAATTCAAAATATTGATCCACAACTTGACCCGTTACATGATTATTTTCCACTTGTCCAAAAATTTCTGGTTTTGTAGATTTGACAATCACTGGTCCAACATAATCGCTAATAACTGGCGGTGATCCATTCAATGTTAATGCTGAGAAATCAATTGTATAAACCCCATCTGGAATTTGTTGTGGTGTTGAACCTGGATCCCAAGGTAAATATTGTCCACCAATTTTTAACGTATAGGAACCTGCTGCTAAACTGTCAGCTCCATGCAAATAACCAATATAACCATCTTCATAATAACCACCTTCAGGATCTTGAAGGTCCCAAAGTTCAATTAAATTCGTTAAAACGTGATCTGTAATTGTAAATGATAATACTGCTTCTTCTACATCTACGTCTTCAGCAAATGATAGATCTGTTTTCGTAATTGCCATGTTCTTCACTTCTGTTGGTACTTCGCCACTGAAATCAGCTGCAAACGGTAATGATATAGCTTCTCCATTTGCATGAATATTAACGTAACCTAAAAACTCGTCGCCAGCTGCTGTAGCTGATTTTAATGCTGTCAACGTAATATTTAATACTTGTTCTCCATTACTGATAGGCTCTTTAGTAACCGTTAGTTTGGCGTCTTTAAATGACTTCAGAACATCGACTGTTACCTCCGCATCTTGCCCACCATTTTTCACAATGACTTGTTTTGTAACAGACACATCTTCATCCAATGATTGTGGACCAAATGTAATTGTTCCTTTTACATTTTCAACTTCTTCCCCATCATTATTCGCTGTATCTATTGCATAAGCCAAGACATTTGCATGTACTGCCTCATAAGGTTGTACACGTCCTGCCCCTTGATCAAACACATCATATGACGCTGTATTTAACACTTTACCCGTATTCGATAAAGCAACTTTAATATCAAATGCATCCCAATCTGGATTTGCTTGCTTCATCAAAGCAACGATCCCTGCAATATGTGGTGTAGCCATAGATGTTCCAGTTTTACGAGAATATGCCGTATCATACGTTGCTTCTGGGTAGTCTGCTTGATACATAGGGATAGTAGACATGATATTTGTTCCTGGCGCTACAATATCAGGTTTAATATCAAAGTTTGGAGTTGACGGACCTCTTGAACTAGATTCATTCATTTCATCCCCAAGCGTTGTCGTACTTTCAATATTTCCGAAAGATACAGTTGCTGAACCATTTTGCAGTGCTTGGCGAATCGCTTCCCCGTCCGTTTGTGACATGTCAAATGACGGTAAGAAATCAAAATCATCTCCTAAATATACATCAGAAATGCCTGGTGCATTTGTACCGCCAGCAAAGTTATGAATGATTGTTGCCACTGCACCTTTACTTTTCGCGTTGATAATCTTATCAACAAATGCAATGTCGCCTCTTGAGATGAGCGCAACTTTTCCTTCTACATCAAGGCCTTCGAAATCTGATAAGTTCCCTATGCCTGGTACTGCAACAACTTCAAACTCTCCCTCTAATTGTCCAGCAACATTTTTTCCAAATGTAGTGGCCATTAAATTAAGTTGTTTTCCGTACGTGAAGTCTCCTGCTTGAACATTAACTTCAGCACGATACATCGTTTCAGGATTTGTTGAGTTCCCAACAGCAATGCCTAATCTTGCAGTTGACGGTGTACCCATTGTGCCACGATTCGGACCGCTATTCCCTGTTGCAATAACACCAATTGTGCCCGCTAACATTGCGTTATTAATCGCAAATGATCCACTATCTGTTTCAGTGTTTGATCCACCACCTAAAGATAAGTTGATTACGTCCATTTCCTGTTCAACTGCTTCTTCAATCGCAGCAATAATGCCTGAGGTTGCACCACTTCCATAAGCACCAAGTACGCGGTAAGCATACAAGTCTACTTTTGGCGCAATTCCTTTCACACCATACTCATTACTACCAATTGCAGCAATCGTTCCAGCTACATGTGTACCATGTGATGTGTAGAATGAGCTACCCCGGTCATTGAATTCTGGTCGATGTGCTGGTCGATCTTTAGGGGAAGTTTCAGAAGCATCATCATCTGCCCTAGATCGTGCATAATCATTTCCAGTATGAGGAACAAAGTTTTTTCCACCTTTATAAATGCCTTTAAAGTCGGGATGATCTGGGTCGATACCTGTGTCAAGAACTGCTACTTTCACCCCTTGTCCCTCATAGCCTTCTGACCATAACTTTTCAATTTCTAAAAATGAGTTACTCGTATTCATCATCGGCTCTAACTCATCTTTTTGATTACCTGTAATTTGGTCAAATTTATCATTTAAATTTTTATTCGGAAACCCTTTCAAGCTTTCTGATGCATATACTTCTGCATCAGGCTCAATTAATTTTACGCCTTCTAGTTTCAGTAGTTTTTCTAAATCTTTCGCTTGTACTTTGGCTGAAAAACCATTTAAAACTGTATCATACGAAAAAATTTCTTCATACGTAATCTTCTGTAACTGCATTTGCTTTTTAAAGAAATTTTGTTGTGCTTTTAATTGTTTGCGAATGGTCTGCTCTTCGGTTTGTGACAATTCGCCGCCTGTTAACTTTTTAATTCCCATTTCCAAAGCAACAGGCTTTTCGGATAAGTGAATGATAACTGGTACACTTTGATTCCCCGACAACCCTTGTAATTCTTGATGTAATTTCGGTTGTCCTTCGAGTACTTCTAGTTGATCTGTGACTGCAGATTTTAACTCAAGCGTTTCTTTACTTGGGATGTTTTTCTTAAGTTGAGTCACTTGATTTTCATAACTTGCCGCAATATGCGTCGGCAAAAGCATAGAAAAAACAAGCATTAAAGCAAGTAAACTACTGAAAATCTTCATAAACTTTTCTTTTCGCTGCAAATCCTTCACTCCTTTTGTTTTTTCGAATCGTGAAAATTCGGTCACATTCATAAGTTTAGCATAAGAACTGTAAATAAAAATGTAGATTTTTGTCTATTTTGATTTTTCTGTCTTTTGAATCAAAATAGACATTTCTGTAGGTTACATAGACCTAGCACTCCCTAAAAATTTTCTTTCAAAAGTACTAATGCATAGAAAAAAGCTATACAGAAACATCTCCCGTATAGCCTATCGATTCATATTTATTTATTAAAATTAACGTACGCCTAATGCCATTTTCGCATAGCGAGACATTAAGTCTTTTGACCAAGGCGGGCTCCAAACGATATTAACATCAACTGTCTTGACTTCTGGTAATTCTTTTAGTTCATGTTCGACACTACCTACGATTTGTGGCCCCATCGGACAACCCATAGACGTTAACGTCATTGTCACAATCCCTGTGCCGTCTTCTGTTAACTCAACATCATAAACCAATCCTAAGTTGACAATATCTATTCCAAGCTCTGGGTCAATGACATTCTCGAGTGCACCCATCATACTATCTTTCATTGCTTGTTCCATTTTCATCATCCTTTCATTCGAATGTACACTTATCATAGCAAGCTTTGTTCATTCCTTCAAATGACTTGCAAACCAATCGACAGCAGTGAGCATTCCTTTTCGACTCACAGCATGACCTGCCGTTTGATCTGTCATAAATGATAACTTTTCTGGATACGATTTATAATCTTCTTGTAGCTCTTTAAAAAACTTAAAAGTTGGTTTATATGGCACGACGACATCATTTTTTCCGTGCCAAAAATAAACGGGACGACCTTTTAAAGCATCGCGATGTTTCGTCAAATCAAAATACGCCAATTGCTCAAATAATTTTTGTCTTTCTTCGTATGAAACAGGAATTTCAAAGCCTTTACTTTCAAACTGCTGGATTTGTGCTTTCGCCAATTCTACATAGTTCGGTGCACCCATCATCACAGATGCCACGTCGATCCAATCATATACTTTTAAAGCACCTAATGTTGTAATACCACCCATCGATGTACCACCAACACCAATTTTAGCTTTCTTTAATAAACCTTTTTCTTGTAATGTTTTATACAATATTTTTAATTCTTCTAGATTCGTCAAAACAATTTCCCAAAAACGTAAACCCATTTCGACTTCATCTAAACCTTCAGAACGGACACCATGTAAATGGGCTTCAGGAAGTAATACACGCATTCCTTGGTTCGCTAAATTATAGGCGTAATGCAAATTATGTTCTTTTGCACTTGTAAAACCATGAAAAAATACAACAACTGGTATATCTTTATCTATTAATTCATCAGCAACAATATGTAGAAGCGGAATATGTTGCCACTTTTCTTCACAAATAATCATCTATACACAACCTTTTCCTTTTATTATTATGTTAACAAAACTTTTCAAAAAAAACAAAATTTCACTTTCATCTAAAATGACAAGCTACACCTGAGCCTTGGTGACTAATCTTTAATTCAAATAGCTACACGCGACCTGTTTGAATTTACAGTAAATTGGATGAGTGTGTATAATTAAGATAGTATATAAAGATTGAAACCTATATACTAGAATCAATGACGAACAATTCTAGGTAGTAAAACTGTCGATTGTTCTGCTAAATAAAAAAACAAGTGCATACTTATTAAAACACAATACAATCATTTATTTTAGGAGGATTTTTTAATGAGAATATTTGCAGATAGTGCATGTGATTTACCAAAAGCGTATTATGAAGAACAACAAATTGATTTGATTCCTTTACATGTTTTGATGGATGGAAAAGAATACCGAGATGTCATCGATATTACGGCAATTGAAGTATATGATAACATTCGAGCTGGCGGACAACCAAAGACGTCACAAGCTTCTCCAGAGTTCTTTTTAAATCTTTGGACCGAGTTGGCAAAGTCAGGAGAAGATGCCGTTTACATCGCTTTTTCATCCGAACTTTCAGGTACTTATAATACAGCGATCATGATCCGTGACCAAGTAAAAGAAGACTTTCCAGATTTCAACCTCGTTATACTCGATTCTAGATGTGCTTCACTCGGATATGGGCTCGTTGTAGAAGCTGCGGCAGAGGCACGTAAAGCAGGTAAAAGCTTTGATGAAGTTGTAGAAACGGCACAATTTCACGCACAACATATGGAGCATCTATTTACCGTACAAGATTTAGATTATATGGCAAAAGGTGGTCGTGTCTCAAAAGCGAGTGCATTCATCGGTGGTCTGTTAAGTATCAAACCTTTACTACATGTAGAGGACGGTAAGTTAGTTCCTATTGAAAAGCATCGCGGGCGCAAAAAAGTCGTGAATCGTATGCTAGCTTTAATAGAAGAACGTGGCATAGATTTAAACGCGCAACATATTGGTATTAGTCATTCAGACGACGAAGAAATCGCTCAACAATTTAAAGCGATGCTAATCGAAAAGTTTAATCCTAAAAGTATTGAAATACAAATGATTGGTCCAGTAATTGGCGCCCATGTTGGCCCTGGAACTTTAGCGGTATTCTTTTTAAATGAATTGCCAAAAGCTTAACGATCCATTAGGTAGAAGGAGATGCTTTTCATGCAAATTATTGTAATTGGTGCAATTGCTGGTGGTTCTACGGCGGCTTCACAAATTAGAAGAGCTTTGCCAGATGCAAACATTACCCTCATTGGTTCGGATCGTAGCATTGGATATGGAACTTGTGGCATGCCCTTCGTTATTGGCGGGATTATTGAAGATGCCAATTTAATAAAAGGGCCATCACCGGAAAATTTTAGCGCAACAAAAAACATCGAAACACTTACTCAACATCAAGTGCTGTCAATCGATCGACAATATCAGCAAGTCGAAGTAGAAAACTTACAAACGAAGGAACGTTTTCATCTTCCATATGATAAATTAGTTTTATCGACTGGCACTCGCTCAAGAATCCCTAGCTATGAAGGATTGGAAACGATTCCGTTTTTCACATTGAAACATTTAGAGGATATGGAGGCGATTCAAGATTTTATTCGAAAATATCAACCAACCTCTTGTGCAATTGTTGGCGGTGGGTTTATCGGCATCGAACTTGCTGAAAACTTGATCCATTTAGGTCTTGAAACGACGGTCATTTTACGAGGTGATCACGTTATGAGCTCGATGGATCCCAAAATGTCAACGCGTTTAATGGATGAAATGAAAAGTAATGGCGTACAATTTATTTTAAATACAGAAATTAGCCAAGTGAGCAATCACACGCTGACTATGCAAAATGGCACGACGATAACTGTAGACTTTTTACTAGCTAGCATTGGCACCATTCCAAATACTGAACTTGCCAGTGATGCGGGACTCTCTCTTGGCGTAACGAAAGGTGTTCCTGTAAATGCTTATATGCAAACTGCTGATTCTAATATTTACGCAATTGGTGATATCGCTGAAACGGAGCACTTTATTTTACAACAACCTACACGTATTGAGCTTGCATGGCATGCACACCGAGCTGCTTCCATCGTCGCAGAACATTTAAAAGGAAATAGTACACCAATTACACCTTTTCTAGGGACAACCATTACAAAACTTTTCTCTTTATCTGCTGCTATGACAGGATGTTCAGAAAAAGAATTACAACGTGCAGGGCGAATTTACAAAACAGTAGAGCATACAGGACGCACAAATGCAGGTTATTATCCTGATCATGGAATGATTGATATTCGCGTTCATTACGATCCTGTAAGTCGTAATATACTAGGTGCTCAAGCCGTTGGAACAAAAGGCGTTGATAAAAGAATAGATGTGTTGGCGACTGCAATCATTGGTGGACTTACAATTGATCAATTGGCAGGTTTAGAACTGAGCTATTCACCGCCCTACTCTTCACCGAAAGACCCACTTAATATGGTTGGCTATAAAGCGGATTAAAGAACAAAACAGTATGATAATCTATTGAATGTGCCCGCATAGAACGGATATTAAGCGTTTCATATATAATAAAAAAATCAGGTTTAGGAAAAAGAATCATTTTCCCGAACCTGATTTTTCAGCTTAAGCTTGTTTATTTTTACGGCCTTTCATAATTAGATAAATGACCGCACCTGCAAACGTTGTATAAATTAAAATCGTAATAATTAAATAAGGTGTATTGAATCCTTTATTTTCATCAACATAAAACATTTCTGCAACTTCACGATCTAGCACGATACGGTATTTATCATCTTTGCCTTTTAACACCGAATCATTCGCTAAAATCGCACGAAGACGTTTGTCCCCTCCAACCTTTTCTGGGTCAACCTCAAAGCTTTTGGTTTCCGATGTGTTATTAATTGCAATAACCCATTTCTCTTCATCAGACGTACGCATGTAAACAATAAAGCCGTCTTCATTGTGAAGTAGCTCAAAGTCCCCGTTACGTAATGTATCCGATTGATTTCGAACGCCGTTAATGTTTTTAATTTGATCATAAAGTTCTTCATCCGTTTTAAAGTTCGTAATCGGATGCGTTTCCGGTGCTTCTTTTCCGACAACTGCAATTTCACTTTCATACGGCATAATTGGAACACCTGGTAATGTTAAAAACGCTGTCATAGCAACTTTCCAACGAGTCGGCGGGAACATTCTTAAATCTACCATATCTTGCGTGAAACGTGGACCAATTAAATCATCAAATTGTAGTAATTGGTCATTGTCTTCAGTTGAAAATAGATTTAACCCACTTGAATCAGGATCAATTGAACCAAAAGCTTCTCGCATTGCTGCCATCTTCTCGAAGTTTGGTTTCAAATCAAAGTTTGCTGTTGTCTCTTCCGCAGCTAACACGTAAAAGTTTTCATCTTCCGCTTTTAATGCATCGATTAATTCGTTAATATATGCTTCACTGAAATCACCTAAATAGGTTAAACGAATTCCAGTTAAATCATATTTACCAACGAATTCTAATAAAGACTCCTTTAAAAATGCTTGAACCTTTTCATCATTTGCATCCCAAATGATTGACCCATCTGACGCTTCAACGATTGGTAAGTTTTGTCCTTCAATCGCTTCATGGTTCGCACTAATTCCATTTAAAGGAAAATCTGCAATGACAGCTACTTTTTTCTTTTCAAGACGCTTAATCATATCAACGAATTCTTCTTCCGTTCCGAAGCGTGGCTCAAATTCTTTATATGAAATGACTTCATTTCCATCATAGCGATCAGAGATAAATGGTGACCCGATTGATGCAATCGAAAAGCCCATTTCCGAAATATACTCTGCTTTATCGCCAATTCCGACGAAATCTCCGCCACTGAAAGCATAATCATCTCTCGCATCGACGTCTATATCATTACCGAAATTCCCGTTATTAAAACGGTCAATCAATAAATCATAAATGCTTTCATCTTGAATGGACTTCTTCTCAGCAGCTAATGTTGACATTGGTAAAACAAGTGTCAGCATTAATACTGCAGCTAATAAACTTGCAATATATTTAGTATTCCTCACTTAAAAAATCCTCCTCAAAGAGCAATCTTCATTTATTTTAACAAATGCACCTAGTTGTCGCTATGTCTAGAACGATAATCCTTCTTTTCTTATGAATAAATAAGACAAAACTGTGTCGAACTATCGCTTTCATATTCAACATTTTTACATAGCGCATTAATATTGAAAAGCCGTCCAGTCATTCTTCCTAAAACTGCCCACAAAAAAACAACCTACTCCCAAAAGAAGTAAGTTGTTCTAGTTTTTTAGCCAAATAATTTCATGTTTGGTAATAAGAAACCAAGTAACATTGTTGCAAACGCAAAGATTGCAAATAAGATCCACATTGTTGAAACTTTTTTATCTTTAGCAGAACGTACTAAAATCAATTCCATAAAGACAATGACGAAAAGACCTAATAAAAACTTTACGCCATACATTGCGCTATTGATACTTGAGTAGCGAATGAATAATAATACACCTGATACTAAAATTAAGATGTAAAATAAGCGTGCAATCATATGCGTAATTTTACGACCTTTAGATGTTTTTGGTAATGCAGCTGCAACGATAAACAGTACAATACCGACAACCCATGTCATAATATGAAAGTGAGTTGTATCTGTAAAAAATGCCAAAACGTTCACCTCATCCATTATTGTCTATTCACATTGTACACGGCTTTGTTTCTTTTGTACAATAGCATTATTTATTGACGAAACGATTGACAAGTGTGCCAATCCCTTCAACTGAAACTTTCACGACATCCCCTTCTTGAATATATCCTGGAGGTGTCATCCCTTTTCCAACCCCAGCTGGAGTTCCTGTTAAAATAACATCTCCTGGCTCTAATGTTACAAATCTTGATACTTCAGCAATAATTTCTTCTACATTGTAAATCATATAGCTTGTATTGCTACTTTGTCTTACTTCATCATTCACTTTAGTTACAATTGATAATTGATTTGGATTTGGAATTTCATCTTTCGTAACAACATAAGGACCCATTGGGCAAGTTTCATCCAAACTTTTACCAAGGAAAAACTGACCGCGTTCTTTCTGGATATTTCGTGCTGTCACGTCATTCGCAATCGTATAACCAAAAACATGGTCATATGCTAATTGCTTTGGAATATTACGACCTTCTTTACTAATGACAATCGCTAATTCACCCTCATAATCTAACTCATTCGTCACATCCTGATGAATCGATAAATCTGTTTCGTCAGCTGCGATTGTCGTCGGTGATTTCGTGAAAATCATTAACTTTTCAGGTGCTTGTCCGCCCATTTCAGCAGCATGTTCTGTATAGTTTTTACCAACACAAAGGATGTTTTTAGGTGTTCTTGGAATTGGAGCTAACCATTCAATTGATGTAAAGCTATACTTAAAGTTTGTTAAATCGTCTTGTTCTGCTCTTGTCATAAGCTTACGAATTTTTTCAACGAACTCAAAACCTGATGCCATGCCATCAATAATCGTTCTTGGGAATTTCTCTTCACCATAATAATCAGCAACAGATACGATATCCCAAACCGCTTCTTCTCTTTTAACTTTTGGACCAAATAAAGTTCTTCCCTCATATTTGAACGATAATAATTTCATTTTCAGTACAGCTCCCTCATAGTTGTTTTCTCTATTATACTATTATTACATGATTTTACAAAGTTCGCTCTATTTCTTTTTTCCATAGATACCAATCCGCCACAACTTTTCTAATGGTCCTTGCTTAAATTTCATCAACCATACTTTGGCAAATATCGTTTGAGCAATGAAAATAACGAATGCAATCAACGTTCCAGTCCAAATATTGACGCTTCCATAATAGCCAAAACCAATGCCATAAAAAATCATTGTCGCGATGAATGATTGCATTAAGTACGTTGTAAATGACATTCTACCGATATATGAAAATGGCATAAAGATTCGGCGCACTTTTTCAGATGTCGTTAGAACTAAAAATAGCGCAACATAACCGATTGCTAAAAACACACCGCCAAATGTACTTTGTAACTGCATAAATTCATACGTTGGTCCTATTAAATACGGTAAAGATTTAATTAAAACCCCAAGGAGCGCACTAATGAAACCAATTATTAATAATCTAGTTTTATAAGTTGATGCTCTTTCAAACAACTGGACTTTAGCCATCGCTACACCAAATAACATTAAAGGTAACACGATAAAAACTCCTAAAAACGTACTCGTTAGGCCAAATGACAACCATTCTACTAAACGAAAGTTGAAAATCTCAGAGAAACTACCATTTCCATAAATCGCAAAAGCTTGTTCAAATTTTTCTTGGTCAACAATTGCTTCTGCTAAAAATTCACTACCTAATACACTAACAAGCTTCGCCAAAGCATAAAGAAATAATCCCGGTATTGTATACAATAATGTTGCAATAATGAGCAATGCTTTTGGAGATAATTTGACGAATAACAATAGTGAAAAGCCAAGAACTGCATACGTAAATAAAATATCTCCCGACCATAATAATAAAGCATGTGCTACACCAAATAATAATAACAACACCAGTCTTCTTATCGTTAATTTATTAAATGATGCGCCAGTTTCAAATGACTTGGCGTATTGCATTTGAATGCCGTAGCCGAATAAAAAAGCAAAAATCGGATAAAAACTTGCTTGTACAAAAATCGAAATCCATTTAAAAGCAGTTATATCTACTTGTTCTGTAAAATATAAATACGGTTGAATATAGAAAAAGGGTGTATGGAATAACAACATATTGGCAATTAAAATCCCAAGTAAAGAAATCCCTCTTAATATATCTAACGTTACAATTCTCTTTGTTCCTGTTGTCGGTGCGTAATTCATTAGTTTCCTCTTTCTTCTATGTGTATGACTTGTTCTGTAGCAAATAAATAGACGAGCATTTCTTTAATCTCAATCTTTAAAATAGATTCCATCGCTTCTTTATATAAATTCAATTGAATGCCGTAACGCTTATGCATTTCTTGTTCAACTGCGTCAAGCGTTGCTCCTTCACGAATCCAGTCCGTTTTATAATCTAAAATAGCCCAGCCATTTTCTGTTTCAAATAAGCAGTCAACAATCCCTTGTAAAATTTGTGGATCACCATCCCCATCATAAGCATACGTAAATGGTAATTCACGATAGATTCTTTTCGCACTGCGTAATTCATTAACGAGCGGATGTTTAAAAAATGCTACGATTTCACTCCGGTCGACTGCCGCTGCTTCTTCCGCTGTTAATAATTGACGATTGACAAGCGTTTCAATCAGTACATCTAACTTTTCGATTGTATAATTCTCTTCAAATTGTGCTTGCTCCATAATCGCATGGACTGCCGTTCCAATTTCCGCGGCTGACACAGCACGTTTTTGCATAAAAGCTGGTTGACGATGCAAATAAGCTTGCTGTTTTGTCGGTGCTTTCATTTCAGAAAATGTTGGTAAATTCTCTTCTTCTTGCTCCAATAACGCAAGACGTTTCAGCTCACTGACTGATTGTTTAGAACGTTTTTCTGTTGCTTCTTTAAAACTGTATCGCCAATCAAAACGTTTTTGAACCTTCACTTGTTCCCCGTCGTCGTCCGCTAATTCTTGTTGTTCTAATTTAGCAGGTATCTCTTCAATTTGTTCCGCTTCAACAAACTGATGAAATGGTTGCATCGTAATAGACCAATCAGATGCCGAATCGATGAATCGTCCATCTGCCAAACGATCAAACTTTTCAAATTCGGGATGTCTTGCAATTGCTGGACCAACCCAATCTAAATAACTGTTCGCACGTGAACGCGTATATTCAGGTAACATCGCATTTGGATCGACGAGCTGGGCATCTAACCATTTTTCGAATTCCTTCTCCAAATCTTTTACGGATGCAACTAAAGTTAAAGACTCTTGTGCACGCGTCATCGCAACGTATAGAATACGCATTTCTTCAGCACGCATTTCCAATTCTTTCTTTTCTTTCACTGCTAAAAATGGCAATGACGTATACGTTAAACGCCTTTCAGGATCAATTCCTTTTACTGCTAGACCAAAATGTTTATCAAATAAATAACGTTCTTTTAAATCCATTTTATTAAATTGACGGCCTATTCCTGCTACAAAAACATACGGGAATTCCAATCCTTTTGATGCATGAATTGTCATTAAACGAACTACATCTTCTGATTCCGTTAATGCACGAGCTTCTCCAAAATCATCACCACGTTTTTTCATCCGATCGACAAAGCGTAAAAAACGGAACAATCCTCTAAAAGATGTTTTCTCATAAGCGATTGCACGGTCATGTAAAGCTCTTAAATTGGCTTGTTTTTGCTTACCATTCGGCATCATCCCGACCATTTCATAATAATACGTATCGCTATACACTTGCCAAATTAAATCCGCTAATGAACCATGTCTTGCTGCATTTCTCCAAGCTTCAAAATAAGTAAAAAAGCGTTCTAATTTTTGTTGTGTACTTAGCTCAATGCCAGAACCACCTTTTGCGATAAATAATTGCAACGCTTCATAAAACGATTGCTCTTTCGGCGCTGCTAGACGAATTTTTGCTAGTTCATTTTCTTTCAAACCGATAAACGGTGCGCGTAGCATCGAAGCTAACGGAATATCTTGATAAGGATTGTCAATGACACTTAACACATTTAGCATAACCATTACTTCAATCGCTTCAAAATAACCTTTAGATACTTCGGCAAAAATAGGGATACCTTGCTTTTTAAACTCTTCCACAATTTCACCCGTCCATGTCATTGAACGCATTAAAATAACGACATCGCGATAAGCAATTGGGCGTTTTTCATTTGTAAATGCATTCGTCACTTCCGCACCATTAGCCATCAACTGCTTAATTTCACTCGCAATATAGCGTGCTTCTGCTTGAACACTTTTCAAACTTTGACCTGTTAATTCCTCTTCTAAATCCATTTCTTCAGAAGGCTCGTATAATACAGCGAACTTCGTCGGCATCGACTTTTCGGGAAATTTTGCCCCGTATTTTAATGCAGCTGCCTCATCATAATCAATGCCTCCAACACGAGATCCCATAATTTGTGAGAAAATAAAATTCGTTCCTTCCAACACTTCTTTCCTACTTCTGAAGTTGGCGTTTAAATCAATCTTTAAGCCTCTATCTTCCCCAGTGTGCTTAAAACAGTCGTACTTCTCTAAAAACAAATTCGGCTCGGCTAATCTAAAACCATAAATCGCTTGTTTAACATCGCCGACCATAAATAAATTACCCGTCGCTTCATCATTACTTTTCACAAGTTGTAAAATTGTCTCTTGCAAAAAATTGACATCTTGATACTCATCGACGAGTATTTCTGCAAATTGCTGTTGGTAATTCATCGCAATTTCAGACGGCTGCAAAACACCATCCTGTTCTTCAGATAAAATCGTTAACGCATAATGTTCCAAGTCTGAAAAATCAACAATGCCACGTTCAATTTTTGCTTGTTGGTAACGTTCGCCAAAGCGGCCGACAAGCTCTACTAATAAAGCCATAGATGGTGCCATCGAGCGAATTTCGTCTAATAAATACTCAGGTCTTCTTAAAAAATAACTTTCTTGAACAGAAGTTGTAACTTTCTTCGCTTGTTCACGTAAAGCTTTCGCACGTTTCGCTAAGTTTTCATCACACGAATCTTTTTTAATCGCACCCGCTCGTACCCATTTTAATGATTGAAAATACGTATATGCTTCTTCCCATGTACCATCACGTACAATTTCTAATGCACCTGTTAAATAAGTTAAATCTGCCTCTGCTGTAGCAAGTAATGGCCCAGGTCCATCTGGCATATCCGCAATTCTTTTCATTTCACCAATTAACGCAATCGCTTCTTCTAGTGCATAGCGGATGGCATCTTTTAATGGTTCGATAAAGGATAATTCATCAATCGTCATCGCTTCTTCCAATTGGTAAACAGTTGGAATTTCAGCTAACCACACTGTTGGTTGCGGGTGAACGCGTGAATAATCATATAAACGACTAATTAATGTTTCAATCAACTGGTCATCACGGTCCGTCGTAAAACGATCGACTAACTCGTATAATGATTGTGGATTGTCTTCACTATATGCCTCTTCTAAAACATCATGAATTGCATCATCTCTTAGTAAAGCTGCTTCACTACTATCCGCAACTCGAAAACCAGGATCAATATCTAGTAAATAAGCATATTGTCGAACCATCGATTGACAAAATGAATGCAAAGTGGAGATATGCGCTTTATTTAATAAACTTAATTGTTTTCTTAAATGCGTAGACGTTGGATTTTTTTCAATCTCTTCTTCAAGCGCTGTCGCCATTCGCTGACGCATTTCTGCAGCAGCTGCATTGGTAAATGTCACGACAAGCAATTGATCGACATCGATTGGATTTTTTTCATCCAATACTTTTTCAATCATTCGCGTAATCAATACTTTCGTTTTTCCCGAGCCCGCTGCCGCTGAAACAAGCATATCTTGACCTTTCGCCCAAATCGCACGCCATTGAGCGTCCGTAAACGTCACATCTTGTGGCTTAGTTGGAATGTTCATCATTTTGCATCTCCTCTCTCATTTTCTCCAATGATTGTTCTTGTTTTAAATCCTCATACTGGCGATATGTTTGTTTCGGATTCGCTTCATCAAACTGACAAACTGAACGGAATGAACAATATTCACAAGGCATTTTATCTTTTAATTTATAAGGGAAAACACGCGTATCTCCCACTAACATACCGTTTCCTGCTTGCCTATGCTTCGTTTTTACAAACTGACGTAACAGTTCTAAATCTTGTTCTTCCAATACTTTAGATGCTTTTGTAAAGTTACCATCTTTTTTAAAGGCTGCTGGTACAACTGAAGAACTGGATCCTATTTCCTCGTCCATTTGCTCGACAATCGCAGCATCATCTAATAAATACCCGCGCATTTTATACGATTTAACAAGTTCTTCTTCTAATTTCTCCTGCGTTAAAACTTCTCCTGTTGAAATCATCGGATTATGCACATGCATATATAAAACCCCTGCTGGCATCGCTTGTTCACCGATTAACTGCTCTGCATTTTCCAAAGCGACATCTAAATATGTCAACATTTGAAGTGATAACCCATAATACACTTTCGTTAAATCGAGTTCTTGTTTCGATGATTTATAATCGACAATACGTAAATATTTTTGATCGTCTTGTTCGGTCACATCAATTCTGTCGATACGACCTCGTAATGCCAATTCTCTTCCATTTCTTAATGGAATGACTAAAGAATTCATCGCTTCATTTGGTCCGAAACCTTGTTCAACGGCAATTGTTTTGAATTTCGACCGATTAGCATGAGTTGCCATCGATTGAATCGTTCGTTGTACAATTTGAATGAGCTTTCTTTGAATATAACGATAACGACTCGTCGACACTAGAATACGGTTGAAGAAATAAGGTGTAATGTCTTCAACGGCTTGTTTCGCAAGTTGCCAACTTTGTTCTTTCGTCACTTCATTCCAAGACATATTTAAACGATTTAACTCATCTGTCACCCACTTTAAAGCTGCGTGGAATAAATCACCAATTTGCGGCGCTTGTAATGTAAATTCAGCTCTTTCTTGCAACTGTAATCCATAATTCGCGAAGTGTTGGAATGGACAGCTATAATAAGATTCGATTCTTGAAACGCTCGTTGAAATCGTTTCACCGTACAAGTCAGTCGTTAATTCAGGCGCTAATCTTTCTGTTTGATTGCCTTCTTGAACGGGTGTAATAATATTTTGTACAATTGATTTCCATAATGGATCATTGGCATAATATGTTAATACAGCTTGCCATTCAGCTGTTAAAGGTTGTTCTTTTCGCTGCTCTACTTTCATAACCGCAAAAGGCAATGTCGCTCTTGGATGGCTAATATATTCTAAGCGATGCGCCGCTTTTGGTAATTCAGAAGGATCTAAAACGGCTGGTACGACTTCACAATTCCTCACAATTTGCTGTAGTCTTTGAATGTACAAAGATGGAATTAATCCTTTACCTTCTTCATCCGCGACTGCATAAGAAATAAATAATTTTTCCTGTGCCGAAGTAAAAGCACGATACGCCATAAATGTTTCTTCCATCAGACGCATTTTAGATGTTGGGGCTAGCTCATAACCAATTTGCGTGAAAATTTCTCGTTCTGTATCCGATAAAATCCCTTCATGATCAATTCTCTGAGGGAGTACCCCTTCACTAACACCCATAACGAAAATCACATCTGTATTCATTAACTTTGCCAAATCAATTGTTGCAACTGTTACTTGATCCAATGCCGGTGGAATTCTCGTAAATTCTAACGAATCAAAACCTTCTTCTAATACTTTTCGCGCTTCTGTTAAAGTCATTCCTTTCTCACCAAACATCAGTACAAATTGGTCGAGCAAATGAATCCATTCATTCCAAGCCTGTTCATGCTCAGATGCTTTCAATAACTGCCCACGCTCTTCTTCCTCCGTACGGAGATGAATGATTTTCTCATAAATTTGTAAGTCTTCAGCGAATGCAAAAAATGCTTCTGCTATTGCTCTTCCTGTTTTTGCTTTCTTAAGCGTCTTTGCTAGCTTTTCTAAAGGTGAGCGAATCGCATCACGTACTGCCTCAATTTCTCGTTGTAAAGCCAGTTCGAAATCGGTTTGAGTAGCATTAAAAAATTCTAAACCACGATAACGTTTCACGAACCATTTTGACTCATCAAACCACTTCTTACCATAGATTCCTCGTTCTAACACAAAGTTTTCCAAACGATCAGCGCGTTCCCGCCACATTTTCTTATCCTCATTATAAGGGAAGAATAAATCTGTTTTAACGGCACGAAATACAGCTTCAAACGTCCAATCATTCGTCAATACTTCAAGAACAGACCTTGAAAACTCAATCAATGGATGATGCAACATTGGCTTTCTTCGGCTAATAAACAAAGGTATTTCATAGTGATGGAAAGTCGTTTCGAGCAGTTCATCATACACTTCTGGTTGACGATATAAAATCGCCATATCTTGATAACGTTTCCCTTCCATTGCCATTCTGCGAATCGCTCTTGCTACAGCATGCACTTCTGCTCTCTGATTTGCTGCTTCGATAAACGTAATCGCACCTTCTGAATCAGTAGTAGCAGCAGGATACTGTTCAAACTGACTTTCTAAGTTTGCGAGTTCACGCGCTTTAAAACGCTTCCCTGGTGACATATGTAAAGGTGCTTCTTGCTCTACACCTTCCATATGCGCAAGTTGTTCAATTTTGTCATGCGTTCGAATCGCATTGGCAAATAAATTTTGTTCATCAGCATTCATTTGATCGATTGGTAGCACAATAGTACAACGGCTACTATACTTTAAAAGTTCACCGATAATGCTATATTCTCTCGTCGTAAAATTTTCAAAGCCATCGATGTAAATATGCGCATCTTTCACAAAATGAGAATGTGCGAGTTGACTCACTAATAGCTTTAAATAGCCTTCACTATCCACATACGTCGTCCCTAATTTCTCTTCAATTTTCTCTAATAATAATTTCAAATCGGCTGCTTTATCTTGCAAAATTTGTGGTGAACCTTTTGCCTTTAATTGCTCTTCAATTAGCGACAAAGCATCTTGATCGACTGCATACCGACTGAACTCTTTCATTAAATCACTAATTTGTTCTGTGAAACCACGTTTATTTGCGGCTTGCTTAAACAATTTAAACTGTTGTTCATTTTCTTCTAACACGCTGCGAATAAGCATGCGATAACCAAAACCATCTACTTCATTGCGTGTTATGCCACCAACTTCTTGTAGTACGTGCCAAGCTAATCTCTTAAACGTTAATACTTGCGCGCGAACAATACCTTTTAAGCCACTATTTACGGATAAGCTATACTCCATTGAAAAGGACATTTGATCTGGAACGATGACAATAATTGGTTTGCCTAACGGATCATCTTGTAACATTTCTACAATTTCTTGTTGAATCATTGTCGTTTTTCCAGCACCAGAGCGTCCTGTAATAAAACGTAAACTCACGCCTTTCCCTCCCATCAATTCTCATCAAACCGAATATTTGTTTTGTATATGTAGTATAACAATTGTGGTATACACTCGCCAAATAAAAATAGTATCATTTACTTTAAAACGTAAATGATACTATCTTTCTTCTTGAACGTTATGCTTATGTTGTTTTTCCTTTGCAATTTCTCGAAACTCTTCTTCTACTTTTTTGTTTAAACGAACTTCCAATCTCTTGCCGACAATCCATAACAGGAAAATAACAATAATCACAATTGCTGTCCGATAAGGCTTTGTAAATAATGACTTCAAGTCATGTCCAATAAAACTCATCGTAAAAATCATGACAAATTTTCCTGCGAGCAATGTGAAAAAATAATGCTTCTTTTTAATATTCGATAGCCCAGCGACTAAATTGACAAGTGCTGAAGGTGTAAATGGGAAGCAAATAAATAAAAACAAAGGACCAAAACCATTCTGTTCCACCCAATGAATGAGTTGTTGCACTCTTTTTTTCTTCGTAATAGATGATAATAGTTTACTATGTCCAAACTTTCGAATGACTAAAAATACAGCATAAGATCCAAGTGAAGTACCTACCCAAGATAATAAAAAACCATACCATAATCCAAATGCACTTGCATTGGCGATCACAAATGCTACGAGTGGCAAAAATGGAAGGAATGATTCTATGAATGGAAAAAACAAACCAATTAAAGGCCCAAAAGCGCGATATTGCTCCGATAACTCCGTAATTTTATCGACGTCAAACCATTCTAACATAGCACATTCTCCTCCCTACCTTACTTTTAGTATACCCAATATGATTGTTTTCTCACATTTATTGATGAATTTTTCTAAAAATATAGTATAATTTAATTTAGCTGTCACAAATAATACGAATCTTGGAAACATAAAGTTCCATTATTTGACATGATTTTCCAATGGGGTGATGTAATGCAACAAACTGATTTCGGACGTGGACTTAAAGCTGGACTGTCGATTGCAGTAGGTTACTTTCCAATAGCACTTACTTTTGGCTTACTGGCGAAAACAACCGGTCTTTCTATTTTTGAGGCAACTGCGATGAGTTTATTCGTTTATGCTGGCGCTTCTCAATACATAGCCCTTGAACTGATTACATTAGCAGTCAATCCTTTCGTTATTGTTTTAAATACTTTCGTCGTCAATATTCGACATTTTTTAATGACTGCTGCTTTAAGTGAAAAAATGATGCCTGAAAAGCGTGCTAAAAAAGCGATCTATGCTTTTGGCATTACAGATGAATCTTTCTCTGTACTTGCTACACAAAAAGAAGAAAAATTATCAACAGCTTTTGCTTTCGGTGTAACGCTTATTGCTTATACGAGTTGGCTCGTTTTTACAGCGATTGGACACGTAATTGGGGAGATTTTGCCACAATTTTTACAAATGGCAATGTCAATTGCTTTATACGCTATGTTCGTTGGCTTACTTGTCCCTTCTATGAAAGGCAATCGTAAAGTCATTTTACTAGCGACTTTAGCTGCAATCATTCAAAGCTTTTTTTACTTCACAAAATTATTATCAACGGGTTGGGCAATATTAGTTTCTACACTAGTTGCTTCGATCGCCATTGAAATCCTTTATGCAAAATTTACGCGAGTACGAGAATTTGAATCAACAAAGAAAGGGGGACATTAAATGGGTGCTACCTACTGGTGGATGTTATTTGGCATGGCGTTGGCAACTTATATTCCTCGCATGATTCCACTCACTTTTTTAGAAGGTAAGGAATTGCCTCCAATCATTTCAGGAGTTTTAAAAAACATTCCTTACGCTGTATTGGGCGCATTAATTTTCCCTGCTATTCTGTTCGTTCAAGAAGGAAATTTATTATTTGGAATCATTGGTTTAGCAGTTTCTTTCACAATCGCTTTACTAGGTGGCAGCGTAATGTTCGTTGTACTCGGGACGATAGGGACGTTAGCAGTATATAGTTTGTTTTTATAAAAATGGAAAGCCAAGCGAAACGAAATAATCGTTTTACTTGGCTTTTTTTGTAACCTCTTTATTTTGTCTAGATTATAAAATGACTTTACTTTCACGTGCTTCTTCTAAGAATTTATCACTTCGCTTATTAATCTTCTCTTTCAAACGAATACCGATAAATAAGAATAACGCTACATACCCTGCAAGCCATGCGATATGTTTCAATGCAACTGGCCAAATAATACCACCGACCGCTTCCCTAAATAATCCGAGCGCATGGGTAAATGGTAAAAACGCATGGATTCTTTGGAAAAACTCTGGTGTCATTTGAATCGGGAATGTTCCACCTGAAGCACCTAATTGCATAACAAGCATAATAATCGCAATGACTTTACCTGTATTACCAAATACTGACACAAACGTGTAAATAATGACCACGAATGTTGTACTAATAATAAAGGCGAATAATACGTACATCAACTTATGGGCGACGAATGTTTTGAGTAAAAACATATTCCCCATCGTCACGATTAATGCTTGCATCATACCGATAAGCCAAAACGTTATAAAACGTCCAAAATAGGCTTCATAGCTTTTATAACGATGTTTATTTGGTACATCAACAATAAGTGATGATACTAAAATTAAACCACCAACCCATAGTGACATTGCGGTAAAGAACGGTGCCATTGCCGAACCATAGTTAGGTACTGGGAATAACTCATGTTCTTCTAAAAATAGTGGATCTGATAAAAAATCACTTTCCGTCGAAGGATCATTTTTCATCAAATTAATAATTTTATCTAAATCACCTTGTTCTTCTAAATTACGAATTTTACTTGCAATATCAAGAACTTTCTCTTTCGCTTCAGGGAAAACTTCATTCGCTTTCGCTAATCCTTCTTTTCCTTTTGCTACACCATCATCAGCTTGCTCAAGCATTTCATAGAGCTTCGGAAATGTCATGCTCGCTTTGGCTAATAATTTATTACCTTCTTTAATCGCATCATTCGCTTTTCTCGAAGCTTCTTCATATTTCGGCATTAAGTCATTATCAATATAATTGATTAATGCTGTAATTTCTTTGTCGACATCAACGGATAATTTTTTAAATTCATCCAGATTTGAAGCGATTGTCGCTTTACTATTTTTAGCATCGCTCGTAATACGTAAAATCGTTTGTTTGAGCTGTTGTAATTCCTCTTGCATATTTTCAACTTTATTTTTGCCTTCCAACATAAAGCCATCATCAAACAACTTTTGTAGAGAAGCATTAAAGTCAATTAAAGATTGGATGGAGTCTTTAGCTTTTTCGACTTTAGCTGACGTACTTTCTAAAGTGTTTAACAGACCTTCGGGTTCTCCAACTGCTCCAACTAATTTATCTGTGAATATTTGTATATCTTTAACGGTTGCTTGTAAAGATTCTAAATCCTTTCGTAACTCTTTATCCATCTCTTTCAATGACTCTACACGATCATTAAAGAACTTTGTAATATCTTCTTGCTTTGCCACAACATTCCCATAAAAATTATTTACAGCTTCAAATGGTTTTCTGAAGTTTTCTAAAAAGTCTCCCGCTAAATTCTCTCCATTTTGTAGACTCTCTTCGGCATCCTTTAGTCTGTTGTCCAACTCTATTAGGCCTGTTTGAAGCGCTAAGAGTTCTAGATATTCAGGGTTAAGTTTATCAGCTTCATCATAGCCACCTAAAAGCTCATTTACATCTTCTAATTGGACAGCTACTTCAGCTCGCGTTTCTTGAACGAACTCCAGTTGCTCTTCTGCAGGTAGTGACTCATTCTTCTCGTTAATCCAGTCATCGACTTGTTGTAAGCGTTCCTGACTTTTAAGTTGTCCAGCTAGCAATTTTTCTTCTATTTGATTAAGTTGTACTTCCAAATCCTTAATCTGCTCTTCAATTCCTGGAACAAGCGTCTCCTCATAAGCTTCAATTAATGCTTGTAACCTTTTTTCTGCATCAATCGCTTGCTGGTTCAATCCATTAACAATATCCATCCCTAAATGGTCACCAGATTCTAAAGTTTGAATTGCTTCATCAATTTTAGCTTGGAAATCATTTAAACGGTCCATTTCTTCCTGTAATGAAGCATTAATTTCTTCTAATTTACGTTCTTGTGTTAAATGTTGATTTGCTTCTTCGAGTAAATCCGCTAAGTTTTGCAGCGCTTCTGTACCATTGTCAATTTTAACAGTGCCATCTTCTAGCTTCGTTAAAAACTGGTCTAAACCGTCTCCTTTTTTATGCGCACGATCTACTGCTGCTGGGATTTGTTGAATAACTTTTTGAGCGAGTCTTAAGTCTTGTTTCACCAACGGCACGTATTTTTGTACGGATTGATCTCCTTCACGTAACATTCCTTCAATACGTGTACTCGCTTTTTCCGCCTTTTTACTGAGCTCTTCAGCTTTGACCATTCCTTCATTCACACGTACCATTGCTTTTTCAACAGCTACTAAATCTGTGTCAGCCACACCTAGCATACGTTCAATTTCAGGAAGTTCTTGTTCTAATCCATAAACTGTGTCTCTAAAACGTTCAATTTCGCCACGATTTGTTTCCAGTTCAATCCCAATATCATTGAACACTGTAAAAATGGCTTCATTTGCTACTTTTACAAAACCAGCTTGAATATTTTCTACAATACCTGATGCACCTGCACTTGTGACTTTTGGTGCAATCGCATTAATCTTTTCATTAATATAATAATCCAAAACAGGCTTTTCAGGTTCTTCGTCTAATACACTCGCCAATTTTCTAGAAAAGTCTTTTGGTATAATAATCGATGCATAATAATCGCCGTGTTCGACACCTTTCATCGCTTCTTCTTCATCAACAAATTGCCAACCGAGCTTTTCATTATCCATCAAAGATAAAACGACTTCATCCCCGACATTAAATTCTTGTCCTTCCGCTTCTCCACCTTCATCCAGATTTACAACCGCAATATTTACACCAGATGTATTGGAGTATGGATCCCAAGATGGAAGGATGTTAAACCAAGCATACATCGAAGGTAAAATCATCAATGCCACAATGACGACAATCGCTGCTCGTTTACTACGGATATTTTTAACATCCGTTTTAAATATATCTAAAATATTTTTCATGAAATATTCTCCTTATACTCATGCACTTCTTTTGATTAAACTGTATCTAACTAAAATACACCATTTCAGTAGTTTTTTCCACAGTTCCCTTTAGTTCTTACATTAAAATTCTATCCTACAAAAACTTCTTATTATACTGATATAACGAACCTAATTGCAATTAGGTTCACATAATAGACATTTTTAATTACTTTTCCTCCCGTTTATTCTAAACATCTGAGACTTTTTACCGAATAAAAGGTTTGAGTTATTTTTTAGAAATGAGGAGTTTTATGTTTAAATCAATCAAATCAAAAATCGTTTTCATCGTAAGTATCATCTTCTTGGTGAGTGTTTTAATTATGACATCCATTGTTAGTTTAGATATTCAAAAGCGGAACCAAGAAAACGTCATTCGTATAAATGAATCCCTCGCTGAGGAAATGAATCAGACAATACATGATTTTTTACACCTACATGAAAATGCATTAGTTCAATTGACACACTTTTACACGTTAATTGAAACTGAGTGGACACAAGCAAAATTCGAAAAGGATCTGTCCTCATTCTTACAAACTTATGAGAATATCCCAATGATTTTCTTTGCTTCACCAAATATTGAGAAGAAAATTTTTAATTCTTCTGGAGCAGATTTTGGGACAGACTATGATCCGACAACGACTGACTGGTATCAAGCTTCAATAGATGAGCCTACCGAAGTTTATTGGACTGAACCCCATCAAGACCGTGTCACAGGTGAATATACAATTAGCGCAATGAAAGCAGTTCAAAAAAATGGTCAAAACATTGGTGTAATGGGCATCGATTTACGAATGGGTGCTCTAGAAAATACATTAGCTAACACCTCACTTCCTTATAATGGCTATACAGCTTTATTTGATACAAATGGAGAAGCGATTGTCCATCCAAATTTAGCAGCTGAAAATTTAAAAGCATTGCCACATGTGGAAGAAATGTATCATACAGAAGGCAATGGCGTAATCGAATATAAATATGATGGTTTGAATCACGTAAATATTTTCGCTACAGTGCCTAGCATGAACTGGAAACTTGCGACGATTTATAATAAACAAAATATGAATGAACTTTCTTTAACTGTTCGTTCTTCTATGATGATTATGATGACCGTTACGTTAATCTTCTTCACAATCATTTTATTTTTTGCCACACGCAAAATGTTGAAGCCGTTGGATGTCTTGAAAACACAAATGTCAAATGTTGCCGAAGGTGATTTGACAGTCCGCGCTCAAATCACAACAAAAGATGAATTTGAAGAACTTGGCAACTATTTCAATCATATGGTGGACGAAACTGGAAAGTTGATTGGAGTCGTGAACGATACAACGTCTAACGTCTTAATGAATGCTGAAAGTTTGAGTGCTGTTGCGGAAGAAACAAATGCCTCTGCGATTGAAGTTGCTCATGCCGTTAATGAAATTGCTCAAGGTGCTTCTACTTCGGCTGAAGAAGCTGAAAATGTCTCAGATCGTGCGGAAACTCTTGGCCAATACATTAACGAAATGACGAGCCAATCAGAAGAAATGACTGAAGTTGCGATGCAGGCTGGAAAAATGAATGCTACAGGTGGCCAACAAATGCAACAATTAAAACGATCCTTCGTTAATTGGAAAGATAATTTATTAACGATGGGTGAAGTCATTCAAAACTTAGAAACGAAAGTAAATGCCATTGGCGGTGTGATGGAAACCATTACCGAAATTTCTGCCCAGACAAATCTACTTGCTCTAAATGCAAGCATTGAGGCAGCTCGCGCTGGAGAACACGGAAAAGGTTTTGCAGTCGTTGCAGAAGAAGTACGTAAACTCGCGGAACAATCTGCACGTTCAACTGACGAAGTTAAAAACACCGTGTTAGAATTACAACAAGAAGCTCAACTCGTCATTGCTCAAATGAACGAAACAAGAGAAAACTTTACTACTCAAGAAGAAGTCGTCGAACATACAGAAACAACATTCGAAGACATTTCTACATTAATCGAGGCTATGCAACAATCGATTGGTCGCATTACGAGCGTCATCGAGCAAGTTGCGATTCAAAAAGACGGTGTTTCGGAAACCATTCAACAAATGGCGGCCGCTTCTCAAGAATCTGCTGCCGCTTGTGAAGAAGTAAATGCATCTACAGACGAACAACTACGCACAATTGAATCTGTAACAGACGCTGCAACAACTTTAACTTCTTTAAGTGAAGAACTGAACAATGCGATTCATCGTTTTAAAATTTAATATCAAGTAAAAAACTGAGTATGCCTAATAGAGGCTTACTCAGTTTTTTCTTTATGCTTTGTTGTAAAATAAGTTGTAGAAAACCAAGGAACAGCTCCTTTTCCGTTTATAAAAACGACAGGTTGAGCTATTTTATAAGCATGCCGAAACTCTGTTAATAAAGTCATATAGGTTGATTGATTTTTTGATTGTAGAAAGGCATATCCATCAATGAGAAGCATGATTTTTGTTATATATTTTTCAAGTTGTTGCTTTTCATTCATCATTTGCCTTTGGTTATGCAGATCATTCCTCTGCAATAGTGATTGCATGAATGATACAGATACGTGAAATTGCCAAAGTAAAGTCATTAGCGAAACCAATTGATTTTCCAATTCTGAACGCTTGCATGGCTCGTTTTGTAAACGTAATAATAAGGTGCACTGAAGTTGCAATATTGATTTTAAAAAAATAAAATAATTAGGTTTCTGTTGCTCTAAATCTTTTGTTAAACTCATCATCTTGCTCTCCTTCCTACAATCTTTTTCTGATTACGAACACTTTGTAGTCAATAGATGCTATACATTAACAAGAAGAATCGCAGTCATCTTCTTTACGATGATTCGAATGCTTCCGCTTCTGACAATGTTTGCAATGACTATGTTTGCCATGGCATTTACAAGCATGCATCTGACAACCAGATTTTTCTATTAAATCAACAACTTCTTCTAATTTAATGACGAGCAAGATTTGTGATTTTACAACCGTTTTCAAAGATTGCGTAACACTATCATTGACCTTTAATAAGTCTGTTGTTGCGATTGATTTCTGTCTTAAAAACCGTTGAATCTTCTCCCCTTCTGCATTTAAAATATGAGATAAACTAATCTCTTCCATTGCAATAGAAGATAATAATAAGTTAATCGCATCACATCGTTCCAATGAAATAAGCGGATCAATATCTGGAATATTCGGTAACGACATTTCTTCACCACTTTCCTATCTATTGTAATTTTATAAAGTTCAACACTCTCTTGTCATGCCTATTTCTACTGTATTCAAAAATTTAATATCTGTGCGTAAATGTTGGTCTTTTTTACCGAGGACATTCCGACACAAAAAACCAGAAAATCAGTAAAAGCTGATTTTCTGGTTTTTACATAATGATGATTAACTAATTGCAATACCGGCACTTGCGTAGCCAGTTACTGCAGCAGCTAAGCTTGATGTTGTACCAAAGACAACTAATAAACGTTCCCCTTGATTAACAGGAATATTTAAAGATTGATGACCTGTACACGTTTGCCCAACTGTTAAAATTTGATTCAAGGTTGGTGTTAAATTAAATGCCGCTACTTCAGTAAATAAGTTTGACGTCGGTGATTGAGATTTCAATAGTCTAATACGGATCGTCGGTGCACTTAATAAAGTAACCCCTAAGGCAACACTGAAAAATGCGGACAAATCTGTAATGATACCGTCTCTAGGAGCTACTGTTGCAAAGTTCAATAAAGTTCCAGCAGATCCCGTTAAATCTACAGTAGCGTTTGATAAGACTACGCTGGCACCTGAAGAACCCATCCCGATTGCAGCAGAAGTACCTAATAAACCACCTGCAAGGCCAGTTAATGCAACTGGCAAGCCGGAAGCATATTGAAGGATTGCACCATCTCCTGGGTCACCTTGAGGACCTGGGTCGCCTTGTGGGCCGGGATCTCCCTGCGGACCTGGATCACCTTGTGGACCTGGGTCACCTTGTGGACCTGGGTCACCTTGTGGACCTGGATCGCCTTGTGGACCTGGGTCACCTTGAGGACCTGGATCGCCTTGTGGACCTGGATCACCTTGTGGACCTGGATCACCTTGTGGACCTTCTGGACCTGGTGGGCCTGGTATACCACCACTCCCAATCATATTAGCAACTTGCGTTAACTTACTTCCCAAGAACATTTCCTTTTTCATGGAAAGTTCTAACATATTTTTCACGCTATCATTCACTAGTAAAACTTCTTCAAGTGAAGCTGGGATATCTCCTTCATTAAGCGTGCCAAGTGCGAATTGAATTTTCTCCCCTTCAGCATTTAAAATATGTGCTAATCCAAGCTCTTCCATTGCGATGGATGCTAATAATAAATTTAGTACATCTTCTCGCGTAATCGTGATTTCTGGATTAATATCAGGAATATTTGCTTGTGACATAGTCTACCTCCTCTCTTAAAAAAGATTAGAACAATTTTCATGTTCGCTATACTCTATTCAAAAGAGAAGGAAGGTGATTGGACAACTGTAACGGTTCGTCACTTCTTTTAGAAAAAGATAAGCAATAATGTTCCAACAATGAAGCAATAATAGGTAAAGTAAACTAATTTACCATTTTTCATAATGCCCATAAACCATTTCATGGCAAAATAAGTCATCAATAACGTCGCAAACAAAAGCAGCTGTATACGGGATTGCAAGTGATGCTTTGTTCGGCTCACTTAAGAAGTTGGTATACCCGAGTACAACCCCACCAAGGCTTACTGGAATATACAACATCAATGAATAACGAAGTGCTATTTCTTGTTTCATACCAACTGCAACAGACGAAATAATCGTTGCACCTGAACGAATAATCCCAGGTACTAAGGCCACTGCTTGACCGAATCCAACGATAATTACTTCTTTAATTGCTAAATCGCCATCATTTTTTACACCACGGATATTTCGAATTAACCAAAGTGCAATTCCTGTCACAAACAACATCAATGCAATCATCGTCATGCTAACATTATCAGCAATAAAATCACTTAATAACACTCCAAGAACACTAGCTGGAATCGTTCCAATTACAATTAAACACACAAAATTGAGATCATTTTTATACTGTATGTTTTTCGTCATCAAATACTGTAGTGAATGACTCACTAATCTGGCGATATCTTTTCTGTAAATAAAACAGCGAGTAAAGACGCCGTATTCGTTAAAATGGCAAAAATAAAACCTTGATCTCCTAACCCAAGTAATTCACTAGTTATCATGACATGTCCACTTGGTGATACTGGAATCGGCTCCGTAAATCCTTGAACAAGTCCTATAATAATCATTTTAAGTACATAAATAAGGTCTTCCATCATTTCCTCCTACAAATAAACGACGAACTGAAAGAGTACATGATTTCTCTATTTTCTTTTTTCATAACTATATAAGCTCCATTTTTATCTTTAACATCAGATGAAATCTCTTGCAGTATATACTCTGAATCATAAAGATATTTCTTAAATAGATTTGACATTCAGGAAATTTATTCGCTGTTCATGGGAATGATTCAACCACTCGTGAAGTTAATTCGCCGTTCGTTCAAAGGTTTGCTAAACTTTTAAACTGGACTTATATAGTCAAAATCGCTCCTATCTTTTCATCATTAAATTGTCGCACTATCAAATCTTCTCACTCAATCTATCATGAAAGTGCAGTAGGAAAACGAGATTTATAAAACCTTAACAATTGTTATGGAAATAAAATGCCTCTTTGTCAACGTAATGTGACAAAGAGGCTTCTGTTTATTCATCAGTATCTCGATACGGATTAATATGCACAAGAACGTCTTTCACTTCTTTATGCTGTTGAATTAATTGATGTTTAACTTTTTTACCAATACGATGTCCTTCTTCTACACTTAAAGTAGCATCCACACTTATTTTAGTGTCAATAATGACGTAATGTCCGTGCGTTCTTGCATGCATTTGATCAATTTTTAACACTCCTTCGATATCTTCAACTGTCGCATAAAACTTTTCAGCATCTTCTTTTGGTAATACTTGCTCCATCATCATTGTAGAGGAATCTTTCGCAAGCGAGTAACCAACTTTAATAACGATTAGTGACACAATGATTCCCGCAATTGCATCTGAATAAATTAAATATGAAATATTATAGTGATTCCCAATAATTGTCGCACCCACACCAATTAAAGCTGCTCCTGAAGATAATGCATCTGACCGGTGATGCCACGCTTCACTAATAAGTGCAATGCTATTAATCTTTTTCCCTAAACGATATTTGTACTGGAATAACAACTCTTTAATAATAAGTGAGACAAAGATTGCAATCAATGCGATTTTACCCGGAACAATAGGCGTCTCTCCAAAAAATACTTTTGCAGAGGTAATCGCGATTTCTACCCCTACTACGATTAAGATTAACGCAACAATAATCGATGCAATACTTTCTGCTTTACCATGGCCGTACGGATGCTCCTTATCAGCAGGCTTCATCGCAATTCTAACTCCGAATAATACTACAACCGAGCCAACGATATCAGAAGCTGAATGTGCTGCATCTGCAAGCAAAGCCTTACTTCCCGATATAAAACCGACGACTCCTTTTAATAATGTTAAAAAGACGTTTACAACGATACCGAGCCATGTTGCAAAGACGACTTGACGTTTATGATTTTCCAATTGAACTTCCTCCTTTTGGATCCCAATTTCAAAAGTTTCCTTTAGGCAACAAAAAAACCTTTAACTGCTTAAATACAGTTAAAGGTTTTTTTACACAACATATTCTTTTGTTTTATATAAATCCGCATAGGTATCCCTCTTTTAATATGGTGTAAAAAGAGTATAGCATCTATTAACATTCTATGCAAAATAATCGAGGGGACCAACTAATGATCAAAATGAACATCATCACTATATTATCAACTCCTATTGAATAATTGCTGCTAAAACAATCATTTAAACATTAAAGCTACTTCATTTTTCTTTCACAACAGACATCCCTAGAAATCAAAACTTTGACTTCTAGTAAAATCTATATTAATATACCCCTATAGGTATATAGAGAGGATGAATAAAAGCATTGACACAAACAACTATGATTCATATAAACGAGGTAGATCGGCTCATCGAAAGCAGCCAATTTATTGTAGACGTTCGTGAAGTATTCGAATACGAACAAGGGCATATTGGTCACACACCTTTAATTCCTTTACAACAATTAGAAAGTCGATTGGACGAATTGCCAAAAGATCGAATGATTTACGTTCATTGTCAAAGTGGGAAACGCAGTGCACAAGCTGTAGATATATTAATTAAAAATGACTTTCAGGCAATGAATTTAGAAGGTGGATTCAGAGAGTACACAGGTGCTCATACTAAACAAGGGTTGCCGCTTACAATTGATCCAAATCGTGTGAAACTTGAAGCGAGTGGCTTACAATGTCCAGGTCCTTTATTAATAGCAACTCAAACAGTGAATAGTCTTAAAGTTGGCGAGCAAATGGAAATGACAGTTACCGACTTCGGATTTTGTGCAGACATTGAAGCCTGGGCTAAACAAACTAGGCACATAGTTTTACAAAATGAAATTCAAGGAGACAAGGCTACAATTATCGTCCAAAAAGAAGACACGTCAAAAACACCAAAGTTAACTGAAACTAAAAATGGTGCGACAATGGTTGTTTTCAGTGGCGATTTAGACAAAGCACTTGCATCATTTATTATCGCAACAGGGGCTCGTGCAATGGGGAAAGAAGTTACCATGTTCTTTACGTTTTGGGGATTAAACGTTATTAAAGATCCAGAAGCACCAAAAGTACAAAAGGCTGGCCTTGATAATTTATTTAGTAAAATGATGCCTAAAACGATTGAAAAACTTCCAATATCAAAAATGAATATGTTCGGACTAGGCTCTAAAATGATTCAACATGTCATGAATAAGAAAAAGGTTGAGCCATTAGCAGAAATGATTCAAAAAGCTGAACAACTCGGTGTTAAAATGGTCGCTTGTTCCATGAGCATGGACGTAATGGCGATTGAACAACAAGAATTATTGCCAAGCGTTGAAATCGGTGGCGTAGGTGCTTACCTAGGTGACGCGGCAGATAGCAATTTAAACTTATTTATCTAAATTAAACTAGGAGTGATTTTTATGTTCTTCAAACAATTTTATGATCCAAAATTAGCACAAACATCTTATATGGTAGCTTGTCAAAAAACAAACGAGGCATTGATTATTGACCCAATGCGTGTACTAGATGAATATGAGGCAGTAGCAAAAGCTGAAGGATTTACGATTACACAAGCTACTGAAACACATATTCATGCAGATTTCGCTTCAGGACTACGCGATGTAGCACGTAAATTTGATGCAACTTTATACGTTTCAGATGAAGGCGATGAAAACTGGAAATATGAAAATATGCCAGAGAATACGGTGTATTTAAAAGATGGCGATTCGATTCACGTCGGCCATGTTGAATTAAAAGTACTTCACACGCCAGGACATACTCCAGAGAGTATCTCCTTTGTATTAACAGACCATGGCGGCGGTAGCACAGAACCAATGGGCATTTTCACAGGAGATTTTGTCTTCGTCGGTGATATCGGACGTCCTGATTTATTAGAAGAAGCTGCAAAAATTGAAGGTACGACTGAAATTGGTGCTAACGCAATGTTCGAATCGATTCAAAACTTACAGCAATACGATGACTTTTTACAAATCTGGCCAGGACATGGCGCAGGTAGTGCTTGTGGTAAATCTTTAGGTGCAGTTCCATTATCAACTCTCGGCTATGAACGCCATAATAACTGGGCATTTAAAATGACAGACCGTGAAGCTTTCGTGAAAGAATTAACGAGCGAACAACCTGAACCTCCATTATATTTTGCGCAAATGAAGAAAGTAAATAAAATCGGTTTACCACTCTTTGAAGTAAAAGACGTGCCAGTCGCAACGCCTGAAACTTTAACGGGGAAAATTTTAGATTTACGTACGAAAGAAGCTTTCAGAAAGGGCTTCGTGAAAGGCTCTGTAAACGTTCCATACAATAGCAAATTCGTGCAGTTCGTTGGTTGGTTTATTAATTATGATGAACCACTAACAGTGATCGCAAACCCAGCAATTTCCGAGGAGCTTCAAAAAGATTTAGCTTCGATTGGGTATGACGATTTACAATTAATCGTTCCTGAAAATGAAGCAGCACAGTATTTCAATGATCAGTACGACAGTATTTCAGCAGCGGAATTTGCAGCGTTATATGAAGACAGCAACAATGTATTGGATGTACGCACAACTTCTGAATATACAAAAAGCAACTTAAATAAAGCTGTGCATATTCATTATGGGCATTTATTCAATACAGAAACACCTTTCTCAACAGATGAAGAAACGATTTATGTACATTGTCAATCGGGTGTCCGTTCCGCGATGGCAATGAGTGTATTAAAAGCAAAAGGCTATGACAATATTGTCAATGTAGAAGCTGGCTTTATTGGCATTCAAGCGGCTATGAACAAATGAGTTTATCATTTATTATTGTGATATTTTTAATCGGCTTCGTCGGTTCCTTTATTTCAGGAATGATTGGGATCGGCGGCTCGATTATTAAATATCCAATGCTTTTATACATTCCAGCACTTTTTGGTCTTGCAACCTTTACAGCCCATGAAGTTTCTGGCATTAGTGCAATTCAAGTATTTTTTGCAACATTAAGTGGTGTGTTTGCCTATAAACGGACAGGTTTTTTAAATAAGCGACTCATTACGTATATGGGAAGTGCGATTTTAGTTGGTAGTTTAATTGGAAGTTATGGTTCTCATTTTTTAGCAGAATCTCAAGTAAATATCGTTTATGCAATTTTGGCGACCATTGCAGTAGTGATGATGTTTTTACCAAAAAAAGAAGTCCCTTTCGTACCTGGAGATACACTGCAATTTAATGGACCTGTTGCCGCAACACTCGCTTTAATTACAGGAATTGCAGCTGGTGTTGTCGGTGCTGCAGGAGCATTTATTCTCGTTCCGATTATGCTCGTCGTGTTAAAAATTCCAACACGCGTAACGATTGCAACAAGTTTAGCAGTTACTTTTATCTCATCTATTGGGGCTACAGTTGGGAAAATGGTGACAGGCCAAGTACTATACGGTCCAGCGATCATTATGATTATCGCAAGTTTAATTGCTGCCCCAATCGGTGCTAAAGTTGGGCAAAAAATGAATGTAAAAATTTTACAATGGATTTTAGCCGTTTTAATTTTAGCAACTGCAGTGAAAATTTTGGTAGAGCTTTTGGTGTGAGCAGCATAACTATTACAAGACCACTGAGTACAGTCAATGACCATTACGGTTGTTGACTGTTTTTTACTTTTTAGCCAATCAACTTACTCCCTTTAATATAATCGGCAAAAAGTCGGCAATAAGCCTAAAACACAAAATTAAAAGCCTATCACAAACATTGTTGTGATAGGCTTTATCAGGCTATTAACCGATTGAACCTTCCATCTCGAATTTAATCAGGCGGTTCATTTCTACTGCATATTCCATTGGAAGTTCTTTTGTGAATGGCTCGATGAAACCTAGAACGATCATTTCGATCGCTTCTAACTCAGGAACACCACGGCTCATTAAGTAGAATAATTGTTCTTCAGAAACTTTTGATACACTCGCTTCGTGTTGAAGTGAAATGTCATCGTTTAAGATTTCGTTGTATGGGATTGTATCAGAAACTGAAATGTCATCCATTAATAATGCATCACATTCAATATTCGCACGTGCACCTTTTGCGTTACGTCCGAAGTGAACGATACCGCGGTACGTACCAATACCACCATTCTGTGAAATCGATTTAGAAACAATCGTTGAAGACGTATTTGGTGCTAAGTGCATCATTTTCGCTCCTGCGTCTTGATGCTGACCTTTACCTGCTAAAGCGATTGATAATGTCATACCACGTGCGCCTTCACCTTTAAGAAGTACTGCCGGGTATTTCATCGTTAGTTTAGAACCGATGTTACCGTCGATCCATTCCATCGTACCGTGCGCTTCTACAACTGCACGTTTTGTAACTAAGTTATAAACGTTATTCGCCCAGTTTTGGATTGTTGTGTAACGGCAATATGCGTTTTCTTTAACAATAATCTCAACAACTGCACTGTGTAGTGAGTTCGTTGTGAAAATTGGTGCTGTACAACCTTCAACATAGTGAACGCTCGCGTCTTTATCAACAACGATTAAAGTACGCTCGAATTGTCCCATATTTTCAGAGTTAATACGGAAATACGCTTGAAGTGGTGAATCAACTTTTGCACCTGGTGGTACATAGATGAAAGATCCGCCTGACCAAACTGCTGAGTTCAATGCTGCGAATTTATTATCTGAGTTTGGAATAACTGTTCCGAAATACTCTTTGAATAATTCTTCGTTTTCTTGTAACGCAGAGTCAGTATCTTTGAAGACAATCCCTTGCTCTTCAAGTTCTTCTTTCATGTTGTGGTAAACAACTTCAGATTCATATTGTGCAGAAACACCTGCAAGGTATTTTTGTTCTGCTTCAGGAATTCCTAATTTATCAAACGTACGTTTAATTTCTTCTGGAACCTCATCCCAAGAACGTTCAGTTGCTTCAGAAGCTTTTACGTAGTAAGTGATTTCGTCAAAGTTTAAGCCGCTTAAATCGCCGCCCCATTGTGGCATTGGCATGCTATAAAATAGCTCTAAAGATTTTAAACGGTAGTCGAGCATCCATTGTGGCTCATTTTTCATAGATGAAATTTCTTCGACGATTTTACGCGTAAGTCCACGTTCAGAACGGAAAACAGATACGTCTTCATCGTGGAAACCATATTTGTATTCGCCGATTTCAGGCAATTGTTTAGCCATTGTTTGTATTCCTCCGTCTCCATATTTTCATTCGATACACATAACAGACTTGGCCAGTTATATGTATTGAATAAATTAATTATGCTTCGGATTCTCCATCGATTCCTTTTTCCATTGCTTTCCAAGCAAGTGTCGCACATTTAATACGTGCTGGGAATTTTTGAACGCCCGATAGCGCCTCAATATCCCCTAGGTCGATTGATGTATCGTATTCGTTTCCGAGCATCATATTTGAAATGATATCCGCAAGTTGGTGGGCTTGTTCCTCAGTTTTTCCTTTGAGCATTTGCGTCATCATCGATGCAGATGCCATAGAAATTGAACAACCTTCCCCTTCAAACTTTGCGTCTTTCACAATCCCGTCTTCGATTTGCATCGTTAAGTGAATAACATCCCCACAAGTTGGGTTATTCATATCCACTGTTACGCTGCTATCTGTTAAAACACCTTTATTGCGCGGCGTTTTATAATGATCCATAATGACTGATCGATATAGCTGGTCTAGGTTTCTAGATGACATCAGTGAAATACTCCTTTGCAATACGGAGTCCATCCACAAAGCGGTCTACATCTTCTTTCGTATTATATACATAGAAGCTCGCTCTCGCTGTCGCCGATACTTTCAACCATTTCATAAGTGGTTGTGCACAATGATGACCTGCTCGAACAGCAATTCCATTCATATCCAGTACCGTCGCTAAATCATGTGGATGAACTTCCTCTAGATTAAACGTAATGACACCTGCACGTGCTTCTGCATTGTCAGGACCATAAATGGTCACCCCTTCAACCTCTTTCATACGTTCAAGTGCATACGCCGCAAGATCATGTTCATGTCTTTCAATATTGTCTAGTCCAATTTCTTCAAGAAAATCAATTGCTGCACCCAAACCAATCGCACCCGCGATAATTGGCGTACCTCCTTCAAATTTCCAAGGAAGCTCTTTCCATGTTGACTCTTGTAAACCTACAAAATCAATCATTTCTCCACCAAATTCAACTGGCTCCATGTTGTTTAAATGTGCTTTTTTACCATAAAGAACACCGATGCCTGTTGGAGCACCCATTTTATGCCCAGAAAACGCATAGAAGTCACAATCTAGTGCTTGAACGTCCACTTTTAAATGTGGCGCTGCTTGTGCACCGTCAACAACCATGACTGCACCGTTTTCATGTGCAATTTGTGTGATTTCTTGAATTGGATTAATCGTTCCAAGTACGTTTGACACATGCATGACAGAAACGATTTTCGTTTTATTCGTCATCGTTTCACGTACTTTGTCAAGTGAAATTGTGCCATCTTCTTCTAAATCAATATACTTTAATGTCGCACCTTTTGCTTTCGCAAGTTGTTGCCACGGAATGATGTTAGAATGATGTTCCATATAGGTAATGACAATTTCATCGCCCGCTTCAACATTCGCATAACCGTAACTTTGTGCCACTAAGTTAAGTGCTGTTGTCGTTCCGCGTGTAAAAATAATTTCTTCCGTCGACTTTGCATTTAAGAAACGACGAACTTTTTCACGCGCCCCTTCATAACCTTCTGTAGCACGGTTTCCGAGTGTGTGCACACCACGGTGAACGTTTGAATTGTCGTACGTATAATAGTGGCTAATCGCATCAATCACACGTTGTGGTTTTTGCGATGTTGCTGCACTATCAAGGTAAACGAGTGGATACCCATTTACCTCTTGATCTAAAATTGGGAATTGATTGCGTAAGTCTTTGTTAAGCATTAGCGCAACTTCCTTTCGATAACCTCCGCTAACAGCTTCTTCATACCTTCTGCTTTTAATTCAGCAACAACAGGTTGTAAGAAACCGCGAATGATGAGGCGTTCTGCTTCTTGCTTCGAAATACCACGGCTCATTAAGTAGAATAACTCGATTGGGTCAACGCGACCAACTGTAGCAGCGTGACCTGCCGTTACTTCGTCTTCAGCGATTAATAAAATTGGGTTCGCATCCGCACGTGCACGATCATTTAAAATAAGCATACGAGACTCTTGTTCAGCGTTTGAATCAATTGCACCTTTTATAATACTACCAATTCCGTTAAAGATTGCTGTAGATTCGTCATTTACGACACCGTGCTTTAAAATCATGCCGTTTGTATTTTTACCATAACTTACAATTTTCGTTGTAAAGTTTTGGCGTTGTTTTCCACGACCGACAACAACTGATTTGAAATCACTTTCAGATCCGTTGCCCATTAAGTCTGTGAAGTTCTCATAAATTGTATCGTTATCATTCATTAAACCTAATGCCCAGTTAATACGACTATCGCGGCCTAATGTAACACCGCGACGGCTTACAAAACCAGTTAGACCTTTTGCAAGTAGATCAACAGAACCGAATGTTAACTGTGCGTTATCGCCAGTAATTGCTTCAGATACAATGTTTGCTTGTCCTTTAGCTTCTTCAACTGTTGACATATAGTTTTCAATATACGTTACTTCACTGTTAGCTTCTGCAACGATAATTGAATGGTTAAAGAATGATGCATTTTCATCGTCATGTAAAAATAGCGCTTGAATTGGCTCTTCTACAATAACGTTTTTCGGTACGTAAACAAACACGCCACCGTTCATGTATGCAGCATTTAAAGCAGTTAGTTTATGCTCATCTACTTTTACGCCGTCTGTCATATAATATTTTTTCACAAGCTCTTCATGTTCACGAGTAGCTGTGAAAATATCTGTAACGATGACACCTTTTGCTTTTAGGTCTTCTGAAATCGACGTGTAAGCAGGTGTATTGTTGTGTTGTACATACACATTGTATTCTTTATCTTCATTGAATAATGAACGTGCTTCTTCTGGCAGTTCATCTAATGAAGCGAATGTAGTGCTTTCTACTGTATGAGCTGGAAACTCCGTAAAGTTCCAACGATCAATTCTTGTTTTATCTGGTTTAGGCATAGGAAGTTGTTCCAATTTCGCAAATGCGTTTGCACGGAAATCTGTCATCCACGCTGCTTCATTGATTTTTTCTGAAAAGGAACGGACATCCTGTTCGGTTAATGCCAATTTTGTTTCAACCGTCATTTTGATTTGTCCCCTTTCTTATGCGTTTTGCTCTTCAGTTTGTTCGATACCTAACTCTTCGTACACCCAGTCATATCCTTCTTCTTCAAGTTTTTGCGCTAATTCAGCTCCACCTGATTTAACAACTTGACCATTTGCCATAACGTGTACGTGATCTGGTGTGATGTAGTTTAATAAACGTTGGTAGTGCGTGATGATTAAGCAGCCGAAACCTTCTCCGCGCATTTCGTTGACACCTTTAGAAACGATGCGTAATGCGTCAATGTCAAGACCTGAGTCAATTTCATCAAGTACTGCAAATTTAGGCTTTAACATCATTAATTGAAGAATTTCGTTACGCTTTTTCTCTCCACCTGAGAAACCTTCGTTTAGGTAGCGAGTTGCCATATCTTCATGCATTTCTAATGTTTCCATTTTCGCATCTAATTCACGAATGAAACTCATTAATGGTACTTCATCGCCTTCTTCACGACGTGCATTCATTGCAGAACGTAAGAAGTCAGCGTTTGTTACACCAGCTACTTCACTCGGATATTGCATTGCAAGGAATAAACCAGCTTGTGCACGCTCGTCTACTTCCATTTCTAGTACATCTTCACCATCTAAAGTGATTGAACCTGAAGTTACTTCATAACGTGGGTGACCCATAATTGCTTGTGCAAGTGTAGATTTCCCTGTACCGTTTGGACCCATGATTGCATGGATTTCATTTGTGTTAATCGTCAAATTGACGCCTTTTAAAATTTCCTTACCTTCAATCTCAACGTGAAGGTCTTTTATTTCTAAAGTTGCCATTCCTATACCTCCAATATAATCATGCGAATGGATAGCCATTCTCAATTTAGTATAATTCTAATATTAACCGATAATGAGTTTGCTTGCAAATGTTTGAGACAAATCCATGCTTTACGCATGGTGCTTCTCTTTTCTAATGAACGAAAGGATTTTTAAAAGTAAAATAGACTTTCTCAATTACATGTTAGCCATTGAGAAAGTCTATTGTTAAATGTTTATTATTTTTTTGTAAAACGGTCGACCATAATCGCAATCGCTCCGTCACCTGTTACGTTTGTTGCTGTACCGAAACTATCTTGCGCCATGTATAATGCAATCATTAACGCAACCATTGATTCGTCAAAACCTAGCATTAACTGTAATAACCCAACTGCTGCCATAACCGCTCCGCCTGGCACACCTGGTGCTGCTATCATTGTTACGCCGAGCATGAAAATAAATGGTAAGTATTCAGCAAATGTGACTGGCATTCCATTCATCAGTAAAACCCCGATCGAACAAGACACGAGTGTAATTGTACTTCCTGATAAATGAATTGTTGCAAATAACGGCACTGTAAAGTTCGTTACACGTTCAGATGCACCTGTTAATTTCGCTTGACGCAAAGTTACCGGAATTGTTGCCGCCGAAGACTGTGTTCCAAGTGCTGTGAAATATGCCGGTGACATTGTTTTCATTAAATGGAATGGGTTTTTCTTTGACATGGCACCTGCAACTGTATATTGAATCGTCAGCATCACTAAATGTAAAACAATAATCATAATAAAGACAACTGCAAAAACAGATAATACTTTCGCTACTTCCCCTGTGTACGTCATATTTAAAAAGATTCCAAAAATATGAATTGGTAATAATGGAATGATGACGAACGCAATGACTTTTTCTACAATCGCGTTCAATTCATCGAAAAATGAAAGCATCGTTTTACTGCCGATTGCTGCCATACCAATACCAAGTAAAAATGCCAATACTAAAGCAGTCATAATGTCCATTAATGGAGGCATCGCTACTTCAAAAAATGCCGTCCCTGCTTCTCTAGCACCTTCTGTAACTGCCTCTCCAGACACATTACCAATAAACCCTGGTAATAGAGTACTCGCTACGAAAAACGCCATAATTCCTGCAAAAATCGTTGAGGCATAAGCAAATACTGTGGCAAGCCCTAATAATTTACCAGATCCTTTTCCAAGCTTCGCAATACCGGGTACGATAAATCCAACGATAATTAATGGTACAACGAAGTTTAGAAAACCACCAAACAACATATTAAATGTTGCAAAGAATCGAACAAAACCTTTACCAAAACCTTCACTAATGGAAGGAACCATAATTCCTAAACCAATAGCTAGTGCGATGGCAATTAAAATTCTTCCAATTAATCCAATTTTAATCTTCATTTTTCTTCCCCCTAAAAAGTTAAAACAATAACTACTCTTATTGTATAGTTTATCACTTTTAATTATGATTTCCATCGTTTTTTTGTAAAAACACGAACTTTTTATAATTTAACAATAAAAACATTCGTTCATACAGAGTGGACAAGGTTGTTATGTCGAGGTTTTTGGATTAAAATATCGTTCATAAATTATTTCAATAATAATGGCGGTAATTTTTGGAAACTATAATCTACTAACTACACTGGCATAATAAAATGCATTCATTCTCGAAATAAATGTACACCTTGAAATTTTACTAAACAGTACTCATATAAAGCACAAAAAAACCAGACGCTCGATTTACGTCTGGTTTTAGTTTTCTATATTATTTTACTGGTACGACAGAGCCGTCCCATTCTTCTAAAATAAAGTTTTGAATTTCTTCAGACTTTAGCACTTCTACTAAAGTTTTCACTGCTTCGTCTTCTTTATTTTCAGCACGAACAGCAATGATATTCACGTAAGGCGAGTCTGAATCTTCAATTGCGATTGAATCTTCGATAGGATTTAAACCAACATCAATTGCGAAGTTTGAGTTAATTAATACTGCGTCTCCTTCGTCATTATTATAAAGTTGCGTTAATAGTGCCGCTTCGTAATTTGCATCAAACTCAATGTTTTTCGGGTTTTCAACGATATCTTTTACTTCAGCTTTTGTTTTATCGATTCCGTCTGCTAATTTAATTAAACCTTTGCTTTCTAACATTGCTAAAATACGGCCGTGATCCGCTACAGAGTTACTCACTAAAATTGTTGCACCTTCTGGTAAATCTTCTAGAGAATCATATTTTTTAGAATAAACACCGATTGGTTCGATATGAATACCACCCGCATTGACAAAATCATAACCATGATCTGCTTTTTGTGACTCTAGGTATGGAATATGTTGGAAGAAGTTTGCATCTAAATCGCCTGATTCTAAATCTTTGTTTGGTAAGATGTATTCCGTATACTCTTCAATTTTCAGTTCAATACCTTTTTCTTTCAATAAAGGTGCTGCTTTTTCTAAAATAATTGCATGTGGTGTATTCGATGCGCCAACAACTAATTCTGTTGGTTTGTCTGTTGAACCTGAATCACTTGAACTTCCGCTATCTTCTGTACCTTCTTTTTTATCTGACCCACAAGCGACTAATACAACTGCTAGTGCCGCAAGTAAAAATGCTGTTAATAATTTTTTCATACTGAAACGCCCCTTTTTCTTTTTTATAATAAAATAGCTAAAGCCATTCGATTAACGCTTATCTAATATTTTAACGAGCACATCGCCAATGAATTGAATGATGAAAACAATGACTAAAATTAAAATCGTCGCTACCCATACAACGTCATCTTGGCTTCGTTGAAAACCGTCTAAAAATGCCAGAGTACCAAGCCCTCCCGCTCCAATCGCTCCTGCCATCGCTGTGTAACCGACAAGTGCAATGGACGTTACCGTAATGCCTGAAACAAGTGCTGGCATTGACTCTGGAAGTAATACTTTAAAAATAATTGTAGTTGTCTTCGCACCCATTGAACGAGCCGCCTCAATGACACCTTTATCAATTTCCTGTAAAGCAATTAATACCATGCGTCCATAAAATGGTGCAGCTCCAATAATTAATGCTGGTAGTGCTGCATCTGGTCCTCGAATCGTTCCAATTAATAATTTAGTCAATGGAATAAGTAAAATGATTAAAATGATAAATGGAATCGACCGAAATACGTTAACAATAATGCTCACAATTTGATTAAAAAATCGATTCGCCCAAATTTGACCTGGTGTTGTTAAAAATAATAAAATACCCAATACTAAACCGAGCACAAATGTAAAAGCAGTTGAAATTGCAGTCATATAAATCGTTTCATAAGTAGCTTTCCACATTTTTTCCCAATCTACATTTTCTAGAAATTGTTTATTCAACTTCAATCACCTCAGTTTGAACTTCTTGTTGATGAAGGTATTGAATCGCTTCTTGAATTAATTCCTTTGCTCCGACAAGTTGTAAAATTAATGTGCCATATGCACCTTCTTGTGTATGCGAAATATTCCCTTGCACAATATTGACATCCAATTCAAAGCGTCTAATTAACTCCGCTAGTACTGGTTGCTCAGTTCTTTCCCCTACAAACACAAGTTTTATTAATTGCCCATCAGGATATTCTTTTCGAATAGAAGCCATCGCCTCTTTTGCGGCTTCAGGCTCCGTCACTTGAGATAAGAAACGTTTTGTAATCTCGGCTTGCGGTGATTGGAAAACGTCTAGCACTTTCCCCATCTCAACGACCTTACCCGCCTCCATCACTGCTACGCGGTGACATATTTTACGAATGACATTCATTTCATGCGTAATTAGTACAACCGTTAACCCAAGCCTTTTATTAATATCCGTTAATAATTTTAAAATCGAGTCCGTCGTCTCAGGATCTAATGCGGATGTTGCTTCATCACAAAGGAGTACTTCAGGATCATTCGCTAAAGCTCTCGCAATCCCGACCCTTTGCTTTTGTCCTCCTGATAACTGTGAAGGATAAGCGTTTTCGCGACCACTTAACCCAACAAGTTCAATGAGTTCATTTACTTTACGTTCTCTATCTTTTTTTGGTACGCCAGCAATCTCCAGTGGAAATGCAATATTTTGTTTGACGGTTCTCGACCATAATAAATTGAAATGTTGAAAAATCATACTTACTTTTTGTCTCGCCTGTCTAAGTTCTTTTCCACGAATGGCTGACATTTCAAAGCCACCGACTTGAATCGAACCCCCTGTCGGCATTTCTAGACCATTTAACAAGCGAATTAATGTACTTTTTCCTGCACCACTATATCCGATAATCCCAAATATTTCGCCTTCTTGAATTGTAAGGGATACATCATCGACAGCAAGTATGCTGTTTTTAGCTGTTTGATATTTCTTAACCACGTTTTGTAATTGAATCATGGCATACTCACTCTCCTTTTTCAAAATGCAAAAACCCCTTTCCACGAAGAGTAGAAAGGGGTACAAGTATCCATTACATGTAATCCGTTCTCTCATCTTTCAAAGCAATTGCTTTGTGTGATTTGGCACCTTTTCACTTTCGTGCTGGTTGCTGGGCTTCATAGGGCACTTCCCTCCGCCGCTCTTTATAAGAGTTTCGTATTTAATTATTAGAATATAATTAATTTACCACCAAGGTTGAAATTTGTCAACCTATTTTTTCAAGTAAGTACGGAACCGATTGAAAAGCATAAATTTTCTCTATTAATTGACCATTTTCCGTAATTAATAAGCAAGGAACACTTTCAATTTCATAATCAACTGCTACATTTTCTAAGTAATTTAAATCAGCTTTCCCCATCGGTAGATCTGGTTTCATTTGTTCTACGATAGATAGCATTTTTGATGCAACTTGGCATGTGCCACAAAATGGTGTGTATAAATAAAAAACGGCTTTTTCATTTTCTATTTGCGCATCTTTCCACTGTTGTCTCGTCCAATTTTCCAACTTTATCATCCTTTATTTCTAAAAATCTTTGTTCAGTATAAAATATGGTTGCAATTCCTCTATTAATTTCTCATAAGGTGTTTCTTCTACTTCAATATCATCCGGATTTGTATAAAGATGAATCGCCTCGGGATATAATTCATGAAAATGCCTTCGAATTCGTTCACCTGTATGGTCATAATCGACAAACACAAATAACTCATCTACTTCATAAGGCATCATTAATTGCTCGACATCATATTCACTAATCGTCCCAAATGTGCACACGAAGATAACTTCTTCTGCAATTATTTTTTTTAGTCGCTGTCGATCTGCTTTTCCTTCTACGACGATTATTTTACGTTGTCTATCCATATTCGGCATTTTTATCCCTTCCCTTAACCACACCTTATTTATCATTATAATCTCCTTATCATTATAACTTGATACAAATGAGATTTCAGTTTTAATGCATATAATTGTATTGCCATCATTAATACGAAGGATTAAATACGTTGAACGTAAAAAAACCTCTGTAAAAAAGTTTACACTTTCTACAAAGGTTTTGTTTTTTCAATTAACCAATTGTTAGTTCATCATAAGCTTCAGCTGACATTAACTCATCAACTTCAGAAGCGTCAGTTGGCTCAACAACGATCATCCAAGCTTCTTCATATGGAGATTCGTTTACAAGCTCTGGGCTATCTTCTAGTTCTTCGTTTACAGCTACTACTTTACCGCTAATTGGTGCATATAGTTCTGAAACTGTTTTAACAGACTCAACGCTACCGAATGATTCACCAGCTGCGATATCGTCGCCTTCTTCT
>ERZ808028.132-NODE-132-length-78809-cov-10.101776_pt1 | contig 78809 bp, 73 predicted proteins | sample MGYA00380184_ERZ808028 | MGnify/ENA primary metagenome ERZ808028 (study PRJEB31490, sample SAMN06133397) | mouse gut metagenome | isolation source: J8_1 | host: mice | place: China: Chengdu | collected 2015-05 ... | reverse complement strand
TTCCAACGGCTGGAATGCTGCCGAGTAGGCTAGCTGCGCGACTGAGGAAGCCTTTACTTTTCTTCGCTTTAGCCATCGGCGCCACCTGCCAGTGGGATCATGCCGCCAACATCCAGCCCGAGTTCGAGTTCATCCACGCCTTCCGCTTCTTCGTCCAGAGAAATGGGCGCTTTAAGAGAGCCATTCATCGCGACGATATCCCCTTGGATATCTGTAATGCCATCTAATACAAGGCTACTAGCATCACATGTAAAATGCATCGATTCGCCTGCGTTCATTGTCAGACGTCGCCCTGTAAACTGAAGGTCTTGGTCGGCTTTTAGGGACAGCGGCTGTTGGCTATGCACTTCGATGCCTTCTGTTTCATGCAACTTGAGGAAGACAGCACCTTCTTTTGCGGTTATGCCAATAGCTTGGGCGTCGAACTTGAGCTCTTTTCCATGGGGCGTGCCCCAATAAGCGACCTTATGATCTGCCATTTTCGGGTTTGAGTCGCCGCCTTTACGTATGCCTTGATGAACAATCCCGGATTTTTCCTCACGATTCGGGAAAGCCAAATGAACGGTGTCTCCTACTTCAGGCGACCAATAAAAACCGCTATGCCCTTCAGCCGTATAAGGACTTGCGAGTGGAAACCAAATCGCTTTGTCTTTTGACTGTTCAGCATCAATCGCAAGATGAAGTCGAATCCCCGTCTTTGCCACTTCCAACACTTTACCTGTTAGCGATACCCCCGACAAAGACGGGAGATATGTTTTTGCTTGGCGAATGCCTGCCTCAACTGTTAAATGATATTCATAAACGAGAACACCTTGAGACATCCGAGCAATCGACGTTATAACGACAAGTTCTTCACCCTTCAGACGCACACGATCGCCTAAAGCCAGTCGTTGTGTTGATTCGATTACATAGGTGCGTACATCATTCTCCGCTAATGGACGCGTTCGTTCATGCGAAATGATGCGCCGATAGACAGAAAGATTTTTCTTTAGGCGATACGTATGGTCTGGCAACTCACCTATTCGTCCTTCTGGTACGCCAAACCATAGTTTAGGCGAAGAAGCAGCAACTTCCGCGACCAAAACGCTACCGAAGTGAGAAGCCATTCGCTTCAAAAACTGCCAATCTGTCTCTTTATATTGTAATACAAAATTCTCTAACGAGGTAGACATGGAAGCATTATCGATTGAATCAGATCCAGGATAACTAGCAAGTACAAGATCGATTAATTCACTATACTTCATACTTGTATCTTGGAATGAGCGCGATTTCCGCTGGATATCTAAACGAAATGTTTGAGAGACTGCTTCAAGTTCAATGTAATAAATATCATGCACACTTCGGACAGCAACTTCTGTCACAAACCCTTTAAATAAAGGGCGTACCAATTGACCTTCACTTACTTGGTTCAACTCAATTTGATCTGCATTGCTTGCGATTGCTAGATAGCTGTCTTTTTTATCTTCAGGAATGATACCTGTTACGGATAACCTTACATGGTCATTCATCGTTTGTGTCATTGTAAGATCTTGCAAGATTTGTATTTCATACGGTGATACAAGCGCCAGTTCACCATAGCCAATGGATTCCTCACGTACATTCACATATTTCTCCCTCTTTCTTCCCGTACTGACGACTCATTATTCCTGTCCGTCGTCTTCAACTTTAATCGTTCCACAATAAAGACACATATTAATAGATTGATTAATTAAAGCTGGCGCATTCTCCACCAACTGATCGGCTTTCCCATCAATCCACGGCATTGTTACGACCGGCGTACAAGGCATTGGTCGAAGTATGCCTTGATTGGCTGCGGTTGCGGCAGCTACAGTTGGATTCGCTAACGTATGGCATTTCCCAAAAGGAAAAATGTTAACGGAAGGTTTATAATCCATAATATTAAGTTGCGCTTTCCCTTTCACATAAACCCCATGACTCTCAGGCATCGTTAATATACTAGTCTGATCACCTTGTGAACATGATAAAGTAGCCCCTACGACTACATAACTTCTTTGCTCGTCTCCTTTCGTTTGAAAATCATCGGCAGTTTCACTCGTACTAGATTGAGACATTGTATCCCTCCTCATATGTGAAAAATATCGCTTTATTTAAGTGAAAGATTTCCTTGAATTTCTTGCCATCTACCAACTGTTTGAACTTTTCTTAGGTGAATCCCTCGAAAATTTCGTCGCAATAAACTTTCGGCTAAAGCAACATTGATAACAATATGTGTTTCTCTTAATCCTTCGATTTGAAAGATTGAATGGGATGCTGCCATATTCTCCTCAATGACAAGCTTCTTAACGGTGCCATCCAAATGATATTCAGTTCGTGGTGAAAGACATGCAATCGCTGGTGGAATCATAAGCCAATACAACTCTTGACTCATTTTCTTTTGATCCACTAGCACAACCGATTTCATTGGCATCTTTGGTGCATATTTTTGAAAAAGTCGTTTTAGTGAATTAGACAAGAGTGGAATAGGCTTTGCAATGAAGTCAATATAATCCTTCTCCGCCTTCTCTAAAACGGGAAATTGACGGTCAAGTGCCTCCAATTCCGCTAGATGCTCTGTCGCCAACAATTCTTTTTGTATCGTTCGAGCAATGCCTACTGGCTCTACCACATTTGGAATGCGTTCATCCTGTGTAAGGATAAAATAGTTCATCTTCTGCTCTCCTCCTAGAAATTCTTCATTTCCAAATAATGCTCGCTTCTTGATGCGGATGGAGTGTTAACTGATCTTTTGCTTCTTTAGAAAATACAGCTCTCTCCAATTTTGCACCTGTAAAATCTGTATCTTTAAACGTTGCACCAACAAAACAAGCACTTCGAAGATCCGCGTGTTGGAAATCAGTTCCTTCCAAGTTTGCACCTGTAAAACGTACCGGGAGATAGCCAGGCATTTCCCAATGATTTGGATTTGGCAAACCGCCCCCACCTTCAACCCGTCGAAAACTAGTTCCTTGAAGTTGGCTATCACTAAAGTCTGCTTCGTAAATCGAGCTAAAGCTGACATCACCTTCTACTAATTCACATGCTTTCAAATTAGCGCCGATTAACATACATTGACGCAAATTGCTTCGGGATAAATTACTCTTTTGGAAAAATGTGTAGCGCAAATCCATTTCCTCATAATCTCCACCCGCTAAATTCAAATCTGAAAACACTTCAAAAGGGTATTCTTCGTCTTCCTTCTCCCCGAGCCAAGCTTTGATTTCTTCTACATCTTTAACTGTATGATCTTCGTGGTACACAACTTCACTAATATCCCGATATTCCCCCACTCGAATTTCAACAGACGCTTCCTTTTCAAGATCCAAATAGGCTGGACATGTTATCATACTCGGTGGAAGTGCATATCGCGCCAAACTAATAATATATTGATGGTAGTGTGCCGCTTCTTTTAATTGGATGGCTTCGATATCCGCCTCAGAAATCACACCCATAAACGTTTTACTCTCTTCTATTAATTCAGCAACGAGTTGGTCTAAATAACGAAACGCCCAGCTTGCATCATAGGTCGCTAGAAAAGGCTCCAAGTCAAAAAACCAATTTTCGTCCGTTCCTTCAACAATATACATATGACTTCCTTCCAGCAGCTCCGTACGCAACATCGAAAAAGTAATATGACCGAGCGGCGCTTTCTTCATTTGAAGCTGTTGTGCTCGAATTGAAAGACAAATTTCTTTAAAAGACTGTCTAAATTCTTCAGCAAGTTCATCTTTTGACGTTTGAAAAAAATGCTCCAATGCTAACAGCTTTTCTATCCTTCTTTTCTCTACTTCACTTTCGAGAAAATGTTTGTATACTTTCTCTCTTTGCATCTTCAATTCTCCTTCCACACCGATTCAACACATAGTATCTTCTAATTGGCCTTCACTTCTTTGCCGAAGATTTCGACACTTCCATCCATCGTAATTTTACTGTCCTTGCAAGTAAGGCTAATTTCCTCAGCGGCAGACATTAAAATTTTCTTGCTAGAATTCACCGAGATATCTGCGCCAGAAACGATTTTAATTTCTTGTTTGCTAAAGATTTCAATCCCATTTTGTTCATTTAGCCGTATGTATACGTCGCCATCCTTTGCCGTAATGACAATCTCATTGGGGCTCATCATAAGCTCTTTACCGAAGGCAGTTCGAAAATACTTTACTGCTGGATCATCCAGTTTATTCGTCTGACTACTCTCTATGTTTTTACGAATAGAGCTGCTCGCAATGCCATCCGCTTCCTGATGGGTCGGAAAATAGATCTGAACATAATCATTAAGTTCTGGCATACAATACCAACCACTATGCCCTTCTGCTGTATACATCGTCGAATACAAAAACCAATGCGCTTGTCCTTGATCTTGGGTATCATCGATTGCCAGATGCACTTTTACGTGATCCTTTGCGACTGCAATTACTTTTCCTTCAATCGACAAACCAAGGACTGCCTGATTATACATTTCACTTCGATTCATCCCTTTTTTAGACGACAACGTATAATGATGCTTTAACAAACCGTCTTTCATAGAAGTCGCGACTTCACTAACAACCAAGCTTTCTTGTTTAAAAGATACTTGATCTCCAATTTCGAAAACTTCGTCTGTCTCTACTTCATAGTAAATAAAGTCATTTTCTTCGATCCCTTGGTTACCATTTTCCGTGTAGTGAAGAAAATCTGAGAGCTTTTTTCTCGCAACATAATGATAATTTTCTAACTGCCCTCTATAACTACCATCCGGTACACCAAAATGAAGTTTTGGCTTGTCAAAGATCACTGCTGGAACGAGCACTGCATTAAAACGAGAAGCCATTCGTTTTAAAAATTGCCAATCTGTTTCTTGATATTGCATCGTGAATTGACCAAGTTTAGCTCCTTTGGTCACCTCGTCTTTACTATCCATTCCAGGATAAGCAGCACCTACTTGCTGTAATAAAGTAGCATAAGTCATTTCCTTATGTTGGAAGGATCGATCCTTTCTTTTAATGTCTAATAAATACGAATGTGACGCAGCTGCTATTTCAATATAATAAACATCTCTAATCGTATGCACTTCAATGTCTAACACAACGCCTTTAAACAAAGGGATTGGGTTTCCTTGCCCGTCAATTTGGTTCAGTTCAATCGCTGTATTCGATTCTGTCATCTTGACATATGCATCTTTTACATCCTCCGGGATTATTCCTGTAAATCGCAACCTCGCATGATCATTCACTTTTTTCGTTAGTGTAAGTTCTTTTATACTCACTAACTGATAGGGAAGTATTTGTAAGTCCTTATAAGCAATGACAGAGAGACTCAAAATGGTTCACCTCCACTTGATTCCGGAGAATACGCTTGTAATGTTTCGAGCATCGCTTTGGCAACTGGACGCCACGTTTCCATATCTTCTTCCATGCAATTGAACGTTCCCATCAACGCCTTATTCGCTATCGGTGTAAAAAACATCAGATTAAAAATATCCCCGTCCAAAGAAGGCGTAATAATCTCTATAAATCCAATACTTACATCGTTTACTAGTGTAATGCCTTCATCTAACCACTTAGCAGATGGTTGCGTTTGTTGCAAAACATCCACCATACTTTCTTGAAACTCCTCAACCTCCTCCTCATCCAGATCATGACTTGTAATGGTCAAAGCCAAATTAACCGTGGTAGACTCATCCGTGTAAATAATCGCGGGTCTACGTTCTGAAGGGTATTTTAATGTTGCAAGCTCTGGATGCATCTCTTGAAATAATTCCGGCATCCTTATTTGGAGTTTTTCTTCAAAGAGAAGTCGATCGATGATGCGAATTCTCTCGTTCTCTATCTCGATAAAAGATTGATAAATATCTAGTACCCCTGCTTCACTCGAAGCTATTTCCTCAGGCTCAGTAGTCTGCTTCTGATTTTCTGCTTCTTCATTCATTAATTCGAGTATTTTTTCGTCTAAAAATTCCATTCCTTCTCACCATACCTTCCTATCAATTAGGTCAATGCGTAATTGCATCCACCTTCTTTACCTTCTTTTATTAGGAGTTTAAAACCCCATCATGTAGATAAAGAACCCAAAGACTTAGTCCACAATCATCCGACGTGGACCGCGTCTTGTTTGCGCTGACATCGCTCTACTTCCGCCTTTATTTTCGCGGATAATGCGGCCTAATTGTTGATGAATCTGTTCGTTTGTATATTCACGATATCCTGTCCCCAATCTGTTCGCTAAATAATGAGCAATCACTTCTCTTTGAATCCGATCCTGATTTAAGCATTGCAAGGAAAAGGCAATATCATAAGCATTCGACAACTCACTCTCCAATAGTTCTTTCGCAAACTGCCGCAAAGGTAATGGATGGAATGTACTCATTTGAAAACCCGCGTAATGACAATGGATATAGTTTACAGTATTGTATTCTGTCGCAAAGTCGAAGAAATCTTCATAAGCTGAACGTAATTGTGCACCTAATTTTAGTTTGAAACGCCCTAACTCAAGTTCATTTTTGGCAATCTCTACGTTCTCGTCCAGCATAATCTTCGTTTCATGGTTGGTAAAATCAAGTTGCTGATGCTTCTCGTGAAACCTCATTTTAATTAACGTTTCTTTACCCGTAGCTTGATAAGGAAGGGCAATATCTGACACTAGTAAATACACACGTCCCTTGTGCTTGACAATCCCTTTTGTAATGACAAGGGTATCTTCCTTAACTTGGATATCGGCTCCTGTAATAATACCGTCCGAATATGCTGCAAAATAAAGGTCTGTCATCATCCGTGGATAGTCTCTTAAATTTTCAAGCATTTCAATTTTTAGTATTCTTCCTTTTTCAAAGTTCGGATAACTATTCAAAAACAATCGTTCTTCACCTCTCTTATTCCTTGACAAAACTATGTGCGTACCTTATTTCAATCCATCAAAAAAGTCTAACTCTGACAAATCAGTTTCAAATGAAAACAATTCTTTGCGTCCCGTATATAGTTGTTCATTTTTCCTTGCGACAGGCACTACATGGAATCCCCAGTGATCCTCACCCGCAAAGACAAAAAATTTCACCTCTCCGTTCACTATTGAATCGGTTTCACTTTGTGGAATTTTATCTTGGTACTCTTGTGCAATGTCTTCGAATAAAACAGATGCATAGCTACTAATGTCATTGTTATAGATATACCGATAAGCTATATTACTTTCGTTACCCCTTAAGAAAAATTCTACTTCCGTAACACCCCATGGTCGGGAGATGGAACCATGAATTTGATTTAATCTTTCTAAACTGCTAATCAGTACTTTTTCCTGACGATTATGTGTAAAGGCACTTACTTCATAAGGAACGACTGGTGCATGATTCGTAACATTTATTTCAATCATGCCAACTTTTTTGGCATTCAAATAGCGAATGGCGCCCCTTAGACAGGCAAGTTTTAAGTCTGGGATTTTCTCCGCGTTTTCAGCTTTTTGTCTGAACTCAATGCTTCGGCCCGGCACAAACTCCTTCAATGCCTCTCGAAAAACATCAATTTTACAAGACTGACCCGTAAGCTTTATAATAGAGTACTCCGCTAGCTCTCCCGTTTGGTAAAATTCCTCTAAAAACTCCCTAACGATGTCATAAATATCGGCTTTAATGAGGTGGTTGATTTCCTTTATATTAAAAACGACATTTGGATAATCGTATACGTCTCTAAATTGTTGCCCTTCTCTTAACGTCAGATGCCAACGTTCAACTGCTGTGATGTTTAAATCACTATCTTGCTGCACTTCATGCTCTGAATGGAATCGATTTCGAAGCATTCCCGTTTTACGGAAAAATTCTTTTTTCATTTCTTCCGCCATTTCCCATAAAAAATAATAATTATTACGCACATGTAAATACGCATCACGTGTTTGATTTTCATATTCTTTAAATCGGGTAGGAATCACGAATTCTGCTTCCTTAAAAGCCGATTCAAATCGTTCATATACCGCGTCAATCCCAAACTCATCAACATATCTAAATATGTCTTTTCCTGGGATATCTATTAACGAGTCGATATCAACCATGCTTTTTCCCCGACTATAATAATCGGCAAAAACGATTTTCATAAATTGAAAAATACGATAGGTAATGTTGTTGCCGCCAAAATTCGTATCCCCATTTTCATAAGTTGTATGAATATCGACTTTATAGGAAATTTTCCCATCTATAATTCGGAATTTACAAGAAGATAGATCAGTTGTACCTCCACCACAGTCGATGACGAGTGCCTTATATACCTCGCCATCTATAAAACTATTTTTTTCGATTTGGTTAGCAATCGTATTATAGAGAACTGCCATTCCTTCATCTAAAGCATATTCTGATTCAATTTCATACTCTGGCAAAATATGATGAAACATTTCTAAAAACTGACTTTTTAATTTCACCGGGCTTGATATATGAATATGTTTGAAACGGCATTTAAACTGATGCTCCGCTGAGTGTATTATATATAAAAGAAACTCCCTTAAAATATGTGTACGTTGTACAGATGCTGTATTCCCTTGACTATCAATGATTTCTTCATATTTGGCATAATCATTCACCCATCTTTTAATGCTTTGAAATTTTGTTGCAAGACTCGTGTACCCTGTCTTACGCATCGCTTGAAGTGCATCATAGCCAAAATGATAAGTAATCTGCTTTGAATCTGAACAATCTGCCACGCTCATAACAGTAGGGACTGCTTCTAACCATTCATTTTGATTGGCAAATGTAACATAGTTAATGCGATTTAATTGAATTCTTTGATTCAATAAATCTTGACTGCACGGTGATGAAACATAATCATCATCTAAATATGCACCTGCTGTTGTATTCGTCGTTCCAAAATCTATTGCAAGAATCGCATTTGTCGTTTCTAATTGTTTAATCTCTAAATCTGGAACGGGAATTTTATAGTAATGAAGATTAATAGGTGGAAGTGTCACTTCCTGATAATATGCTTTATAAATATATTCTGAGTCTTGCTTTCTAAAAAATAAAAAGCTGTAGTTTTTGTTTCCGGTTTCTTCAATTCCAACTGCTTGTTCAAATGCCAAATAATATTTCCCTTGCTTAAAATCTCTTTCCAAACTAAAGATGCCGCATAATTCCAACTGCTCATTTACCAAAAGTACATTTGATTGATCCAAGCGCCCTCCAGTTTCTACAAAATATTTGTCAAGTTCGTCTATCTTCATCCCAGAATAGACACTCATTTTAGCTGGAATTTTGATGTCCCCATTATCTGCGAGTGCCGTATTCAAATAAGTTTGAATCACTTTTTCAACACGCTCAAAACCACCATCCACTTTTTTCTTGATGAGTAAATTTTCCTCAGCCCCACGATACCTTAAAATGGTCTGTATCAAATGCTCTCGGTCAAGTGCGTGGATTTGCCCTTTAACAAGCTTTTCTTTATGACAAATATTTCTCAACTGAAAGGTTGTCATCTCCATTAACTCCGCCTGTGTATAATTGGAGCGTTTTTTATTTATAAATGGCTGTTTCGTATGTAATTTGTATGAATAACCGTTCATGCACTTTTCTCCTCACTTTATCGAATCAGTATAGTGCAATTTGATCTAACTTCATCGTTTCATCTGCACCCATGATGCCAAAATGTTGCTTCCAGTAAATTTTTGCTTGAAATCGTATTGGTAAAAATATTTCTAAAATCAGCGCTACTTTCAACTTTAATGCTTCACATTCCTCTTGCGCTAGATAGATGAGTAGCTCGTCTTCTCCATCCGACTTCGCATAGATCATACAATCTTTAAATAAGTTACGCATCGTGTCTCTTAATAAATAAATCTCGTCACCCGTTCGGTACATGCGCAATATATTGCTAGCAATTTGTTCGCGTTCGACTTTAGGCAATAAGCGCATATGTGATTGGATACGTTTTCCAAATAATCCTAATTCAATATCCTTTAGCACAAACTGCAAGTGATATTCCCGCTTATTCATACCCTGTAATAAATCAATTTCCGCTAGGAAATGAAGAACAAGATCAAATAAATGGTGCTTAAATTCTTCATCTTCATGATGGTCAGCTGGAAAAAGCTCCTTAAAAATCGCATAATAGCGATAATATGGATTCACCTCGACGATTGGATCTATTGTTCGTGTATTCAACATTTCATAACTTAATTCCATGTATGGTGAATAGGAAACGGCAGGCGTAAATTGTATCTGTTGTTTGCGCATTCCATTGTCTGCTGATTTGATAAGTAAATCCCAAATATAATTCACGCCCATGCCCCTTTACATTGGTATTCAGGAAAATGTCTTTGAATTTCTGAAACAAAAAAGCTCATTCGATCATTTGCTATAAAATCTTGCTTTTGTTGTGCCTTAAACTGTAAAAGCATGATTTTCTGATTATTTTTCTGATTGATTTCATTCCCTATAAAAGGATTTGCATCATAAGTAATGGTGGCACCTTGATCATCTTCTGTTATCGTTACATCTACCAATTCCATCCAGCTTGACATGTCAAAGGAATTTACCATTCGAATAATTTCACTCTTTGTCTTTACACTTAATGCCGTATGATTTACGTAGCGATTCATAAAATGGTGATTTCTACGATTTGATACAAGCTCATATGCCAAACCTTCTATTTTTTGTTCTTCAACTTTAGTGACTTTGAGTACATCCCATGTACTTGAACTTTCCTGTGCCGAAACAATCGTCAACTCATTTTCCGAACGTTTTGTATAGCGAATAGATTCTTCCACTATATCAATCAAATAACCGTGTTGAACGCCTGGTTTATGGAGAGATAGTATATGTTCAAAATTCACTTTATCCAATGCAGGAACTGGAAAGCCAATGCTTTTTAACATCAACTTTTCAACATTCCAAACTGGAAGTTTGTCCAAGTGCTTTTTATCTTCAAACTCTTCAAAGTCTATTTTAAAACTTGTAATCTCTTCTTTTTCACTTAAAGGTGGATGGTCTACTAATAACACATCGAAAAATCTATGAGCATAAGGATGATGCACTGTTTTCCACGGTATTCCGTTCATTTGAAATGACTGATAAAGGTTTTCGATTGCTTGTAGATATGTTGTGTTTTGCCGCAAATAAACAGTAATCTCATATTGCCCATTCGTCGTTTTTAAGTACCCTTTAAAATTCCTGTTTGCATTTACTAGTACATCAAGTTCCATTAAATCAGCTTGTAAAAATAAAGAAAACAGCGTAACCGGCACCTTATTTTTAGCTTGCTCTAATAAATATTGACTCGTTACAACTTGCGGCACTAAATCTGATGAAATCATCGGATACAAACTTTTTGGCAACAAGTCTACATCGTCCTTTGAACAGACAGCAACATAAATATCAAATTGATTTTCTTCATTTTCAATTTCATTGAAAACTCTTTCTTCCAATTTTTGATTCATCTCTTCTTGGTACTCAATCAAGTTTGTAAATACACCATTCACAATTTCTTTTAACATTTGCCGTTGTTCCAAATTTTCTACTTTACGTAATCGATCTAGAATAATTTCTTTCATAGTTTTCCCTCCATTTTATTCGCTATTATCGGAAGTTTGTGTTTCTATGATTGGTTGATCCGTAAGTGGTACTTCATTGGGTGGGGTCGTAGGTGGTGTATTTGAATCTTCCGGTAATGGTACTGGATTTAACTTTTCTTTTGCATTCATAATTTTTCGCTCGACACTTAAAACATTCGCAAGTAATTCTGTTTCTTGATAAATCTCCTGGGCTAATGTGTAAGATTCAACCGCTTTTGCATATGCCTGCATGTCGTAGTTTCTGTCTCCATCTTTTTCAAAAGATGCTGCCCTCAGTTCACGCTGTTGGCGCTTCAGTTGATCTATTTTCTCCTCAGCTTCTTCTATTTTTATTTTAATGTCATTTTCTCCACTGTAGGAAATGGCAATTGCTTTCTTTCTCGCTTGCTTATAAATTTTAAGTGCTCCATTATAATCCTCAGCTTCAAAGCGAAAATCACCGTCTTTAACAGACTCTATAATCTTCACCACTTCATCAATATTTTTTATCTTTTGTTCAATCGCTGCTATTCCGAAGTCTTTCAACAACTTAGCTTCTTCTTTGGCCTTTTCATATTTATCAATGGCTTCGGATAAATTACCTTCTTTCACTTCTTCATCTCCATCGATAATCAGTTGTGTCATCCTCAATTTTTTTGCTAACAAGCTTCTATGTATAGGATTTTTTATTTTTTTGGCAGCATTACGACCTTCACTATATTCTTTTAGTGCATTAGGGTAGTTCCCGTCACCAAAATAAACATCTCCCGTTTCTTGATGATCAAACATTTCTGCCGTGATTTCCGCAACTTTTTGTGCAGCCTTTACTTTATAGAAAACAGTGCCACCACCAGCTAACAATAATGCGAGAAATGCAGCTACAAATATTTTCACATACTTCATTTTCTTTTTCTTATCTTCTACGTATACTTTATTTACGAAAATAGAAGCCATCGTATAGTTGTTAATAATTTTCTTTTGTTTGCTCAATAACATCTCTTCCAACAAATCCAAATGTTGCTCTGGTTCGCTTGCTTCTACTAATGCATCCGTCATTTCTACTTGATGAACCTCTTCCCACAATCCTGCAGTGCAAAGTAATAATACATCTCCATCCATCATTTTTATTTTTTTAGACACAAATGGTTGGAATTGATTTGGCTTTCCTAAATAGTTGAGAAGGTTATTTCTTTCTTCATGATCATCGATTTCTATTGGATATCCTTTTTCAATCGCTAATTTTTGAGCAAGACTTTGATCCGCACTTTTGTGGATTACTCTGCCATTTCTAAAATGATAAAGACGTGAGTTTCCTGCCACTGCATAAATCATTTTAGAATAATCTGATACAACGACGATTACACTCGCTTTTAATCGTACACGTAAACTTTGTTCTCGAAGGATTTCTTGTGCATTTTTTAAATACCTTTTAATACTTTTTCTGGACATCGATGGCTTTTCTACAAATTTCTCTAATATGCCTTTGACTGCCAGTTCAGCACTGTTAATTTCTTGATCAGTATCTAGCCCTTTAACAACAACCCAGCAAGCTAGATCCTCGAGCTCCGTATAAGCAAAATAGTCTTTGTTTTGTACAAAAGAACCTGCTTCGGATAAAAAGCTTGTTTTAAACTCACTATTATCCTGCCTCATGAATATCCTCCTTTTCTGTACACAATGCTTAACAACCCGCAATACCATTCATAAAGTCATCGAAAATTCTGCCGAATTTAGCTAGACCTCAATCACGCGTTGGTTGTTTCCAAGATGACAATCGTTGCATTATCTTGATTTTTAAGGCGTTTTTGTTCCACAGCTTCAATTATTTTTTGTGCAACATCATAAGGGGGAAGTTTTTGAGTAAGCAATCGTTCCATTTCCATCTCGGTTAGACTGTTATAAACTCCATCACTATACAAACAAACTTTGTCCCCTTTTTTTAGTTTTGTAGGATCTCTTCCAATCTCTACATTTTTAAACTCTTCATATCCTAAATAGTTAATCAGTCTTTTCTTAAATGGATTTCCTTGTACTTCCGCCTCACTAATTTCTCCTGACAAATAGCGTTCAGTGAGTACAGTTTCAAACGTTTGTTTTTGGTTAACAGTAATAAATTCTCCATCTCTAAAAATCGTGATGACACTATCGCCGACAGCCGCCCAATGCAAGTAATCTTGTTGATCAATTAGAGCCGCAACTAATGTTGTTCCACCACTTGTTCCTTTAAGTTGATGAACGATTTCATTATTACTTTGAATTGCTGTTTTCTGAAAAAAAAGTTCAATATTTCCTAGCTGCTCTAATTTTAAAAACTCCTGTATAAACGTATTAACAGCAACGGTGCTAGACATTCTTCCATTTTTCAATCCACTAATACCATCTGCTAAAACGGCAATCGTACCATTTGAATTTGAAGCTGTAGAGAAATAGTCATCTTGTTCCTTACGCCTTCCAATAGTTTGTCCATTTCCCACTTTGACAGATAATTTACCTACATGATGCGTATAATTTTTCCTCATTATAAAAAGAAGCGACAGTAAAATGATGACCCCGAAAACGATGATGTATGCTTCTATCCCTTGCCCTTTCATATTCACATCATTCCTCGCTCTGGCCATTTTCCCATTCAAAGTGAACACCGCATAAAGGTATAAAGAGAAACAGGCTTCTTCCTAATTGAATGACATCGTATGCCGATAATTCTGTTGGTGTGTAAACTGCTTCATTATTAAGATAGGCTAAACCTGAGGCATCTCCAGGTAACAAAAAGAAGTTTCTTTTTTTATGATCGTAGACAATTACGGCATGATTCCTTTTAGAAATCGTGTTGTCTCCAATAATTCTAATATGCATATCCTCTGACCTTCCGATAAAATTTTTCTCGGAAAGTATTCGATAATCACGCCCCATTTGTGGCCCTTCAATACATACTAACCAGCCTGTCACTGGATCAATTCCTTCTACCTCTCCAAAGTAGGGCATCGTTTTATCATCTTCATCAACAGCTAAAACGGGCTGTTGCCCACTCGATTTAGGGATTTTTTCTACCACTACATTACAATAAGGACATACATTTCCATGTCTTCGCGCACTAAACATATGACCGTTTACACATCTGGCCAAGCTCATCTTTTCATTCCTCCATCTATGTACTTAAAATATAATTATTTAAGCATGATTCGTATATTAGCTATATATATTGTGTCTCCTGAGTTAACGCGGTACGGACTTTCATGTTTTAATTTATCAATTCTAGTCTCGCCTTTTCGTTCAATACCAATTCCATTCGTAGAATCAAGGTCTTCAATGTACCAAACACCCGATACATAATTTAATACCGCATGTTCATGACTGATTAATGATGCATATTCTCTATCTGACAAATCAACATCAGCAACCCGCTCTTTTGTCGTTTTTCCAATCAAGAGGGAAGTTTCACCCTGTACTGGCCATTCTTTTGTTGGTTCACCCGTATCCGTCAAGAGTATGAGTCGACTCACTTCTGTTATAGGTTCTTCACTTAAATCATTCTGTTCATATACTCTTAACAGATAAACTACCGTTACTACACAAAGAAGAACAGTAAATAATATTTTTAGGCTAAGAAGTTCATTAACTCCATATACATATAAGGCTCCCAGTAATAGGGTAATTATAATTAATGTGTTGAGTGCGACAATCCCAAGTGGAATCGCTTCGTTTGCCTTCGTTTCTTCCATATTTATTGAAATAGGATCGTTTGTTTTAGTCATGTTCACACCTCCTATAGCTTGATCAAATTACAAAATAAAGATCCAATGATAAATTCATTTTTCATTAATCAATATTTCAAACTACCTTTTGTTGAAAAATTGTTCAAATAAATCGGATGTATCTAGCGGATTTTTCTTATCTTGATTATTTGTAGTAGATGTTTTTCGCTTTGTTTTAGGATGAAAGCCGAAAAACTCTTCAAAGTTGCTTTCCAAGTTACCAAAGTCAAATGTCTGTGCTTTTGTTTGCTTATTGATTTCTTCTTTAGCTATGTTTTCCTCAAACGTCTTTTGATGATATTTTTGTGCCCACTTTGCGTCATAACTTTGTCTGGAAGATTCATCTTTTAATACCCGATGTGCTTCTTGTACGTCTTTAAAAATAGCATCCGATTTTTCACTACCATCACTTAAATCTGGGTGATGTTTTTTAGATAAACTGCGATAAGCCGCTTTTATTTGTTGCTGAGAGGCATCCCTATTCACACCTAATACGGCATAGTAATCTTTCATTTTCTCCCCCCTACAATTTCCTCTATTCAAAAATAATAAGGGACTTCGTAAGCCCCTTATTATTTTGAATCATGCTAAATCTTTCGCGTAGTTAGACAGAGTAACCGCCTTCGATTTTTGCTAGTTCCGTTTTATCTTTCTTCTGTTTGATATAAAGATCAAACTCCCCAATACCTTCTGTATCGCCGAATCTTTCAGTGTAGTCAACGACAAATGCATTTGGAAAATAAATTTTTCTTACAACTTGATCTGCGGAAACGACTTCCAATGTCACTTTTCGATAACAATCCGCTTTTTCCGCTGGAACTAATGACCACAAGCCTAATTTCATTGTGTCGTCAGAATTATCCCCGTCTGTTGCCGTAAGTATTTTCCCTTTGATTCTAAGTGTTGCTCCTACATCCGTAGATCTTGCGTTGGAATCATCAGGCGTGTCCGTGTCATATTTCACCGACATGATGCTTTCCAATCCTAGTTCAATCGTTTCTGGTCCTTCTACTTTCAATACAAATCCCATCCAAAAAACCTCCTAATAAGTTAAATAGCTTTCCTAGAAAACATAATTATTCTCTAGATTTATGTTAAAAGACTTGTGAAATAGCAAGTCTTCCGACATACAAAATGTCAATTGTTTTGTATTTTCATATAGGCAATAGTCGTCTGTTCTTTAGACGTTTATTGCGCTTGTCCCTTTGGTAATTGTAACCTCAAGATTTTTCACATTACCATTGAATACAAGGTCAATTTGGCAGAGACTACTTTTTTCATCAATCGTGTAGCCGATGTCATCACCATCTTGAATGATGGAGTTTACAAACCCTTTTTCATTCACCCACTGGCTTTTTTGACTGCTTGGATTATTGCTAAAGAATCGAACGATATTATCATATTTAAAATCACCCGATTGGAATCTTAAAATTCTTTCGATATAGGTACTTACTTGAGTCTTATAAATTGAATCAAACCCATGCTCATTCATCGAAAGACTTCTTGCTTTATAAACTGTAATTCGCTTAATGTCAGTGCCTTGTAATTGAGCATTTTCTGACGAAAAAATAAAACCAAAGTTTTTTCGATTAATTGCATCTTTAATATTATTTGTAAAGCCTGATATTTCTTTAGCCATTGTTGTTACTGCTTTTAGCGAGTTATCCCCCGCCTCAATGTCAAAGCGAATGCCAGGATAATTCCCTTTTACATTTCGGAATGACTCTTTTAGATACTCTGGGCATTGGTAAGCAGACGCAATTCCCGCCGCCACATAACTAGCATCTATATATACGCCTTCAATCCATAACTTTAAAATGTCCTCTTTCTCTTTGGAAAGCTTTGCACCATCATCCGTACTTAACATCCTCGTATCAATAATTACGCCTGATTTATCTTTTGGGATGATTGTGAAGTTCGGCAGACAAGGAATTGCAAACTCACTAAATTCTTTTCTTAATAATGGTGTACATTTATCAATAAAACGATCTACACCAGCAGTAGCAATTCCGCTAAATGACGTTTCCTCTTCCGCCATAAAATTGAAAAACACTTGTACTTTATAGTCCTTCACAACATCCAGTAACATTGCCAAAGACTCCATTGTATTTCCTTCTTGTTTTGCGACCTTGGCATTTCCTTTAAATCGTGCTCTGCTGATCTTGGTTTTGTCGGTAGACTCTAATTCCAAAGATGGAACAATGCCGTACCACACTGTGTCTGCAAAGTCATTTTTAGCATTTACTGTATTTAAATACGCACGTAATCTTGGAACATTATTGCTTTTTACCAACATATCTAGTTTCGTATTTGTAATGAGTAATGACGGTTGCATCCCTTTATTCTTCGTTGCATATTGATCGAAGAACATTTTCACGCCAATTAACTTTTCGACGAGTGGCTTTACAGCTTTTACAAAATCGTCCTTGGCATCTTTGTAAAACTCCAAATAAGTATTATAATTTTGAACTTCAGTTGCTACGTCAACCTCTGTTTTCACGACTGGCAAAGGAGAGAAGGTTCTGACAACGAGATCTTTTACATAAGCAGACGGCGATTCAGTAATAGACTCATAGTCTTCTTCAAAGACTGTACTTAATTCGTTACTATTATTGGTTTCTAAAAGCATAAGCTCTGTATTATTACTTTGCGGTGCTTCTATAATTTTCAGCTCTCCTGTTTCTCCAATTGTAAGCGTCCCGATTTGTAGTTTTTCAGTATCATTTTCTTCTTGTGTATTTCCTAAAAGAAGCCTGGTCTTAATATCTTCAATTGCAAGAGGAAGCATAGCCATTACATTATTGTAATTTTTACTAGCTACTTCAAACATCATGTTCAACTTATCGCCCGTATCTAATTTTTTCGGGTCTCCATCGTCTAACTGCTCATACTCGTCATATAAATAGTGAATTTCTTTTCGAACTTGTCGAATATCATCCATTACTTTTTTAGGTGAAATCATATCTAAAAGATTTTCAAACTTAAAGTCTACATTTGTCATCCCTAGACTTTTCTTTGTATCAATTAAGGTAAACAACATCTTTAGGAAGTCATTATTTTGATCAATAGGGATTTCCGAAATACAATCTCCTTGAATACCTTCTGGTTTTTTTAACGAATAAACGACCTTCTGATTTGCTGCATTGTAAAAGGAATAAACTGTCGGAGAAAACTTCTCTAAAAACTCATCAAAATTTCTTACTAAAAGATGTTCATTCATTTCCTTAATCTTTTCATCACTTAGACTATCTAACTCCTTTACATCCCCAACCAATGTAATCAAGTCTAATTTCTCCGGATTTATTTCTTCAAATAGCATCGTCCTGTTTGTCTGGTTAATAATGTCCATAAATTCGGCTATAAAATAGAAACTATTTCCTGCTATTTTATAGCCATCCCCCCTTTTAAATTATTTTTCATGTTATATTCTTAATTTATTTCAACTTTCTATCCTCACCATTTTTGTATCCGTAAAATATTTCATATAAAATTAAACATTGTAACGGCATGTTGGTTATAACATAGAAATGCTACATTTTACTGATAAAGTGGTTTTATACAACTTTCATCTCTTATTCACAACAACAAATCCTTTAATTTACAGCGATATAGATTGAGCGATAGTGCCGTTTTAAAAAATGCTAAGGAATAGAAACGTTTTCTAGGATAAACAGCAAGTCCCCACATAATGATGGTAGATAATACAAGGCCAACTTTTTCATTTTGTTTTCTAATACTTGCCAAATCATCTTCTATGACACGTTTGGAGACATCCAATGGCACTTTTCCACTAAGAGCAAAGTAAGATACAGCTGCCAAACTATAGAAATCGGAATACACGCCCTGTTCCGAAGATTCAGAGTAAAATTCAAGTGGTGAATAACCAGTTGTTGTAAAAATTCTCTGTGTACAGTTTGGAGCTGAATGTATCGCTGAACCAAAATCAAGTATTTTTACAGCACCTTCCTGATCAACTAAAATATTGGACGGCTTTATATCCCGATGAATAATCCCTTGTTTATGTACGTAATTCAATGCTGTTGTTAAACTACTCAAAGCTTTATAAACATCCGAAAGCTGATTTCTCTCTCGACAATCTTGTACATACTGATGAAATGGTTTTCCATTACAATACTCCATAACAATATAAGCAGTTCCATTCTCTTCAAAGTGATCCTGATAAGCAACAATCGATTGATGACACAACCTTTTCAATACAGCAGCCTCATGCAGAAATTGCTGCATCAATTGCTGATAATGCTTTTTAGTAGATGGCAATCGACTGAGAACGGTTCGGTCATCTAAATCTCGTAGCGCAAGTTGGTTTGGATAAAATTCTTTAACGACTAGTACTTGTCCAGTTTCTTGGTTGATTCCTAAATAAACGATAGACAATTCACTTTTTGAAATGACCTTTGTTATTTTATATGTACTTTTCAATAAACTATTGTTTGGTAAACAAACCTCATCTTGATCAAGATTCATTTATCTCCTCCTACCAATCATGACGATGTCTTGTACATAAATAAATATCTCTTCATCGATTATACGCTACAATGTTACAATCAGGCACCGTAAATCGGATGCGGATTTCCGCAATTTACATGCGGCTTTACGCAGTAAAAATTGCGGTTTTCCGAAGCTTGCATTGCGGACTTTTATGTGTTTTGACTCTTGCCTATAAAAAAAAGCCGCTAAAACATTGTGATGATGAATGTTTTAGTGGCTATATACCTAATTACTGAGCGTTTTTAGTTCTCTTGCAAAGATTCTGATGCTGTCCTGCCCGCATTTGTTATGCACTCAATATGGCGTACATCCTTTAACTGTTGCATATATATTTAAACCAATTCTACTTTAACTATGTTTCGGGAGGGGTTTTTCTGGTGAAAAATGATAAAAAAGCTACCCAATATTTATCCAATCAACATTTCGATAGCCTTTCCCACATTATTCTTGACGTAATTTGTAACCGCAACTTCTATGCGGTTTTCCGTAAACACCACTGCGGACCTACAAGGTTGACACTTCTCCACATTCCATATCAGGGAATTCCTTTTAAAAATATCTCCTTATGCTAGTTTACGATCATTGATGTGTGGCATAACGAAACAATAAGGCATTGATGCCAATTAAAACAACACCTATTATACTTAATAACAGCACACCATTTTCAAATTGAATACTTGGGTTAATCGTAAGTGTTGCCAGCTCTCCATTTAGCACACGGTGAATGTCTGCGTATGTAAATGGATTCCAACGCGAAACAGGAAGCCAATTCATACCCCCGAAGACAATCGCCCCAACGATTAATAAATTCACCGGTGGATTTTTAATCATATACGAAAAACATAAATAAAGGCCGTATAAAAATAACAGCAATAATAACGCAAGCACAGCTGTTTTCCAAGCATACTCACTCAACGGAATAAAATGAAACTGATCATTTTCTGCACTCAATTTTGTATACTGATCGCCAAATGAATTTGGAATAGCCCCTTCATAAACTAGCACTGGATAGGCCCAACTGCCAATTCCTTTCGTAAATAAGCTTGCAACTAATGGTAGCAATATAACCATAAACAAAAAGCCCCCTGTAGCAATCAAGCCTGAACTATATTTCGCAAAAAACAATGCCCACTTACGAATTGGTTGAACAAAGTAAAAAGATAAACCACGTTTTTTACGGGTAGATTCAGAAGAGATGGTATTTCCAAAAATAAACAAACCGATTAAAATTGCCAATAACACATAATTTTTTTCCATCATTTGATACAAATAGTAAAGACCTGTTTGTCCATAACGTTTCGTAAGCGCATGCCACGACTGCTCCGCTCGTCCGGTAAACGTATCGTAAATGGTTGGATGATAAAATCCAAAACGCCAATCATAAACAAAAGGAGTTAACGCTTTTTCCTTTAGCCATTCTGCCTCCTCTTTAGATGCACGTAAAGTAAAGGATAAGATCGGTTGCTCCTCGATATTCATACTCGCTTCAGGTGTTAAAAATGTGGCTAATTCTTCAATATGCGCTTCATATAATTGATTCCAATCGTTGTTTTCTAGGTTATTTAACAACTCTACTCTGTTTTTCACCGACAGCTCTAACCTTGCAACATTTTCTTCTGCAGCTTTAATCGCCTCTCCGTCATCACTTTCCACTAGCAATTGTTCGTATTCTTTTTCCCCTTGAGCGAGCCATGCTTCGAATTGCTGTAAAGCACTTTCTTCTTTTAATTGATTTTGTGTTTGCATTTTCTCTGCAATGGCATATTGTAAAAAATATAAGCTGATTGCCGCGCCGAATGCAAGTACAACAGTAAACCAAACAACTTTCTGCTTGCCTAGTTTTTTACATTCAAATAAAAAATGCTTCATTTTATATCCCTCGCTTTCGTGTTACCATCACCGTAAGTAGTAAAAGCGCAGTTGCACTCACGATTAATACAATATATCCGGGGAGTAACTGAAAAGGATATGCCATTAAAACTGAATGGATTTCTTGATAACTGAATGGATTCGCAACATGCAAAACGCCACTTGATGAAATCATCCACCCAATTATAAAAAGGATGAAAATAACTAAATACGTAATAATTGTAGAACGGAAGATAAATCCTAAACTCACTAATAAAGCAATCGCAAACAATAAAAAGCTAGCTGCCAATAAATAAACTTTCATTAAATAAGTACCAATCTCAATCAATTGACCTGTATTTAATAAAAGTGGATATTGGAAGACCGTTACCTCTGGCTGCTCCAACATAAGTGGTAGTACATAAGATAAAATGATAATCAAAGCGAGCCATGCTAAACCTGCCGCCATCAAACTACTAAACTTTGTCAGCACATAACGCCACTTGGGAATTGGAAATGTATAAACAAGTTGAATATTTCGCTCTTCAAATTCCCTCGTAACCATACTGCCCATTACAAGAAGATAAATGATAAAACCAATCGGGCTCAGTAATAAGGTGCTGATTTTCTTCATAAATACAGCTTGTTGTACGGATAAATCTTCATCTTCTTTTGTTAAATTTAATGCTAAAAGCTGCTCATTTAACTGAATCATGTCCTGCATTTCTGTCTGACTGAGTGCAAATTGCCCTTCTAACTCCTGGTAAGTCATTGCTTGTGTATACACTTCATTTTCTACACGTAATTCACTTTCCTTTTCACCTTCTTCAATAGATTTCATGAGTTCGCCTAGCTTTTGATGTAAAGTTTGACCGATTGCCAACTTCTCTTGCAACTGTGGATTCGGCTCCTCTTCTAAACTCATCTGATCAGAATGATTTTGCCTCGCCACATCCATCGAAAAATCTAAAAAGTACTCTACTTTCTTTAAGGGAATTAGATCTTGCTGAGCGATATTTCTGAAAAAAATTGCAACAATAAAAATAGCTGTTAGTAGAAAAAAATAAGGTAGCCATTTTGTTCGAAATGACTTTTTAAATTCAAATCGTAAAAGTTTCATACAGACCACCCTCACACTTCAAATAGTTCTTCATAACGCTTTTCTGAACCAGTCACTTCTTTTCGTATATCCAAAATGCTAATTTTTTTCTTAGCTATTAAATTAATTAAATTTTGCAAATTCGAATTATCCAATCGTACTTTAAAACCTTCTGCATTTTCTTCGTAAGTGAAACGATTTTCTGTCAACAGTTCCTTCGTCTTCAATCGATCACTAACATTGAAATGATAATATACTGTCTCATAAGTGCTCATATCTTCAATCAATAGTTGACCATCTTTTAAAAATAATATGTTTTTCGTAACACGATCTACTTCTGCCAAATTATGAGAGGATAGTAGAATCGTTGTACCATCTTGCACTAAGTCCTGCAATATTTTGCGCATTAAAATCGCACTTGAAGGATCTAAACCATTCAAAGGTTCATCCAATAACAATAGTTTAGGTCGATTTAAGATCGCCATTGCCAATAACAGATGTTGTTTCATTCCTAAAGAATAATTGCCAACTGTTTTTTGTAAATAGGCTGTCATCCCAACATACGTTGCAACTTCTTGAATGCGTTATTTTTTTAATCGATGCACATCACAAACATACTTTAAATGGTCATATCCTGTTAAATAATCAAATAACACTGTATTATCCTGCAGAAATGAAACTTCTTTAAATACCGTATAATCCTTATTGGATTTTCCGACTAAGTGAACTGTGCCAGAAGTAGCCGGAATTAAGTTCGTCAATAAATTTAAAAATGTCGTTTTACCAACACCATTCGGCCCGACTAAAGCCCAAATACCAGGCGCATCAATCTCCAAAGTTATGTCACGAATGACCGTTTGCTTCCGATAAGCCTTAGACAAATTTTGAACATTTACAATAGACATCCCCACACCCACTTCCGATTGATAATCATATCGCTAATTCTATTCCTAAAATATTACACATATTATTTAAATAGTCAAACACTTCAAAGTGGAAAGTAACGTAAATCTATATGCGGCTTTCCGAAGCTTCCACTGCGGTTTTGCAAAGACTACGTTTCATTAAGATACATTCTTCGAGAAACTATGAATGGAGGATTCCATCGTTATGTATATAATATATTGGATTCAATGATAAGTTCCCTAACTATGATCCTTCCCCTTAGCGTTAAGTTATGTTCTTCACGTACTTGAAGAATGCAACTTCTTTCGGAAAGATGTTAAAACATGTAGAAAGATTTCCCCTTTGCAATACTTGGAGTTGAGTAGAAAAAATGGTGCGCAATATTTATGAGAAGCATAAGAAAACACTTGGAAATAGAGCGCACATCTCATTTCCAAGCATTTTCCTTCTAATAGTAACGCGTCTGAGTTAATCCAATAATAATAGAATTGGTGATGATTGTTACCTGTTCAACAACCTTTCTATATCTGGGCCTTTACTCTAATCCTTTTTATGTACACCGAATAAATCTCCAAAAAATTTAAAATCCTGGGACTAAAATAGTCGTATCCGAATCATTTATTGTGCTTTCGAACGCGTAAACTGGATGAAAGTAACCTTTAGAATCCAAATAATAATCTACTTGGACTTCATGAATTGTTAAGCTTTCTATTTGCTGGTCTGCGGAATGAATTTTAAATTTCCCTTTTGCTAGATCATCAAAGGCTTCTTGTTCACTTTTCATTTGAACATCTTTCACCTTGTCATAAGTAATTAATTGATGCACGATTGATTTCACTGTTTGATCACTGTAAAAAGTTGCCGTTAAAGAACCATCTATGAGCTGATTTCCATGCACTTCCTTATCTACTGCCCACTCATACAAACCAGTCTCAATTTTTTTCGATTGCAAACCTTCTTGAAGAGTTATCTCAAACTTCAGCAAAGCCCTTCTCAATGATTCTTCATCTGCATCTTCAGGCTCCACTTCCCTGTTTCCGAAGGCTGTAAAATCTGTGACTTGATAACTTCCATCTAAAGGATCAATCCATAAATCGTAAGGCTTCTCCCCGTGACTTCGATAAATGGGTTGATCTGGATAAGAAATGTCTTCGATATTTGAAGGATCTACGTTTAGGTTTTCGAAAAATGCTTCCGCAAAATCAGTAGCTTCAGCTTTTGTATAACTTGGCGCTTTATAAATCGGCATCATTTCTTTTTGATCATTGAATTCGATATCAGAAGTGAGATTGACATTCACCATATTTACTTTATTCACAGCTACAATAGGAAGATTTCCGAACTCCTTCAAATGATAATAAGTAAATGTAATGACAGAGAGGGTTATTACCACTAACAAAGGTATGGAATGAAGCAATAATCGTTTTATTTTCTTCTCTTTTATCGCCATAACACCCATAATAAAACCATATCCAATGACTGCACCAAGCACATTATTGAACAAATCATCCACTACAAAATTACCGTATCCTGTTAATAATTGTATGCTTTCAATGGAAAATGTACATAAAGCGGCTATGCCAATTGTCCATATCGCTCGTCGAAAACGGGGATGTAATAATGGAAAAAGAAGACCAAAAGGAATAAACATACATATATTTAAGTAGATGTACTGCCAATGTCGAACGCTAAAGTCATACCAGGCTTCTCGATAGGAAGAAAACAAAGATAGGTTTATCCCTGCGTAATAATTAACGTCCCTGTTCAAAAAAGTTACACCAATAACCATTATTATATAGCCGCTAAACATCATTAGTAAAAGCAACTTCTTGGTCGAAAGACGCTTCTTCCCTTTCAAACATTTTTTATAAAGAGCAAAATAAAGTAAAAGCATCACTCCGCACAATACAAGTACAAGTATAAACGCTAAAGTGAAATATTCCCGAATGATGCCCACTATTTCTTGTAACCTCATTTTCTCTCTCCTTAATACAGCTTTAAAAATTCTTTAAGTCTAATTGTGAATTCAATTCCTTCTTTATTGATGAGATTTGCAAGCAGTAGAGGAAAAGACTTGGCATTGTCAACGGGAAATGTCTGACTGGAGTGACAGCAGAAGGAATTTAAGGAATTAACAATTAAGCCAAACCCAAGACCCTATTGGCAGAAACAAAACTCCTTTGTTTCTGCCAACCCGCGATTCATTGTATAATATAGAAACTATTTTCATGCGGTGATCCAATGATTTCGCACCTTCACTTTTTAACACTTGAATCTGTCCCTCTAAATCTTGATGAACGGTTGACACTCTTACATAGCCGCATTTCATGAAAATCAAGTCTCATTATTATTTTTATCAAAGGGAAATCAGGCACTTCGACAAACACACTAAACTTTTCCTAAGTGGCTAACGATGGTTGCAATTTATTATTTCATTAGTTTTCTAACTTTTCTTTTATATCTTCAATTTGATTATCCAGTTCTTGATTGAGAACGTCTTCATATACATAGAACATGAGAATATTCTGCATTTCATACACTCTAAAGGATACTAAATTTGCATTTTCTGTATACTTGTGAAAACCTTCTAATCCTTTATCTCTTTCTACAACGGAATTATATACATAAAATAACATAGCCTTTCCTTCAACTTCATAAACATCCGGTTTAGTTCCATTGTAAGATTTCCCAAAAACTTCTTTAGATTTTATTTTTTGTTTCGTGTACTCAATATTTAGTTTATCAAACTCATCCAACACGTTATGGATTTGCAATTTACCCGTATCCTTCACTTGACAGCTAGAGAGAATTAATAATAGGAAAACAAAAAGAAAATATTTAACTTTCATTACATTATCCATCCTATCCATTGCTATTCAATTTTAAGATTGTCAAGAAAGTATGTTTCGAATCGATCTTTTTTAGTTTCTGCTACTCTCTCTCCTTGAGTCCTGATGAATTGTTTTATCTGCTAAAGAATATTGACCTAACATGTTAAGAAATACCGCATATTCTCCATAGATATTTTCTTTTAAAAATATTAAATAATCGGTGCCTTTTTCAAGTTCCATATAACTATCTGTTACTAGTTTAACCTTTTCGTCTTTATGATTTTCATAAACACTTACTGCGGGTTCAATTATCTTATATTCGTTTTCTAAGTCTATTTCATGCTTTGAAGGACTTTTCAGCACCTTTTTTATTTTAACTTTAGTTTCCGTAAAATAATCTTCAATTGAACCATCATCTGAATAAGTTAATACATGGTTTCTATTAAGAAAATCTTCAATGGGTTCGGCAATTATAACTATATCTGACTCTTCATAAAAAGTTTCTGGAGAATCTATCTCTACATAATTTCCATGAAAGGACACTACCTTTAATTCTTCATCATTTTTATTACTTTTGTCCTCGAAAGATGAGAAAGTCCCTAAACTTGTATAATTAAACATCAAAAGCATTACACCTACAATGGTTAATAGAATAGGTATAAATAATAACTTTTTATTTCCCATCATTTTTTAGCTCCCTCCTATCAATTCCATTTTCTCTTTAACTCACTGTAATCATACGAAGTAGGTCCAATACTCTGTATACCCTGACGCATAACAGAACTTCCAGTGTACGAAGTTGGATGCTTCATTTTTACAGTGTGTCCTACCTCATGGGTTGCATTTGAAGATCGTTGATTAGGGCTCATCTTAAAGTTATTCATAGTATTATCATAAATATAAACTTTAACAAATAGCCAATAACTATCCATAGAGACAAAATCAAGTGAGCCGTTTAAGGGATATACCCTTCCTAACAATCCCGAATCACTAGTTGTTCCAACGTAATAAACATCAGACCAGGAATGTGAATTTTTGGTTAAATTAATCCCAGAACGATTATTCCATCTAAATCTAGCAGTATCGTAGATATCACGATAGTTATAAGTTTTTTCATTATGCCTGAAAGTTTTAGTCTGAGCCGAAGAATCATATTTCACCCCGTAAAACGATCTAGTTCCATTATGAATATCTGCGTGAGCATACGGAGCAAATGATAATGATAAACTTACAAGCAACAATGATACAATCAAAAATATGAATTTTCTTTTTTTTGCATTGTGTACCTCCCTAATTGTTTTTTTAAAATATGAATCACGAGCGACTAAGAGAAAAGAATACAATCCCTACATTCTTACCCGATTGGTGCAATGAACGCCTGGAAAATAATCGTTCAATTCGCTAGAATCGGGGCTGTTCCTCCTCTTCCATTACGAAGGTTCATCAGTCACGCCCCTACCCTCACAAGGATAAATGCATTTCAGCTTGCACTTTATAGCAACCGTTTTGGGTGACAGTCCATGTTTCAATGTTCCTTGCTTTCCAAGTCTCTTACAACGTAGCTTTCCGTTCTAGACGTAGGTATATAAATTCCTATTATTCATTTTTGGGAAAGTCGTTTACTCGACTGACCCACATTCCTACAAAAAGCGTGTATTTAACACATTCAAACTAAAAAGACAATTTATCGCAGTACAGAATCCTTTCACCTTTCTTAATAGGTAGCACCTACCTCCTTTCAAGCTCACCAAATTTAATAGGATTATCGACTTCCCAAATTCGATAATGCTTTATACTGTTTATTTTTACACACCCTCTACAGTTTATCACCGAAAACTGTGGTGCGGTTTTCCGAATCCTCCGATGCGGTTTTAAACCCACAAATAAATATTAAGGGTAGAGAAAAAAGATGACGAATCGCCATCTTTCCCACTCAACCTCTATTCAATTTCTTCCATCGACAATAAGCCATATTCTCTAGCCTTTGTGTAAGCTTCAGTTCTTGAACTGACTCCTAATTTCCCAAATATGCTCGTAAGGTCTGCTTCAATAGTACGTTGACTCATACTCAAACTTTGGGCAATCGCTGTATTCTTTAGACCTTCACCAACTTGCTTTAAAATATGCTGTTCTCTTTGCGTTAAAGAAATTGCCAAAAATTCTGCTGAGCTATTATCTGTTATAGGAACTGCATCAATTCGCTTTAACTGTCTTAACAATTGAAGAGGAATCACAACTTCTCCCCTTAAAGCGCATTTAATTGCGGTAACTAGTTGCTCTTGTGATGCTGTTTTACTAACAAAGCCAACAGCACCTGAATCTAAAATTAAATTATAATGGACCATAAGCTCATATCCAGTGTAGATTAACACGAGGGCCTCAGGATCTTTTCTTAAAATGGCTTTCGTTAGTTCTGTGCCATTCAACTTTGGCATAAATAAATCTACCAAATACAAGTCATAGCGTTTATCAGTTAACAACTCAATCACTTTATCACTTTCAATAATCACATCGGCTTTAATATCTGCCTCTTGTTCAAGTGCTGTCTTTGTTCCAAGACCTACGGTAGGATGATCATCTACTACTAGTATCTTAATCATTTTCGACCTCCACAAACAATTCAATATGAACAACCATTCCTTGTCCTTTTGCGGAAAACATATGCGTATGTCCTCCAATACTTCTGATTCGTTCCCTTATTCCAAATAGCCCCATCGTCTTAAATGAGTCTTGTGATACATCCATGTCGAAACCAATGCCATCATCCTGATAGAATAACGCGATGACTTGACCCTGTTTTATGATTTTAAGATCGACATTACTTGCTTCTGAGTGCTCCATTGCATTATTCAGCAATTCTTGCACAACTCGATATAAGGTAAGCTCTACTTCCTTCCCCAACCGATAGATAGAATAGTCTAATTCTGATCTTAAAGTAAAAGAACAGCGCAGTTTCGTTTCATTAATCAAGTTTTGAATGGATTGAATGACACCTATTTCACTTAAAAAAGGTGGCTGAAGCTCATTACAAGTTTCTCTTACTAAATGAATCGTATCAAGCATTCTTTCCTTCAAATTCAATAATTCATTTTCTATTTCAGAAACTTGTACTTTATTTATAATAAAATCAAGTTCTCTTAAAATTTGCAATTGTTCTTGTAGAACCGTGTCATGCAAATCAATTGAAAAGTTTTTTCTTTCTTTTTCAGCTAATGAAAACAAAAGTCTTGATAACCATGGCGGATGATGATCATCTTCTTTGTAATGCTCAATTTCAATTACTAATTCTTCGATTCTTTGGAAATTTTCTAAAAGAATACTAGAAAAATAAGCTAATGTTTCCAACCATACTTTTTCTTGGATGTTTAGATTTGTTTTGGAATCTTTCATTCCGAATAAGATTGCTTTTTTTCGATGATGATTTCCTCCGATAACAATTCCATAGCCGTCGTTAACTTCTATTAAACTACCAACTGCATATTGAGCCCAATCAATCTTTTCCACCTTTTGAATATGGTTGTACGAATAGCTACGTTCATTTTCCAACCACCAATTAGCCCCTTGATTCTCCGTATAAACTTCACTGTAAAAAATATCTTTAATGCTTAGGACATTTTTGATTTCAATTTGAATACATTTAACTAGACTATCCACTTTCATTTCATGCTTTGTCTTTTGATAAAACGTATGCAAACTCATTTCGAAATTTCCTTTTGTGGAAAAAAGATGACTACGCAATTTATAGTCTACATATTCCTTTACATACAATAAGAAAACAGTCATGACGTACAAAACAATAACCACTAATACAATCTTAGTCATATCTATACGCACACGTAATATAAAACAGACTAACAATACGGTTAACAAGCTAAAGGGAACTGCTAGTAATGAATAATAACGTAATCGATTAAACATGAATTCAATATCAAATAGCTTTTCCGCCAATAATAAATAAACTAGCCCTATTGGAATAATAATCAGAAAAACTGCAGCAACTTCAGATGAAATCAGTACCTCTTTCCCTAAAACATTTGGGAGTGCATAGAAAAAGATAAACGGTCCAAATGCTAAAAACACAGTCAATCCCAGTATTTTTATAACCGCTCTACCTTTCGAGTTTTTTTGTTTAAAATAAAACTGGAATAAATGATACACTAAAATCATATTTAGAATCCCGAAAAATAATAGTTGGAGTTTTGTAGTACTAAACATTCTAAAAAAAATTTGATTAGCATATACTACAAATATTACTAAAATATTCATTTTATATAACATCTTTAAATGGCTATCTTTAATAAAACACGCATTGTATTGGCGAAAGTACTCCATAAAAAAATGAAGCAGTAAAATAGCAGAAGATGATAGCATCATAGTGGTTAAGTACCAACCAATAGCATCTCCTCTAGCAGATAAAAATGCACTTAAATAACAGATACCAACAGCCAACAAAAAATAGATTAAAACAATAACATCCCGTTTGATTTTTACTGTTAAACATAAGAATGAACTAAGTAAAATCATTACTGTACTAAAAATTAATGGAAATATCACAAGCAATTTCTGATTTTTATTTGCACTTTCATAAGAAACCTTATACTGCTCATATTTGTTATCCTTTGTAAAAACAGCGATGTCCTTTGCCTTCTCAATTTTATTAAATAATATGACAGTAGAATGATTTGCTACATTATTTCCATCGATTAATGTAACAATATCTCCACTCACAATTGGATGATTAGACGCCCATCCCTCTTGGTATATTTCCTCTACAACCCATTTGTCATTCTCTTCGGATAATTTTATACCAATTAATGGATACTTTACAAGTATTATCGTCGCATATATTATGAAGCCTATACTGAATAAAATTGAAAATAAAATAATCATCTTTGAATTCTTCTGTATGTTCATCTTAGCTCCCTAGTACTCTATAATAACCCAACGGAAACGATACTCTATTGCCAAAAATAAGCTTTCGGTACTACTGCTCCATCGAAGAAAATCTCCAAAATCGCTTTTACTTCCTCTGCATTCACGCCGATTAAGCTTGCTGTACCTTCTTTTACTTTATGAAGTACCTCTTCATTATTAATTAAAAACTGAATAATTTCTTGCATCTTAATTTCCTCCTTTAATTTTAATAAATATATTTTTTAAGTTGTGCTAAATACTGTTGTTCAACATTTAGCTTTCCTATTTCTAGCATCGCCTTATTTTGTTGAACTCTTTTAACAACCTCTGTATAAGTGATGGCACCTGACTCTATAATATCTTGTGCAATCCACTGTTGTTTACTAAGTATTTCGCTTACATTCACTTTACCATCATAATAATCCCGGATGGTCTGAAACTTTTGATCTGCATGATTTAGTAGATAAATGATTGGTAAAGTGTATTTCTTATTCACCAAATCATTTTTATCTTCCCACGTCGTAAGATCCAATATATCATTAGAAATTTGTCCGATGAGACCAATTAATCTTGGATATTCTTTTACTTCATTCGGACAATCACCTGTAGCTAAAACTACCCCCAACATACAAGCAAGTTTTGTCAATGACCCAGACTTTTCCATTGTCATTTCAATATACTCAGCCTCTGTTCGAACGATGTTTAAAAGGTCTTGATGTTGGCCACTGATGGATTGTAGTGCATATTCAAACAGCATTGCGATTGCTTCATTTTTATTATGAAATTGTGTGTTTTGAATAACTTTTGCACTTACAAATAATAAAGCCGTCGTTGCATTTAACGCTAAATTTGGTTCGTTAAACCACGGATTTGTTAAACTGTCTTCATCCTCAAAATCATCGAGAATATCAAATGACAAGATCAATGCTTCTATTGCTGCTGCAACCTTGTAAACCTCTTGCCCCATTTTGCCGTTAAACATTTGATAATGCAAAATGAATAACTCTCCAAATAGGAATCCATTGTTTGATTGAAACGATACATATTGTTTAAGCTGTTCCTTTAAGTAGGGCTGGCTAATTTCAGTCTCAACCATTTCTAAAATAGACTTTTTCAACACATCTGACTGACAGACGTTCACCTATCTCCCTCCATTCCTACGAACCACCTTTTGGATTACACGATAAAACTGGTTCAATTCTATCATCTTATCTATCATACCAAAGACCGATGCATCTTACACCGCAAATTTGTTTGCGGTATTCCGCAGTTTGGGTTGCGGTTTATAAAAAATACCTGTGAATAGTACACTCTTTTTCAAGTGCTCTATCCACAGGTACCATTTAATGATACGGTCTTTAATTATTGCCCTTCTTTATTGTGTCCAAATGCAGATTTTTCATTTGTCCCTTCATCTTCTTTCCCTTCATTCTCCTGAAAGGTCTTTGTTGCATTGGATTCCGAAGGGTCTGCTAATGGCAAATCTTCTTGTTCTTTCCCTTGTCGATTCGCATTCATATCATAATCTTCTTCATTTGGATAATCTTTATGATTTTTTTCCATATCGCTCTCTCCTCGCATGATGTTCTATTGTATAAAATACCCGCTTTGTGATGAATTTAATCCTTTTGGAACATTTCACTTGTGTGTTCGATAAAAAAATGTCCAGCCGCTGAAAATCCCAACGACCGAACATTTTATTTAAATTTATTCTTGCTCCGGTTCACCTTTTGTATAATCGCGATTTTCATCGTCTAAAAATGGATCTCCAAACGGATTGCCATAACGATCTTTAGACGACGTTTCTTTAGATTCCTTTACTTCCCTAACATCATCTTTAATCTTTTCTTTCTCTGCTGCCCAATCTTCTTTTGAGATTTCTGTATCTTCTAAGCTTTTTTCCATCTTAGATAAGTAACGTGAAGCATGTTCTCGTCCACCTAAACCGAATGCAAGCCCGAATGCAAGCGCCACTCCTCCAAGTATGAGGATAAACGCCGAACTAATAATGGAACGCGCAATGCCTAATTGGTCTAATGCCATGAAGAAAGCAAATGCTAAAATCGCGTACTTCGCCACATATCTTAATACGTGGGGTGCACCGCTTTGCGTCGACACAACACTGCCAACAAAACGTTCCGCAAGAGTTGCTAACCAATACCCTACCGCTAAAATTAAAATGGCTGCAATAACCATTGGCAAGTATGCAAAAACGCCTGTTGCTAGCGTTACCATAAAGCTTAGGTTGACAACTTGCAATGCTTCTACCACGAATAAGAAGACAATAAATACTTGCACAATAATCCCGACAACCTCAGCAGGTTTCACTGCATTTTTCCCACTCGCTCGAACACCCATTTTACTAAATACTGCGTTCAAACCAACATTTTCTAACGGTGAAACGACTACACCTTTCACCCATTTTGCTAACCATAAACCGACAAGTACAAGCACAATTGCTACAACAATATTAGGTAACATGGTTACGATATCATTCAACATAGCAATTGCTGGCTGTGAAATACCAGTTAAATCTAGTGCCTCTAGCGCAGAAATCGTAACTGGAATCATAATTAACACAAAAATGATTGTACCGATCAGTTGCGATAAAGTCGTCCCTTTAATATATTGCGTTAATTTTAGTCCATCCGAAAAGCGGTCTACACCTACAGATTCGAGTAGTTTTGTTAAAACTGTGCGAATAATTTTTGCAACAAAATAACCTACTACAAAAATAAGTGCTGCACCAATTAATTTTGGAATAAAGTCTAAGAAACTTTGTAATAGCCCTTCAAATGGACCACTTAAACCGCTTAAACCAAGCGCATGTAAAATAGCTGGCATAAATAACAAAAGGATTAAATAGAAAACAATATTCGCTGCATTTTCAACCCACTTCGATGATTCAACTGTCCTCTCTTCATATCCGACTTTGGCGAGCATTTTCTGCATATTTACCTTGTCACCAAATGTCGTAATTAGTTTTTTCGCGACCGTTGCAATAACCCAAGCGATGAGTAAGACAACTCCCGCTTTTAAAACACTGAGTACAGCACCACTAAAGCCTGCAAAAATGTCTAAAAATGGCATCGCGATCGTATTTAAGTTCATAATATTGAAGAAAATAATTAAAGTTAATAACACAATTCCATAAAAGACAACTTTACTAATAATTTTTTCAATATTTACTTTTTGCTCCGTCGAACCTAATCTTTCGTTCACACGTAACTTTCGCAATGCTTTAGCAGAAACGCCTTCCAAAACTTTCGCGATCAGTAGACCTACAAGCAGCACGATAATCGCAGTAACTAGGCTCGGTAGCCAACTTAAGAAACTTTCAACCGAAAAAGTATCTAACATAAAACTCCCTCCTCTAAAATTCTTTCTTTGTCTTTCTATACCTACTCGTTTCCAATTTTAAACATTTGACTCTTTACGTAAAAAAACGAATGACTTTAGAAGTAGGCATGATGCCTTCTAAAAATCACTCGTTTTAGTTACTAAAAAAGTATTAAAATTTGGGTAGTTCCACTGTTACTTTAAATAAATCTCCATCAACTTCTATCTTCATTTGCCCACCGTGCATATCAACAATTGATTGTGCGATTGCAAGCCCAAGTCCCGAACCATCTGTATGACGCGATTCATCACCACGTTTAAAACGTTCAAACAGTTCATCGCTATTATCATTTAACGCATATTGAGAAATATTTTTAATCGTAAACTTTGCTTGGTTATTTTGTTCCTCTAACGTTACATATACTCTCGTATTTGATAAAGAATATTTTAACGCATTGACGATTAAATTATCTAACATCCGCCACCATCTTTGTCCGTCTACATACGCATAAATTGCGGTTTCCGGCAATTGGACACGGAAATCTAGCGACGTATTAGAAATGTCTTCTTCATGTTCTGCAAGTGATTGCTTCAATAGTTGTGTTAAATCTACTTTTTGCTTATGCAGTTCTAAGTTGCCACTTGCCATTTTGGATACTTCAAATAAATCTTCTATCAATGTTTTTAAACGTGCAGACTTTTTATCTAAAATCTCCACATATTTCAAACGTTCTTCTTCCGATAAATCTTTTGTTTTTAATAAATCTGTATACGTAATAATCGATGTTAAAGGTGTTCTTAAATCATGACTAACATTCGTAATGAGTTCTGTTTTTAAACGCTCACTTTTCGCCTGTTCCCCCATTGAAATACGCACACCTTCTTGTAGTGCATTTAAATGTTCCGCGTGTTTGGCAATGGGGGACTTTCCTTTAACTGGAATCGCTTCTTGCAGCTGTCCATTCGCCATTTTTTCAGTTGCCACAAAGACTTTACTTAAATAAGCACCCCGTCTTGCGAATAGATAAAGTGCTGGCAGTCCTAAAAATACAACCAATGGGATATAAAGCAGAATTGCATATGGTTCAACGAGGACAACCATAAAACCAATACCTGCTAAGAAAAAGCCAATGAGTAAAATAAACAATTGAATACCCAATGTACGATTTAAAAATAGGTTGGTCATATTTTTCAAAAAGTCAACAATATAACTGCGCTGAATGTCTTCTTCCAACTGATCTGGTTGCTGCCATCTGTCGATCAATAATACAGCTTGAACAACTAAATATAATAGCACAAGCGCAAATGCTCCGAATGTAATGAGCTGGTCTAATAAAGCACCCGAATATGCATGATTATAAAACAAGTGTCCTTCTGCATTTGGCCAAAAAATGTTCGCAAAAACAAACAACATAAAAGCGAATAAAATGAGTTGTATATCTATTTTTAATTTTGAAAAGCGTTGAATGATTGGGTTCTCTGTAATCCATTGTTTTTGTAATTTAAATTTTGTGATGATTAAAACAAATGCAAGTAATGCTGCTGACCATAAACCGTAATTACGATATTTCCTCTGATTAAACTCATCAAAGCGCTCTTTGAAAATGGTTCCTTCTAGTGCCCTTTTCGGCACCATCACAACACCTTCAAATTGCTTTGTAGGCGTAGCAAGCTCTGTTAGCTTATATTCAAATTGACCGATATAGATCATTGTGTCTCCACCCTCTTGATAAATCGGAGATACAGCTTTGAATGGACGTTCATTGTCAAAGGTATCTTGGTAAAACTCGGGGACGCCTAAATCACCTTTTTCAAACACTTCTCCAGTTTCAATGTCTTTCAACTGGTAAGCTACTGGAAAACCTATTTCTGAATGCGCATCTCCAGATCGAAAATACTCTTTAAAAACTTCTATTTTTTCTTTTAACACTTTCTCGCGCACATGCTCAAGATCTTCAAAGTTTTTTTCAATATCTGCAATCTTCATATCTCGTTCTTTCATAAGTGTTTCTTTTAAACGTGAATTCCCTAAACTTTCTGCCTCATCAATTCGTCCTTCATATTGCATCACAATATTTTCAATTTGATCGGACAAACTTCCATAACGATTTTGATGTTCTTCAATTTCGTATGGCGTTACCGTTAATCTTTCTTCCAATTGGTCGAATGTTACAGGATTCAATACAGAACGCGTTAAATCATTATAAAATGAAGTCATTTCTGATTGAAATTCATCTGAATCCTCATACGTCGTGCCAAACATTTGTGGCAGTAAGCGAAACGCGGTCGGTACTGCTACGATGACCAGTGCGAGAAGCATTGACCAAATGAGTAGTTTTATATTTTTCTTTTCCATTATCCAATCGTCCCTCCTATAATACGGACAATTTGACTCAATAGTTGTGTAGATTTCTCCCAACCACTTTCAATCATTAAAAGTACAACTGAAAAACAATAAGAAATGCTTCCAATCGCCAGTACAATTGCAACGATTGACCAAATCATTGCAAGCTTATTTTTCGATTTTGTAGCCAATGCCCCACACCACCTTCACATAACGCGGATTTTTTGGATCTGCTTCAATTTTCTCTCGAATTTTACGAATATGAACAGCCACAATGTTTTCTGCATTATAAGCTGCTTCATTCCATACACGTTCATAAATTTCATCAATCGAGAAAACACGTCCTGCATGTGTCATCAGTAATTCTGTAATTTTATATTCAATCGGTGTAAATTTAATTGGTTTTCCTTCTAATGTAATGGTCTTCGCTTCTTCATCGAGTGTTAAACCATCAATGATCACTTTTTTACTACTTCCTTCATACGTGCCAAACTGCGTGTAACGACGCAATTGTGATTTCACCCTCGCCATTAATTCCATTGGATGAAATGGCTTTGTGACATAATCGTCAGCACCAACAGATAAACCATGAATCTTGTCAGAGTCTTCCACTTTCGCGCTTAACATGATGATCGGGACATTTTGGATCGCACGAATTTTAAAAGTCGCTGTGATCCCATCCATTCTTGGCATCATAATATCTAAAATTAATAAATGGACTTCATGCTGTTCCAATAATTCAATCGCTTCAGCACCATCTGCCGCTTTCAAAACATGATACCCTTCATTTTTCAAATAAATTTCAATACCATCTCGAATGTCTTGATCATCATCCGCTACTACTACTGTTAACTTCGTCAAATTATCCACCCCAATTCCTCATTCATCTTAATTTCAAGTATACGTTTTAATTCTTAACTTTCCTTTAGGTTAATTATGAAGAAATTCTTAAGAAATTGATAGTGTTCATTTATTCTTTAAGCTATACTGAAGAAAATCATTGTCTTTTTTAGAAAGGTGGAAGGTCAATGCAAGCGCCACAGAAGGTCATTTCGAATACGATGCAAATGGTATTATTCGTATTCATTGGCAGTGTGTTCGTTGTCTTATTAAGCTTTTTAAATACACCAAAATGGTTGTTATTTATCCTCATTTTAAGTGCTTCTCTACTTGTCTTCACGGTATATCCGATGTTTTTAATTTATCGCTCAAATCGTTTAGAAGCCATTGATCGTTATATTATTCGCAATCGAAAGAAGCCTTTGTTCAGTTATGCATATGCACTAGCTTATGAAGAGGATGCACAAGTAGTACAAGCTTTGGAAGGAATTTTAAAAAAGTACAAACAACCGATGATGCAAACGATGTATCGGGCGAATTTATATCTCCATCAAAAAGAGGTAGAACAGTTACGCAGGCATGCTGAAACGATTGAGAATGCGGATTTAAAAGCGTATTACAAAGGCTTAGCCGATGCTTTAGCGGGAAATCTAATAGAAGCTGATGAACAATTGAAAGTGATTCAAACACCGTGGATGCTACATAGTTTGAAAGCGACTTTAGCATTTGAACGACAACAATTCGCGGTATTCGAACAAGAAGTCCAACGTGCCGTAGATGCAGCGAGAGGGCTTCAAAAATATGGCATTTACCACTCATTGAAAAGAACAATGCGTCCCGACAGTTAAAATTGTCAAGACGCATTTTTTCAACTCATTTGTATATAAACAAGCATTGCGATAGCAAATATGGAGAGACAAGCCATCTGACCAAGTTCGGAACGCCAAATTTGTGCATGCTCATTATACTTTTTCTCCACCCAATAACGTAAATAACCACTGAGGAGTAGAAATGGAATGAGTACGATTAATAGATTAAAGGTTTCTACAGTAAAGATCAGAATGAAAGCAAGAACAAAATAAATAACAAGTAGGACGACAAGCAATTTATTTTGCATCTTCTTCCCCTCTGGTGGTAAAGGATGATCTTTCCTACGAATTTGATATTTTTTTACAATCATACGGTCTATGAAGGCACACAGTAAAATATACAGTAACGCAATCACAATAATTGGAAGTAAATTCATACACTTTCCCCTTTCAAATTTTTACTACGACTGCCTAATGTTAAAACTAAAATACCACCAAGTAACAGCAATACCCCACCCCAAGAAGTGATGGATAAATGTTCCCCGACAATGAGGACACTTAAAATCGCGGCTGTCAATGGTTCCGCTAAGGATAAAGTGACTGCGGAGGAAGAAGGGATGTATTTTAACCCCGTAGAAAATAAAATATACGCAATTGTCGTCGTTGCCCATCCTAAAAATAAAACGACAGCAATGCCTTTTCCAGTCCATAATCCTGCCGTTTCAAAAACAAATAAAAATGGCAATAACATCGTTGCACTCAATGAAAAAATCACTGCAACCGCAGGAATAGGTGCGACCTTTTCAAGTACTTCTTTATTCACGCGTGCATACGTTGCAAATAATGAACCCGCCACAAGCGACATTCCGACACCGAAAGGATTGACGACATTGCCTTGTTGATTCGAAAATAATAACACATAACCGATAATGGCTAATGATGTTGCAATGATCCAAACTTTAGCCGGTCGTTGTTTTGTAAAAAACCATTCAATGAGTCCCGCGAAAACGGGTCCACTACCAATTGTCACGACCGTACCAATTGCCACGCCTGTTAATCTAACGGATGAAAAGAAAAAATATTGGAATAATGCCATCGACAACGCCGCCATAATGGTCGGTCGCCAAGGCCACCCGTGAAAATTAATTTTACGTAATACAATAAGCGCAATTAATAATGTATATCCCCCGACAGCTAACCGCGAAGCCCCGACGCCTAAAGGATGAATCGTTTGCGGTAAAAAGGTTTGCGCCGTCCCCGTCGTCCCCCATAAAATTGCGCCTACTAATACAAGTAGAAATGCCAAACGTTGCGACAATTTAACTCCCCCATTTTTCTCCATATACCGTCAATATATCATATTTCGGATAGTTAATTGCAGAAAGTATCCAACTTTATGAAAATGATGGTGTTTGGAGGGGTTGAGAAAGGAGGAGGGGCTGGTTCGTGCTAGAAAGGTCAGTCTCGGAACGAGTTGGGCTGGGGCTTAGGGTAATCCTAGAGAGTTTATCAACGACTCAGAGCAGTTTATCAACGCTTCGACATAGTTTATCAACGACTCGAGAGGTGTTATCAACGACTCAGCCTACTTTATCAACGGATTATCATGTAAACACCAAAAAGGATTAGGATTTGGTGATTTTTAACATGTGAGAAATAGCTGCTAGTGTCGAGTTATCTAGTTATTTCCGGCCTGGAAAATGGGCGTGGTTTTATCAACGACTCGAGGGCTGTTATCAACGCTTCGGAGGAGTTTATCAACGACTCAGAGGGTGTTATCAACGACTCAGACTACTTTATCAACGAATTGTCATGTAAACACCAAAAAGGATTGGGATTTGTTGATTTTTAACATGTGAGAAATAGCTGCTGGTGTGGGGTTATCTAGTATTTCCGGACTGGAAAATGAGCGTGGTTTTATCAACGACTCGAGGTCTGTTATCAACGCTTCGACATAGTTTATCAACGACTCGAGAGGTGTTATCAACGACTCAGACTACTTTATCAACGGATTGTCATGAATGTATCAAAAAGGCATTAAGTTTGTTGGTTTTTATCACGTGAACAATAGCACTCAGCGTCGACTGAGCCAATAAGGAGAATACTATGGAGAATCTAAAATTATTTTTCATAAGGTTTACTATACCAATCTGTACATTAGCGGCAATTATTATTAAAGTGTCTTTTTTAACTAAAAGACAAGAAGAATTACTAACACAGTATGATTTGTATGTATTCTTCTTAATATTTATCATATCTTTAATCTTCTCTCTCAAACGGAAGAACAGTAACCGTACTTCTAAAAAGGGAGGAAGAATGATGAATATGTCTTTGACTGTTCTTTTAAGGTCTTTATTATATGCTGCACTAGCATTTATGGTTTATGATTTTGTCAGAGTCGAACAGCAATTTGAATTAATGAATAGAGGCTACACAGATGGTTTTTCTGTGTATATAAATAATTGGCCTAGTAAATTATTTATAATCATCACGATCATTTTAGTGCTTCTTAATATTTTCCAGCTAGTCATTGTGAGAAAAAATAAGAACGCAAAAATTAAGGATTATATCCTGCCAGAATATGACGTTTCAGATGAACGCTCGGTAGAGGTAACAGGTAAGTCAGTGAGGATCGCCTTTGTTTTTATCTTAATTTTTTCTTTTTTTATTTTAGGTTCATATATGTTCATACCAAATTACTTTCTTGATTATGTTTGGTACCCAATGTTTTCAACAGCTTCTATACCTATAGTCGGTCTTATTGTCTATTTAATTTCTTATAAGATTTTATATTCTCGATAAGTAAGGGGAATATAATTGAATAAATTATAGACAAATGCTTTAGGAACTTTGACAAGGGGAGAAGTTTTGATCGCCAGTTTCTTGTGCAAGAGAATGATACTTAAACAATCGGGGATATATTGTCAAAGAAACACTAGCAATAAAATAGACAAGTAAAAACGCACTTCACAAAAGTGCGTTTCCTTAATTTTTATCGAAAGGACTTATTCATACGGAGCATCACTTACGACAAAAAAGCTTCTTTTAACGCTCGTGCTGCCTTCACCGGGTGATCCGCCGACATAATTTCAGAAATGACTGCTATGCCTGCGATTCCTTGGTTATTCAAAGTTGCTACATTGTCTTTTTGAATGCCCCCAATTGCAATTACTGGAATCGTCACAACTTCCATAATCGCCCTTAACATTCCCTCCTCTAAAACAGTTGCGTCTTTTTTCGTGCCCGTTGGAAAAATTGACCCAACACCGATATAATCAGCACCATTTCTCTCCGCTTCTTGTGCTAATTCTACAGTTGCTGCTGAAATACCTACAATCATAGAATCTGGCACAATTTTTTTAACCATTGTCAGCGGTAAATCTTCTTGACCAACATGCACACCACTTGCGCCGACAGCTAATGCAATATCCACGCGGTCATTAATGATGAGCGGGATTTCATATTGGTCTAACAGCGTTTTTAACCGCTTCGCTTTTTCATAAAAATCACGTCCTCCACTATGCTTTTCGCGAAGTTGAACAATCGTTACACCACCTTTTATTGCCGCTTCGACTGTCGATAAAAGTACGTCGATGTCTGTTGATTCATCCGTAATTAAATATACTTCATTTTCCCAGTTCATTCGTATCGAACCCTCTCTTTCCAAAATGCACCGTCCATTTTAAACAACTGATCTAATAACTGAACACGAAAAGTACCGATGCCATCTTCTTCATTTAAAGCTTGTTTTGCAACTTCACCTGCTAATGACATGACCGACATCCCTGCAATTGCGGCTTCAAAATACTGCTCTGTCACTCCTGCGAAGCAGCCGATTAAAGATGCCGTCATACAGCCCGTTCCTGTTATTTTTGTTAACCAAATATCTCCATTATCCACTGTGACTAATTGCTGCCCGTTACAAATGACGTCTTTTTCACCACTAATGACAATGACCGCTTGCAATTTTTTAGCTGCTTCATAAGCTAATGTTGCAATCGATTGATTTTCTAACTTACCCACATCGACACCACGTGTACTTGAATTTCCACCAACACAGGCATGAATTTCTGTGGCATTCCCTCGGACAATCGCAACGTCAACTTGCTCGAAAAAGTCCGCCGCCTTTTCCCTACGAAACTGAGTAGCCCCTACACCTACTGGATCTAATATGACAGGGATGCCTTTTTCGTTCGCCGCTTTTCCAGCAATGACCATCGCTTCGTAAACAACTGCATCAATCGTGCCAAAATTAATAACGAGTGCATTCGCTAAACTTGCCATTTCACCAACTTCTTCCACACTCATCGCCATAACAGGTGATCCACCAATGGCAAGTGTTGTATTGGCACAATCATTCATCGTCACTGGATTTGTAATATGATGAACGAGTGGATGTTCATTTCGTATTTTTTCAAATAACTGAGCAATCGCTACTTTATCCACTTATATGACCTTCTTTCAAACTTTCATCAAATGCATAAAAATGATGCACTGGACCATGCCCATGTCCAAGATTAAAACTATGTTGAATCGCTTTTGTAATATACATCTTTCCAATTTCAACCGCTTCTGTTAAGGTATGACCTTTTGCCATATTTGCAGCAATAACAGAGGATAATGTACAACCTGTGCCATGCGTATTTTTTGTTTCAATCCTGTCGCCTTTATAAAAGGTAAACTCCGTGCCATCAAAATATAAATCATTTGGTGCGCCCGCTAAGTGTCCACCTTTCAATAACACCGTCTTCGCACCTAAGGCATGGATTTTACGGCAAGCTTCCTGCATTTCTTCATCCGTCCGAATCGTCATTCCCGTTAATACTTCTGCTTCAGGAATATTGGGTGTAATCATTGTTGCCAGTGGAACCATGTCCTTTTTTAATGCGGCAATCGCTTCATTTTGCAGTAAATGATGTCCACCTTTTGAAATCATTACTGGATCTAAGACAATGTGATTCGGTGCATATTTCTGAAGACATTTCGCTACAACTTGAATAACGTCAGCAGATGACAGCATGCCGATTTTAACAGCATCTACTCGTATATCATCAAATACCGCTTCCATTTGCATTTCAATCATCTGCAAATCCACATTTTGTACACCACGTACTTCCACCGTATTTTGTGCAGTAATAGCGGTAATGACAGACATACCAAAAACACCTTGTGCCGAAAAAGCTTTTAAATCCGCTTGAATTCCTGCACCGCCACCTGAATCAGACCCCGCGATTGTTAATGCTGTTTTCACTATAAACGCCTCCCAAAACTTTATTTTTAATAAATACTTTTAATAACCCATACGCCATCAGTGCACCGACAAACGAACTCATTAAAAATGCTGGCATTAAACCGAAGACTGTCGTTTCTTTACCAAGTAAGAAAACACCGATTGGATAAGTTGCCAAAGCACCTAGAATTCCCGTTCCAACTACTTCTCCAACCATCGCAAAGGACAGTTTTTTCGTTTTCTTAAACAAGTACGCAGCGAGCAAGGCACCAATCATACTGCCAGGATAAGCAAATAAACTTCCCGTCCCCATTAAATTTCTAAAAGTCGAAGAAATAAACGCCTGTGCTAATGCATACCAAGGACCGAGCATGACAGCTGATAAAACGTTTGCAAAATGTTGAATTGGAAATATTTTTGCAAAGCCGATTGGAATGTAAATGAAACTACTCGTCGCCGTTGTTAAAGCGGCAAGAATCGCTGTATAAGTAAGCTTCTGCACTTTTTTCATAACTTCCACGTCACTCCTTTCCGAGTGCTTTCTATGCACTAAAAAACCACTTCCAAATAAAGGGAGTGGTTTAGTTGCCGAATGAATCGATCGTCTAAACTACTTCCCTCCGCTAGTACGAGCTAGATCAGGTTCAAAGGGTTCGTCTCAGCCATATCGGCGCCCCTAGTAGATTTCTTATTTTTTCAAATGCAAAAACGCCCAACCTAACGAGTATGTTAAGTGGGCATTGAACTCGAAAAAGACATTCGATCTCAAAAGTCGACCACTTCCCTACGCTAGGACTAACTAGTTCAGGTTCGAAGGGTTTAGAACAATGTCGTTCTGTCTCAGCTCACAAAGAGCACCCCTAGTGCAAATAACTATTTCATAACTTAGAATAACATGTACATTCTTAATTGCAAGTTCGCGTTTTGAATCTATGTTTATGGTAAGTAAAAAAGTGAGCCACAATAGCTATTGAAAACCGCGCCACATATATCGGCGTGTTTGAGAGGGAGTAGCCGATGTTGAAGGTTGAATTCATGTGATAAAAAAATGAATTTAATGCTCTTTTAATAATTTTTGTAGAAGTCGTTGATAAAGTACGCTGAAGCGTTGATAATGCACCCCGAGTCGTTGATAAACTTTTACTTTTAAAAGGATTCCCTATGCAGTGCTGTCAACTTTATCATATTCCAGTTCCTTCCAATATGAAATATTATTAATTGGTTATTTTGAGCATGTTTTACTGCACATCCGCTAATTCGTTGATAAACGCACCTCCACTTGACTGGCTGGAAATAATTGGATTAGTCGACGATGGGTACTATTCCTCACATGATAAAAATCAACAAACTTAACGCCCTTTTAATAAATTTTGGATTATTCGTTGATAAAGTATGCTGAAGCGTTGATAAACTGGCCTGAGTCGTTGATAAACTACTCCGAAGCGTTGATAACGCACCCTGAGTCGTTGATAAATCCGCGCCCTCATTAACCACTGGAAATAGTTGGATCAACCGACGCTAGCTGCTATTTCTCACATGATAAAAATTAACAAATTCCATACTCTTTTAATAAATTTTAGACAAATCGTTGATAAAGTATGCTGAAGCGTTGATAAACTGGTCTGAGTCGTTGATAAACTACTCTGAAGCGTTGATAACGCACCTCGAGTCGTTGATAAATCCGCGCCCTCATTCATCACTGGAAATAACTGGATCAACCGACACCAGCCGCCATTCCTCACATGATAAACCACCATCCCTACAAAAAAATCGCTCACTGATCATTCCAGTTGAGCGATTTTGTCAAATGCTATGTTAATTGTTGCTGCGCAAACTCGCGGTAAAGTGGATGTGTTTCGATTAAAGATTGATGCGTGCCGCTACCTGTCAGACGACCTTTTTCAATAAATAAAATTTGGTCGGCATCGACAATTGTTGATAATCTGTGGGCAATGACAAAAGTTGTGCGTCCTTCCATTAAACGGCTGAGTGCTTGTTGCACCACTTTCTCGGACTGGCTATCCAAACTAGCAGTCGCTTCGTCCATCATTAAAATTTTAGGATCGCGTAAAAATGCACGCGCAATCGCTATTCTTTGACGTTGACCACCCGATAACTTAACGCCACGTTCACCAACTTCTGTATCCAACCCATTCGCAAAGGAACGAATAAATTGGTCAGCATAAGCCATTTCAGCAACCGCCCATAGTCGATCATCTGTGATTTCCTCTTTATTTTCTAAGCCATATGTTAAATTTTCACGAATGGTTCCGGCCATCATTGCGCTTTCTTGTGCAACATAACCAATTTGACTGCGCCAAGATGCAATTGAAATTTCTTTAATTGGTGTATCGCCAATGATGATTTCACCTGCCGTTGGTTCGTAAAATCGCTCTAACAAACCGAAGACAGTCGTTTTTCCTCCACCACTTGGTCCAGCAAAAGCAATCATTTCACCAGGATTCGCATGGAATGACAGATTATCAATGACTGGTTCACCTTCTTCATAACTAAATGACACACCAGACACCGTAATCGCTTGCTCCGTAATGTCTTTTGCAATGCCATTTTGACCACTTTCAAGCGGCACATTTAAAATATCGATAATGCGTTCCGTAGCCCCTTTTGCCTTTTGAAGTTGTGTGAAGAACATCGCAAACGTCGTAATTGGCATAATGATTTGGAATAAATAGAGTAAAAATGCCACCAAAGTTCCCGTCGTCATTTCACCACTTGCTACACGCATCCCACCATAGGCAATGATTACGACGATGACGAGCATAATGACGAACTGCATTAACGGAGCAATTAAAGCAAATACACGCGCCTCTTTTAAGCCGAAGCCTAACAATTTATCAATACCTGAAATGCCTTTTGCTTCTTCATCTTTTTCCGCTGTCGATGCTTTCATTAAACGAATTTCACCAAGTGTTTGTTGAACATTTCCTGTAAATGTTGCAGTTTCGTCTTGTAAACCTCTTGAAATCTTTGCCATTCTTTTTCCAAGCGGAATCATCACGATTAATGTCACTGGAACTGCAATGAGCATCACCAACGTCATTTTCCAATCCATAATTAACAGTAAAGTTACCGCTCCAATGATTGAAATAATGCCAGCAATAAATTGTGGGAAATGGTCAGTAATTAAATCTTTTACAACACTCGTATCGTTCACAACACGGCTCACCGTTTCCCCACTCGAATTTTCATCATAATAACTAACTGGTAAACGAACTAACTTTAACCACATTTTCTCTCGTAAACTCGCAACAATTTTTTGTCCAACTGCTGCTAATAAATAAATGGATATCCCACTAATAATAGCTTGCACGACAAAAGCGAGTCCAATTGCAATTAATAATGGTACGCTTAAAGAAGCGACTGAAAAGCCGTCGACTAAATTTTTCGTCAGCATCGGTACGACAAGTCCGGCGAGCGTCGTTAAAATGCTTCCAACCATTCCGATGATGAGTGCTGTTTTCGGAATCTTCGTTGATAAAATTAATTGGATAAAAGGCTTGATGCCATTTTGTTTATTTTCCATCTTGCTATCTCCTCTACTCATTTTCTATGAAATAAAACACGAATTTCTGTACCTTCATTTTCTTTACTTTCTACAAAAATCGATGCGTGATGCATATCGATAATTTTCTTGACGATTGATAAACCGAGCCCATTCCCGCCTTCTTCACGGCTACGTGCTTTGTCTGCTTTATAAAAACGTTCAAATAAATGGACTTGTGCTTCTTCAGAAATCCCGATTCCAGTATCACGAATGAGCACCACAATGTCATCTGAATTGGAGGATGCCTCTATCGTAATGACCCCACCACTTGGCGTGAATTTAATCGCATTGTTCAATAAATTCATCCATACTTGGTCGAGCAATTCCTTCTCTGCAATGATTTCTATTGAAGGTAGCTGAAGATGTATCATTTGGTCTTTCGCTGTCCATTGAGGCTCTGTTGCTAACACAATATTTCGGATTTGTTCATCTAATCGATAAGTCGTTTGATCCATCAGTAATTCTGTTGATTCAAGCGTCGTTAATTTTAATAAATTATCACTCAAATTGGATAGTCTTCCACTTTCTTTTTCGATAATTTTCAAATAATGTTGTCGTTGTTCATCAGAAATTTGATCACTTTGCAAGGCAATAGCAAAACCTTTAATAGAAGTTAAAGGCGATTGAATTTCATGCGAAACATTTGAAACGAATTGTTGGCGCATTTCCTCCATTTCCCCTAAATCTTGAGCCATTTTATTTAAATGTTCAACAACCTCATCAAAAGGATGTGCGTGATTTTCATGACCACTTAATTTTGGCACATGGACATTGTAATTCCCTTGTGAAATTTGTTGCATCGCATCAATGACCGAATCCATAAACATCTTTCGACCACTTCCACGTTTCTTAGCAATAAACCCGGCAATAATTAAGTAAATAATGAAGAGAATAGCACCTAATACGAAGGTTATGAATTGGCTTGTAAACGGTGTGAAAGTCATATGATAAGCTTGAAAAAGATAAGATGTGATGACATAAGCGATTGCCCAAAAAACGGTTAAAATCGCAAGAAATATCATCGGGCCGAATACCTCCCATAATTTCCCTTTCATAACTCATTCTCTCCGAATCGGTAGCCAAGTCCTCGTACAGTTTGTATTTGAAAATCAACGTCCTCACGCTTAAAACGACTGCGCAGTCTTTTAATATGCACGTCTACTGTACGTTCATCGCCTTCATAATCATAACCCCATATCTTTTCAATTAACTGCTCCCGTGTAAACGTCTTACCTGGATAGCTGGCTAATAAATAAAGCAACTCAAATTCTTTTAAAGGTAAGTGATGCTCGTCGCCATTCACCCGAACTTCATACGTTTTTTGGTTCAAATATAAATGACCAATTTCGACTGTTTTTGAAATCGAAATTTGATAGCGTTTGAGCAGAGCTTTTACACGTGCCACGAGTTCTAGCGGCTCAAAAGGTTTTGCTAAATAATCATCGGTCCCCATCGCAAAGCCTTTTAACTTCTCCGATGTTTCCCTTTTCGCAGTTAACATTAAAATTGGCAAATCATAAAACGCACGAATTTCTTGGCATAGTTCCCATCCATCCATATTCGGCATCATAATATCCAAGACGACGAGATCAACTTGAATTCGCGTAAGCCGGTCCAGTGCATCTAATCCGTCAATAGCTTCATAAACTTCAAATCCTTCATTAGACAAAAGCAAACTCAGAAGTTCTCTAATATGTAAATCATCATCGACAATTAAGATTTTCGCCATTTTCATTCCTCTCACTTTCCCACGATTTCACGCCAAGTATTTTGCCTTGTAAAAACAGTATAAACGATTAATGTGAACCTAATATGAACAGAAGCATTATGATATACTAATTGCTTGAACTACTGCTAGCTTCGCAACTGTACCGTTTATTGGAAGTGAGCGTTTTTCGGTAAAATTTAACAAAATAAATCTAGAGGTGAAGTGAATATGCATTGTTTTTGCGATGATGAACAAGAAGAAATCAAGTATTTGAAAATTGAAGGAGACTTCGGGGCTGACGCAATTTGGTGCGATGATTGCGGAAGTAATTTAGAAATCGAGGACGTAACAATTTCAAATTCATTGAAAGAAAAACTCCATCAATGGGCTTTAGCATTTGGCGAATGGATTGATTTAGAACAAGGTCGACTGTTCGAGAATGGTCTTCAAATGGAAACGGCACATAACGAACTTGGGGAAGCTTTAGCAGAAGAAGTGCAAAGAGAGCTAGGGGAGATGTACAAAGTATCTTTTTCACCATCGACATCGGCGAGATTGTACGGTAATTGAATGAATCGGAAGTCAGATTGGCGATGAGCAATGTGGAGGCAATAGAGAGAATAGCAAACAACTTGCTTCTTCAAAAACGATGAATCGTCAAAAGGTCAGATGAGCCCTATTGATCACAGCTGTAATCTGACCGTCAGTTTCTTCCAATAGGTTTTCCACTATATTTCGTAATTTCGCAATGTGTGGACAAACCTAGAAATCCCTTCTTTTATGGACTCTTTGTCACCTTTTCCATAAGTAAATCGAATATAGCCATTTTGCGATCCCATTATTTTGCCAGGTACAAATGACACACCATTTTTCATAGCTTCTTCGAGTAATTTATAGTCATCTACATCTTGATTCAGTTTACACCATAAATGAATGCCACCTTGCGGAATAAAATAGGAAACTTCCTGTTCAGATAAACCTTCCAATGCAGTGACTAATGTATTTCTACGTTCTTTTAGTTGCACCTTTAAATTTAAAACATGCTTGTCAAATTGCGCTGAACTTAGGTAGTGATTGGCAATCCATTGTGGGAAAATACTATGTCCAAAGTCAATTTGTTGTTTGCCGTCTGATAAACGCTGAATCACTTGTTCAGGTCCAATGATCCATCCAATGCGCAAGCCCGATGCGACGACTTTAGATAAGGAACTAATGTAAACAACATTCCCATTATCATCCATTGACTTTAATGTAGGACCGATTTCTCCATCGAATGACGTTAAATTATAAGGGTCGTCTTCTATAATTGGAATCCCGTATTCTGACGATAATTCTAAAATTCGCTTACGGCGTTCCAAAGACATTTTTGTGCCTGTAGGGTTTTGATAATCTGGATTTAAAAACAGCATTCGAATTCTATGTTTTCTTTGCAAATCTACAATATCATCAGGATTCACTCCATGTTCATCCACAGGTAACAACAATGTTTTAATGCCAGCGGACCGAAAAACAGGTAAAGAAAATGCATAGGACGGGTCTTCAATCGCTACCGTGTCACCTGGTTTTAATAGACATTGAACAATTAGATGAATCGCCTGTTGTGCGCCCGATGTAATGAGTACAGAATCTGAATCCACATCCATATTTTTATATTTTTTCACATGGTTGCAAATCGTTTCTCGCAACCCTTCATCGCCTAATGGATGGTCATAACCTAAATGCTCATTAAAAGGATATTCCTTCAAAATAGTAGCTAATTGAGCACTCGGAAGTAAATCTACCGAAAGCTCCCCACTCGATAAATTGATCATCCCCTTTTGAGCCGTTTCTTTACGAAGCCTTTGCACTAATGGAAGATTTGGAAGAAATGAACCATCTTCGGCATATCTCCCCCAATTTGGTACACGCTTATGCGTAAGCCCCCATATATCGGTGTTGATATAAGTTCCACTCCCCTTTTTCCGCACAATTAGCCCGATCGCCTCTAATTCATCATAAGCCGTCACAACTGTACTCCGGTTTATTTGTAACTGCTTAGCTAATGCACGTTCGGATGGTAGTGGCTCCGCTTGAGACAATACACCTGTTGTAATTCCATGTTCTATTTGTTCCGCAATTTGTTTATAAATAGGTTGCTTCAATGAGCGGTCTAGCAAAAAGTCCATTTAATTCATCCTTTTTTATAAGTTTCCACTATAAAATCTAAGCATATTCCCTTAATTCATCGAATGACAAGCGATCTGTAATTTGAATACGGATTGGTTTTCATATGAGGACTGCAATCAACGTTTTAACATCATTGTATCCTTATATGCTGGTTTTCGAACTATATTCTAACCTTTTACGATTCAAAAAACGCCCCGGCAATTGTCCTACCGAAGTCGTTTTTCACGTTTAATTCATCAATTATTTTTAAAATCCTGTTTCTAAAAAAACTGAAAGACCATAATGGCTATAATCACTACAATTATAACAAATGGAATTGTTAAAACATACGCCCATAGCAAACTAGAAAAACTTCTTTGACCACTATAATTTTCATTTGTTGAATTCGCGGCAGATATCGTTAAAATGACTCCAATAATTAAAATAATCGTCACGATAATAGGTGTAATAATTAACGCTAACTTCATGATGTCCTCCTTTTAGGAATAATGTTCCTACTTTCCACTCTTTTCTATTATTTTACAGTAGAATGCATTTGCAAGAACCATCCGGTTAGGCATTACTTATACCAACCACTTGTGTGAAATGACGAACCAAATACGACATCTCTCCATCAATTCTAGTAAAGATCGCCTAGCGGAAATCAACAGTTTTATTTTCACCTAATGATAAAAGACTTTTTCAGTGGCTTCTTTTAACAAACGATCATTTTCAAGCAAAAACGGCCAAATAAATAAGCATAGGTTTGAAAAAGACTGACGTCATTTCCCAAATCTATGCTTACCTAATGAAAAGATTCTTCAACTCTTTCTAGTTACATAAGTTCAGCTAAGCGTTTGGTATAAGCACTGGGCTGAAAGGTGAATAAATGCTGTGAATGGCCGAATGATTTCAATAAACGGCGAATACTTTTCTTGAATGATTGAATCTTTTTGATGAGTGGTCGAATCTTTTCACTGAATGGTTGAATCCACCGCACGAACGGCCGAATCCATTTCGAAAACGACTTTCATAACCCGGAATAACTAACTACATAGCAAAAGACTTTATCCAAGGCAAAGGCAAAAATTGAACTTTCAAACCTTCAAACGACTATCCGTCATACACATCATTAGCCTTTCAACAAGTAACTCATCATCGTTCAAAACAACTCATCGCTCCCTAGAAAACCCAAATCGCAATGACAACAATGACGATAATAATGGGAATTGAAATTACGTATGCCCATAAAAGGCTAGAATAACTTTTTTCGGTATCATATTCTTTATCTTTCGAATTGGCAACTGATAATGTAACAATCAAGCCGACTGCTAAAATAATAACTGCTGCTATCATTCCAATAATAAGTCCCGACATCTTGCTTACCTCCCTTTTCTAAAAACAAAGTGACATCTTTCGTATAACTTTACCATATAAGTCTCCAGCAAAACTATTTAACGGATTATTTAGAATAGAATATTATTTCCACCCACCAAAAAAGTCGCACAAACGAAGAAAATCATTTGTACGACCTAAGTGGTTTTTTTATTATTCTTTCCCCAATTGAATCGCTTTCTTCAAATCTTTTAAAGATCTAGACGGACCATACATTAATACCCCGCCTTTATAAACTCTTGCACCAAACCAACCAAGGATAAAGATTGTGACAATCATAATTCCAATGGATAATAACGGCTCCCACATTGGTAAATCTAACATGCCTACGCGTAAAAACATAACGAGTGGTGCAAAGAATGGAATATAAGACGTAATTTGTAAATAACCTAACTCGGGATTCGATAAGCCTGATGCCGCTAAAATAAAAGCAACGACAATGAGCATCGTCATCGGCATAATCATTTGCTGCACATCTTCAGTACGGCTTACTAAAGAACCAAGTAATGCTGCAAGTGTCGCATATAAAAAGTATCCTAAAATGAAGAACACAACTGCATAAACGAGCGTCATCGGTTCGATGTCTGAGACACTAAAGAAACTATCCATCCCACCCGGCATTTCTGTCGCGGACGTTTTAAATGCGATAAAACCTGCAATCCCGTAAACAACAATTTGCGTTAAACCGAGCGTTCCTATTCCTAAAACCTTCGCAAACATATGCTTAACGGGCGATACACTCGAAATTAAAATTTCCATCACTCGTGAAGACTTTTCCGTTGCCACTTCTGTCGCAATCATACTGGAATACAAAATAACCGCAAAATAAATAACGAACATCAGCACATAAACGAGCACACGTGCTTGATTTAATTCTTCTTCAGATTTCGCTGAAGGCGAAACATTTTTCTGTTCAAACTGGATGGGTGTAAAGAGCGTTTGTACTTCTTCTCCTGATAAAGATAATTCAGTTGCTTTCATCTCTGTTTGAATCGATTGTAATGCATCTTGAATCATCGTTGGCATCGTAAAATCCATCATGCTCATCGACGTATAATTTGCAGTAATTGTATTGTCATTACTCAAACCAACCGTTAGAAAAGAATCAATTTCTCCTTCTTTTACTTGTTCTGTTAATACCTCATTCGACTCACTCGTTTTTTCAACTAAGATTCCAGATTCATTCCCTTGAAATTGCGCTTTCAATGCTTCCGTTAGTACACCATCACTCTCATCAATGATGTAAAGCACTTCTGTCTCGTCCCCACTACCAACAACACCTTGAATCCCATCAATCACTTTTGTAATATTGGCGAATAAAAAGATCGCTGCGACCATAATCGCTGTTGTGATAATAAAAGATTTCGTCTTCGCCTTTGTCATATAAGCTTGCTTAAATATAATCCAAAATTCACGCATGTTTTTTCCCCACCTTTTCTATGAAAATATCTTGTAAGGATGGTTCTTCAATTGCAAAATGGCGAATTGGGCCTGATTTTAAAGCTTCCGTCAATAACAGGTTCGCCATATCTTCTGAAGCAACTTGGTACACACTGCCTTCAATTGATTTATGAACAGCTTCCACACCAGCTACTTGATCGAGTAAAGACAAGTCATAATCTGAGTGAATGCGCACGTTTTGCTTGCCAAATGAACGTTTCACATCACGCAAAGTACCATTCACAATTTGCTTGCCGTGGTCTACAATGCTCAATTGCTCACAAAGCTCTTCGACATGATCCATTCGGTGACTTGAAAAGACGATTGTCGCACCATTGCTTCTGAATTCCAAAATCGCGCTTTTTAACATTTCCACATTCACAGGATCTAGCCCCGAAAAAGGTTCGTCTAAAATAAGCAGTTTTGGATTATGCATCAAAGAAGCTACTACTTGAATTTTTTGTTGATTTCCTTTTGAAAGTTCTTCTACTTTTTTCGTTGCATAATGGCTAATTTCCATTCGCTCTAACCATGTTGCAAGTGCTTGTTTCGCATCATTTTTCGTCATGCCTCTTAATTGTCCAAGGAAAATTAATTGTTCTTCCACTTTCATCTTCGGATAAAGACCGCGCTCTTCTGGTAAATAACCGATTTCAGGACTTGTTGAATAATTAATCGGACGTCCATTCCACGTAATTTGTCCTTCATTTGGATTTAATAAGCCGAGAATCATTCGGAATGTCGTCGTCTTTCCAGCCCCGTTCGCTCCTAGAAAGCCGTGCATTTTCCCTTCTTCAATCGTTAATGATAATTGGTCTACTGCCGTAAAATTACCAAATCGTTTCGTTACATTTTCAATTTTTAACGTCATCGTTTGGAACCCCTTTCGTTTACTCACTTCATTACTATACGAAACAATTGCTTGAAAGTTTCGTTTTTAATTTCTTGCATTAGCAATTACGCCGCCTACAAGATAAGACAACATATGCACAACATAAATACCCATTAAGATAAAAAATGCTAGGCTAGCTCCTTCCACAATGATTACAATTGTCCAACCAATGAGTAGTGCGATTGTGGTCACACCCCAGCCAATGGACTTCGCTTGCTTTTGAATATTGGCATAGCGTTCGTCAAATTTCCGCTCTTTTTTCCCTTTACGCCATACAAAAAAGAGCACAATTAACGTAACGGTAATCCCTAATGGCAGCCCTGTTAAAAAAGCGCCTAAATGAAAACCTTCATGCATGATTATTCCTCCTCTGGTGTAAAAATATCTTCTATTTGACAGTTAAATAACTTTGCAATTTTAAAAGCTAACACGAGCGATGGATTATACCTTCCTCTTTCTAATGAAATGATCGTTTGTCTCGAAACTTCCAATTTCTCAGCAAGCTCATCTTGCGTCAAATTAAGTGCGTTTCTTTTCTCTTTAATTGAATTATCCAGTTCACCTCTCTCCTTTCGTTAAATTCTTTTAGACATGACGACGAATGAGCTAAATACTATAATCATCATAAGCGTCGCAATCACACTAACTGTTTGATACCCACTTAAATTAAGTCCCGTGAATTGGAAAAGCCCCATGAAAATGGCTAACACCATTAAAATCATAAAATAACTATAAAACATACCTTTTTCTCGAATTGCTTTAGCGCGCTCATCATTGGATTTCAATTGTGGATATAAATAAGCATTACAAAATGCCATGACACTGACGCCAATTAAAATAACATCATGCCCCACAGGAAAAACCCCCGCTGTAATGGAAGCACTCAAAAATAAGCCTGCAAATGCTAAAATATAAATCCAAATATAAAATAAGTCATTCTGAAATTTTGATTCATTGTTCTCCCTCCCTGAAAGTAAAGCAACCTTTACGTAAAGCTTACTTTACTTTCATGCCATTTGTCAAGCTAGCTTTACATACAAATCTATTTTAGCTACTTACTAAATAAGTTTTCGTTTTTATATCGGATCTTGATTGAAGGGGGATTCCCTTTTTGGGGGGCTGGGGGTGAGATGCTTTTCCACGTGTTATATCTTGTTTCTTTTACAATAATTTTGGTGTAAATCTGCTAAATCGTTGATAAAGTCGCGGGAGGCGTTGATAACAGGTGCCGAAGCGTTGATAAACTGCCGCGAGGCGTTGATAACGAGGGCTGAGTCGTTGATAAACTCACGCGCAGCAGCTGAGATCTTGGTTGCCCTCTTTCTGGGAGCTTACATCATTCCCAGAGCGTGTCAAAGTTGGTTAGTTTTATAAGGATCTTGGTGTAAATCTGCTAAATCGTTGATAAAGTTTTGTCTCATCGATTGATCAACTCCCTCGTAATGGTTTGGATGATACGCTCTTCCACGCCATTTTGGAAAGTGACTTCGGCGTGAGCAAGTGTAATCGTACACAAACTAGAAGGGTGTTTTGAAAGGTTTTGTTGATCCATATGTTCTATGGGTTGAAGTGTAACGAGGACAATCACTCGTAATTGTTCTTCTTTGGACATCGAAAAACACCCCCATTTAAATTGATAGGTTTATCATACCAAGCTGGTGCTTTGCTTTTATATGCGTCATTTGATTGATTACGAGCTTACAAAGTTTCAAAGGTAGGGAGGAAGTTAAACGATGCCAAAACTCTTTTTATTCTTGAGTGTTAGTGATAATCTTCTGAAGTCTAAGGAATTATACTTTTCTCTTATAGTATCAATGTATTCGTTAGACAGTCTGACGTACTGGTAGTGTGAGAGGCGGGTTTTGTCCCCGCCTCTTATTACTCATTTGATTTCCAACGTTTTTGAACAAAGAAAATTGCACCTATGAAAATCAAAAGACCACATAACTTAAATAAAAACTTAGTCTGAAAGGTCGCATCGTCATTTCCAATAGATAATATAATAGCCCCTACAGTGATTCCGATGATACCTATTAGTAAATTTATGATTTTCATCATAATGAATCTCCTCTCGAATTGTGACTTCATTATTTAAGATACCATAAATTCTGAATCTATGGTATGATTATTCTGAATGTATCGACAATAGGAGGAGTTAAGGATGAAAAAAATTCTGTTGATTTTTAGTGTTATGTTATTATTGTTCATGTTTCCACTAGATTCATATGCGTCAGCTTCTAGTTCTTTTACATCTCAGTTTGTTGAAAGTGAGGATTCATATACTTTTGAATTCGAGGGAGAGATGCATACTTTAACTTTAGTTAGTAATAATGATGTGCAAACAGTTTATATTGAAAATAAAGATGGAATAGAAACTGCTTCTTACAATAAAGTCAAAGATGAACTTCGTTTTAATGGAGAGTTAGTAGAAGATGAAATTTTAGATGAACTAAAAGGTACTGTAAATGAATTACATGAAAGTGAGACATTAGATTTTAGTCCATTCTCTAATACTGGTTATAATTGGAAATTCGTTAAATCCTATTCTAATTCTTTTAATATTACTGTTGCTACTATTTTAGCTGTTACAGGTGTGATTTTATTAATACCAACTGGTACTGGAGCTGCAGCTGGTGTGATTTTATCTGCAAAAGTTATAGCAACATTGGCATCTGCCACTGTTGCCGCTTCAGGTTCCACTGGTCAAAAAGTTTTTTATTATCAATTCGATACGTATTACAGTCCTAAAAATGGACTTTATAATAATAGATTTATTGTAAATGTTTGGAAACAAAAGGATAGAAGAGGATTTGTTACTAAAGTTATTCATACAACACCTTACGGGAAAAAATATTAACTGATTTTCTATAGCCGACCCTAAAGAAGGTCTAATTCTGTTTTAATAGGGTAGACTTGTTATTTTTATTTTGGGATTTAAGTGTATAAGCTTCTTAAACTTCAAAATACCCTCGATTTTCGTATGCAACATTAGTCGAAGAGGGAGTTTTGGATAGTGGTACATCCTTTAATGAATAATCAGAAGTGAAAAAGTTGAAATTGAGTACGCTCAATTTCAACTTTTTTAATCTTTATAGGTAAACTTTCTTCAGAAAGCGATATTGGCTGTAATCCCGTAATCAAATGGTGGATATAAATAAGCATTACAAAATGCCATTACACTGACGCCAATTAAAATAACATCATGCCCCACAGGAAAAACCCCCGCTGTAATGGAAGCACTCAAAAATAAGCCTGCAAATGCTAAAATATAAATCCAAATATAAAATAAGTCATTCTGAAATTTTGATTCATTGTTCTCCCTCCCTGAAAGTAAAGCAACCTTTACGTAAAGCTTACTTTACTTTCATGCCATTTGTCAAGCTAGCTTTACATACAAATCTATTTTAGCTACTTACTAAATAAGTTTTCGTTTTTATATCGGATCTTGATTGAAGGGGGATTCCCTTTTTGGGGGGCTGGGGGTGAGATGCTTTTCCACGTGTTATATCTTGTTTCTTTTACAATAATTTTGGTGTAAATCTGCTAAATCGTTGATAAAGTCGCGGGAGGCGTTGATAACAGGTGCCGAAGCGTTGATAAACTGCCGCGAGGCGTTGATAACGAGGGCTGAGTCGTTGATAAACTCACGCGCAGCAGCTGAGATCTTGGTTGCCCTCTTTCTGGGAGCTACATCATTCCCAGAGCGTGTCAAAGTTGGTTGTTTTTATAAGGATCTTGATGTAAATCTGCTAAATCGTTGAACATTTTCCCGACATTCGCTTTCTGGATAGGATAAAGCGCTCAGATTGTTCAGTATTTGTTCAGTAATTATCTATATAATAAGAAGAATAGCTTATTATTTTGATGATAGAGATGATCGCATGAAAAAAGTTTAACAATGTTCTTGACACTTCTTATTTTCAGCCTTCTTTTAAGTGTTTGTGCTAAAAAAGCTCAACCACTTAATCCAGATAAACCGATTACAATCAACTTATGGCACTACTATGGTAGTATCAAAGAAAAATTCGATACATTAGTTTCGGAATTTAACGAAACAGTAGGAACTGAGCAAGGGATCATTGTTGAAACTGAAAGCTACGGTGAAATTAAGCAATTAGAAACAGCTCTATTCGATGCAGCAAAACAATCTGTCGGTTCATCACCGATGCCAGATATTTTTGCTTCCTACGCAGATCACGCTTATCGGATGGCAAACTTAGTAGATTTAATTCCGTTAGAAGACTATTTTTCAACGGATGAATTAATGCATTATCGAAAAGAACTTTTACAAGAAAGACAATTCTTAAATGATCAAAAGTCTTATATTTTACCAATTGCTAAGTCTACAGAAAACCTATTCGTTAATAAAACGGATTGGGAACGTTTTGCTACAAAACAGTAATTTTCGAATGATCATTTGCAAAATAAAATTTCAAGTGACTTAGAAATTCTTGCCGTGCGCATTGAAAATGGAGAAATCCAAGAAGACATTTTAGCAGAAATGACAGCAGATAAACAATTTACAGAATGATATACCAACTTTACTTCAGCCATAGAACTTTTATTGGAAGAGTAGAATGAAGGAGGAAAATTATGAATGAGCGTTGGCGTAAAAAATCAATCGTTTCTTTCTTCTCGTTTTTAACAATCATTCTTGTCCTTGGACAAATTATCATTATGAGTTCTTTATTAATTTTCGGTGGCATGTTTAAACAAGCAAAATCTGGTGCTTATAAAGCTTTCGACGACACTGTTAACAACCGAAAAGAATATTTACAACAAGAAATGAATCATCGTTGGACGAATTTAGATCCTTACTTACCAGACTTAAGTGTCGTTGTTTCTAAACAAACAGATTCTGTTGAAGAGACTTTTGATTTGGCCACAGATACTTTAATAAGAATGTTGCGTTTAACAGGGATTACAGGTGTTTACATAATTTTGGACGAGCCACAGCTAAACTATAAGCAACATCCTGCACTGTACTTACGCGACTATGACCCATTAATAAACTCTAGTAAAAATGATGATATTCATGTCGTCTACGGTCCACCGACACTTGCCAGTAAGCATCAATTCCCGCTAGATGCCACTTGGCAATATCATTTCGTTTTAACAAAAGAAAATCAAAATTTTTATACAAAACCATTAGAGCATGCTACTGAAGTGACAGACACCAGGTATCTCGGTTATTGGAATGAACCGTTCCAATTAACAGACGGTGATATCCCTATTATTACCTATTCAATGCCGTTACAAGACGTGAATAATCAAGTAGTTGGCGTCATAGGCATCGAATTATCGGTCAGCTATTTAGCTCAGTCCATGCCGATGGGTGAGTTACAACCGAAAGATTCCTTAGGCTATATTATCGCTAAAAGGAATGGGCCAGAAAAGCCGTTACAAACAATGATTCAAACAAATAAGATTCAAAAGCGATTTTTACCTGCTGAAAAGTCGCTTATATTTGACCGTGTGGATGATAACTTTAGTGTTTCTACTTTGAGGAATCATCAAACGAAAGATAAAATATATGCTTCAGCCTCACAGTTTAATTTATATCCGCATAATTCTCCATTTCAACAAGAAGAATGGCATATTATCGGTTTTGTTAAAGATGATTATTTACTGAGTTACGTGCATCGGATTGAATGGATTTTATTATTTGCCATCGTTATTTTATTAATATCCGGCGTCTTAACTGCGATTTTCATCAGTCGAAAAATGTCGAAACCTGTCGTTCATCTAGCTGACCAAATCGTCCAGGCAGATAAGATGGAAAGTTTAACTTTACAATCTACTGGGCTAGCGGAATTAGACGATTTGGCGAAAGCTGTTGTACAGACGAATAAATTGATGCTCGATTCTGCTTTAAGACTCTCTAGAATTATTGAAATGGTCGCATTGCCGATTGGCGCTTTTGAAATCAATACACAAACAGGACGAGTTGTCGTTGCAGGCCGTTTTTATGAAATTTTAGACGTCGACGTTAAAAAGCGTGAGCAAATTGAGAAGCGTGAGCATTTCGACGCATTACTCGATTGGGCTTTATCCATACCTGAGCCTGAAGAGCAAAATGTCTTTATTTTACCTTCTAATGACCGACGTTGGATTCGCATCAAACGAAGCACGACAGAAAACTATATTTACGGCATTGTAGAAGACGTAACTGAAGAAACATTGCTCCTAAAACAAGTTAAACATGATCGGGATTTTGATCCATTGACTGGATTGTTAAATCGCAAGAGTTTCCAACGACATTTCTCAATATGGCATGATACAAAACCGACCAATACTGCTGCCTTAATCATGTTCGATTTGGATTTTTTAAAAGTGATTAATGATACGTACGGTCATAAATGGGGAGATTACTATATTGTCCAAACAGCCGAGCGACTACGGAAAATTGCAAGCGAACAGAACCTCATTTTAAGTCGTCTTTCTGGGGATGAATTTACTGTCTTACTCCATGGGTTTGCTGATAAAGAAGCGATTCGCGAGCGAGTTACGCAGTTTTATAAGAAACTTGCTTCTTATCCACTGCAATTCCCTGGCGGTGAACTGCGCCCGATTCGCATTTCCGCTGGTTTAGTGTGGTTGGAACAAGACCAACTCAATTTACAATATGAACAATTGCTTCACCAAGCAGACGAAGCACTTTATTATTCCAAACATCACCAAAAAGGTTCTTACACTGAATATCATGATCGACTTGTTTTATTTGAGGATTAAAAAATATGCTCAGAAAGGAATTCACAATCCTTCTGAGCATATTTTTATTTATAAATCCTCTCCACGATCGAGTGCATATAATTGCTGATAACGAGGAGTTCCTGTCATTAATTCAGTATGACTACCTTGCATCGAAATTTGTCCTTTATCTAAAAAGACAACTTGATCCATTTGTTCAATGCCCGTTAAATGATGGGTAATCCAAATGATCGTTTTATCGTGTAAAGTCGTTAAAATCGTTTCAACTAATGAACTTTCCGTCACCGGATCTAAACCGATTGTCGGCTCATCTAAAATAACAATTGGCGTGTTTTGTAACAAAATTCTCGCCAACGCAATCCGCTGTCTTTCTCCCCCTGAAAATCGTTGTCCTGTTTCTTCCATCTGGGTTTGTAAACCATTCGGTAACGATGCGATATATTCATCCAGACGAACTTTGCGAATGACTTCTTCAATTTCTTCAGTTGTTGCATGTTGATTGCCTAAACGAATATTGTTTTCGACTGTCGTTGCAAATAAATAGGGTTTTTGATTCAACACCCCCACCATTTGATGAATGTTTTCACCATATAAAGTAGGAGCGTGACCATTTACTTGCACAGTTCCATTGGTCGGCTCAATCGCTCCTTGTAAAAGCTGCAGTAAAGTTGATTTACCTGCACCACTTTTCCCAAGTAGCGCTAGCTTTTGTCCGTGGGGAATTGTCAATGACAATTGATGAAGTGCATCATGCTGCTCTCCGTCATAACGATAGGACAGATTTTCAATATTAATTTTTACTTCATTTGCTAACGGCAACTCTTCTTGTAAAACTTGCTCTTCTGGTACATGTTTACGAATCGCTTCAATCCGATTAAGCGAAGATTCATATGCTGGAATTCGTTCAATCGCGTGTGATAAAGGAATTAAGCCTTCAATAATCGGTAAAGTGACGAGTGTAAAAGCCGCTACATAAGCTGGAATAATTTCACCTTGCTCCGCTGAATACCCTGCCCAAACAGCTACCATCACAAGTATGACACCTGAAATAAGCTGTAATTGAAACGCTCGTGATTGATTCCAATACGCCAGTTTGCGTTCTAGTTGATGACTTTTTCGACTATCTTTCATAAATGATGATAAAAACTCTGATTTTCGACCACTAATCATCCAATCACTAATTCCAAAGATAGCATCTGTTAATGAACGATATAAATGGCTATGTTGAGCTTTCGCGTCTACTTGATGTTTCTTTAATTTGAATAAAGAATACAAAGGATAGACAAACACGATGACACTTAAGCAAATCGCAATCCAAATGGCGAATAACCAGTCAAACACTGCCAACATAATTGTAGCGTATAATAATAAACAAAATCCGACGACTGTTGGGAAGATTGTTCGAATATAAACATCTTGTAAATGTTCGATATCGTCAGCAAGTGTGCCGAGTAAATCACCCGTTTGAAAACGTGAACGGATCATTAAAGCTTGTGGCTCTAACATGCGATATAACTTCACACGCATTTCCGATAAAATTTTCAAGACAGCGTTATGACCTGCTAACCGTTCTAAATAATGTGCTACTGCACGGGACAGTCCAAATGTCCGCACGGCAACGATTGGTACGTACAATAATAAAATGGTTTCCGGCATTAAAGATGCACTAGAGATTAAATAGCCTGCTGTAAACGAAAGCATCGCTGCTGTCAGCACTGCAATTGTTCCTAAAAGAATGGTTGCAATCATCGCTTTTTTATATTTTTTTAAATACGGTGCGACATACGCTTGAAATAACTTCATCCTTTTATTCCCCTTCTCTGCGCTTCAATTAAACGATGATAAGCACCTGATGCACTTAATAATTGCTCATGTGAGCCCATTTCTACAAGTTGTCCATGTTCAAAAACGAAAATGATGTCCATATTTTGCATCCAATGTAGACGATGCGTAGCGAAAAATACGAGTTTATCTTCTAACATCGGCAACATCGTTTCTTTAATTTCATGTTCTGTTTCAATATCTAAATGTGCAGTCGGCTCATCGAATAATAAAATAGAGCGATTTTGCAATAATAAACGTGCTAAGGCGATTCGTTGCTCTTCTCCACCACTTAAAGCACGCCCAGCTTGCCCAATCATTTCATCGAGCCCATTTGGGAAACTGCTGATCAATGTTTCTAAGCCCGCTTTCCTTACCGCCTCCGCTACTTCCTCTCTTGAAGCAGTTGGTTCATAAAACCTTATATTATCCAGTACACTACTTGAAAAAATCGTAGGATGTTGTGGAATATACGTTAATTGATTTTGCCAATCTGCTAATGATAAATGGTCTACAGTTTGTCCATCAATCGAAATACTTCCAGTCGAAGGTTGTGTAAAACCAGATAATAAGTCAATCATCGTTGATTTACCTGCACCTGACATACCAACAATTCCAACTTTCCTAAAACCATTTACTGTAAAATCAATGTCTTTTAAAATCGAACGACCTTCTGAAGATTGTTGTCCAATTTGCTGAAACGCTAAACGACTTGTTGCCGTCCACTTAGGTACTGTTGTTGTCTGTTGTGCTACTGTTTTTTCGGCAAGTAATCCTCTAATTTCCTCGCCCGCCTCTTTTCCATCCATTGTAGCGTGGAAGTCATTTCCAAGTTCACGAACAGGCGCGAAATAATCTGGTGCCAATATTAAAATCAAGAGCGCTGGCTCCAAACCGATATTTCCTGTAATTAAGCGCGTTCCAAGCTCTACTGCAATAATTGCGATGGATAAACTGGTAAAAAAGTCTAGCGCAAATGTTGACAAAAAGGCTACACGTAACGTACGGTTTGTCGCAATACGATATTTATTACTCACATTTTCAATCGCCTTTTCATGTGCTATACTGCGGCCTAAATATTTTAATGTCACAAGACCGCGTAGTGAATCAACGAAATGTCTAGATAATAATTTATACGTATCTAACTGAGCATCCATTTGCTTTTGCGCCGTAATGCCAAGAAGTATTAAAAATACAATTAAAATTGGCAATACGACGGCTAAAATAATGCCTGACAACCAATCGGCTGTCACAACATATACAAAAATCACAAGCGGAATAATTGCCATCGACATAAAACGTGGAATAAACAGTTGTACATACGTTTTAAACTGTGGGATCCCTTCCAATATTAGCGTGATCATATTCCCAGAACCATGCTTCCCGATACTTCGTGGTCCAAGTTCAAACGTTTTTTCGACGAGCTGTTGCTGTAAATCTAATGCTGTTTTTTCTGCAAAACGATAAGCAAGTCGTTCTTTTCTCCATTGAAATAAATTGCGTATGGTATGTGCTGCTAAAAAAATAAGCAATGACGTTAATGCCGCTTTCCATGTGGCTCCTTGGAACATCATCGTAATCGCTTTTGATAAGAAAATTGCTTGCACAATAATCGAAATGGCCTGGCCGAGTGTATATAACCCGACCAAAGCCATGACTTGTTTACTCCCTTTGTATTGAAGTAATTGTTTATCCATATTAGTATCCTTCTGTCTCCTTTGTAGACACACGTTTACGGAAGACATAGTATGACCAAGCTGTATACCCAAGAATAATCGGTAGCATTGTCACCGCAACGATCGTCATTAATTTAAGCGAATAAGCTCCAGAAGCTGCTTCATAAACCGTCATATTGAACGCTTCTCCTAATGAACTAATCATCACATTCGGGAACAATGCGATAAAGATAGAAGCCGTTACAATGATGATTACAAGCCCTGTCATTGTAAAACTTAAACCTTCTTTACCTTTTCGTAATAATGGTAAAAGCGCAATATATACGATTGCCGCCACAATATACATCGGAATTAGATACATACCTTTTGCAGTAAATGCTTCTGTATAAACGGCTGTTAACACAGTAAATACGACTAATAACACACCTGTTAAAGCATACATTTTTTGTGCTTGCAAACGAGCACGTTGTCTTATATCGCCTTCAGTTTTTAACGATAGGAATGTTAAACCGTGTAAATAAGACAATGCAACGAATAAAATACCGCCGACCACTGTATAAATATTGACAATATCCAGGAAGCCCGCATACATATTCATCTCTTCATCGACTGGTAATCCTTTAATTAGACTAGAGAACAATACTCCGAATAAAAACGGTGGTAAAATGCTCCCTGCAAACATCGCCCAATCCCAAGCCGTGCGCCAAGTTTCATTTTCGATTCTACTTCTTACGTCTAATGAAACACCTCTTGCCATTAATGCAATGACAAGCACTAAAAATGGTAAGTAGTAACCACTAAACAGTGTCGCATACCAGTGAGGGAAAGCAGCAAACATTGCTCCCCCCGCTGTAATTAACCAAACTTCATTCCCTGCCCAAGTTGGCCCAATCGCATTGTTTAATAGTTGTCTTTCCATATCATTCTTCGCTAAAAATCGTGAACCCATACCAACGCCAAAGTCAAACCCTTCGAGAAACATAAATCCTACGAAGAGCACAGCAATTAATAAAAACCATAACTCACTTAATTCCATGTTGTACCTCTCCTGTCTCAAAAGGATCTGTCGCTGAAACGTCCTCTTTTACTTTTTCATCTGGACCTTGTTTAATGACTCGAACAAACAAGTACACCATAACTGCTCCAAGAATTACATATACAGTCGAAAACGAAATCAATGATGTTAATACTTTTGCTGCGGATACGTTTGGAGATACCGCATCTTCTGTTTTCATTAAGCCATTCACTACCCAAGGCTGTCTTCCAATTTCAGACATAATCCAACCGAATGAGTTACCGATGAACGGTAGAAATATCGCAAACACCATGAATTTTAAATATTTTGTGCTGTTTATTAATTTCTTTCTATAAGATAACAACAAACCAAGTGCACTAATTAAAATGAGAACGCCACCAGTTCCCGCCATAATACGGAAACTCCAGAAAGTCGTTTTGACAGGCGGTACATAATTACCATCACCGTATTGTAAAACGTATTTTTCCTGTAAAGTGTTCATTCCTTCAACTTTACCTTCAAATTTACCATAAGCTAAATAACTTAAAATATACGGAATATCAATTCTTCCTGTACTTGTTTTATTTTCCACATCAATATTTGCAACTAATGTCCAAGCTGCTGGATCTCCACTATCTTCCCATAAGCCTTCAGCTGCAGCCATTTTCATCGGCTGTGCATGCATTAAATATTCAGCTTGAGCATGACCTGTAAACGCAATACCCAGTCCAGAAATCATTCCTACAACTAATGCGATATTCATTGAACGTTTAAATACATCGACATTTTTCTTACGAACTAAATACCATGCACTTACACCTACGATGAAAAATGCACCTGTTGCGATACTACCAAATACTGTATGTGGGAATGCAACCCAAAGTTTTTCATTTGTTAACACTGCTAAAAAGTCATTCATTTCTGCACGACCGTTTTCCAACACATACCCTACCGGATTGTGCATAAATGAGTTTGCCGCCATAATCCAAAAGGCAGACATCATCGTACCGATTGAAACGAACCAAATACTCGCTAAATGAACTTTCTTCGGTAATTTCTCACGACCGAACATCCAAACACCAATAAATGTTGCTTCTAAGAAGAACGCAAGTAATGCTTCAAATGCTAATGGTGCTCCAAATATATCTCCAACAAAACGTGAGTACGTTGACCAGTTCATTCCAAATTGGAATTCTTGGAATATCCCTGTCACCGCTCCGATTGCGAAGTTAATTAAGAAGAAGGTCATCCAAAACTTCGTCATCTTCCAATAAATCTCTTTCTTCTTATAGACGTAAAGTGTCTGCATAATTGCTATTAAAAGCGCCAATCCAATGGATAGCGGAACGAATATAAAGTGAAACAATGTTGTCGAAGCAAATTGTATTCTTGCAAGTAATAACGCATCCATTCAAATAATCCCTCCAAAATTTCTAATGTAATTCTAGTATAGCTTGTCGAGTGGAATAGTTTGTGACCAAATGACCAACAGTTTGTTACAAAACAAGGAACTCTGTATTATGACAATTTTGTTACTGTGTTTATCCATTCACATTTTGTACACATTGGTACAACAGCCCTTAACTTGTCACACTTTAGACTTATTTTATTCTGTATCATTATTATAGTTATTATTAATGGTACAGATTAACTTGAAAATCAAGAATAACTTATTTGTAAAACATTCATGTTTAAGACCTGTATCTTTTCATTTACAATACAGTGAAGAGATTGTATGATAGGTTGGTATTTCGTGGTTCGAGAACCTCCCACGTAAAAAAACTAAGGAGAGAGAAAAAATGAAAAACAAAACAATGGCAATTAACGGGGTCATCGCCGGACTTTATGTAGCGGTTTCTATTTTAATTGCACCTTTTGGATTTTTAATGATCCAACTTCGTTTATCTGAGATGTTCAATCATCTTATCGTCTTTAACCGAAAGTACTTTTTCGGCATTGTCACAGGTGTTTTTGTGACGAACTTAATTTTATCGCCGATTGCGGTAGATATTTTCTTCGGTGTGTTACATTCGGCTATCGCTTTATCGATTACGATGTTCACGGCAAAGTTCATCAAAAACATTACTGCAAGAATGATTGTCAATACGCTCGTATTTTCATTCACGATGTTTATCATCGCATTTCAATTAATGTTCTTTGCAGATCTTCCAGAATTTAATGGAATCCCTTTCTATACAGTTTACGGCACACTCGCACTTAGCGAATTAGTTGTTATGTTGCTTGGTACCCCTATTTTCATCTTATTAAACAAGCGCTTAAACTTTAGTAAACTTATTTAATGTTGAGTGTTTGTATATGAGGAGGCTTCATCTATATGTATCTGACAATCCCCGCAATCGCAGAGTACCTCGGCATGCCTGTGAGTCAAGTTGCAAAATACGTACAAGAAGGACGTATTCGTGCTGTTTACGACGGCGAGCAATATATGATTAATAAAGAGCAATTCAAAAATTACTTTGAGGACTTGGATAGAGCGAAGCAAGAAATTGAAGAGTTTCGTAAAAACTTAGCCCTTCCAGATCGTGATATTAAAGATGAAGACTAAATGAGAGAAGCAGCACTTCACCAGCGGCACATGCATAGTGGTGAAGTGCTGTTTTTTAGTTTGGAGGGCAATTAACGGAGGGAAAATGGGATTGAGGATTCCCTGAAGCTCTGAGTCGATTCACCGAGGTTTTCCTTAAGTTTTTTAAAAAATCAATTACTAATTTTCAGCAGCTAAATGTTTAAAACATCTTGAATAACTACTTGGAGTTGAAGTAGCTCCAAATGAATTGTCAAATGCACTCTCAAAGATGGAAATCACATTCTTCATATGAACCTTCGAACATAGTCCTTTAGAATCATTTTATGTTTTTTACTTCATACACATTTTTCTAATTCAAGCCATTTTCTAACGAGCCGTTAACCCCTTATTTTATTGCACGCAGCCTATTTTTCTCGTTCAATCTTTTGTCACAATGAATACTTGCCTTGTCAGAATATTACATTTGCGTTCAGATTAGAGTGTGGTATAGTGGGGAACTATGTAAACTAAAGAATTCACAGGGGGAAACATGAAGAAAATATCAAAAGTATTTTATATTACGATTGCGTTAGTAATCATCGCAGTTGGTTACGGTGCAATTGCGCCTGAAAGTTTTGAGGCCGTTACAACTAACGTTAAAAACTTTGTTGCTTCAAGATTTGGCTGGTACTATATGGTGCTCATGTCATTCATGGTTGCATTAGCGATTTTCCTTATCTTAAGTCCATATGGAAAAATTCGATTAGGAAAAGATAAAGAGCGTCCACAGTTCTCGACTGTATCTTGGATTGCAATGCTGTTTTCGGCAGGTATGGGGATTGGTTTAGTCTTCTATGGTGCTGCAGAACCGTTGTCACATTTTGCGATTGATCCAGCAACTGAAGATCCAAACACTGCTGCAGCTTTTAAGGAAGGGTTAAGACAATCTTACTTTCACTGGGGACTTCACGTATGGGCCATGTATGGAGTCGTTGCATTATCGTTAGCATTTTTCCAGTTCAGGAAAAATGAGCCTGGTTTAATTTCATCAACATTGAAGCCGATTTTCGGTGACAAAATGACAGGTCCATGGGGGATTTTAGTCGACGTCTTAGCCGTTTTCGCAACGTCTTTTGGTGTCGCAACATCTCTCGGCTTCGGTGCTGTTCAAATTAATGCAGGGTTAAACCATTTATTTGGTTTTGAAATGAGTATTCAATCACAATTTATAATCGTTGCTGTTGTAACGGTATTATTTATCGCATCTGCTTGGTCTGGTTTAAGTAAAGGAATCAAATACTTATCCAACACTAACCTCGTATTAGCAATTGTTTTACTCATTCTCGTTGTTATTTTAGGTCCGACTTTACTCATCTTCAATATGTTCACAGAAACATTTGGTGGTTATTTATCTAACTTAGTTGAAATGAGTATGCGTACTGCACCTTTAGATGACGGAAGACGTGCTTGGTTAGACGGTTGGACGATTTTCTACTGGGCTTGGTGGATTTCATGGGCACCATTTGTTAGCATGTTTATCGCACGCGTTTCAAGAGGACGTACAATTCGCGAATTTTTAATTGGTGTGTTAATCGCTCCAACATTACTAGGCGCATTTTGGTTTGCTACTTTCGGTTCGACAGCAATCGATATTCAAATGGGCGGTGCGATTGACTTAAGCCAATTTGATACAGAATTAACGATTTTCCAGATGTTTGATCAAATGCCTTGGTCTTGGGTTTTATCAGTTGCAGCGATTATTTTAATTGCTTCATTCTTTATTACTTCCGCTGACTCGGCAACATTTGTACTCGGCATGCAATCAACGAATGGCTCTTTAACACCACCAAATAATGTCAAATTAATTTGGGGATTAATCCAGTCGACAATTGCTTTAATCTTACTATCTGTTAACGGCTTAACCGCTTTACAAAATACCATTATTATAGCGGCCTTACCTTTCTCATTCGTCATGGTTTTAATGGTCATTGCACTTATTAAAGCATTACGAACTGAATTAGAAAGCATGCGCAGTAAAAGTAAATAAAGAAAAAGTGTAGGAATTGGTTTAAATAACCTTTCCTACACTTTTTTACTGTGAAATTAATGCCGCTTTTTTCTTCGTTGCAATATGAATATAATCATTGACCATTGAACTACCAGTTGGATACATGCCTGCACCTGGTCCAGTTAAAGTTAATGCGCCTAAATAAGCCGTATCCAAAATAATGGAATTGTCTACACCGTCAATACTGTAAAATGGATGGCTTGAACCAATCAAAACAGGTCCCACACTGCCAACTAGTTGACCACTTTCATCTTGCGTAATTTCTGCAATATGACGATAGCGTAATTTCGCCTTAGAAGCGTCTAAAATATCTTCATGCGTTAATGTATCGATGCCTTTAATTTCAATTGCTTCCCATTCAGGTTGCTCACCAAATGCTAGTTGGCTCAAAATCATCAGCTTACGAAAAGCATCTTTCCCAACGACATCATCTGTTGGGTCTGCTTCTGCATAACCAAGACGCTGGGCTTCTGTTAGGGCTTCTTTAAACGATAGTCCTTCTGCTCTCATATTCGTTAAAATGAAATTAGAGGTACCATTTAAAATACCCTGAATGCGTTCAATCCGGTCACCAGCTAATAAATTCGTTACTGTACGAATAATGGGTACACCACCCGCTGTCGTCGCTTCAAAGCCAATCTCAACACCGTGAGCTTCAGCTTGTTGTAAAAGTGCTGGGCCATGAAGTGCAAACATTGCTTTATTTGCTGTAATGACGTGACAGCCTTTTTGAATTGCTTCTTCTAAATAGCTACGCGCTGGTTCAACACCAACGATTGCTTCGAAGATCACATCAATCGAGGGATCATCTAAAATGGTACGCACATCATCTGTGATCGCAACATCTGGCGTTGGAATTCTTTCCTTATCTACGTTTTGTACTAAAATCGTTTTAATATGGATGGAATGTCCTGTCTGTTGTTCAATTTCTTGTTGTCTTTCTTGTAAAATGCGGTAAATGCCTTCTCCTACCGTACCGAAGCCAAGAATTGCGGCTGTGATTGTCGGCATATCGCCACCTCCATAAATTGTTTAATAAAAGGGCCCCATTTTTCAAACTCCGTTAAAAAGCCGTCGTGACCAAATTTTGTATTAATTAAACAAAACGAGGCGTTGGGGACTAAATGTGCAAAAGAACGAATCGTTTCTGGCGGATAAATTAAATCATGGGTGAAGCCTAAAAATACCGTTCTCGCTTGTATTTTCTCCGCGGCTTCTTGTAATCCATCTCGTTCTCTCGCAACATCATGGGTGTTTAATGCACGTAATAAGGTGCAATAACTATTTGGATCAAAATATGTTGAAATTTTCTTACTTACATAACCTAAATATGATTCTACTTCAAAGTCCCCTTGTTTTGAAGTAATTCGTGCAAAACGATCATTGAAAAGTTGATCGGATCGGTACGTTACCATCCCAGCCATTCTTGCTGTCTCGAACCCTTTTACATCAGTTGCTGATGCATATTGTCCATTCGCATAGCCTTCATCGTTTTCAATCGCATGTAAACCGATGTAATTAAACGCAATGCCATAAGCACTTAACGCTGGTGTAACAGCAATTGGAATGAGTAAATCCATCCATGTCGGATATAAAATTCCCCATTCAAGCGCACGCATACCACCGAGTGATCCACCAATCACGGTATGCAAATGAACAATCCCTAGGTGTTCTAATGCTTTTCTTTCCGCATGTACCATATCTCGAATGGTAATGTCAGGAAAACTTGCGCGGTAACTTTTATTCGTTTTTGGATCAATTGTTGTCGGACCTGTTGATCCATTGCATCCACCGAGTACATTAAATGAAATGACCGCATATTTTGTTGTATCAATATACTTATCCGTACCTATTAAATCACTCCACCAACCACGTTTTTCTGTGTTGCCAATTGTATGTTGATGACCCGTTAGTGCATGACAAACCAATACTGTCGGTGCACCTTCATTTCTCGCCCATTCATATGCTAGATGAACTTGGTCGAGCACAATTCCAGATTCCAATGTCAAACTACCAATGTTAACCGTTCCTGTCTCTACCAAGCCCTCATCCCCTTTTTTACTGTGCACTCACTGGCACTGCTTTTTCAATTGCTTGTTGTAAATCTGCTAAAATATCCTCGATCGATTCTAAACCTACGGACAGACGAATTAATTCCTCAGAAACACCTGAGTTCTTTAAGTCTTCTGCACTTAATTGTTGATGTGTCGTTGAAGCTGGATGAATAATTAATGACTTCGCATCTCCAACATTCGCAACATGCGACCAAATTTGGACATTGTCAATGACTTTTCGACCTGCATCACGACCGCCTTTAATGCCAAAGTTAACGATTGAACCAAAGCCATTCTTCAAATACTTCTTACCTGTTTCATATGATGGATGGTCTTCTAAACCGTTATATGTTACCCATTCAACAGACGGATGATTTTGTAAAAACTCCGCTACTTTCAAAGCATTTTCATTATGCTTTGGTACACGTAGGTGCAGCGTTTCAAGCCCTTGTAAAAAGTTAAACGCATGGTCTGGACTTAAGCATGGTCCAAAATCTCGTAATAATTGAACACGTAATTTCGTTGCAAATGCTGCATTTGGTACGTCGATTCCGTAGCGAAGGCCATGATACGTTTCATCTGGCTCTGTAAAGCCTGCAAACTTCCCTTTCGTCCAATCAAATTTACCCGCATCTACTACGACACCACCAATTGATGTACCATGTCCGCCAATCCATTTTGTTGCAGAATGAATGACGACATCTGCGCCAAACTCTATTGGGTTGCAGCCGTAAGGTGTTGAAAATGTACTGTCAACAATGAGTGGAATGTCATTGTCATGTGCAACATTCGCTACCGCTTCAATATCGAGTACGTGTAAGCTTGGATTTGCGATTGTTTCCGCAAAAATCGCTTTCGTTTTATCCGTAATTGCAGCACGGAAATTTTCTGGATCTGTCGCATCAACAAACTTCACCGTAATCCCGTATCTCGGAAGCGTTGATGCAAATAAATTGTACGTTCCACCGTATAAATTACCAGCCGCTACAATTTCATCTCCTGCACCCGCGATATTTAAAATAGAAAACGCCACCGCTGACATTCCTGAAGATAAACCAACTGCAGCCGTTCCACCTTCTAACAGTGCAATTCTTTGTTCAAATGCATCTACTGTTGGGTTTGTAATTCTCGTATAAATATTGCCCGCTTCTGTTAAGGCAAATAAATTTTGCGCATGCTCTGTATTTTTAAAGACAAATGAAGTCGTTCTATGAATGGGTAGTGCACGTGATCCTGTAATTGGGTCTGGCTCTTGCCCACCGTGTAATAAAATTGTTTCTGGTTGATAGTTTGTCATTTCTCATTACCTCCAAAAGTTTTTTGATGGATGTTAAAGGCTGTTTGAGAAGGATTTTTTTAAAATAAAAAACCTCTCTTCTTGTGTGAAAGAAGAGAGGTTGAAGCTTTTCGCTTTCATTCCTCCTCTCATCTCTCAGCTCGTCAATTGAACTGTAGGATTTAGCACCAGTGCAAGTAAACTTCCTTGCTGGTTGCTGGGCATCGTAGGGCCTATTCCCTCCGCCTCTCTTGATAAGAGTATATAGTCGTTCGTGTTTCCATCTTGCTACCCAGTATAAATCTAACTTAACTGAAAAGTCAAGGCATTTTAAAAATATTTTTAATTGAGAGAAGTAATCAAGAATAACTTTCCGAATTGTCATAGTATTTGAATTTCAATGATATATACTAAATATAGAATGGTATAAAAGGGGGAAGTACGTTGATTTTATCAGTAGAAAACATTCATAAATCTTACGGCAAAGCAAAAGTATTAAAAGGAATTTCTTTCACCATTGACAGCCCTAAAATCATTGCACTCGTCGGTCCTAACGGCTCTGGAAAATCTACATTACTCAATATTTTAACGAATTTAATTCAGGCGGATAAAGGATCTATTAACATCTTGGACAAAAGCAATCAAAACCCTATTATTTTTCAAGATATTTCTTTTATGCAAGACAATACAGTTTTATACGATTATTTAACAGGGTACGATCACTTACAATTTATTGGGGATGTCCAAAATCTTTCTAAAGAACATATTTTAAAGAAAGCAGAAAAAATAGGAATCACAAGCTATTTGCATAAGAAAGTACGTACTTATTCACTTGGGATGAAACAACATCTCCTTTTGACGATGGCGATTTTAAATGATCCTAAATTATTGATATTAGATGAGCCTTTAAATGGGTTAGACCCTACTAGCGCTATTAAAGTTCGGGAGCTATTAATCGAACTACATGCTAACGGTACGACGATTTTACTGTCATCACATAATTTGGGAGAAATTGACCGTGTAACTTCTACAATTTTATTTTTAAAAGATGGTTTATTAATAAAAGAGGATATGACGGCCTATGAAAGTGTTCGTTATGAAATACAAGTTTCTGACATCTTAGCTGCCTATGACCTTCTCCAACAACAAAGTATTTCAGCAGAAATTATAAACGATAAAATAATTTTCCATCAAAGCGAGCATGATTTGAGTCAAGTCGTTCGGCTGCTTGATCAAAACAATATCTCCTTGTTAGACATTGAGAAGAAAGTTTTCGGTTCAGAGGAGCGTTATAAAAAAATATTCCAATCGGAGGAGCAAGTATGATGAACTTACTTCGATTTGAATGGAAAAAAATGTGGAAACAAAAAAAGCTTCTGCTAATGCTATTCGTCGTAATGATCAGCGTACTAGCAATCTATTTCACAATTGATTTATCCGTCAAACCTAAGCAAGAACGTGCCATTGCTCAAATGGGAACCGTTATTTCACATGCAGATCAAATTTACTCCGCCTTATATGAGAAAGAACTTACAGGTGTAATTACTGATGATGAAATCGAGCAATTCGACCTCATCAATCAGATGGCAACTGCTTTATTTCATCGGAATAGCTCTATCTATAAGGAACAATGGGAGAAAATTCCGCTCCATGAAAAGGACATCTTTACTTATTTGCAAGCCTATGAACAGGCTGGTGGGCAATTTTCAGTGCTTACTCCATTACAAAAAGAACAACTGATCCAAAAAAATGATTGGATGATTGCCTATGACGTCGCTTATGAAGATGAGCTCTATCCATCTTCACCAGCTCTCCTTACGAAGAAAAATGCAGATCTATTGTTCAGTGTAGCTGGCGTCTTTTTATTATTGCTATTATTTGGAAATACAATGACGAAGGAAAAAGAGTTACAAACTTGGCGCACATTACAATCTCAACCAATTTCCATACAAAAAATTATACTTACAAAATATTTAATCAACTTTATAAGCGTTCTAACATTCATTCTTACCGTATTGATCATAAGCTTATTTCTGTCATTAACTTATAGTGACTATCCTTTAAATTTTAATTATCCTATTATGATTACTTCAGGTGAAGCATTTTCATTTATCTCTACAACTGAATACTTATTGCGACTTATTTTACTTTTTATTGGTGCTACTGCTTTTGCTTTTAGTGTGGCGCTTTTCATTAGTAAATTCATACAAAACTCATTCGGGGCAATTGTAATGACGGGCGTACTGTTATCAATTGGTATTTTTGTGACAGACACTTTCTCACTTTTACAAATGCCGTTTAATCCTTTTCGTGTGTTTCAATTTGAAAATATACTGGTAGAACTATTAGAACATTCTAGTTTCCTTCCTGTTTTATCTGCAATCATTTGGAGTGCAGTCATCCTTGTATTGACAATAAAAATGCCGGATAAAGTCGTTAAATTACTTAATAAAAGAGAAGACTATTCTTTTTTCCGCAACGGGAAAACTGCATCACATCGTTCAGCTGTTTGGACAATCATCGTTTTTGAGTGGCGGAAAGTAAAAAGGAATATTTTATTAAAACAGTTATTTGTGATGCTCAGTTTGTTCGCAATCATTGGTTATTTTGTATTGCAGGCGCAGGCTGAGAAACGACAGGACGATTATTTCGAAAGCTTACAAGCGATTCTATACAATACAGAGCATGAATGGATTCCAAGTCAAAAACAATCATTGGAAGAGATCCAGCAATTGCTACAAGAGGCTATAGATGAGGATGATAAATTTCTGATGGCCTTATATGAAGAAGATGCTCAGCGAATTGAGCAAATGATTCAAGATGATATAGAAAACAATGCATTGTTGGCATCTACTATTGAAAGTTTTGAAAATGGAGATTTTCTACCGTTATACAACTACCAATTAAAACAAAATCAAAGGTATCTCATGTTTGATAATACGCAAGAAATTAGCAAGTTCACAATTGAAGCAAATATTAAAGAGAAAGAATGGCTCATTGAACATAAGATTCAACCTGTCTTTATAGGGGATTTTCAAACGACCATTTATGACTATTTCAGTGATCAAGATTTGGAAGCAAGAAAGTATTATGAAGATGCTTATGACAAAATAGACCATAGTGCATTATTTTCTTTGTATATTTACTTTAAAAACTATTTTTATATCATTTTATTAGTTCTCTTACTCGTGCTATTTGGTGCTGGTTATGCAAATGAAAAAGGTAAAAAAAGAACTTGGGACTTTTTAAAAACGGAACCGATTGAAGAGCGAAAAATGATTTTAGGAAAGAGTAGCTTTTCAATTATTTTAGCGACGATGAGTAGTCTTGCACTTTTCGCCTTTATCATTTTGTTTACAACGATATTCAATCGTTTCGGGGATTGGAAATATCCAGTTCTTCATTATGACAGCAAAAAATATATCGATACGTTAGAAACATATGAAGGCATTCGGAAATTCGAAGGTGCAGGGCATTTCATTTATCTAGGAGATTATTTAATGAGTAGCTTCGGATTATTTTTTAGCATCTTACTATTTTTAATGAGCTTATCTATTTTATTATCACGCTTTTTCAAACGACAGTTTGCGGTACTCGGCTTAACGATTCTAATTACTGGCGTTGGCTATTATTTGAGTCGATTCTTTTTAGAAGATCGTGCTTATTTATCGCCGTTTACCTATCTCAACATTGGAGAGATTGCAAATGGTGAGCGTGGTGCATTATTAGATAGCCCCTATTTAACCGTACAAACTGGCTGCATCCTATTAATCGCCTGTTCATTGTTATTTCTAGTGTGTAGTACGGTACTCAAACTCAAAAATCGAAGTTAAACGGATGTTTCACTTTTTTAAAAAAGCACTTAGCTCAAATTTACTGGCTAAGTGCTTTTTATGAGAGCAATTTATCGACTCTTCACTAATAATTCAACCGCTTGATTGACCAGTTCTTCTTTTGTAAGATTTTCTCCATCTTCTTCTAACTCTAAAAGACAGCTGACAAGGTTTTCACTTACAATGACGCCAATTGTGCGATCAATTGCAGTGCGAGCCGCCGATAATTGGGTAATGACCGCTTTACAGTCTTGTTCTTCTTCTATCATTCGTAAAATTCCATTAATCTGTCCTTCAACCCGACGAAGACGATTCCGTACTTTTGCATTGTACTCCATTAAGTTCGACTCCTTTGTGTTTAGTTGTATGCTTTATTATATACCCCTTGTGGTATGAGGGTCAAATTTAGCAAATAAAATTTGATATATAAGTTCAGTTTTTGTCTTTAACATCGCATAAAATCTCTTTCAGCCTAGCTGCACTGAATCATAAGAGGATTCCTTAAAATAGATTTGATACCTACAAGATTTATTCGACGTTCGCGGGAATGATTCAATCACTCACAAGATTTATTCGTCGTTCACGGAAATGATTCGACCACCCAATAGATTTATTCGTCGTTCACGGAAATGATTCGATTGCTCACGAGATTTATTCGTCGTTCACGGAAATAATTCGACCACCCACTAGAGTTATAGTCAAGTCCTTAATCTTGTGTAAATTCCTTATCATGTTTTCGAACCATTTTACGGGCATAGTGATTCCCGAGAAT
>ERZ808028.131-NODE-131-length-79107-cov-16.650399_pt1 | contig 79107 bp, 73 predicted proteins | sample MGYA00380184_ERZ808028 | MGnify/ENA primary metagenome ERZ808028 (study PRJEB31490, sample SAMN06133397) | mouse gut metagenome | isolation source: J8_1 | host: mice | place: China: Chengdu | collected 2015-05 ... | reverse complement strand
GGGCAAGCCGCTGAACGAGCTGCGCTTCAAGTCCATTAAGGAGGTCAAGTGAAATGAAATATAAAGTGACCCTGAACGGCCGCACCTATGAGGTGGAGGTGGAGGCGGGCAAGGCCATGCTCACCGACGAGTATGAGGCCTATGCCCCGGCCCCCGCCGCTCCTGCCGCCCCCGCCGCCGCGGCCCCTGCCGCCACTCCCGCTCCTGCCGCGGCACCCGCCGCGCCCACCGTCACCGCCGCAGGTGAGCCGGTGAACTCCCCCATGCCCGGCACCATTCTCCGGGTGGAGGTCACCCAGGGCGCCGCCGTCAAGGAGGGCCAGCTGCTGGTGGTGCTGGAGGCTATGAAGATGGAAAACGAGATCCTCGCCCCCAAGGACGGCACCGTGGCCCAGGTGGTGGTGCAGAAGGGCAGCCATGTGGAGACCGGTTCGCCGCTGATCGTCCTGGCGTAAGGAGGGGCTTCTATGAATATCTTAGAAACCCTTGCCAAGCTGGTGAACGAGTCCGGCTTCGCCGGGTTCCTGGCGGAGGGCGGCTGGAAAAACCTCATCATGATTGTGGTGGCCTGCGTCCTGCTCTATCTGGGCATCGGCAAGAAGTTCGAGCCGCTGCTGCTGGTGGGCATCGCCTTTGGCGCGCTGCTGACCAACATCCCCGGCGCGGGGCTGTACCACATGGGCATCTGGGACGCCTACGTCTACAACTGCCCCTATGACGCCACCAACGACTACGCCCTCTACAATACGGCGGCTGGGCACGCCTACACCGAGGAGGAGTACTACTACTACCTGGCGGCCAGGGCCTGCGGCCACACCACCAGTGAGATCGAGTCCTACTTCGAGGCCCAGGAGGAAAACGGCAACAGCATCGCCGTTGACTTCCAGACCCTTGTCACCTCCGCCGACTTCGATCAGAACACCGCCCTTGATATCAAAAACGAGCTGTCCTTCACCGATATCATCCACTACGGCGGACTGCTGGACATCCTGTATATCGGCGTGAAGGCGGGCGTGTACCCCTGCCTGATCTTCATCGGCGTGGGCGCTATGACCGACTTTGGGCCCCTCATCGCCCGGCCCTCCTCCATGCTGCTGGGGGCCGCCGCCCAGATGGGCGTATTTCTGGCCATGTTCGGCGCGGTGTGCCTGGGCTTCACCGGCCCCGAGGCGGGCTCCATCGGCATCATCGGCGGCGCGGACGGGCCCACGGCCATCTACACCACCGGCCTGCTGGCCCCCCACCTGCTGGGCCCCATTGCCATCGCCGCCTACTCCTATATGGCCCTGATCCCGCTGATCCAGCCCCCGCTGATGCGGGCGCTGACCACTGAGAAGGAGCGGCAGGTGAAAATGGAGCAGGCCCGGGAGGTGTCCAAGACGGAGAAGATCATCTTCCCCATCGTGGTGTCCGTGTTTGTCATTCTGCTTATCCCCTCCACCGCCCCCCTCATCGGCTGCCTGATGTTCGGCAACCTGCTCAAGGAGACCGGCGTCACCGAGCGTCTGAGCGACACCGCCCAGAACGCCCTGATGAACATCGTCACCCTGTTTTTGGGCATCAGCGTGGGCGCCACCACCGTGGCCTCCCGCTTCCTGTCCATCAGGACCCTGTCCATCGTGGCCCTGGGCCTCATCGCCTTCGCCTTCTCCACCGTGGGCGGCCTGCTGGTGGGCAAGCTGATGTATGTGCTGTCCGGCGGCAAGGTCAATCCGCTCATCGGCTCCGCCGGCGTGTCCGCGGTGCCTATGGCGGCCCGGGTTTCCCAGGTGGAGGGCCAGAAGGCCAATCCCTCCAACTTCCTGCTGATGCACGCCATGGGCCCCAACGTGGCCGGCGTCATCGGCTCCGCCATCGCGGCCGGCTTCCTCATCGCCGTGTTCGGCGGCTGAGGGTGGCATCGCCGCTCTGCGACCGACCTGCCGTGGGACATGGCAAGTCAATTTTCGTTCAAACCAAACGGGCAGCGTCGGTCGGACGCTGCCCGTTTCTTGATTCTCTTCCCCTCGCGGCCTGTCCTCGGGCAGGGCCCGGGGACCTCTCCCCTCAAATCTTGTGTGCCGCCGCCGATACTTTTCTCAATGAACAATCTATGATATACTCCCAATCAGATATCACAAATCGAGAAAGAAGCGCTGTATATGAATAAGGCAATCGCTGCCACCGGCTGGCCCAGAATATTTTTCTACCTGATTCAATTTACCTGGGGGCTGTCGGTCAACCTCGCCGGCCTTGCTGTGTTCCTCTGCTGCCTCAGGCGATTTCCCAGCGCGAGATTCCAAAACAGCGTCGTCACTTATCTGCCGGGGAACCGTGGAGGACTGTCATTGGGCATTTTCATCTTTGTCAGCGCGCACAGCGGGGACGAGAGCCAAAGCCTTTGTGTCCATGAATACGGGCACACGGTCCAGTGCCTTTTCCTCGGCCCCTTATACTGGGTTGTGGTCGCTGTCCCAAGCGTCATCTGGTGCCATTGCTTTGCCAGCTACAGAAGAACGTACGGCGTCTCATATGAGGCCCTCTATTGTGAACGCTGGGCCACAGCCTGGGGCAGAAAATGGAGCGCGGTATCACCGTCAAACGGCGGCCCCTGTTGAAAAAGCAGAGATCACCTGATGCCCAAGCCGGAGAGGATAAAAAGACACGGTTTGCGGTCTCAAACAGAATGAGGCTTGGGAGCCGCATCCAGAAAAGAGGCCGCAAACCGTGTCCGAGAAAGCTGTACCGCTTTGGGGAGAGAAACTTATCGCGCCAAATCGAGATACAGCTCCTTATACTGCTTTGCGGAGTTTTCCCAGGACAGGACCTTATCCATATCACGCCGCACCATCTCGTCCCAGCACCAGCGGTTGTTAAAATAGAGGTCCTTGGCCCGATTGATGGCGTCCAGCAGCAATCCGGCTTCATAGCGGTCAAAGGTAAACCCATTTCCCGTATTGGAGAACATGTTGTAGGGCGTTACCGTATCCTTCAGCCCGCCGGTCTCCCGAACGATGGGCACCGTGCCGTAGTGCATGGCAATGAGCTGGGTCAGTCCGCAAGGCTCAAACTGGGAGGGGACCAGCAGCGCGTCCGCTCCGGCATAGATCCTGTGGGCCCTGGTCTCATCGTACATGATGTTGGAGCAGACGCTCCCTTTATAGGCGCCCTCATAATAGCGGAAAGAGTCCTCATACATCTGGTCCCCGGTGCCCAGCACAACAACCTGGGTATTTCCGTCCATGATGCTGGGAAGGATCGCGTTGACCAGGTCCAGGCCCTTTTGATTCGTCAGCCGGGAAATCAGGCCGATCACAAACTTCTGGTCGTCCTGGACCAGGCCAAGCTCCTCCTGCAGCCTGCGCTTGTTTTCCCTCTTCTTGTCCAGCACGGTGGTGATATCGTAATTCTCATACAGCCTGGCATCGGTGCCTGGGTTCCAGATGTCATAGTCGATGCCGTTTACGATCCCGCGCAGCTTGCCGGAATGGTACCGCAGATGGCCGTCCAGATTCTCGCCGTAGTATGCTGTCTGGATCTCTCCCGCGTAGGTCTGGCTCACCGTCGTAATGACATTGGCGTAGGCCAGCCCGCCCTTGAGCATATTCGCGTCATTGTGTCCGGTTTTCAAAGCCCCCATATCAAACACGTGATCGGGCAGCCCGGACCAGTAGCGGACCGTGGGGATATTGTAAATCCCCTGGAACCGAAGATTATGGATTGTCAAGATGGTCTTGGCGGAGCTCAGCGCCGTATTCTCAAACTGGGTCCGCAGGTAGACGGGCACCAGGGCGGCCTGCCAGTCATGGCAGTGGATGATGTCGGGAATCCAATTAATATAGTTCAAGACCGCCAGGGCCGCTTTGGCGAAATAGCAGTATTTGGGGATGTCCTGTACCAGGTCCGTGTAGGGATTCCCCCAGCTGAAGAACTCCTCATTGTCGATGAAATCGTACACGACCCCATCCCAAACGTACTCCATGATACCCACATAATAGCAGCGTCCGTCCGCGCACAGGTCCATATCAAACGCGCCGCGGAACGTCATCTTCTCCTGATATTCCCAAGGGATGCACTTGTATCGGGGCAGAATGACCCTTACATCGCAGTTCTGCTTCACCAGCGCCTTGGGGAGCGCGTACATGACGTCGCCCAGCCCGCCCGTCTTGACAAACGGATAGCACTCCGAGCCGATAAACGCGACGCTCTTTCTGGGGGTTGTATAGATCTCCTCGGGGATCGCGGCTTCTGCGGCAGCCTCCGACGCGCGTTCCTCCGCGGCCGGTTCGCCGGAGTCAGGAGCCGGGACCTCCTCCTCTACCAAAACAGGCTCCGCGGCCTCGGGGGGCTCGGCAGACGCGGGCACATCAATGGCGGCCTGAGCAGACGCCTCCAGTACAGGCTCTGCCGCCTCCTGTGCCAGGGTCTCCTCCTTGGGCAGCTCTTCCGCAACAGCCTGCGCCTCTTTGCCCCTTGCCTCCTTGCCGTCCACCACAGCAGGTTTGCTGATCCCGTTGGACTTTTTATTCGTTTTCTTTGCCATCTGCTACCACCTCTTGTAATGAAATGTCGGTTTTAATTTGCTCTTGGACCTCAATTTTGAATACCATAGATTCGCTGCCTAATATTATACACCCTGAGCCGCGGTAAAACAACAAGAATTTCAGGGCCGGGTTGGAGCGAGGCGAGGCCGGCTGCGATTGCCGGGCAGCATGGCTGCCCGGCAATCGTTTTTCTCAGGGGCGGCTTTCAGGCGCCGCGGGGAGAGCCTCCGCCGCGCCCGACCCACAGCGCCAGCGCCGCGGCGGCAAGCGCGCCGCCGAGCTTTCCGACCATCACAGGGGCGAGCATCGCCGGCTCCGTGCTGACCACAAACCCCATGTGGGCGGCCAGCAGGCTGGCCCCGCTCACCAGGAAAGCTCCCGCGGCCACCTTTCCCCTGTCATCCATTTCCCCATACATGGCCAGGGTGGGCAGAGGGGTGACCAGGCCCACCAGCATCCCGGTCAGGCTCTGGGCTTTGATCCCCAACCGGCCGCCCAGCCGGGCAAAGGGCCGTTCCAAGGCGCGGCGCAAAAGCTCCGCCATGGGCAGGCTCCCCAGCATGACGACCCCGATCCCGGATACCACCGCCATGGCTTCCCCCACAGGCGCCATATCAGGGATCGGACTCCAGCCCGTGAGAGATTCCACCGCCGCCAGCACAAGCCCCGCGGTGACCAGCAGCTTGATGCCCTCCGCCAGAAGGCAGAAGCCCTTGACCATCGCCTCCGGAGCCCTCCACAGCCCCAGGAGCAGCAGCAGGGCCAGGAGAAAAATGGGCAGGTTCTGGTGCAGACAGACGGACAGGGACAGCCCGCACAGCAGCCCGCCGCTCACCAGGCCCGCCGGCATAGCGGCCAGCCCCAGCATGATCCCCCGGGCAAGCAGGGGCCGGTCACCGGGGGAGACGATTCCCATGCCCACCGGGATGGTGAACACCAGGGTGCAGCCGAAAATGGAGGAGACCACCAGCCCGGAGTAGCTGCCCACGCGGGGGTCTACAGCCAGCTCCTTCGCCAGCTGGTATCCCCCCATGTCAATGGCCAGCAGGCTGCCGAACATGGCCGGGTCCACTCCGGTAATCCGGTACAGCGAGGCAACAAGCCGCCCCAGCGCATCGGCCAGCACCGGGGCGAGGCAGATCAGGCCCGCCATGGACAGGGCCATGGGGCCCAGCAGCATAAAGCCCTTCTCAAACTGCCCGCCCAGCCCGAGCCTGTTCCCGCAGACCCGGTCGACGCCGCCCAGCGCCGCCCCGGCGGCTATGACAATCATCAGCACCTGGTTCATGGCGAAACCGCCACAAATTCCCGGCGCATGGTGTCCTCGATCTCCTCAATGGTGCGGGGCGTGAGGGCGGACAGGTTTTCACAGCCGGTTTCGGTGACCAGACAGTTGTCCTCCAGGCGGAAGCCGATGCCCCACTGCTCATGGTAAATGCCCACATCCACGCAGAACACCATGTTGGGGGCAATGACCTCGGGGGTATCCACCGCGTCGTGCACGTCAAAGCCCACATGGTGGGCCCCGCCGTGCCACATATAGCGGCCGACGTCCGCCACATCGTCCAGCACTCCCGCGTCCTTGAGCAGGGCGGCGTTATAGCGGCGGATCTCGCCGTCCACCTCGCGCATGGGCATTCCGGGCTTAATGATACGGAACATGTGGTCGGAGGTGCCCAGAGCGCACTGGTACAGCAGCCGCTGGCGGTCGGTATATCTGCCGCCGCAGGGCCAGCCCCGGGACACGTCGGTCATGAGGTAGTCGTACCAGGCGCCCACGTCGTTGAGCACCATGTCGCCGTCCAGAGCCTGGCCGGTATAGGAGTTGTAGTGGATGCAGAAGTTGTTTTTCCCCGCCGAGATGATGGAGGGAAACGCGGGCCCCTGGGGGCCGTACTGGCCTAAAATGTAGTCAAACACCGCTTTGTACTGGTACTCATACATGCCGGGTTTGGATGCCTTCATCATGGCTGTGATGCCCTCGCAGGTGATGCGCTCAGCCTGGCGCATGGCGTCCAGCTCGCAGGGCTGCTTGATGGTGCGCAGGCGGCGGATGAGGGCGTTGGCGTTCTCGACCCTCAAAAACGGGTAGTCGGAAGCGGCCCGGCGCAAGAGCCGGTGGGCGGGGGTGTCCCTGTCGGCGGGGCTGGCCCGATAAAGGTCCAGGTACAGGCGCTCATAATTGCCGCTTGCGGCCAGCCGGTGCAGCTCCGACTCAAAATCCGCCGCAAACCCGACCTGCCCAACACCGGACCGCTCCGCCGCCTCGTCAGGCTTGACGCGCCGTCCCGTCCAGCGCTCCGCCATCAGGTCGGGGGGCAGGAGGAATACCTTTTCCTCCACCCGGCCCTGTCCGTCCCTGCGGGCCAGAAGGGCCAGCTCCCTGCCCTCCAGGCCGGTGAGATAGAGGAAGTTTCGATTGGTGTAAAACGGATAGTATTCGTCGTTGGTCTTGCGGACCTCAGTGCCGGAAAACAGCACCAGCAGGGAGCTGTCCTCCATTTGGGCGTACAGCCGGTCTCGGTTGCCGCGAAAAAACTCTTTTGTCACAGGGCCTTTCTCCTTTTCCTGCATTTGTGTTGGATTATAGCAGGCTGGATGCCATTTTGCAATATCCGAAGGCCGCCTTTTCCCGAAGGCGCCTGCCCTTTCAGATGATGCCCTTGACGACCTGTTCGATATCCCCGTCAACGCAGATGGACTGCCTCTGGATTCTTTTCGGGCACATGGCCTGCCCCAGATTGACGCAGGCGTAGGCCGCCTTGGGATTCTTGCGCGTATACGCCCAAAACGGATACTTGATGATGACCGGCGTGTTCATGCCGACCCCGAGCTCCAGGTAGAGAACGGCGCAGTCTTTATGGCCCAGAATAAAATCCTCATACCGTTGGGCTGCGGCGTACCAGCCCTCGTCCTGCGCAAAGGTATCATCCGCCCGGAGATTCATCGTCATGGGCCTGCCGCACCGGGGACAGCGGGGTATCAATTCCGAGGGCACCCGCATATCCCGCTGCTCCGTCCACATCTGCCGTACAACAGCCTCATTGTCATAAGTCCCCTGATGGCAGGGCTTGGAGCACTGCCACAGGCCGTAATCCCCCTGGGTGTAGAACAACCGCTTCTTGTCAAAGCCCGCGAGCTGAAACTGGTGATCCACATTGGTGGTCAGCACAAAGTAGTCCTTGTTTTCCACCAGCTTCAGCAAATCGTCATAGACCGGCTTGGGGGCCCGTTCATAGCGGTTCACCATGATGTGGCGGCTCCACCACGCCCAGTATTCCTCCAGCGTTTCAAAGGGATAAAAGCCCCCGGAGTACATGTCTTGAATGCCGTATTTCTTTTGAAAGTCGCTGAAATACCGTTCAAACCGCTCCCCAGAGTAGGTCAGCCCCGCCGAGGCGGACAGCCCGGCCCCCGCGCCGACCAAGACTGCGTCAGCTTTTTCAATGAGCTGTTTCAGCTGCTGTGTTTGGACCGAGAAGTCCCCGGTAGATTTGCTTGTCTGCATCCTTAAAGACATTGAAGATCACCCTTTGAATAGAAGATGGAGCTTGCAGGAAGGCGGTCACTGTTTTTACCGCGATTTCAGCCGCCTCTCGGTTGGGGAAGCGGAACTCCCCGGTGGAGATGCAGCAGAAGGCCACGCTCTCCAGGCCGCGCTCCGCCGCCAGCTCCAAACAGGAGCGGTAGCAAGAGGCCAGCAGCTCCCGGTCCCGCCTTGTGACCCGGCCCTGGATGACGGGACCCACGGTGTGGAGAACGTACCGGGCCGGGAGGTTATACCCCTTGGTCAATTTGGCTCCCCCGGCGGACTCCGGGCGGCCCTGGGCCTCCATGATCTGATGGCACTCCTCCCGGAGCTGGAGGCCCGCCGCCGAGTGGATGGCGTTGTCGATGCAGCCGTGGCAGGGGTGGAAGCATCCCAGCAGGGCGCTGTTGGCGGCGTTGACGATGGCGTCCGCCCGCAGCCGGGTGATGTCCCCCTGCCAGAGGGCGATTTGGGGGTGAGCGGCGACGGCGGGCAGGGCGTCCGCCTCCACCACGCCCTTTTCCTCCCGCTCGGCCCCCAGCACCTCGTCCTGAAGGGCCAGGAACCCCGCGTCCAGGACCATAGGCGGGCGGACATTCATCAGCGCGCGCAGCAAGCGGCGCTGGCTGGCCGCGTCCCGGGGAACGGCCCCGCCCTGGGGCAAAAGGCGGGGCATTTCACGCAAAAGAAAGCCATTCAGGGTGCGGACCTGCTCTGCTCGCTCCATAAAAATCCTCCGTTCCGGCTCCCTGCGGAGTTTGTCCGCAGGGAGCCTTTCGCCGCTCAGCCGAAGAAAAATCCGGCGGTCATGTCCAGATAGTTCTCGCCACTGTAGGCGGGATACCGCGCCTTGACCGCTTTCTTGAAGGCCTCGCCATCGGAGCAGGACGCCGCGATGGCCTTGAGCTGCTCCAGATAGTCGATCTTAGTCTGGGCGTCCTTCAAATCCTCCGGGGTGTAGTGGGAGGTGAGGACCAGCTCATAGCCTGTTTGGATATAGCCCTTCAGCTGACTGATGATCCCGTCCGCGTGGCCTGCCCCGGCCACAATGGAGTGGCAGTCATGGCCCAGCATATGGGTGTAGACCGCGTTGATCTCGGGGATCTCCACATCGAAGGCCTCCGCGGTCTGATGGATGACGAAGCCAATCCCGCCGATGGACACCGGGCCCTCGCCGATGATGTGGTCAATAGAGTGGGTGTTGCCGTCAAACGCGGCGCCGAAGGTCTCGGTGAACTGGCTGATGAGAGCCCTTCCGCCGCCGTTTTCCGTATAATCGACGGCGTTGGCGGTGGCGTATTTGGGGGCCCGCGGCTGGAAGGCGGCGCCCGCCCCATGGTAGGCTACCAGCACGCCCACGACGGATTTCCCCTCCAGGTATCGGTTCAGCGCGGCGATGCTGCCGGTAAAGCAGGGCGGCTCCAGCACCACCCACTGGCCGGCCTTCTCCAGCAGAAACACCTCGTCGGCCAGCGGGTCGCCGGTCTGGTACGCGTGGAGCTTTACGTCTCCGAAGTCATAGACGTGTACTTCGCCCTGGTCCAGCTTGATGGTGGTAAAATCCCGTTTGTTCATGTTTGCTTCCTCCAGTTTTTTGGTTTTTGCAGGCTATGTTCTCCTGTTGCCATTAATGTATCCCAGAGGAGGCCGCAGCGCAAGTACGCACAATTTTGTGGCATAGGCACCCCCAGGTAACCATTGGGCGGTTACCTGGGGGAAACCATTGGCTGCCTTCAACGGGTTTCGCCGTGGACAAGGTACGCGGTAATTTTAAAGCTTTGTCGATGCCGGCCCGCACTTGACAGAGGCATTGGCAATACAGTAGAATTAGGCCGTACATCCAAAATGGAAACAATTGATGGTATGGAGGGGATAATTATGGCGGCAGTCAAGGAGCTCCCGGCCTGCCCGGTGGAAACAACGCTGACCTTGATCAGCGACAAATGGAAGGTGCTGATCCTGCGGGACCTGCTGCCTGGAACGAAGCGCTTCGGCGAATTGAAAAGGTCCATTGGCAGCGTGAGCCAAAAGGTGCTCACCGCCCAGCTCCGCCAGATGGAGGACAGCGGCCTGCTGATTCGGACCGTCTATCCCGAGGTGCCGCCTCGAGTAGAGTACACCCTGACGGAGCTGGGCTATAGCTTAAAGCCCATTTTGGACGCTATGTCGAATTGGGGCAGGGAGTACAAGGCTAGGTCCCACGTCGCGCCATAACTGTGCCGCAGGGGTGGTTCATGGCGGCGCTCCCCTTTCAGGCTCCATTATGCGTTCTGAGGCTGACAGCATCACCGAAAGACAATCCATCTGGCAAGGAACGGTAATATTATCTATGGAAAATCCTGGGGAGCACAACTGCTTCTCAGGATTTTTCGCGCCTGCCGGACGCCTGTTCATCATTTTTCCCGATCTCTCCCAGCCGTGCCAAATACTCGGCCCCCTGGGCAATGAACGCCTGGGTGTCAAAGGCCCCGTTTTGGATGGCCTCCTGGACAATGATACCGTCGGACACCAGCAGCACCAGCCAGGTAAGAAAACCCGCCGACACCTGGGTGCGCTCGGCGATTTTTCCGCTGATGAGCCGCTGGAACTCGCTGTATCGGCGCACCAGCTTCTCCCGCAGGATCTCGTCCCCCGCCTGAGCTTCGCACAAAAGGTGCATCCGCAGCCCCGCCGAGGCAATGTCCCGCTCCATAACATACTTCACCAGCCGCTGGAGGGAGGTGTCCTTCTCCTTGTTCTCCGTCCAGCGGATGAAGTCGTCCCACTGCTGGCTGAGGTAGCGGTCCGCCAAATCAAACAGGAGCTCGCCCTTGGTCTTGTAGTGGTAATACAGCGTCCCCTTGGACACGCCGGACTGTTTGGCGATGTCCGCCAGGGAGATATCCCCCCAGGTCCCGGTCTCCAGCAGAGCCTGGGCCGCGTTCAATACCGCCGCTTTGACATCGTCTTTTCTCGGTGCCGCCATAAAAATCTCCCCATCCCTCATGATATGGGTCAATTATATCATATCGCGTCCGGGCCTGTCCACCGGGCGCTTTCCTTTTGGCCTTTTTGTGAAAAGGCGGGTTGACAAATCCAGGGCGGCTGGCTATAATTTCGTCAAGCAGAGTAAGCCGGTCGACCGACTTACTAAAGCTGAACTACTCCACCATAGCGCCGCGCGCGGCGCCGCAAAAAGACATCGGGCGGAAGGACAGCCCTTCAGCCCGATGTCTTTTCACATATTCCAGCTATGGCGTTTTGCGGGTCACTATGCCGATCCTCCATGTGTTTTGATAGCGCCCGCCGGGCGGAAGCCGGACCAGATCGGGCTGCTCCTCCAAAACGGCGACTTTGCCCTGGGACGACGGCAGAGAGCACCAGGGCTCGACGCACAGATAGGGCGCGTCGGTGCGGGGGCAGTGCCACAGCCCCAGATAGTCCATGCCGGGGAACTCCACGCGGACGGCCCGGTCTTTTCCCTCCGCCTCCAGCGTCACCCGGCGCCCCGCGCCCTTCAGCACGATGGCGTCGTCGTCGAACAGGCTGTGGTCCAGGGGCAGGAAGCGGTCCTCCGCCAGGGGGAAGGGCCGGTCCGTCCCATCCAGGAAGCAGTCCGGCGTAAAGCCCACCCTGCGGGGGCGGCAGGGCGGGTCAAAGCGGAGGCGGTAGTCCTCGAACCGCTCCCCCTCCCCTAGGGGCACGTTGAAGCCGGGATGGGCCCCCAGCCCGAAATACATGACCCGCTGGTCCCGGTTGTCCACCTGGTAGGTGACGGACAGGGTCTCACCCTCCAGCGCGTAGCTGACCCGGAAGGCAAAGGCCCGGGGATAGAGGGCCATGGTCTCCTCTGTGGAAGCCAGCTCCATGGTAAGGCTGGCGTCCGCGCGCTCCACGAGGGAGAACTCCGAGCGCATGGCAAAGCCGTGAATTTCCATGTGGTAGAGCTGACCGTCCAAATAGTAGGCCCCGTCTGTGAGCCGGGCCACATAGGGGAACAGGTTGGGGGCCCGGTCGGGCCAGTAGGCCCCGTCGCCCTGCCACAGGTACTGCTTCCCGTCCGCCCCGACGATGGAGCGCAGCTCCGCCCCCAGCGTGGCGATCTCCACCCGCAGAAATGGATTCTGTATGGAATACTGCATCATCACGCCCCCTGTTCAAAATGCTCTCACTTTGCCGGGGGATACTCATTGCACAGCAGACGGTAGGGCGGCTCGTCCTCCTCGATGGTGGGGAAGCGGCCCACCGGCGGGTTGAAGCGGTTGTCCGTGTTGTCATCGTTGCACTGGCTCACCTCGCCGATAACCACCGGGCCGGTGCCCGGCTCCACGTCGAAGTCGTGGTACAGCCGGGGCTGGATGGAGATGCTCATGCCCGGGGCCAGCCGGACCTGGGTGCCGGCGGGGACGGTGACGGCCTGACCGTCCAAATGGACCGTCACGTCGGACACCTCGTCGATGGACTCGTCGGGCAGGGAGTTATACACCCGGATCAGCAGGGTCCCGCCGTCGCGGTTGATGATGTCCTCCATCTTGCTCCAGTGGAAGTGGTTGGGGGAGTGCTGCCCCTCCATCAGGTAGATGAGCTTTTCCGCGTAGGTCTTGGGATACTGCCGCTGCTTGGCGTGGTTGCCGTTGCGCAGGGTAATGAGGGAAAAGCCCACCTTCTCAAAGTCCCCCAGGCCGTAGTCGGTGATGTCCCAGCCCAGCATGTTGTCCCGGACCTCGTCGTACTCATGGCCCTTGTCCCGCCACTCCTCCGGGGTGAAGTGGCAGAACGGAGGGAGCTGGATCTGATACCGGGCGAGAGTGTCCTCCATCTCCCGGAGGGCATGGTTGATCTCACTGCGTTTCATGTGGCCTGTACCTCCCTAAATCATGGTGCTGCCATCATAGCACATCCGGGACCGGAAAGGCAATACGTTATGATATCTCGCACAAAAACGGTGGTCCGCCCCCGGGCGCTCACAGCTCGGAGCTGTCCGCCCCCTCCTCCTGGGCGGCGCGCAGCGTGTACTGGGAGGGGGAGTAGGAGGTATACCGCCGGAACACACTGGAGAAATAGTTGCTGCTGGAAAAGCCCAGGTCCATAGCCACCTGAGTCACGCTGCGCCCCTCCCGCAGCAGCCGCTTGGCCAGCTCCACCTTGCGCAGGTTGATGAAGCTCCGGGGGCTGATGCCCAGCTGGAGCTTGAACTTCTGCTTGAACCGGGACACGGAGAGCAGGGCGGTCTGGGCCAGCTCCTCCATGGACAGCTCCTCCTGGAGGTGCTCCATGATATAGTCCGTGGCCCGGCCGATGTCCGGCGTGATCCGGAAGCTGATATCCGCCGCGCTCTCCACCACCCAATACAGGAAGAAGCCCAGCAGCTGGGCGCCCTGGCGGACCTGGGTCGGCTCTCCGCTGTTGATGTACTGGAAAACGGCGGTCAGCATTTCGGTGGCCCGGTCCACGTCCAGCTGGATGACCCGGGCCGGCAGCTGCCTGAGCCGGTCCAGCAGCGCCCCGGCCGCTTCCTCCTCCATGAACAGGAAGTGAGCGGGGTCGCCAGCCTCCAGCTGGAACCAGTACATCTGGTGCAGGGACAGGGGGACGGACCCGGTGTCGTGGGGCTCGTTGGGCGGGACCACAAAGAGGTCGCCGCCGGTGAGGGAATAGGTGTGCTCCCCCGCCCGGAAGCGCACATGGCCCTGGACGAAAAAGGTCATCTCAAAGGCGTCCTTGTGGTAGTGGTAGGTCAGCGCGGGGATGGCCTTGGAGGTGTTGTGGTGGCCCATCATTCGCAGGCCGGGGATGCCCAGCTGCCCGCCGGTGACGATCTTGCGCTCCTTGGATTCATACGGGGCGTCTACCCATTCGATTGGCTGTGTGTTCATGGGACAGTCCTCCTGCTCCTTCGATTTTGTACCGCGTTCGTTCTTAGATGCAGTACAAAAAGAAGTGGCTATAATAGCAATATAACATGTTACACGAAAATCATCAAGGTTTTGCTTCGCTTTTTATGTAAATTAAAGGGAGGACAACGCAATGACACCCAAGGAAAGCTTTGAGGCCGCTCTGCGCTGCGAACCCATCCAGGGCCATGTGCCCCATTTCGAGCTGGTGATGTTCCTGACCATGGAGGCCGTGGGCCGGATCCACCCCTGCCACAGGGACTACTCCCAGTGGTATCAGATGAGCCGGGCTGAACGCCGCCTCCATCTGGTGGATATGGCCAAGGCGTACATCGAGGTGGCCGACAAGTACCACCACAGCGCCATCTTCGTCCACCCCAAGCCCGGCCCCACCGGCGAGCTGCCCACCGATATCGAGGCCACCCGGGAGATCCTGGAGACCATCCGGGAGCTGTCCGGCGACACCTACTCCCTGATGATCCACGGCGACCCCACCTACCCCATCCCCACCGGGGACACCATGATGGAGTTCTCCACCATGATGTACGAGGAGCCGGAGAAGATCCACGAGGGCACCAAGCGGCAGGTGGAGTTCTGCCACAAGCTGTGCGACGAGCTGATGAAGCATAAGGGGCTGCTGGACGGCTGGGCATTGTGCTCCGACTACTGCTTCAACGTCAACCCCTTCTACAGCCGGGATATGTTCGCCGAGTTCGTCCAGCCCTATCTGAAGGAGATCTGCCAGTACTACCACGACAATCACACCTACGTCATCAAGCACACCGACGGCAACGTGATGCCCATCCTGGACATGATCGTGGACTGCAAACCGGACGCGGTGCACTCCCTGGACCCCCAGGGCGGCGTGGACCTGAAGGAGGCCAAGCGGCTCTATGGCGACAGGGTGTGTCTCATCGGCAACGTGAACTGCGGCCTGATGCAGACCGGCACCGAGGAGGAGCTGATCGCCGACACCCGCCGGGCCCTGCGGGAGGGTATGCCCGGCTACGGCTACATCTTCTCCACCTCCAACTGCGCCTTCACCGGGCTGGAGCTGAAGCGCTATGAGCTAATGAACAAGATCTGGTGGGAGGAGGGCATCTATCAATGACGGGCCGAGAGCGCATCCTGAACACCCTGGAGTTCAAGGGGACGGACCGCATCCCCATGGACGTGTGGGTCCTCCCCGCCGCCCGGATGGAGCACGGGGAGCGCCTGGCGGCGCTCCAGGCCAAGTACGCCGACCGGGTGGACATCGCCTCCATCGTGGGCCCCTTCGACCACGGCTTCACCCCCGCCTACTACCAGCCCGGCGAGTTCACCGACCCCTGGGGCAGCGTGTGGCGCAACCTCCAGCCGGGGGTCATCGGCGAGGTAAAAAAGCCCGTATTCGCCGACTACGCCGCCATGGAGGGCTACATCCCCCCCGTTGAGCGGTTCAAAAAGGAGTGGGCGGAGCACAGGGAGGAAACCGCCGCCCAGATCGCCCAGGCCAGGGCGGCGGGGAAATTCGTCATCGGCGGATGGATCAGCGTCTTTGAGCGGATGCAGTTTTTGCGGGGGACAGAGGAGCTGTACTGCGACATCGCCCTGGAGGAGGAAGAGCTGGACCGGATGACCGCGATCATCATGGATTTCATGCGGGTCTATGTGGACGCCTGGGCGGAGATGGACGTGGACGCCATCCCCTTCGGCGACGACTGGGGCACCCAGATCAGCCTGCTCATCTCCCCGGCGGTGTGGGTGAAGCGGTTCAAGCCCTTGTACCAGGAGCTCATCGACAAGATCCACGCCGCGGGCAAAAAGGTGTTCTTCCACAGCGACGGCTACATCTTCGACCTCTATCCCCACTTCATCGACATGGGGGTGGACGCCATCAACTCCCAGCTGTGGTGCATGGGGGTGGACAAGGTGGCGGAGCAGTTTGCCGGAAAGATCACCTTCTGGGGCGAGATCAGCCGCCAGGACACCCTGCCCAACGGCACGCCGGAGGATGTGAAAGCCGCCGCGCGGACCATGATCCGGGCTCTCCACGTCAACGGCGGGGGGCTGATCGGACAGAGCGAGCTGAACCGGGACGTGCCCCTGGAGAACGTGGAGGCCTTCTACCAGGCCTGGGACCAGGAGGTGTAGGGGCGTGAAGGAGTTTACGCCGGACTATACCAATGTGGTAAAGGCCGCCAAGAACATCGAGGTGGAGCGCTTCCCCCTCTACGAGCACAAGATCGACCCGGTGGTGATGGAGGCCCTCACCGGCGAAAAGTTCGCCGAGCTATATGGCGGAGACGACCGGGATATGGACGAGTTCTTCCGCCACTACTGCAATTTCTACCGGGACATGGGCTACGACACCGTCTCCTTTGAGGAGCTGATCGGTCCGGCCATGCCGGGCAGCGGTGCCCTGGGCGAGCACGTCACGGGCGTGATCCAGACCCGGGAGGACTTTGACCGCTACCCCTGGGAGGGCATCTGCGATACTTATTTTGACATATATCACCGCTCCTTCGAGGCCCTGCGGCGCAATCTGCCCGAGGGCATGAAGGCCATCGGCGGCGTGGGCTATGGCATCTTCGAGTGTGTGCAGGACCTGGTGGGCTACGAGGATCTGTGCTACATAAGGGCGGACGACGAGGAGCTCTACCGGGACCTGTTTTTCAAAATCGGCTGGAGCAACCTGAGGATCTGGCAGAGATTCCTGAAGGAGTACGGCGATATCTACTGCGTGTGCCGGTTTGGGGACGACCTGGGCTTCAAATCCGCCACCCTGCTCCCCCCGGAGGACATCCGGGAGCTGATCATTCCCCAGTATAAGCCCATCATCCAGGCGGTGCACGACGCGGGCAAGCCCTTCCTGCTCCACTCCTGCGGCTGTATTTTCAGCGTCATGGACGACCTGATCGCCGCGGGCATCGACGCCAAGCACTCCAACGAGGACCAGATCGCTCCCTTCCCCTACTGGGTGGAGACCTATGGGGACCGGATCGGCAATTTCGGCGGCATCGACACCGACGCGGTGTGCCGCCTGGACGCCGCCGCCATGTACGATTACATTGACGAGGTGGTGGGCAAGTCCCGGGGACACGGGGGCTTCGCCTTCGGCTCGGGCAACTCCATTCCCGACTACGTGCCCCCGGAGGGCTACCGGGCCATGAACGACGCCGTACGCCGCATCCGCGGCGACTTCGGCCAATAAGACCAGTACCATACGGCGCCCAGCAGGCGCTGATGGAAAATAAATGGAGGTAACCAAAAATGAAAAAACTGCTTGCGTTATTCCTCGCGCTGACCATGAGCCTGACCCTGGTGGCCTGCTCCAGCGGCACCCCCAGCGAGAGCAAGGCTCCCGCCGACGAGAGCAAAGCTCCCGCCACCGAGAGCACGGCCCCCAACGAGGGTGGTAACGACGGCAAGAAGCTGATCGCCGGTATGGTGTTCCAGGAGGACCAGTTCTTCAAGCTGCTGTCCGCCGGCTATGAGGCCGCCGCCAAGGACCTGGGCTATGATATTCAGCTCACCAACACCAACAACGACCAGAGCAAGGAGACCGAGGCCCTGAACACCTACGCCGCCCAGGGCGTGGTGGGCGTGGCCATCTCCCCGCTGAACACCCAGGTCTCCCCCGCCGCCGTGGAGGACGCCCACAACGCCGGCATGGAAATCGCCATCTGCAACGCCGCCATCGACGCCTTCCCCTACGCCGTGGCCTCCTTCTCCGCCGACAACGTCTCCTTCTGCAAGCAGACCGGCGAGGCCGCTGTGAAGTTTATCCAGGGGAACTATGAGGCCGACCGGGTGCTGAAGATCGGCATCGTGCAGTTCAAGACCCAGGTGCCCGAGCAGTCCGCCGACCGTGTGAACGGCTTCTTCTCCGCCCTGGACGAGGCCGGCATTAAGTACGAGATCGTCTCCGACCAGGACGCCTGGCTCCAGGACATGGCCGTTGAGACCGCCGGCGACATGATCAGCGCCAACCCCGATCTGGACCTCATCTACGCCGCCAATGACGGCGGCACCGTGGGCAGCGTCATGGCCGTGGAGAACGCGGGCAAGGCCGGCCAGATCTACGTGTTCGGCACCGACGGCTCCGAGCAAATCGTCTCCCTGCTGAAGGCCGACACCAACATCCTCCAGGCCGTCACCGCCCAGGACGCCTTCCAGATCGGCTACTCCACCGTGGAGGCCCTGATCAACAAGCTGGAGGGCAAGACCGTCGAGGGCGAGGGCAAGACCAACATCATCCCCGGCATCCCCCTGGTCCGCGGCGAGACCGAGACCCTGGACAAGTACCTGACCGACCTGCAGGGCATGATGTAACACAGCAGCAGCTGAATAGGCCGCCCCACCGCCCAGATGGGCGGTGGGGGCCTGCGCCTGCTTGACGGCCGTGATCGGAACGCCGCCGCTTTGAGACGCGGCAGGGCTCCGATTGCGGCCGGCTGGACCAGCGCGGGCGGAAAACGTATGTCTATAAAGGAACCTCTGAATAAATCGGCAAGAGCGACTTGCGAGAGATTTTCCGCCATCGGGGTCCCCACAAAGCCGACCTTCAGGCTCTGTGGGGAGAGGAGGCACAGCGGAGCGGAGGAGCTTTCTCCGCAGGAGGAAGCGACTGAGCGAAGCTTGTGCCGACGAAGGCGGGATTTTGCAGGAATAATTGTGTTTATTTCAAGAAATCACAACGAAGTTGTGGCGGAAAAGATCCGCAAAGCGCCGCAGACGCATTTGTTCAGAGGTTCCTAAAGAATGGAAGGACTGACATATGAGTGTATTGAGGACCGAGGGGATCGTGAAGGATTACCCGGGCACGCGGGCGCTGGACGATGTGACCGTTTCCTTCGAGGGGGGCAAGGTACACGCCTTCATCGGGAAAAACGGGTCGGGAAAGTCCACGCTGGTCAAGGTGTTTTCCGGCGCGATCCAGCCCACCCAGGGCAAGTTTTTCCTGGACGATCAGGAGCTGCACTTCTCTGACCCCACCGACGCCTTCAAGCAGGGGATCGCCACCGTGTACCAGGAGCTGAGCCTGGTGCCCTACCTCACCGTGGCGGAGAACATCTACTTAGGGCGCCTGCCCAAAAAGGGCAAGGTCATCGACTGGAAAAAGACCTATGAGATGGCCGGGGAGCTGCTGAAGAAGATGAACGTGGACATCGATCCCCACGAAAAGGTATTCCGGCTGAGCATGTGGCAGTGCCAGGTGGTGGAGATCACCAAGGCCATGAGCTTCTCCCCCAAGGTGCTGATGCTGGATGAGCCCACCAGCGCCCTGGCCCAGAACGAGACGCAAAGCCTCTTTGAGGTGGTGCGCGCCCTGCGGGACCAGGGGGTGGTGGTGATCTACATCTCCCACCGGCTCCAGGAAATCTGGGAGATCGCCGACACCGTCACCGTGCTGCGGGACGGCAAGTTCATCGGGAAGAAGGACGTGGGCGAGCTGGACCACAAGGGCGTCATCAAGATGATGTTCGGCGACGTGGAGCTCAAGACCCGGCCCACGGACCTGGTGGTGTCCGACGAGGTGGTCATGAAGGTGGAGGGACTGACCCGGGCCGGGAAGTTCTCCGATGTGAGCTTCGAGCTGAAAAAGGGCGAGGTGCTGGGCATCGCCGGGATGCTGGGAGCGGGGCGCACGGAGCTTCTGCGCTCCCTGTTCGGGGTGGACGGCTACGACAGCGGCACCATCACCATGAACGGCGCAGTGATGGAGCGCAAAGCCACCCCGGAGCAGATGAAAAAGCGGGGCATGGGCCTGACTCCCGAGGAGCGGAAAAACCAGGGCGTCATATTGATCCACTCCATCCGGGACAACCTGTGCAACGCCTGCCTGGACAAGGTGTCCGACCACCACATCATCAACCGCAGGCGCCGGGAGGAGTTCGCCAGCCGGCAGGTGGAGGATCTGGAGATCAAGATCCCCAACATCATGGCCAGCGTGGGCGCCCTGTCCGGCGGCAACCAGCAGAAGGTGGTCATCGGCAACTGGCTGAACACCGACCCCAAGATCATGATGTACGACGAGCCCTCCCGGGGCATCGACGTCAATGCCAAGCAGCAGATCTTCCAGATCATGTGGGACCAGTCCCGCAAGGGCGTGTCCAGCATTTTCGTCTCCTCCGAGCTGGAGGAGCTGCTGGAGGTCTGCCACCGCATCCTGGTGATGCACATGGGGCGGATCATAGGAGAGGTCTACCCCGAACAGCTGACAATCGAACAGCTGTATGCCGACTGCATGGGAGGAAGAATAGAATGAGCGAGAAAGGCGTCAAGCTCCCCAAGATGAGCCTGTTTTCCAAGAAGAGGACCAACAACTTCCTGCTGGACCACATGATCGAGCTGCTGCTGGTGGTCATGATCGTCGTGCTGAGCATTGCCCAGCCGGTATTCCTCACCCCCGGCAACATTTTAAATGTGCTGCGCAACTGCGCCATGAAGGGCGTCATCGCCTACGGCATGTGCCTGGTCATCATCTCCGGTGAGATCGACCTGTCCGTGGGCTCCCAGGTGGCCCTGAGCGCCGTCATCGCGGCCTGGGTGTCCAAAGCCCTCAGCTCCGCCGGCGTCATGCCCCAGGAGCTGGGCGCGGTGGTGGGTGTGCTCGCCGCCATCGCCGTGGCCATGCTCATCGGCGCCTTCCACGCCTGGGCGCGGCATAAGTTTGGGATGCCCTCCTTCATCGTCACCCTGGCCAACCTGAACATCCTCTACGGCTTGGCGGCCATCATCTGTAAGGGCTTTCCCATCACCGACTGCTTCCCCGACTGGTACGTCAAGCTGGGTACGGGCCGCATATTCGACATCCCCGTGCCGGCGCTGATCTTCATTCTGGTGTTCTTCCTGTTCTGGTTCCTGATGGAAAAGACCGAGCTGGGCCGCCAGATCTACGCCGTGGGCGGCAACGCCGAGGCGGCGCGGCTCAACGGGATCAGCGTGTGGAGGACCCGGCTGTTCGTCATGTGCATCGTGCAGCTCATGTGCGTGCTCAGCGGCGTGATGAACTCCGCCCAGGTGCGCAGCGCCACCTTTGGCTTCGGCCGGGGCTGGGAGACCCAGATCATCTCCTCCGTGGTCATCGGCGGCACCAGCATGCTGGGCGGCATCGGCACGGTGTGGGGCACCCTCATCGGCGTGCTGTTCACCGGCATCATCAGCAACGGCATGACCCTGCTCAACGTCAACGAATATATGCAGTACGTGGTCAACGGCGGCCTGATGTTCTTCGCCGTCTGGTTCAACACCTACGTGACCAGGCAGAAGAGCTGACAAAAGCGTTTGCCTCAGAATGGGAAAGGGGCCGGCATCCAATGGATACCGGCCCCTTTTGGCAGGCGCGCCGATTCAAAACAGCATCTGTTCCACATACTGCTCCATAAAGAAGGGGTCCGCCGCCAGGTCCAGCGTTTTGGCCCGGCGGGCCAGCGCCTCGCTCTCCCCTGCTAGCGCTCCCCGGCGCAGCACCATGGCCGCCCCGGCCAGCGCGGCGTTGCCCAGCACCCGGCACCGCCCCACCAGTTCCTCCGGCACCAGCCCGATGGCGGCGGCGGAACCCAGGTCCACATAGCTGCCAAAGCCCCCGGCCACAGCCGCCTGGGCCAGCTCCTCCGGGCGGACGCCGGAGCGGTGGAGCAGGGTCTGCGTCCCGGCGCGGATGGCGCTTTTCGCCAGCTGGATCTGCCGCACATCCTGCTGGGTGAAGCGGACCTGCTCGGCGAGGGGATAGGCGTCCTCCTCCCCGGTAAAGCAGCCGGTCTCGTCCAGCGCGTCCACGACCAGCAACGCCGCCACGGCGTCGATGGCGCCGCTGCCGCAGACACCCACAGCGGGCCGGTCCCCGATGGTGTGGACGCTGAGCCGTCCGTTCTCAACGCCAACGTGGTCGATGGCCCCGGGGGCGCCCTGCATCCCCTGGGAGAGCCCCGCTCCCTCAAAGGCGGGCCCCGCCGCGGTGGAGCAGCACAGCAGCTCCCCCTTGTGCCACAGGGCGATCTCCCCGTTGGTGCCGATGTCCATGAGCAAGGCGCTTTCCGGGCGGCGGCAGATGCCGCTGGCCAGCAGGGCCGTGGTGATGTCGCCCCCCACGAAGGCGGACACGCACCGGGGCAGGTAGACCGGCGTGTCCGGCGGACAGGGCAGGTCCAGTTTCCCGGCGGGGACCGTTTTCCCGAACAGCTCCCGGGCCTGGAAGGGCGCCGCGGCCAGGGGGGACGGGTCTGTCCCGGTGAGCAGGTGGAGCATGGCCGTGTTGCCGGTGACCACCAGGCCGTCCAGTTCCCGGGCCTCCCGCCCGGCGGCGCGGCACATCTCCTCCAACAGAGCGGCCACCGCCCGGCGGATACAGGAGGCCAGGGCCGGGCCGTCCCCCGCCATGGCCCGGCCGATGCGGGAGATCACGTCCGCGCCGTAGGTGCGCTGGGGGTTTGGGGCGGCGGCGAAGCCCAGCGGGCCCGACCGGTCGTACAGCTGGGCGGCCAGGGTGGTGGTGCCGATATCCACGGCGGCCCCCAGGGTGTGGAACAGCGGGTCCTCCATCGGGCCGGAGGTCTCCCCCGCCCCCGAGGCGCGGATCTGGCTCACCGCCGCCTGATAGGCGGGGCGCAGCCGGGCGTCGCCCAGAATCCGGCACCGGCAGGCCAGCCGGAAGCCCTCCCGCAGCTTCTCCTCCCCCAGCGCCCCACGCTCCGAGGCGTCCGGCGGGGACAGCCGCCCGCTGGCCCACACCCGGCACTTGCCGCACCGCCCCTGCCCGCCGCAGGGCATATCCACGTCCAGCCCGGCCCGGCTCAGGACATCCGACACCAGCGCTCCCTGCTCAACAGGAATGGCACGGGGGCCATCTTCCAGCAAAAGGGTCAGCGTGGGCACGGCCCGTCCCCCTCTCCCAAAAATACCGCGCCGAAATAGGTGACGGTATCCACGCCGTTGATGTACTTCATGCCCGCCTGGGGGGCCAGGACGGACACGTTGATCCCATAGGCCTCCAGGCTGGCGATGGCCTGCTCCGGGTTCCGGCAGGGCTGGCCGTCCGGCTTGGCACAGCGCCGGCACACCCGGCACCCGCCCGCGCCCAGCAACAGTACTGGGGTGATTCCCTTCTCCGCCAGCGTCCGGCGAATCCGGGCGGTGAGCCGGTTCATCTTCTCCCCGGCGGCCATCATGCCCTCGAAGTCATAGCTGTCCTCCAGCGCATCCACCGTCTGGTAGACCACCGCCCAGCGCCAGCGCTTCAGGCTCTCAATCAGCTGGTCCACCTCCCCCACCAGGGGCGGGCACATCCAGCTGCGGCCGTACATCCCGCAGGCGTTGCTCTCGCACAGCTTGCGGAAGTCCGGCTGGAAGTCGATGTCCTCCACCGCCACCACCCCGGCCCGGTACGCGCCCAGGTCCAAAATAAGCTGCCTGATCTCTTCCAGGTCCATGCCTGTCCTCCTGTTCCGCCGGTGGGTCCGGCAAAAAATGGGCCGGGAAACGGCAGCGCGTCTCCCGGTCATTGGATCACCCGTAGAATTCCTCCACCGCCGCAAAGAAGGCGTCAATGTTCTCCCAAGAGGTGGCGGGCGGGATGTCGCACCCGGAGGAGATCAGGAAGTTTTTGTGCTCGCGGCAGGTCTCCATAATGCGCAGCGTGTCCTCCCGGACCTTTTCCGGGGTGCCGTTGCGGAAGGCGGACACGGGGTCCACGTTGCCCATGGTGAGCACGTCCTCCGGCATCTGCTCCAGCATCTCGATCATGGGGACCGCGTTGCCGAAGTGGTAGGCGGCGGCGCCGCAGGACAGGATCTCCGGCACCATGCGGCCGATGGTGTTGCCACAGTTGTGGTAGATCACCAGGAAGGAGCCGTCCTGAACAGCGTCCACGACACGCTTGATGTAGGGGGCGGAGAACTCCCCGCAGAAATCGGGAGAGAGCAGCCCCGCAGCGGGCTCGGCGATGACCACGCCGTGGGCTCCGGTGTCCTTATACGCCTGGATGTACTTCAGCAGGAACTGGGTGGCCTTTTCCAGGGTGGCGTGGACCATCTCCGGCTCCTCATAGCAGTTAATCATGATCTGGGTCATGTCCATCAGCCGCCCCGCCAGGGAGAAGGGGCCGATGACCCCGGCGAACACCGGGCGGTCCGTAATCAGCTTCAGCGCCTTCTGGATGGCCTCCACGTAGATTCCCGTGCGGCCGTCCCCCACCTGGGGAACCTCCAGCTTCTCCACGTCCTCTATGGTCTCCACCACGGCGCCCACCACGGTGGGAACCTCGTCGTCCGTCACCCGGATCTGGGAGCCGAAGCACTCCGCCTCCACGGACAGGTCCATCAGGGACACCGACGCGGCGGTGGGACAGCGCTTGGCGATGGCGGCCATCCCGGCGGCCTGGGCGTCACTGCTCCGGATCAGCTCCCGCACGGTGATGTCCAGCAGCTGGATGGAGGGGAAGGAGAGCACAGGCAGCGCCCTGCGCTTGTCCGCGGCCATCTGCTCCCGCAGCCAGTTTTTCATATCCATGGCCCTGCCCTCCACCTCAGGCCAGCAGCTGAACGGCCACGTCGGCGGCGGTGGCGGCGTCGGGGGTGTACTGGTCCGCGCCGATCTGCTGGCAGAAGTTGTCGGTGACCGGGGCGCCGCCCACCATGATCTTCACCTTGTCCCGCAGCCCGGCCTCCTGGGCGGCCTTCACCACCTCGCCCATGACGCCCATGGTGGTGGTCAGCAGCGCGGAGCAGCAGATGATCTGGCAGCCCTCGTTCTTGACAGCCTCGATATAGCGCTCGGGGGGCACGTCCACCCCCAGGTCCACCACCTCCAGGCCCTTGCCCTCCATCATCATCTTCACCAGATTCTTGCCGATGTCGTGGAGGTCGCCCTTCACGGTGCCGATGCACACCTTGCCGGTGGCCTTGACGCCGCTCTCCGCCAGCAGGGGCTTGAGCAGGGTGGTGCCCATGTTCATGGCCCGGGCCGCCACCAGCACCTCGGGGACGAACACCTCGTTGGCCTTGAACTTCTCGCCCACCACGTTCATGCCGCTGAGCAGCCCCTCCTCCAGGATCTGGCGGGCGGGGATGCCCTGGTCGATGGCCTGCTGGACCAGCTCCTTGACCACCTTGGCCTTGCCACGCTGCAAATTCTCAGAGATTTCCGCTAAAATACTCATTTTTCCGCTCTCCTCGTCATTGATTATAATTTGCCCCCGCCGGACGGGCCGGCCCGCCGGGTGGCTGTCTCTGAGAATACTATATCCGCGTTTTTATTCGCTTCATAGTAAAAAGACCTAAATTTTTGTAAAATTTTGCGCTCTTTTTGTGGCGCCCATATAAAAATGGACTGTTCTACGTTTACAACAAATTTTTCCTAAAAATTTTATCCAGTATGCCAGGGAGGGAACGGGATTGACCCACGAGGAGACCTTTGATCTGCAGCTTGCCAAGGAGTGCGCCCGCTCCTTCTCGGGCGCCTGCGGCGTGGGCTGCACAGTGACCGACGCCTCCGGGCGCTGCCTGTTCGAGACTGGGTACGGCTGCACCGCCTGCCGGATCTGCCACATCGCCGGGCGGGAGGAGGCGGACTGCATCCGGACCCACCTCTACGGGATGACGGAGGCGGTGCGCTTTGGAGGGAAATACATCTACACCGGGCCCATGGGGCTGACCTGCTTTGTGTCCCCCATTCTGGGGGACGAGGGCGTGGCGGCCAAGCTGACGGTGGGCCCCTTTTTGATGGTGGAGCGGCGGGATTACATCGCCTATGACCTGGAGGAGTGCGGAAAGCTGCGCGGGGAGCCGCTGCAGCGGGTGATCCAGGAGCTGGACAACATCCCCTACTTCCCGCCGGAGCGGATCACCGAGATGTCCAACCTGCTGTTCATGGCCGTGGGGTTCATGAACAACGTCTCCGACGCGGAGCGGATGCGGAGCATCCAGGGCAGCGGCGCCATCCAGGGGCAGATCACCGCCTACATCCAGCAGATCAAGCGCACCCGGGAGCAGCCTCCCTATCCCTTTGAGCAGGAGCAAAAGCTGCTGCGGGCGGTGCGCCAGATGAACAAGCCGGAGGCCAACCGCCTGCTCAACGAGCTGCTGGGGCATATCCTGTTCTCCTCCGGCGGAAACATGGAGCAGATCAAGCCCCGGCTGTACGAGCTGCTGGTGATGATCGGCCGGACGGCCATCGAGGCGGGGGCGGACCCGGACAAGACCCTCCAGACCAACCACCACTATCTGGCGCAGCTGGAGGGCAGCCGGGACTTCGACGCTTTGTGCAGCTGGCTGGCCCAGGAGTGCAACACGCTGATGGACAGTATTTTTGACTTCACCGGCGTACGCCACACCAACGTCATTCACCGCACCATCCAGTACCTGAACACCCACTATCAGGAAAAAATCACGCTGGAGGAGGTGGCCCAGCGGGTCTATCTGTCTCCCACCTATTTCAGCCGGGTATTTAAAGCGGAGATGGGGGAGCCTTTCACCGCCTATCTCAACCGTATCCGAATCGAGCACAGCAAGGAACTGCTGCGCCACAAGAGCATCCGGCTCACTGACATCGCCCAGCTGGTGGGGTTTGAGGACCAGAGCTATTTTACCAAGGTGTTCAAAAAGCTGGTGGGAGTCCCGCCGCTCCAATACCGGAATTCTAAAAAATAGGGAGCCGCTGTGGAGGATAGGGCGCGGCTTCACGGCCTGCTGGAGCTCCAGTATCTCTGGATACGCCAACCCGCTTACGAGTACAGCGCGCGGTCACGGACACCCTGTTGCCCACGCTGGACATGGGCCAGCAAAACCTTTGCCGCGACGGCGCGTTGGGATGAGCATTCTCATTTCCCATGAGCAGCGGCGAGACAAACCGCCTCCCTGTTTCAAATGGAGCGTTCCGGCTGCCTGAGGAACACATGGTGATTTTCCGTGGACAGTTCCTCATGAAAACGATAGCCCAGTTGGTCAAAGGCCCGGAGATTCTCCGGGCCTTTGATTTTATGTTCCGCGAGCCAGCGCACCATCTGGCCCCGGGCCATCTTGCACTGAGTGCCCTTTTCGATGACCCTGCCCTCCTTCCACTCGCCGAAGGTGCAGGTGACAAAACGGACGCTATGCGGCAGGTGGGGCTCCACCGCCTTGCTGTACTCCTTAGAGGCCAGATTGAGCACAAAGTCTGTCTCTGAAGCCAGCTGCCGGGCCAGACGGCCGCCCCAGAACTGGTACAGATCCCGACAGCCGTCCACTTTCAGCTGCGCCTGCATCTCCAACCGGTAGGGGGTCACGCCGTCAAAGGGCCGCAGCAGTCCGTAAAAGCCTGAGAGGATGCGCAGGTGCTGCCGGAGGTAATCCAGATGGGATTCCTCCATCACACCGGGGGCCATGTAGCGGTACTGGATACCCTCGTAGGCGATGATGGCCGGGGTGAGACCGCGGCGCAGGTCCATGCGCTCCAGCCGCTCCACGTTCAGCTTGGCGATGGCATCGCCGCACTTCCAAAGGCTCTGTAATTCCCTGGGGGACATGGCTTGCAAAACGATTTTTAACCGCTCCGCCCGCTCCAAAAACTGGGGCAGGCCATCCACAGCAAAGCTGTCCGTGTCCACCACCATTTTCTTCGCCGGCGCGATGATGACGCGCATAGGCCGGACCTCCCTCTAAATAATGATCCCCTCGCAATGGTCAACTCTGTGCTGGATAATCTCCGCCCCGTCGCACTCTTTTCGCGTTTAGTTTACCAATTTTACGTGCCCCGCGCAAGAGGGCAAGACGCAATCAATTCCCATTTGCAAGAATAATCGTGCGATTACATTATTTTCTTGCTATTTTCGTCAGAAGCTGCTAATATAGACTACAGTGCGCTAGCATTTTGGATATGCCGTAACAGTATGTTTCAGCAGCAATGTTCTGCCGTGCGGCAGGGCGCTTTTTGTATATCGGTATGGAGGAACTATGTATGGCGGTCAGTTATAAAAAGCTTTGGAAGCTGCTTATTGACAGGGATATGAAAAAGAAAGACCTGTGCGCCAAAGCGGGTATCAGCCCGGCGTCCGTCACCAAGATGGGCCGGAACGGCCATGTCACCACGGAAATACTCCTGAAAGTCTGCACCGCGCTGGATTGCGGTGTTGAGGATATCATGGAGATTGTACCAGAGGAAAACACCGCAAAGGAAGAGTGAGGGCGATGATGATGAATCATTATGTTGAGCTTCCTGTTGAGGAAATTGAGCTGGATAAGAGTAACCCCCGTATTGCTCGCGGCGTGGCGTATTATGGCGAGAATATCACAAGTGAAACAATGGCACTGCTGCTGGGGTCGACATCTGAAGCGTGCGCCAGTCTTCGAGAGTCCATCAGGGAAAATGGTGGGATCATTCATCCCATTATTGTAAACAGGCGTGCTGATGGAAGCTATGTGGTAGTCGAGGGAAATACGAGACTGCAAATTTATAAGGACTTTATAAAAAACGGAGTCCCTGGTGTCTGGACAAAAATTCGCGCAATCGTTTACGATAGTTTAGACAATGATCGTACGCACGCGATTCGGCTGCAGGCACATCTTATTGGCCCAAGAGAGTGGGACCCGTATTCCAAAGCATTGTATTTGCATCATCTGGCAAATGTTGAACATATGCCGATGGCGACATTGATTTCTTTTTGCGGCGGCAACTCAAAGGCATCTGAGATCCAGAACATGATTGCCGCATACAACGACATGGAAACCTATTACCGGCCATTGTGCGACGACGATACACAGTTCGATCATCGGAATTTCCATGGTTTTGTAGAACTGCAGCGAAAAAATGTTATCGATGCCCTTACAATGCGTGGATTCAATAAAACTGATTTCTCTCAGTGGATGATTGATGACCGGTTTTCCATTTTGCAGGATGTCAGACGTCTGCCGGAGATCCTGAAAAGCAAAAAAGCTCTGGAAGTTTTCTTGAAAGAAAATAGCAGAGAAGCCAAAAAAATACTGGCCGTTGAGGAAATTACAACGGACAAACTGAAAGATGTTCCCTATGAGATGCTTGCGCGGGAGCTGGCCAAACGAATGGCAAAAATTGAACTGAGAGAAGTCGAACATCTTCGCGATGATTCTGAGTATTCAGAAAAATTAGAAAGCTTAGAGCACGTATTTGAGGAATTGAGGTTTGTGTTGGGTGAAGTAAAGGGAGAATAGCCACTATGAGCGAGTCCGCGCAGCATTCGCAGCTGGTCAATCTAATCATTGACGAAGTCGTCAGCATAGTTGGCGAAGCAAATAGATGTTTTATCATGTCAGACGCGGCGGACGGCTTTGCGCTTTCTCCTTTTACGGAAGAGGGATACCGACCTGATGTTTATTATCAATATCAGGACAGCTTAATCATCGGCGAGGCAAAAACCAGTGACGACGTCGCCCGCATACACAGCAAATTGCAGTATGAGTCGTATCTCAAAAAATGTTCTCTCTTTAGAGGAAAGGCCATATTTTTAGCCGCGGTTCCGTGGACGGAGCATGCCACGATTCACAATATTCTTAGAAAGCTTCAACAGAAGTATCCAGGAACATACGAGGTGCGGGTCATCGATGGTATTGGAGGGGCAATATGAAGCGGATTCATCTGATAAGAGAACCGAGTTTTATTGCGAAATACGAAGCCTTTCAGTATCAAAAAGAAGCTTTTGAGGCAATTAAGAATTTAGAGTATGCCGCGATTTTTCATGAGCAGGGGTTGGGTAAAACAAAAATCGCAATCGACCTCCTGTTGTATTGGTTAACTGAAACCTCTATAGATACGGTTCTGGTTGTTACAAAAAAGCAGCTTGTTCAGAATTGGGTCAGAGAGCTCAAGAACCACACCGCCATTAAGCCGGCCGTTTTGGACACGAACAAACAGAGTAACTTTTACGTTTTTACTGGCCCTGCGCGCGTCGTAGTTACAAACTTTGAGGTTCTTGTATCCGAGGTTGAACAAGTCAAGTTGTTTTTAGAAACCCGGAATGTTGCCATCATCATTGACGAATCCGTAAAGCTAAAAAATCCAAACGCTAAACTTACAAAAGCATTTTTTGAATTATCCGCATATTTCAAAAAACGTGTCATTATGACGGGAACGCCCGTGGCAAATCGCCCCTATGACATCTGGGCGCAGATTTTCTTTTTAGATCATGGAAAGAGTCTTGGCACAGACTTCAACTCGTTCAGAAAAGAAACCGACCTGTCAAATAAACTATCTCACGACAAAAATCTGCGGAGCGACTTTGAAGCCGTGGTCTCTGGCATCCATGCTAAAATAAAGGATTTCTCCGTGCGTGAAACCAAAAATAGTGGGATTGTTGAGCTGCCGGACAAGGTGTATGTCAAAGAAACCGCAGACTTTGCCCCGGAGCAGAAAGCCTTGTACGATAAAGTACGTGAGGAAATAAAGATTGAGATTGTAAAAGATGGCGAACTGATTGAAGATGATTCGTCCGCTATTGTAAAGCGGCTTTTGCGGCTTGTGCAGGTAACATCAAACCCACGATTGATTGACGATTCATTTTCTGGAGAATCTGCGAAAGAAGCTGTTTTGGAGCGGCTTATTCGCGAGATTCTTGCCAACGGCGAAAAATGTATTGTTTGGTCTATTTTTATTAAAAATGTCAATAATTTTTGCGAAAAATATTCCGAACTTGGCTGTGTAAAGATACATGGCGGGATGAGTATAGCGGATCGAAATCGTTCTGTGGAATGCTTTTATAGGGATGATTGCCGCATTTTATTTGCCACACCGGCCTCAGCTAAAGAAGGACTGACCTTGACAATGGCAAATCATGTAATTTTCTATGATAGAGGATTTAGCCTTGACGATTATCTGCAAGCGCAAGATAGGATCCATCGAATTTCCCAGAAGAAAACATGCTATATTCACAATATAATTATGAATGGCAGCATAGATGAATGGATCGATATTCTGCTGAAATCGAAACAAAACGCGGCGTTTTTGGCCCAAGGAGATATCTCACTTAGCAAGTATCAAAAAATTGCCGACTATAGCTTTGGTAATTTAATTCGTGCGATGCTGTTCCCCAAACAGGAGGAGTCTGATTATGAGTAAGATAACGATTGGGAAAAAAGAGTATACGGTTAGTGAGGTTGAGTTAAACCAATGTGAGCTGCTGTTCTATGAAGAAAACCCTCGCGTTTATTCCGCTCTTCGTACTGATGGGTCGGCCCCTACCCAGGAGATTATCGAGGAGAAAATGACTTCGATGGACCATGTCAAGCAGCTCCGCCTGTCCATTGAACAGAATGGCGGCTTAATTGATCCGTTAATGGTTGTCCAGCGTCATGACGCGTACATTGTCCTTGAAGGGAACAGCCGTTTGGCGGCTTATAGGTTGTTGGCCGCCAAAGACCCTGTTAAATGGCAAAAAGTCCGAGTATGCGTTTTGCCAGAAGAGATTACAGCTGGAGATATTTTTACCCTTTTAGGCCAGTATCACCTGATTGGCCGCAAGGATTGGAGCGTCTTTGAGCAAGCCGCCTATCTATATCGGCAGAAGGAGTCCACAGGTATCGCTATCGATATTCTTGCTAAAAACGTTGGCTTAACAGAAAGCAAGGTATCGGCGTACCTGAGAGTATATTCTTTTATGCTAGAACACGATGATTTGCGTCCCGACCGGTGGAGTTACTACGAAGAATACTTAAAAAGCAGGGGTATCAATAAATACCGTGCGACCCATCCGCAAATGGATGATACTTTTGTGACGCAGGTAAAAACAGGGCAGATTAAACAGGCCATGGATGTGCGAGCCGTTCTTGGAGAGATTGCGAAAGCCAAGGATAAAACAGCGGCCAAAATAATGCAGGATATTATTCAAGGAAACATTTCTATCTACGACGGACACGAAAAATTTAAGGCAACTGGAAAAACAAGCAACGGATATCAGCGAATAAAGAAATTTCATGACTTAATCAATGATGATGATTTCCAGAAAGCGCTGCTGCTCGAGGCTGTCACCAACAGGTCGGTTTCCTTTGAATTAAAAAAGATCCAAAAGGTAGTTAATAAACTAATCAACCATATGGAAAAATGAATTCCCACAAAGAGAATAAACAATATGAAAAAGATATTGCTGATAGAGCCAAAATATAAAAATAAATATCCTCCGCTCGGGCTTATGAAAATCGCGACATTTCACAGAGAAGTAATGCGCGATTACGTCCTGTTTACCAAAGGTGAGCTGCCTGCCGCGTTCGCAAACACCAAATGGGATCGTGTATATGTCACATCGCTTTTTACTTTCGAATGGGCGGCAACTATTGAAGCCATTGAATACGCAAAAACACTTGTTGATTCAATTGATAAGATCACTGTGGGCGGTATTGCCGCGACAATGCTGCCTGAGCAGATTTTTGAAGATACAGGGATCAAGCCTGTATGCGGCCTGTTAAATGAGCCGGGCAAATTAGGCTTGCCTGGCGATGAACGCATTGACCAGATTGTTCCGGACTACTCGATCTTGGACCAAACTGATTACAAATATCCATTTAGAGACGCCTATTTCCTCAGCGCTACAAAAGGCTGTGGAAATAAGTGCGGATTTTGTGCTGTTCAAACACTGGAACCTGCCTTTATTCCATATATGGACATTAAGGAAAAAATCAAAAAAATTGATGAGAAATATGGGACGCAGAAAGACCTGCTCCTGATGGACAACAATGTCTTGCGTTCCCCTAAATTCAATCAAATCATTGATGATATTATTGAAGCCGGTTTTGGTAAGGGCGCTACCTACGTGAATCCCAAAACTGGAAAGGCAGTCCGCCGGTATGTTGACTTTAACCAGGGACTTGATGCCATGTTTTTGACGGAGGAGAAAGCAAAGCGGTTAGGCGAAATCGCTTTGCGGCCGGCGAGGATAGCGTTTGACCATATTGAAGACCGTGACACGTATGAGCGGGCGCTTAGGCTTTGCGCGAAATACGGGATTACGGAATTGTCAAATTATGTTCTTTACAATAGCGAAGACTTTGGCGGTAAAGGGCGCCAATACGCCGCGGATACGCCTGCGGACTTGTATGACAGAATGAGAATTACCCTCGATTTGAAGGATGAAATGAATCAGGAGTTGCCGGAGGGATCAAGAATCAGCACGTTTTCTTTCCCTATGCGGTATATTCCATTGTCCGCGCATGAACGTGGCTACGTTGGCTCAAAGTGGAACGCGAAGTTTCTGAGGGCAGTCCAATGCATGCTTATCCCGACGCAAGGCAAGGGGGTTGGAAGCAGGTCGTTCTTTGAGGCGGATTTTGGTAAAGACGCAGATGAATTTATTCGTTACCTATGCATGCCGGACAAATTGATTGCCGCCCGAGGCCGCTTTAGCGAAGGCGGTAGGGGACGAACAGCTGAAACAAAAGAAGAGCTTGCCATCCGCAGGAGTGCCTGGAGTAGAAACCAGCGCAGAATCAAAGAGTGGAATCGGCTGTATGATCAGCTGGAAGGGAATGTTGATTCGTTTGTCTCTTTGATCGGTGATAACGAGTTTTTGCCTGAGAAGCTGTTGGGCATATCCTCGGATCTCCACAAAAAGCTGTATCTTTTATATTTAACCACACCTCGAATTGTTACTCTTATGGGGATGCTTGAACCGGCGTCACCCACATTCTCTTTGCTGAAAAATTATATAACAGTTGAATTTCCAGACATCTACAGAGATATTGTTGAGTTTGTCTGTAGCAGTACGCTTCAGAGCGCATTTAAGAATTTTATTTCATTTTTTGGTCAGACAGGAGTGCGCGATATCTTAACTAATTTGAGCGGCAGCGACTATGATGCGGATAAGCAGTTTCAAAGGTGGCATGCCGTTTGCAGAAAGAGCGGTATCGGATATGTTGATTTTGAGCTTATAAGAATATATCGTCGTTTTGTCGATGTGGGCGTTTTTAATACACGCGACCATCACATTGCTCAAAAGGCCATCAGCGAAATGGATATGCTGAACCTCGCGACTTTGCTCGAACAGAATTTCGAGGCTTTTAAGCAGGAAATTGTGGCAATAAACGGGCAAGAACTTGGCCAGAAATTGCTAAACAGCACATCTGAAGCTATATTTAAAAACATTCAGATAAAGTTCTCGCAATTCCTGGAGGGATAACATGAGTAATATTATAATTGGAAAACACACACTTGAGTCATTGACTACAGGCATGTACGCGGACCCATATGTTGTTTTTCGAGAATACATCCAAAACGCCGCAGATGCGATTGATAACGCGGTTCATCAAAGCTTACTGACAAAAGATACGGCAGAAATAGCGATCCGTTTGTCTCCGGCGGAAAGAAGCATCGTTATTTCGGATAACGGAACTGGAATCCACGCTGATGAGGCAGAACAGACATTGATAAGCATTGGCAATTCTAAAAAGACATCTGAACTGGACAGAGGATTCCGCGGTATTGGTCGACTGGCAGCATTGGGATATTGTTCAAAACTGACATTTGAAACCAGTGCCGTGTCAGAGAGCGTCGGTACCAGAATATCAATTGACTCAAGCAAACTGTCACAGCTGCTAACCGCCACGGATGACAGAGATGTTACGATTACAGAAGTTCTTGGCCAAGTCTATTTTGTCGAGCGATATCCAGAAAGCGGAGCAGCGCATTATTTTAAAGTCATTTTAGATGGGGTGGATGATACTTCCGGACTTAATAACTATGAAAATGTGGTTTCGTATATTTCGCAAAACGCCCCTGTCCCCTATGACCCAAGTTCCTTTGTTTGGGGGAAAGAGATTACCCGGCGCCTATATGCCGAAGGAATGGATGTCAATTCTTATAACATCTTGGTTTCTTTTGGCAACACAACCACACCACTGTATAAGCCTTATAAGGACCGCTTCTTAGTTGATAAAGGAAAAAACTTGTTTGATGGCATTAGTGACATTGAACTTGTAAAGATCAAACAAAATGATGGCGGCATTTTAGCGATAGCTTGGCTCGGAAAAACGAATTACCTCGGAAGCATTTATGATAAGACCATTAAGGGACTTCGTTTGAGGAAAGGAAATATACAGGTTGGTGATGGACAAACCCTGAACACAATATTTAAAGACGCACGATTTAACGGCTGGTCAATCGGTGAAGTGTTTGTTTTAAGTGCTCACCTGATTCCCAATGCCCGTCGCGATAATTTCGAAAAAAACCGCGCCTATTTCGTATTGATTGAGCAGTTGCAAAAGGTCGCGGCAGAGATAACCCGAGAAATAAGGGCCGCATCATTGAGGCGGAATCGAGAGTTGTCTGACGAACTCGAAAAGGCCAAAGCAACTGTCCAAAATGCGGTCGATGTCATTAAAAATGGTACGGACAATACGGCCAAGAGCCGCATTCTCCCCAAATTATCTTCAGCTTTCAAATCAGTTTCTAATTCGGCGGCCACAAATGAATCTGGCGCGTATTATCAAGAAATCGCTTTTGATGAACTGGACATGCTCATTGGTACACTCAAAGGCGAGACAGCATTTAAAGCGGTCAATACACTAAAAACACTTAATAAAACAGAGAAAAGGATTCTTGAACATGTCTTTAGCGTCATCGCCGATCAATTGGGCCCTGACGCAGACCGCCTTATTGACGCCTTAATTGATGACTTTGCCGGAAATAGAGAGCCATATAACAAATAAAGTGGGAGAGTGATGGCGCTGCCGTACGGATATTGTGTAATGAATATGCTTAAGAAATGATACCCTCTCAATGTCGACATTTGAACACGAAAACAGCGGCCTGATTTCTCAAGCCGCTGTTTCCATACGCTGCTACTTTGCTGTAACAAATATTTCCCACCGGTTCATCTGGGGTTCTGTCAATCACCCTGCAAATGGGCCTTGATGTTTGCGAGCACCTTTTCACTTAACAGGACGAACGCCTCACGGGTGCGGCCCGCGGAGGTGTCGATGCACAGGACGTTCTCCAGCTTCAACAGGGCGGGTTCTCCCAGCGCGCCCACCGTGTCACAGCAGAACAAATTACGGGGATCGTTCAGCCAGCCCCTCAGAGCCGCCAGGTCCGCGGCGGGGCCGATGGAGGTGTTGAACATGATCTTGTGCGCACCGAGCCGGGCAAACTGCTCCTCATGCAGCAGGATCACATTCTTGTTCAGGCAGGTGAACACCACCTCGCATTCTTCCAGCAGCTCCTCCAGCGGCTGGTAGCGCACCCCATTGCGCTCGGCCTCCGGCTTGCGCGTTCTGCTGAAATACCGCACATCCGCGCCCATATAGCGCAGCGCGTCCGCAATCATTCCCCCGGAGGTCCCCAGCCCGACCACGCCGACGCGCAGCCGGGTCAACTCACGCGGGAGCTCCTCCCAGCCGGGCCGCCCGCCGAAACCGTGCAGAATCTCGATCAGCTGCCAGAGGACATATTCCACCACGCCGCGGTCGCCATAATCACGGATGCCCCTCACGTCGATGCCCCGGGAGCGGGCATAGGGAATGTCCACATTGGCGCTCTCCTCGGAGTAGAGGGAACAGCACATCCCCACATAGCGCAGGCTGGGGCACTGCTCCATGGCCGCGCGCGTCAGGCGGGAGGTATAGCTGAGCAGGACCGCGTCCGCGTCCTTGATCCGCGCGGCGATCTCCCCGTCGCTTTCGGGGACGTCGGGATAGAGGACCACCTCTTGGGCATACCGGCGCAGCTCCTGTTCGGCCTCCGGGACCAGGCTGACCGGCTCAATGGCTACGATTTTTGAAAACATAGCGGACCCTCCCAATTAGGAAATAGGCGAAGCGAGGCCGCGCAGCAGCGACACCACGCTCCAGCCGGCAATGGCGGACGTGCGGGAATAGACGTCGACAACGGCCTTGACGCCGTCAATCTCGGCGGTGATGCGGTGGTCGTCGCCGGTAAAGCCCGGCACACTGATGATCTCGGCGGTGGCGCTGTCCGGGCCCGTTGTGGCCAGCGACGCGGCCACCGCCACGTTTACCTTGGTGGGCAGCACGCCGATCGCCTGGGCGGCGGTCCCGGAGAGCACGCTGGACTCTTCCGCGTCGGTGAGCAGCCTCTCCTGAAACACCGGCGTGTCTTTCAGGGACTGCGGGCCCTTGCGGGTGACAATCCCGGCTGTCTCAGGCAGGCCCTGGGCCCGCGCCATCAGCGAGATTGTGCGCAGAACGTCAAAGCCGCCCACCGCCCCCGACGCCAGGTGCACCTTTACACCGTTTTCAATGGCCGCCGCCTCGACCTGGGCGCGAAACGCCCGGTCCGCCAGCGCTCCGATGGAGACCAGCACCAGATTCGCCCCATGGCGGAGAACCGGCAGGGCCATCTCCCTCGCCATGGCCACAGAGGCCGTCTCCACCACGTAGTCAGGCCGGAGGGACAGCAGCTCGTCCAGGGAGGCGCACGCCTTGCAGCCGGTCTTTTCAGCCACCGCCGCCGTTTTATCCGCCGTCCGGCTGAACGCGCCCACCAGCCGGTAGCCCTCCAGAAATCCGGCGGCATACGCGTCCGCCACGATGCCGCCCAGGAATCCGCAGCCCACCAGGGCAAGTTTCTTTTGTCCCATGGATCTCTTCCTTCCATATTTTTAACTGTCTTTACAATATATCACAAAACACGCCGATGTTCCACTGCTTTTTTCTGTCGCGCGGCGCACCTCCAGATCCGCCGCGGCCCTTTTCGCGCTCTGCGGACACTATCAAAATGGAAATTCCTCTCAAACCGCCCGAATCGGTTCAAAAAAAGATTTTTTCTCTTATATATTTCCTCGCTTCAGCCGAATATAGATATGTATCTTAATTTGAATTTTTCATGGGAAGGAGGAGAGATGTATGGTTATTCAACACAATATAATGTCTATATTCGCGTACAGCGCCAACCGCAGAACCGTGGGCGCGCTGAAGGAACATCTGGAAAAGCTCTCCTCCGGTTACCGAATTAACCGCTCCGCCGATGACGCCGCGGGGCTGGCCGTGTCCGAGCGCATCCGCGCCAAGGTCACGGAGCTGGACCGCTGCCAACGCAACGCCGCCGAGGGCATGGATCTGGCCCGGACGGCGGACGCCGCCCTGGCGGAGGTCAGCGATATGCTCAAGCGGGCCCGGTCGCTGTGCATCCAGGCGGAAAACGGCACCTACAGCTCCCAGGAGCTGGCCTCCATCAGCGGGGAGATGAACCAGCTCTTCTCCGAGATTGAGCGCATCGCCAAGGGTAGCACATTCAATACCATCCGCCTGTTCCAGGGGCAGGTGCCGGGCTTCGAGCCCCCCTTCCACTATGAATATGACGAGGTGTTCTCCCCCTCGGGGGACGCCCTCCAGATCTGGGGCAACATGAGCTTCATCAAGGAGGAGGACTTTGACGTCGCCGAGAAGGCGAAGGGCGCTACGGCGACCTTTAAGCTGGACGACGATATTGACCTCGATGACATCCATACGCTGAATGGCCGGTCCATCACTATCAGCTACCCCCGCTATAGCAGTAGCAGCTACATGACATCCAAAACATTTTATTTTACCGATGGCTCGTCTCCTACGCCTAGCGGTTCCACCGAGATCAGTTTAAAAGACTATTATGGTAAGTATATCACAGTTGAGCAGGCTTTGGGGCGAATCTCTTACTATGACAGCTACTATAGCACTTATATTCCCCAGACGGTGAAGCTGGACCGGGTGACCCGCACCGTCACCATGACCGCCGGGCTGAAAACCCTCTCCCACCCGGTCAACGGCTCCAGCTATTCCGTGACCAATGGCAACGGCTCCTGGGCCAACGGGAAGGTGACCGTCGGGAACCCCGCCGGGGCCGAGCCCCTTGACCCGGTGGATGGAGTTGATGCGACGGATAACAAGCCCATCTATTCCGATACGGTCACGGCGACGCTTACGTTGTCCTCCCTTCCCACCGCGCTCACCCAAGAAAATGTCAATGATCTGAATAGAAACACCTTTTATGTCAACGGGAGCCCCATTGCGCTCAGCAAGCTTAACGCTAGTGCAGGAAATACACGGAAGCAGGTGGCTGAGAAGCTTATCGCCGAGATCAAGAAGCTTAATACCAATTACGACGCCAGCTACGACGAGAGTACCAATAGGCTGTCTGTCGTCTACAAGAACAGAAGTACCAGTTCCTCTTCGTCCCTATCCATGTATGAACATAAAATCGACGACAAACCTGCGCAACATAAAAAGGAGTACAGCAGCAACTTCTGGCCCAGCTCCGCGCTGGGCGTCCAGACGCAAGTCACGCTATCCTATACCCCGGAGAGGGCGGAAGAGCGTGAAGTCACCATATCTGTTCCAAGCGGCCCCTTCTCATTCCGCGTGGGCAGTTATGACTATCTGTATTATGACAGCAGCCAGTGCTCTCTCACAGACGGTGACTATAATCTGACCGAATACACCACAACTCCGGATAGTGGTTGTATAATCGACACGAATGGGAAGACCCAGGAGGAGATCACCGCCGATGTGATCAACAGGATCGCAAGCCGCCTTAGATATTCCAGCGGCGTCGGTGATGTCAAAGTAGATGGTAATAAAATAACCGTGGTGGGCAGGAATAAGGGCGCCCCCGTGAGCGTCTCCCTCTCCGGATACGGAAACAGCGTACGTCCTTATAAGCTGGTCGAAACTGCCAGCCTGGTTCCGGGAACGAGCTATGTACTGAGCTCCTCATCTTCCTCCTATTCTCAGAAGGTTTATGTGCCCTTCACCCTCCCTGAGGAGGCGGATATTTCCACGCTGGCGGGCAGAGGTTTCAGCGTTGGCGGTCACAAATTTGAATTTGTCCACGGCGCCGGGACGGGAAAGAACGGGGAATACCGTGATATCGACATCTCAGGCTGTACGACCTACGACCAGCTACAGGAAAAGGTGCAGGCCGCCTTGAACCTCAGCTCCAGCTATAACAGATATACCGCTGAAATTGACAAGGCCAGCAAACAGTTGCGAATAGGAGGGAACTCCTACTACGTCTCCGTCACGGTCACCGACGGCAACGCCGGCGTGAAGGGAGTGGTCGCCGGGGGCGGGGCGGTCGCGTTTTCCAACGGCACGGACGCGGGCCACTCCCAAAAGGCCATCGACTTCTCGTCCATCCAGACCAGGCAGGATCTGGAGTCCCTGCTGGGCAAGGGCTTCCGCATCAACTGCGCCACCTGCTCAGGGGAGTATATCAACGTCTTTTTCTGCTGGAAGAAAAGCGGCGACATCCCCCTCGCCTTCGACCGGCCAGACCCGGAGACCGGCGAAATACGGACCATCCACAACATCCCCGTGGAGCTGTCCAAGATATCCAACGCCAGTAGCATCGTGCGCAGCATTGTGGACCAGGTGGCCCCCTCTCTGAAGCATTATACCGACGTGGCGGTGGGCGATAAACCTACCATTCTGCTGGCCCAGGACAAACGCCGGGGCGATGTCACGGATTACATTGGAAAAATTTATCTGGGCAAGGTCCTGTCCGGCGTGGAGGCCAACTTCACCTACGGCGTGGGCTTCCGCAAGGTGCTGGACGATCCCGAGGACGCCGACAAGGTGGTCGTTCAGGACTTGGAGGTGAAGATTTACGTGGGCTCCGACCCGAAGGCCCAGTTCATCCCCATCCACCTGCCCCACCTGGATCTGCAAACCCTGAAATTGGGCCCGGAGGGCGGCGTGGACCTGACCGATCCGGGCCAGAGCGCCAGCGATTGGCTGGCTCGGGTAGACCGGGCCGATCTGGCCATTTCCAACGCCCGGGGCACCATCGGCGCGGATTATAACCGGCTTGAGCACGCCATTCAGGACCTGTCCAACTCCCACATTCAGCTCAGCGACGCCCTCAGCGTCATCCGGGACGCGGACATGGCCCAGCTGATGATGGCGCAGGTGAAGGACCAGATCCTTCTCCAGGCCCAGCAGTCCATGATGGTCCAGGCCAATCAAAGCGCGCAGGGCGTGCTGCAGCTGATGCATTAAAAGAGATGATGATTATGGGAGAACAGCAAACCGCGCCGATGGTGGAGACCAGGTTGGGCTCGGACCTGATGGCGGAGGTATATAAGGCGCTCAACTTCGAGCCCGCTTCCTTTGCTAAGCGCCACGGCGATGAATTCACACACCTGTACCTCAGGCTGGACGGGATGCTCAGCTATGTAGGCGAGGAAATATTCTTTTATCTCTCCACCCAGGTAAATGAATGCCTGTCCAAGGCTGAATACGCTCTGCTGTCTTACATGGAATACGCTGGACGGACGCAGAAAATCGGGGGCCATGACCGCTTTGCCCAAGCGGTAGGCCATTATCTGAAGGCCAGAAAGCAGACGGGTACTGATTGGCTTTACGCCTTCGAGAAAAAGGATGCCAAAGGGCGCTGCCTGGAAGCTTATCCGCAAATGTATTCCATCGCTCAAGCTATGTATGCCTTCGCAAAGGAAACCGAGGAATTTAAGGAGGTCGCAATGACCGACGGCCCAGACGCTTGGCCTGATCCGGAGAAAATATTTTCCGGTTAGCAGAAGAAATCACTACGCAAGAGTTGATTTTAGCACAATGATACAGGGCCCGCACAGATGTTTGGCTGTGCGGGCCCTGCAGGCTTTATAAGCGAGAAAATTGCCAGTCTGAAGTGCCAGATTGTAAGCGTCAAATCCCCGCGACCACCAACAAGGCCGCGATGCTGAGTTTTGGCAACATGACCAAGAGCCCCGAAAAGTATGTGTAAAAAGGAATAAAAGACATCCTTTCAGTCAAGAATCGGAGCAGGAAATAAACTTGATTGAAACGCTGAGCTTTGATGCTCAAAAAGAGTAAAAGAATCCCTTGTCATGCCTCTTGCAACCTTCGTCCGGCCATCGCCAGGAGATAAAGGTTCGCGCAAGTAAACATGGCATAGAGCCGGTTTTCATTTTTCTTTAAGCCCCGGTAACGGGCCTTTCTGTACCCAAATTGGTATTTGATGATGCGGAAAATGTGCTCCACTTTGCAGCGGACGGAGGATTTGCGTTTCTCAATCCAGCGTGTCCAGTCAATGGCGTTGTCGCTCACGGCGGGAATGCTGCTGGGACGAAGATTGATGCGGCATTCAATGGAGGACAGGCGTTCGGCATGTGCCGCTTCCGGGCGTTTCTGGAGCCCCAGATAGGCGGAATCGCCGTATATGACTTTGTTATCTTCCCGGATCAGCTCAGAGGCCACAGCCACATCGTGGACATTAGCGGGAGTGGCTTTTATTGTGTGGACATAGCCCGTCCCAGCGTCTACACCCACGTGGCAGTTCATCCCAAACTGCCACGGGTTTCCCTTCTTGGTCGAGTGCATTTCCGGGCCCCGCTCCTTTTCCTCGTTCTTGGTGGAGCTGGGCGCGTCAATGATGGCGGCATCCACAATCGTTCCACGGGATGGTTTCGCCCATGATTTTCAGAAATTCTTCCCGCTTTGTTTTCTTCTTCCTGCAACCGTATTCCATATCGCTCAAGGTCTACTGCTTCATACCCCATCACCCCTTGTTCTATTTCTCCTATTTTACCGCTTCTTCCTGCTCCAGATTTAATCAGGGATTCCTTAAGTTTGCTGCCATGAACCTCAAAAAGCTGGCCAGATGGAAAGCAAAACAGCAATTTTCTTCCTCTGTTTTCTGCCCATACGTATCTTTTATGCTTTGCGGCCTGCCTGGTCATCTCCCAGGCAGGCCGCTTTTCGACAGGCTGAGGCTCTGCCGCAGTTCGCAGAGCCTTTTCACCGCTCAGAAATGGAAATTTTTTCTAAAGCTCTGATTTTTGTCCTAAAATGCCGATAACTTCTGAGGTATGATGATGCCAGAGAGATAAAGGGGAACATCAAGAAGGAGGAATATGGATGGAGCGTTGGGAACTAGCGGACAATAATCCGCTGCTAATTAGGCGAATTTGGGAGGTTATTGGATATTTGTCGACGCAAGATCACAGGGGAAAGGTGTTTGTTCTTTTCCAGGGGGTTCCAGATTCTAGGAAAAGCGTGTTGGGAAATTTTATCCGAGGATGTGTCAACCCGGAGGGTTCAATCTCACTTGACCTACACTCCTTCAGTAAAAATTTCGCACTTGCCGATGTCGTGGGGAAACAGCTCTGTATCGACCTTGACCTTCCTGGTGGTATCATCAACGAACGGGCCGCTAGTTTTTTGAAAAAAATGACAGGAGGAGACCTGTTATCCACCGACGTTAAATACATGTCCCGGGTTTCTTTCGTCAACACGACCAAATTGCTCTTTGGCACCAACCACGCCCTATACACAGCTGATGTTGACAGCGCATTTCTGCGCCGTATCGTAGTCATTCCCTTTACCAAGAACATACCCCGGTCGGAACAAGACTTAAATCTTTTAACTCGCCTAGAGGCTGAGAGGGATGCTGTTGTTGTCAAAGCCTTGTCCGCCTACTGTGTGCTGCGGGAAAATAAGTACATTTTCTCTGGAAATTTTGCGCTAAACGGCGCTATTGGCGGGACAGAGCAACTATCTGACAAAATTACAAAACTCTTCATCAAGAACTGTGAAGAGGCAATAGGCACCTGGACGCCTACGGACACATTCTACGCAAAATTTATTGAAAAATACGCACACTTTATGTGAAAAGGCAGAATTTTTCAAACAGATATTATAAAACTAAGGAGGCATAACATGAACGAGCATCTGTACGACCCTAAGGAAATTCCAGCTATTTTCGACGTTCCAGAACTTGGGAAATTTCTCGGAATTGGGCGAAATGGTGCATACCAGCTTCTCCGCTCCGGCCGAGTCAAAGCCCTGCGGGTAGGAAGGAAAATCCGAATCCCACGCCACGCTGTTCTCCAATTTTTGGAAGCTGCTGAGCAGCCATGACAAACATCCGGGGATGGAGTTCGCTCCATCCCCCTCCTATTGAAAGGAGGAAAATCAATGTCTAAAAACCGTCGCAATGCCGCTGGTTCTGGCACGATCCGCAAAAAAACAGTCTTACGAAACGGAGCAGGAATTTTCTACAGGCTATCAAAGGCCATCGGTTTGAAACCCTGTTTACAGTCACCCTATTCACCGGAATGCGTGAGGGCGAGATTTTGGGGCTGTGCTGGGACTGCGTAGATTTTGAAAATGGCACCATTCTAATCAACAAACAGCTCCAACATGAGAAAAAGGTGGGAGGTAAGTACATTTTTGCCCACTAAAAAATGATAAGGCTCGACGTATCGCCCCAGCGCCTTGGGTCATGCAAGTTCTGAAACATCATCGAGCTAAGCAGGCAGAGCAAAGGCTGAAAGCAGGACCTGCATGGGGAAATAGCGGTTTGGTGTTTACTAACGGGACGGGTGGGCACCTTGCCATCTATACGGTCTATAGGGACTTCAAAAACATTGTACGCTCTATTGGCTGTCCAAATGTTCGTTTTCATGATTTGAGGCATACTTGTGCCGGCTTGCTTTTGAAGAATGGAGTGTCTATGAAGGAGGTCCAGGAATGGCTGAGCCACAGCAACTTCTCTACCACAGCAAATATCTATGCTCACCTGGATACCAGCTCTAAAAATACCTCCGCCGCACGGATGAACGAGTCCTTCAGCATCTCCCCTGGTATTCGCCCCGGCCTTCGAAAATTTGAGTGTACAGGAGAGAACTGGAGGAGAGAACTGGAGGAGAGAACCGGCAAAAAGGGCATGAAAAACCCGGCTCCCCAAAACCGGGAAACCGGGTATTTCCAATTGGAGCAAGTGTGCAAAATCGCTATCTGGGGCAGAGGAACGCCCAAATGGGGCCCCCACGAAAGCGCCCTTCAGCTTTTGTGGGGAGAGGAGCCGCAGCAAAATGAGCGAGCGGTGGCTTTTGAAAAAAGCCGCCGCAAGCGATATGACGCTTGCGGCGACGTGGTGCCGGTGGCCGGACTCGAACCGGCACGCCTCGCGGCGCTTGATTTTGAGTCAAGTACGTCTACCAATTCCATCACACCGGCAGGTGCATTAGGAATGATACCACGTTTTTCGCCGGAATGCAAGAGTTATCCACCCTCTATTTTCCCGAATTTTCTTCCTCGTCCTCCTCCAAATCCAGATCCGCCACCGTCAGCGCCATTAGGTCCTCCATTTGGGGCGACTCCATAGCCGCCACCCGGTTGGCCTGGCGGGCCACCGCCGCCTCAAACACGTTGCGCACGTCCCGGGCGTTGCCGAAGTTCTCGTCCCGGCGGTCATACATCACCTGAAATGCCTCCGCGGCGGCCCGGTCCGTCTCCTCGTCCAGGGTATACCCGTTCTTTTTGCACACCGAGCGGAAGATCTCCGCCAGCTGTCCCCCGTCGTAGTCCTCAAAGTAGAAGTATTTATTGAAACGGCTCTCCAGTCCGGGATTGGCGTGGATGAAATCCCCCATCAGATCGGTGTATCCCGCCACGATGACAATGAGGTCGTCCCTGTGGTCCTCCATCCCCTTGAGCAGCACCTCAATGGCCTCCCGGCCAAAGTCGTTGGCGTTATCCTGGTTGGCCAGGGCGTAGGCCTCGTCGATAAACAGCACTCCGCCCAGGGCTTTGTCCACGGCCTCCTGGGTTTTGAGGGCGGTCTGGCCCACAAATCCCGCCACCAGGCCGGACCGGTCCACCTCCACCAGCTGGCCCTTGCTCAAAACCCCCACGGCGTGGTAGATTTTGGCCAGCAGCCGGGCCACCGTGGTCTTGCCCGTGCCTGGATTGCCCATGAACACCAGATGCAGGGACATGGGGGGTACCGGCAGCCCCGCCTCCTGGCGCAGCTTTCTCACCTTCACCAAATTGATGAGCCCCTTTACGTCCGCCTTCACCTTGTCCAGGCCGCACAGCCCGTCCAGCTCGGCCAGCAGCTCTTCCAGGGTGGGCTCCTTCTCCGCCGGGGGCTCCCCTTTCTTCTCCCCCGACCCCCGCTCCGGGGCGGGAGACACCGCCTCGTCCTCCGGACGGCCCGTCCTCACCGGCTCGCCGTCGGTGCGGCGGGCCACAAACTCGCTGACGTCCAGCCCGGACTTGCCACCCCCCACCCCGGCCCGGTCGCAGAAGGTGGACAGGGAGTCGGCGCAGGCGTTGACAAATCCCGCCTCCGTCTCGCTCACCTTCCCGTCCACCGCAGCGAACAGCAGCAGCATCAGGGTAAAGGTGTCCACAAACCGGCGGCTATGGCTGCGGCCAAGCTCCAGATCGGCCTGCACCAGCCGCCGGAAAAAGCCGGGCAGCACAAACCCTGGGTACTCCTCCACGGCGGAGGCCAGCTCCCAGTAGAGCGCCGTGGGCACCGGGTTTCCCTTGGAATAGATGGCGTTGTAATACTCCACATGCCGGGGCGTCATCCCCTGGTCGGCCCGCCAGACTCCGCAGGCGCACTGGCGCATAAAGCCGTCCGCCTCCCTGCCGAAGGCCACCCGGGCGGCGGGGTCGGCCAGCTGGCGGCGAAAAGCGGTCATCGCCTCATCATATTGCTTGTGAACGGCGGCGGGGGTCATGGGCTGAGACATGGCTGCACGCTCCTTTTTTGATACCGGCCCTCGGGCCGTTTGACTTGTCTGCCATTATACACCCGGACCCCCGCAAAAGGCAATAGGCCCGTGAATCCTGTCCCGGCCCGGGCGGGCTCAGGGCCGGAACTCCTGCTGCATCACCCGCTCGTAGTAGCGGATCATCTGGCAGGAAAAAATCAGGCGCTGGCGCAGGCGTGGGTCCTCCAGATCCAGCTTCAAAAGCTCCAGAATCTTGTTCACCTTGTTGATGACGGTATTCCGGTGCATATACACGTCGGCGGCGGTTTTGACCAGGTTTCGGTCATTGATCAGGTAGTGGAACAGCACATCCCGCAGGCTGCTGTTGTGCTCCCGGTCGTACCTGGTGAGGTGGATCACCGCCGGGTGCATCAGATACAGCGGGTCGTCGTTGCCCTCCACCTCCATGTAGCGCTTGACGCACAGGTCGATGACGCAGTACATGCTGTAATCCTCGTGGAAAAAGATCCGCTCCGACGGATCGGTCCGCAGCGCCCGGGCCAGCACCACCGTGCGCTGGGTGAGGTGGAAAACGCTGCGCAGGGAGTCCAGCCTCCGGGTGCCGTTGCTGACGGCCATAAAGCCGTTGTACCGCTCCAGCAGCCCGATCAGCCGCTGGTCCTTGTCCAGGTCCAGCCGGAACACCCGCTCGTCCTGGCTGAGCAGCACCAGAATGCTGCCCTGATACACCGTCATACCGCTGCCCGGCACAATCTCCCGCAGCCGGGTGAGCAGGTAGCGGTAGGGCACGCCCTTCTCCCCCTCAAAGGAGATCACCGCCACCCGCACGAAGGCGCGCACCGGGTCGGGCAGCCGGGTCAGTGCCTCCTGGATCTCCCCGGAGCTGGTGAGCCGCCCCTCCATGATATCCTGCCAGCACTCCCGCAGCGCGCGCACCCCCGCATCGTCCTCCAGCCCGCCGCAGAACAGCCGCCAGTCCAGGTGGGCGGCGGCACAGGCGCACAGGGCGTGGACGTCCACGTCCGCCCGGCCGCTGCGCCCCGCCGCCAGCAGGATGCCGTAGGGCTCCTCCTCCCCGTGGGCCAGCCGCCGCCCGTAGAGCACCACATCGGTGCCGGGCACGGCGTACTCCCCCCGCAGGCAGGCCGCCCTGGGCAGCACCCGTTTCATGGTCTCCAGCGGGATGACCCCCACCGCCGCCTGGGCGCTGAGATAGGGAGAGCGCTCCAGCCCGGCGGCGGCCATAACCTGGCCCCCTGGGTCCAGCAGCAGCACGGTGTCCCCCGCCAGCCGAGCGGTGAGGGACACCGCCTCCTGCAGGCTCCCCGCCCTCTCCAGCGTTTGGAATTCCCGCTCCCACCGGGCGGCCTGAGCCCCGGCCTCCGCCAGGGCGTTGTGGACCACCGCCGGGGAGCAGGCGAAAAACACCCCGGCGCACCCCTCCGGCAGGGCGGGCAGTGGGCCGTCCGGCTCCACATCCCCTAGCAGCACCGCCGCCCCCGGCGCGGCCCGCGCCCCGGACAGCAGCTTCAGCTCCCGGCTGGACAGCAGGTACACCCGGTCCCCCTCCAGCCGGGACAGGGGGCCGGCGGGCAGCTCCAGCCGGTCCGGCGCCAGGTCCTGCCCCGGGGCCAGGGACACGCCGGCCACATAGGGCTTGAGCTGCTTCATCAGATAACGCAGGCTTGACAAGGGCCTCCTCCTCTCTCTCAGCGGGACACAGGCGTCCCCTATGGGCAAATGTGCGCATCGCACATATCTGAACACGTTCATTGTACCGTTGAACCAGAAAAAACGCAAGCCCCCTTCTCCGCCTTGCGGGGAGAATTTTTTTGTGCTAATTTGATAATTAGAAGATGCTTTTTATTCCGTTCATCTGCTAAATGACCGATCCCGCCCGGCCGGGACCAAAACAAGGAGGAGAAGATCAGCCATGACAGACAGAGTCAAGCGCATGAAAGAGAGCCTTCGCGTCAACAAGTATCCCCTGTGTGTGGAGATGTTCCGCCTGGCCAACGAGTCCCTGGACCAGACGGGCGGCGAGCCCATGCTGCTGCGCCGCTCCAAGCTCCATGCCCATATTCTGGACAACATCACCATTTTCATCGAGCCCGACGACCTGCTGTGCGGCTCCGGGGCCAGCAAGCCCTTCGGCCTGGAGATGCAGTACGAGTACGGCGTGTGGACAAAGGACGAGGTGGAGTCCCTTAAGAGCGAGATCTACACCATCACCCCCGAGGACGAGGAGGAGCTGTACCGCCTCAACGAGCGCTTCGCCGGCAACGCCCTCAACGCCAACCTGGTGGAGACCATGGGCAAAAGCCTGGGCCAGAACGAGCGGCTGTGGCCCTTCATGAAATCGGGGGCCATCCTGCCCCCCTGGAAGGACAAGACCGGCGGCTCCGGCGGCGGCTTCGCCATGTCGGGCTACGGCCTGGGCCCCGGCTTCTCCCTGGTGTGCGTGGACTACGCCCGCATCCTCAACGACGGCGCCAAGGGGGTCATCGAGGAGGCAAAGCGGTGCCTGGCCGAGCTGCGCTACGACAGCCCCGACGCCATCGAGAAGCGCAACTTCTGGGAGGGCGTCATCATCGTGTTCGAGGCGTGGGCGCGCTTCGCGAACCGCTACGCCGACCTGGCCGAGAAAATGGCCGGGGAGGAGAAGGACCCCGTCCGGGCCGCAGAGCTGCTGGAGATGGCCCGCGTCTGCCGTAAGGTGCCCTATGAGCCCGCCGGCTCCTTCCGGGAGGCCATGCAGTCCTTCTGGTTCACCTTCCTGATGATCTGCCCCTCCCCCACCTCCACCGCCGGGCGGTTCGATCAGTACATGTACCCCTTTTACAAGGCGGACATCGACGCGGGGAAGATCACCGACGGCGAGGTGCTGGAGCTGCTGGAGATCATGCGCTGCAAGGTGATGAAGATCAACCGGGTGTCCGGCAAGGCCAACCGGGCCAAGAACGCGGGCATGGCCAAGTGGTACAACTGGACCATCGGCGGGCAGAAAGCGGACGGCTCCGACGCCACCAACGAGCTGAGCTACCTGCTGCTGGAGGCCGCCAGGGATACCCATCTGCCCCACCACACCGTCACCGTCCGGGTCCACCAGGGCACGCCGGAGAAGCTGATGGTCAAGGCCCTGGAGTGCGTCAAGAGCGGCCTGGGCATGCCCGCCTTCCTGGGGGACGAGTCCTACATCAACTTCTTCGCCAACCAGAGCGAGGCCAACCGCCTGCCCATTGAGGACGCCCGGGACTACTGCGCCACGGGCTGCGTGGACGGCAACGTCCCCGCCATCACCCGCACCCAGGTGGCCTGCTTCTTCATCATCCCCCACGCCATGGACATCGCCATGCACAACGGCTACTGCCGCTACACCAAGGAGGACTTCGCCCTCAAGGTGGGCGACGTGACCAAAATGGACACCTTCGAGGAGTTCAAAAACGCGGTGTACGAGGAGATCCGCTACCTGATGGGCATGGCCAACGAGCGCATCAACGTGGAGATGATCGCCGAGCGGGAGCTCTTCCCCGACGTGTTCCGCTCCGCTCTGATGAAGGACGGCGTAAAGGTGGGCAAGGACATGTTCACCCGCCGCTTCGACTTCGAGAACGGGGCCGTGCTGGGGGCCGTGGGCGGCGTCAACACCGGCAACGCCCTGTACGCCATCAAGAAGCTGGTGTTCGAGCAGAAGAAATACACCATGGCCCAGCTGCTGGAGGCCCTGGACGCCGACTGGGTGGGCTATGAGGCCATGCAGAAGGATTTCAAGGACCAGCCCAAGTACGGCAACGCCGTCAAGGAGGTGGACGACATGGTGGCGGAGGTCTACAAGCTCCACGCCGACACCTGCCTGTCCCTGCCCTGCGTCTACGGCGACAGCCTGAAACCCAACGCCATCTCCATCTCCGCCCACCAGCCCGGCGGCGCCCTCACCGGGGCCACCGCCGACGGACGCAAGGGCGGGGAGATCCTGGCCGACGCCTCCCTGTCCCCCGACCACGGGCAGGATGTCAACGGCCCGCTGGCCGTGTTCCGCTCCGCCATGGAGGTGGACCAGGACCCCTATCAGGGCACGCTGATGAACATGAAGTTCCACCCCTCCAACATGAAAACGGAGGACGACCTGAAAAAGCTGGGCTCCCTCATCCGCACCTATCTCACCCACGGCGGCAAGCACATCCAGTTCAACGTGGTGGACCGGGCGGAGATGGAGGACGCCAAGGTCCACCCCGAGGAGCACCCCGAGCTGGTGGTCCGGGTGGCGGGGTACAGCGCCTACTTCACCCGCCTGCCCGAGTCCATCCAGAACGAGGTCATCGACCGCACCTCCCAGGAACTGTAAGGCTGTCAGGCGTCCGGCCCCGCCGACCGGGGCCGGGCCCTCCAGATATCAGCGCAGGAACCATGAGAACAAGAGAAGGAAGAAAGAGAGGTAAGATTCAATGGCACTGTTTCTATGTATCGCCGCGATCGTCATCTCCATCCTGGTGGGCTGGAAGTTCAAGCTGAACACCGGCATCATCGCCATGGGCTTCGCCTTTGTCATCGGCATCTGCGTGATGGGCATGAAGGCGGGCGACATCATTAAATTCTGGCCCACCACCATCGTGTTCTACCTGCTGTCCATCGCCCTGTTCTTCAACTACGCCACCGAGAACGGCACCATGAACGTGCTGGGCCAAAAGCTGCTGTACGCCATGGGCGGCAACGCCAAGCTGGTGCCCTTCGCCATCGCCGCGGTGTCCGCCATCGTGGGCGGCCTGGGCGCGGGCGCGTCCACCCCCGCCATCGTGGGCCCCTTCGCCTTCGTCATGGCCGCCACCGCCGGGGTCAACCCGGTGCTCACCGCCGTGGCCATCACCTTCGGCAACCTGGTGGGCTCCAACAACCCCTATAACGGCTACGGCGGCAGCATCTCCAAGAACCTCATCATGGACAACGGCGTGGACGAGGCCCTCACCATGGACTGGTCGCTGAAGATCTGGTTCAACTGCTGCATCATCACCATCATTGTCATCGTGCTGTTCTACATCTTCCTGAAGGGCCACAAGGCGGAAAAAGTGGCCATGGACCAGAAGCCCCCCGAGTTTAACCCCGTGCAGAAAAAGACCGTCGTCATCCTGGTGGCCGCCTTCCTGCTCATGGTGGTGCCCCCCATCCTGAACACCTGGATCAAGGGCGTGGCCTTCCTGTCCACCCTGAACCAGCTGTGCCAGCCCCAGGTCATCATGATGCTGGGCGCCCTGCTGTGCGCGGCGCTCAAGCTGGGCGACGAAAAGACCGTCATCCGCAAAATCCCCATCAGCACCATCGTCATGATCGTGGGCGTGTACTCCCTGATCCAGGTGGCCGCCGCGGCCGGCCTGGTGGACTTCATCTCCGGCGTGCTGTCCTCCAGCATCCCCAGGTTCCTGGTGCCCGCCGCCATCGTGCTCTTCGCCGCCTTCCTCAGCTTCTTCTCCAGCTCCACCTCCACCGTCATGCCCCTGATGTACCCCATGGTGCCCGCCCTGGCCGCCAGCCTGAGCCTGAACCCCATCGCCCTGTACACCTGCATCTTCTTCGGCGGCCTGGCCACCGCCTGCTCCCCCTTCTCCACCGGCGGCGCGGTGTGTATCGCCGCCAACCCCTACGAGGACCAGAAGGAGCTGCTGTCCAACAAGATGATCGTGGTGGCCCTCATCATCCCCGTCATCACCATCGTGGCCTCCCTGGTGGGCCTGTTCAACATCTTCCCGGCCTGAGCCGCGCAAAAGGCGTCAAACAAGCTCCCCCGCCAGCCGCTGGCGGGGGAGCTCTCCGTTTTCATTCTCAGTTCAGCAGTTCCCGCATCCGCAGGAGGCGCACTCGCCGCCCCCCGCCTGCCGGAGCATCGCGTAGGCCGTTTCCCGTTCCGCCGCCTCCAGGGAGGAAAATCCCATGGCGGTCACAGAGTTTTCCTGAATGCGCCGCACCAGGTCCACCCCCCGCGCCTCCAGGGCCAGGGTGTGCTCCAGCAGAGCGTCCAGGGTGGCCTGGGAGTAGGTCTTCCACTCCCCCAATTGGTAGGTCTCAATGGAGGTCTCCCCCGGTCCCGCCTCACTGGCCAGGAGGGGGCGCCCACCCAGGGCAACGGCGGGAAACTCCCGGCGCAGGCGCTGGGTCTGGGGCAGGAAACGGCCCCACAGCGCGGCAATGAGTCGCTCCTGTTCCCCGCTCAGCGCGGTCAGCTCCCCCTTGAAGTGGGCAAAGCCCTCCGGGTCGGTGTCCGCCATCATCCAGATGTACTTCTCCCGCACCAGGCTGCGCCCCGCCTCCCGGGCGGCCCTCAGGTCCTCCAGATAGCACCGCGCCGCCTGGACGGACCAGGCCCGGAACTGCGCCCCCCGCATGGCCCGGAACATGGCCTCGTTCTCCTGGCAGCCGGCGCGGTCCGCACCGTTCACCATATGGAACATGGGCCATTCCAGTGCGATGAGCTGTTCGATCAATTCGTCTTTTTCCATGGTGTACCTCCTCGCGTTGTCCTGCCGCCCCCCTGGGCCGCGGGATGCTGTCCCCTCCATTATAGCGCGGATTTCGCCCCCGCGCGCACCTTTTTGGCCCAGCGGCCCAGAATTATGCGTCCCTTACAGGGAACAGGGGCGCGTTTGTGCGATGCGCACACCTTATTCCCCACGTTCAGGCAAAACAGAGCCCCCCGGCGGAAACCGGGAGGCTCTGCTCCTTTTTCGCGCTATTCCGACTGATCGGGCCCGTCCTCCTCGTCCTCAAAGGACAGGGCGAACTTCCCGCCGCACACGGGACAGTCCACCACCCCGGCGGCCAGAGCCTCGTCATCCACCACCAGGTCCTCACCGCAGGTGGGACAGGGGATTTGGAAGAAATCCTCCTCGCCGTCCTCCTCTTCCAGGCCGTCCAGGCCGTCGTCCTCGCCCTCGTCGTCAAACACGGCCTCCTCCAGGTCGGCCACGGTGTCGCCCAGGGCGTCCAGCTCCTCATCAAACTGGTCCATGGCGGTGTCCATGCCCTCCAGCTGCTGGCCGATCTCCCGCAGCACATCCAGCACCTCGGACAGGACCCGGGCCTCGCCGGACTTTTCGGCGTCCAGCTTCAAGCCGTCGAACAGGCCCTGGATATAGGCCACCTTCTCGGTAATGGTCATGATGAACTCCTTATTTGCACCGCTCAAGATATTCGCCGGTGCGGGTGTCGATGCGGATCTTGTCGCCGGGGTTGATGAACAGGGGCACCTTGATCTCCGCCCCCGTCTCCAGCTTGGCGGGCTTGGTCACGTTGGTGGCGGTGTCGCCCTTCACGCCGGGGTCGGACTCGGTGACCTCCAGCTCCACAAAGTTGGGGGGCTCCACGCCGAACACGCTGCCCTTGTAGGACATGATCTTGCACACCATGTTCTCCTTGACGAACTTGAAGTTATCCCCCAGCACGTCCTTGTTGATGGGCACCAGCTCATAGGACTCCGGGTCCATGAAGTAGTACAGGTCGCCGTCGTTGTAGCTGTACTCCATATCCTTGCGGTCCACAAAGGCCTCCTCAAACTTGGCGGTGGGGTTGAAGGAGGTCTCGGTGACGGCGCCGGTGACCACGTTCTTCATCTTGGTGCGCACAAAGGCAGCGCCCTTGCCGGGCTTCACGTGCTGGAACTCGACGACCTGCATCACCTTGCCGTCCATCTCAAAGGTCTTGCCGTTGCGGAATTCGCCTGCGGTAATCATTGCCATTGGTATCGTCCTCCAATATCGAAAATTTATGGTTTGTAAAGAAATAAGTCAATGTATTATACCCTATTCCCCACAGGATTGCAAGAGGTTTTCCGCAAGAGGAGGCGCGGCCGGAGCTGGGAGAATCTAACCCTGCCGGCTGTCCTCTCCGGAGAGGATGACCCGATACCGCTCCCTGCCCTGCCGGAACAGGTCGTTCCCCGCGCTGTCGATGGCCACGGTGAGAGGCAGGTCCTTCACCGTCATGCGCTTCACCGACTCGCACCCCAAATCGTCAAAGGCGATGACCTGGGCCGTCTCGACGCACCGGGCGATGAGCGCCCCCGCCCCGCCCACAGCGGCGAAATAGCACGCTCCGCTCCTTGCGATGGCGTCCACCACCTCCCGGCTCCGCTCCCCCTTGCCGATCATGGCCGCCAGGCCCAGCTCCAGCAGCCGGGGAGCAAAGCCGTCCATCCGCCCCGCCGTCGTGGGGCCGCAGGCCCCCACCGCCATTCCCTGCTGGCCCGGGGTGGGTCCGGCGTAGTAGATAACCGCCCCCTTCAGCGGAAAGGGCAAAGGCTTCCGCTCGTCCAGCAGCTGGACCATCCGCTTGTGGGCCGCGTCCCGGGCGGTGTAGATGGTCCCGCTCAGCAGCACCCGCTCACCGGCCCGCAGCTCGGGCAGGCGGGCGGGCAGCTCCTGCGTGCCCAGGCTCAGGGCGCTCACTTCAAGCCCCCCTGCTCCCGGAGCTTCTTGGCCGTCTCGTCCAGCTGAGCCACCTTGTCCGGCACCGTGGTCAGGGCCTGAAGCTGCCCCAGCACCCCGTCCAGCCCGTAGCGCAGCACGCTGTACTCCTCCATCACCCGGCTCAGCCACCGCCGGGTGTCCGCCCGGACCCGCTCCGCCTCCGCCTTGGCCTCGCTCACCGCCGCCTGGGCCTTCTGGTGGGCGTCCAGCTCCACGTTGGCCGCCCGGTCCCGGATCTCCTGATAGCTGGTGGCCATGGGCTCCAGGGCGGCGATCTGGCCTTGAAGGCGCTCCATCTCCTTTTTCGCCACCGCCAGCTTGGACTCCGCCTGGGACAGCTCCCCCCGCAGGCGGCTCACCGTCTGGCTGGACTCAGACAGCGCCGCCCGGGTCCTGGCGGACTCATCCGCCAGCGCGTCGATGCTGGACACCGTCTCCTCCAGCTCCTGAACGCGCCGGTCCGACTTCTCCTGCCGTTTTTGCAGCTCGGCCAGCTCCTGCCGGTGGACGGCGGCCATCTGCTCAATATAGTCCTGCACATCCTGGCGGTTGAACCCCCGCACAGCGGTGCGGAATTGCTGAATGACGGCCATCCCCGCCCCCCCTTTTCTCAAGTCTGTTTTGTCTACTATATCACGATTTTTTCCCGCTGACAATCCTTTTTCTTCCCCCTTCCGCGGCTTGTATTTCCCGCTCGACGCGGAATACTATCCGGAGGGCGGCGCCGCCGGCGCCCTCCCCGCTGGAAATTTAAATAAAATTTACGAAATTATTCCTTCCCCTTTGGGAAAATGTGTGATATTATTTTTGATAGACGTGGGACTCCAGGTCCCGCCGCCTATTTTAACAGAAATGATGTGAGCGTTTTGACAAATTACGACGCCTTGATCGTGGGCGCGGGCTACGCCGGGGCGGTGACCGCCCGGCGGCTGGCGGAGGACGGCGGCAAAAAGGTGCTGGTTCTGGAGCGCCGGGAGCACGTGGGCGGCAACGCCTATGATACACCGGACGAGGAGGATATTGTCATCCACGTTTACGGTCCCCACATCTTCCACACCAACGACAAGCGGGTGTACGACTACCTGTCCCGCTTTACGAAGTGGCGGGACTACCAGCACACCGTGGTGGCCGACCTCCCCGACGGCAAGGGCGGGCGGATGCGCTTCCCCGTCCCCTTCAACCTGGACTCTCTGGAGATCGCCTTCGGCCCCCAGGAGGGGAAACGGCTGGGGGATAAGCTCATCGCCGCCTACGGCCCGGAGAAGAAGGTGACCATCCTGGAGCTGCGGCAGAATCCGGACCCAGAGATCGCCGCCATCGCGGACTATGTGTATGAACACGTGTTCGTCCACTACACCATGAAGCAGTGGGGCCAGACCCCCGAGGAGATCGACCCCGCTACAACCGCCCGGGTACCCGTGTTCCTGTCCCGGGACCCCCGGTATTTCCAGGACAAGTACCAGGGGATGCCGGCAGAGGGCTACACCCCCATGTTCGAGAAGATGCTGGACCACCCCAACATCACGCTGGAGCTGAACACAGACGCTCTGAACCGGCTGAAGCTGGAGGATGGCAGGATTCTGCTGGACGGCGAACCCTTTGGCGGCACCGTCATCTACACCGGGCAGGCCGACGAGCTGTTCGGCTTCCGATTCGGCCCCCTGCCCTACCGCACGCTGGACTTTCAGTTTGAGATCCATGGGCGGATGGACGGCAATGACGAGGACGAGTATTTTTACCAGAGCCACGGCACCGTGAACTATACCGTGGATGAGGATTTTACCCGTATCACCGAGTTCAAGCACCTCACCGGGCAAAAGACCCGGTGGGAAACCGCCATTATGAAGGAGTATTCCCGGGCCTACACGGGGGCGGAGGGAGAAATCCCCTACTACGCCATCATCAACCCGGAGAACAACGCCCTGTACGCCAAGTACGCCGATCTGGCCGCCCAGTACCCCAATCTGTACCTGCTGGGCCGGCTGGCGGAGTACAAATACTACAACATGGACGCGATAGCGGCGCGGGCCCTGGCCCTGGCGGACGCGCTGGTGTAGGGCGCGTCCGCCCCTACAGACGCTCCCCTATAACATACAAGACAGGAGTTCGATACCAATGGACAAGCTGATTACCTTCGCCGTCCCCTGCTACAATTCCGCGGCCTATATGGACCACTGTGTGGAGACCCTTCTGGCCGCGGGGGAGGACGCGGAGATCATTCTGGTGGACGACGGCTCCACCAAGGACGACACCCCCGCCAAGTGCGACGCCTGGGCGGAGAAGCACCCCGATATCATCCGAGCCATCCACCAGGAGAACGGCGGCCACGGCGAGGGGGTCAACCAGGGCATCCGCCACGCCCGGGGGCTGTACTACAAGGTGGTGGACTCGGACGACTGGCTGGACACCGACGCCCTGGGCAAGGTGATGGCCAAGCTGCGGGAGTTCGCCGCCATGCCCGCCCCGGTGGACCTGCTCATCGCCAACTACGTCTACGAGCACGTGGAGGACAATACCCAAAAGGTCATGGGCTACAAAAACGTGTTCCCCGTGGACCAGATCATCACCTGGGACTCCATCCGCCGCTTCCGCGCCTCCCAGTACCTGCTGATGCACTCGGTGATCTACCGCACCCAGCTTCTGAGGGACTGTGGGCTGGAGCTTCCCCGCCACACCTTCTACGTGGACAACATCTTCGTCTACCAGCCCCTGCCCTTTGTCAAGACGCTGTACTATATGAATCTGGACCTGTACCGCTATTTCATCGGCCGGGCGGACCAGAGCGTCAATGAGTCGGTGATGGCCGGACGCATCGACCAGCAGGTCCGGGTCACCAAGCAGATGATCGACGCCCACGACGTGCTGGCCCTGAAATCCGTCCAGCCCAAGCTGGGGCGGTATATGCTGGGCTACCTGTCCATGATGATGTCCATCTCCTCCATTTTCGCCGTCATCGCGGACACGCCGGAGGCCCTGGGCCTGCGCACCGAGCTGTGGGAGTACCTGCGCAAAAAGGACCCCGCCCTCTACCGCCGCTGCCGCTACAAGGTGACCAACGTGGGCACAAACTTCCCCGGCTACCAGGGGCGGAAGCTGTCGGTGCAGCTCTACCGGATGGCACAGAAGATCTACAAATTCAACTGATAAAGGAGAAAGAGCCATGTCCGTACAGACCATTACCAAGGAAAACTTTGACGAGCTGGTGCTCCAGTCCGACAGGCCCGTGCTGGTGGACTTCTGGGCGCCCTGGTGCGGCCCCTGCCGCATGGTGTCCCCCATCGTGGACCAGATCGCGGAGGAGCGCGCCGACGTCGCCGTGGGCAAGGTGAACGTGGACGAGCAGCCCGAGCTGGCCATGCAGTTCGGCGTGATGAGCATCCCCACCCTGCTGGTGTTTAAGGGGGGCCAGCTGGCCCAGAAGGCGGTGGGCGCCCGTCCCAAGGAGGACCTGCTGAAGCTGCTGGACTAAACGCCGAAAAAGGCAGAGCCTTTCCCGGCGGGGGATCGCGGCCCGGCTGCGGGCGCGAACTCCGCGAGGCTTTTTCTGGGCCGCCCCGTCGGGGCGGCCCTTGCTTTTTCTCAAAAATCTGCTATACTGTGGTCTATTGAGGTCCGCGCCGCATAGAATGGAGCGGCAAATCCAACAGACCGCATATCAATAGGAGGTCATCCATCTTGTCCGACGACCCATTCTTACCGAAATTGCTTTTACTGGTCATACTCATCCTCATCAACGCCTTCTTCGCCGCGGCGGAGATCGCCGTCATCTCCCTGTCCGAGACCAAGCTGCGCCGCCAGGCCGAGGAGGGGGACAAAAAAGCGGAAAAGCTGCTCAAGCTCACCCAGGCCCCCGACCACTTCCTGTCCGCCATCCAGATCGCCATCACCCTGGCGGGGTTCCTGTCCTCCGCCTTCGCCGCCGACAGCTTCTCCGACCCGCTGGTGAAATGGCTGGTGGAGCAGAAGGGGGTCACCGCCCTGGACCCTCACGCCCTCAACAACATCATGGTGGTGCTCATCACCATCGTGCTGTCCTATTTCAGCCTGGTGCTGGGGGAGCTGGTGCCCAAGCGCGTCGCCATGAAAAAAACGGAGGGGGTGGCCCGGTTCACCCTGGGCCCGGTGTGCGCAGTGGCCTCGGTGTTCCGGCCGGTCATCTGGCTGCTGTCCAAGTCCACCAACGGCGTGCTGCGGCTGCTCCACATTGACCCCAGGGCCGACCAGGAGGACGTGAGCGAGGACGAGATCCGCATGATGGTGGACCTGGGCGAGGAGCGGGGGGCCATCGAGTCCTCCGAAAAGGAGCTCATCGAGAACATCTTCGAGTTCAACAACACCACCGCCGAGGACGTGATGGTCCACCGCACCGACATGGTGATGGTGTGGCTCCAGGACACCGCCGAGGACGTGCTCAGCACCATCCTCTCCTCCGGCCGCTCCCGTTTCCCCGTCTGCGAGGAGGACGCGGACCACATCGTGGGCATCCTCAACACCCGGGACTTTCTGCTCAACGCCCAGGAGGAGACCCCCAAGTCCTTGGCGGAGCTGCTGCGCCCCGCCTACTTCGTGCCCGAGTCCGTCCGTACCGACGTGCTTTTCCGGGACATGCAGAGCAAAAAGGTACATATGGCCATCGTGGTGGACGAGTACGGCGGCACCTCGGGCCTGGTGACCATGGAGGATCTGCTGGAGGAGATCGTGGGCAGCATCTACGACGAGTTCGACCCGGTGGAGGAAAAGGACATCGAGGAGGTGGAGCCGGGGGTGTGGAAGGTATCCGGCTCCTGCGAGCTGGAGCGGGTGGCCCAGGCCCTGGACATGGAGTTCCCCCAGGAGGAGGAGTCCGACACCCTGGGCGGGCTGGTATTCGCTCAGCTGTCCGTCATCCCGGAGGACGGGGCGCAGCTGGCGGTGGACGCCTGCGGCCTGCGCATCCGGGTGCGCAGCTTTGCCGACCGCCGGGTGGAATGGGCCCTGGTGTCCAAGCTGGAGTCCGCCCCGGAGGCGGAACAAGACGATTGAGACTGAGACGGAGCGCCCCGCGCTCCGTCCTTTTTTGCCCAAACTTCCCCGTCCCGCCCCCGAAAAGTTCGGCACATTCCGCAAATTTTTGGAGAGCGTCTTGACATTTCCTCCGTTTTGGATATGATGTGGGTGGAATCAGAAGAGTCAACATATCGTGTTTTCAGAAATGGAGGAAAACAATATGAGAAAAACAAAAATCATCTGCACCCTTGGCCCCGCTTCCGACAGCGAGGAGGTCATGGAGCAGCTTATTTTGGCCGGTATGGACGCCGCCCGCTTCAACTTCTCCCACGGCACCCACGAGACCCACGGCGCCCTGCTCACCCGGTTCAAGCGGGTGAGGGACAACCTGGGTCGGCCCGTGGCCACGATTCTGGACACCAAGGGCCCCGAGATCCGCATCCGCTCCTTCGGCTGTGACCGCGTCGAGCTGAGCGACGGGGACCCGTTCACCCTCACCACCCGGGAGGTGGAGGGCGACGCCAGCCAGGTGTCCGTCACCTACGCCAACCTCCACCAGGAGCTCCAGAGCGGCTGCCACGTGCTCATCGACGACGGGCTGGTGGATCTGGAGGTGGAGGAGATCAGCGGCCAGGATATCCATTGCAGGGTGGTCACCGGCGGCCCCCTGTCCAACCACAAGAGCATCAACATCCCCGGCGTGTCCATCGCCCTGCCCGCCCTCACCGACAAGGACAAGGACGATCTGCGCTTCGCCGTGGAGAACGATTTCGACTTCGTGGCCGCCTCCTTCGTCCGCCGCGCCTCCGACGTGGCGGAGATCCGCGCCGTCCTGGACCAATTCGGCGGTCAGGACGTGGGCATCATCGCCAAGATTGAGAACCGGGAGGGCGTGGACAACCTGGAATCCATCGCCAACGCCGCCAACGGCATCATGGTGGCCCGGGGCGACCTGGGGGTGGAGATCCCCGCCTATGAGGTGCCGGTGCTCCAGAAGAAGATGATTAAGTCCGCCATCCACAAGGGCAAGGTGGTCATCACCGCCACCCAGATGCTGGACTCCATGATCCGCAACCCCCGGCCCACCCGTGCCGAGGTGTCCGACGTGGCCAACGCCGTGTTCGACGGCACCAGCTGCGTGATGCTCTCCGGCGAGACCGCCTCCGGCAAGCACCCGGTGGAGGCCCTGCAGACCATGGTGAGCATCGTGGAGGCCGCCGAGGGGGGCACCGACTACTGGAAGCGCTTCCGCGGCACGGTATTTGACCACACCAGCAGCATCTCCGACGCCATCAGCCACACCAGCTGCCTGACTGCCATGGACCTGGGGGCCGCCGCCATCCTCACCCCCACCCAGTCTGGCTACACCGCCCGGATGATCTCCCGGTTCCGCCCGGGGTGCGCCGTGGCCGCCCTCGCCACCGAGGAGCGGGTGCGCCGCCAGCTGGCCATCTCCTGGGGCGTGGTCCCCTTCCTGTCCGGCACGGTGGACTCCACCGACCGGCTGTTCTCCCTGTGCGTGGACACCGCCAAAAAGGAGGGGCTGGTCCAGTCCGGCGATACGGTGGTCATCACCGCCGGCGTGCCGTTGAGCAGCAGCGGTACCACCAACCTCATCAAAGCGCAGGTCGTGAAATAAGCACAGCGGCGGCACGGGGGCCATCTCCTGCCGCCGCTTTTTTCCTTGCGGCAGATCGGGCAATGTGTTAAAATAGGGGCATCCTATCTAAACCTTCAGGAGGCGCGTTCCCTTGAATATCTTCGACATCATGGGCCCCGTCATGGTGGGCCCTGTTCCCCAGCGGCCGTGCCGCCGGGGGCCCCTTTTGATTTCACATCCTCGGGCGGAATAAATCCGCCCTGCGGCAAGTTTTTTGCTTCGCAAAAAAGCTTGTACGCCGCTCACGCGGCGGCGCTTCGCGCTTACGGACGGCCCATATCCGTCCGCAATACTGGAAAGGTGGTGCTTTTTTGAACATTTTCGATATCATGGGCCCGGTGATGGTGGGCCCGTCCTCGTCCCACACCGCCGGGGCGGCCCGCATCGGCTACATCGGGCGCAAGCTGCTGGGCTTCCAGCCTGCCAGGGCGGATATCGGCCTCCACGGCTCCTTCGCCGCCACCGGGCCGGGCCACGGCACCGACAAGGCCATCGTGGCCGGCCTTCTGGGCATGGGCCCCGACGACCCCCGCATCCCCTTCAGCCTCCAGTTGGCTAAGGAAGCGGGGCTGGAGGTGAACGTCCACCCCGTCACCCTGCGGGACGCCCACCCCAACACCGCCGTCATGACCCTCACCGGCTCCCGGGGGCGGACGGTGGTGGTGTCCGCCTCCTCCCTGGGGGGCGGGCGCATCCGGGTCAACTCCATCGATGGGCTGGAAGCCGCCTTCTCCGGCGACCTGCCCACCCTGGTCATCCGGGGCCGGGACGAGCCGGGGGTGGTGTCCGAGGTCAGCGCCTGCCTGGCCCGCAAGGGGGCCAACATCGCCACCATGCAGCTCTACCGGGACCGCCGGGGCGGGCTGTCCGTCACCGTCATTGAGTGCGACCAGCCGGTGGGCGAGGACATTTTGGAGGACATCGACCTGCTGGGCGGCGTGGTGCGCTGCATCTATCTGAATCTGGAGGAGGGCTGAGATATGTTTGGCTCTGTGCAAGCTCTGCTGTCCGCGTCGGCGGACAAGCCTCTATGGGAGGCCGTGCTGGACGACGACTGCCAGGACCGGGATGTGCCCAGGGAGGACAGCCTGTCCAAAATGGCCGCCCTGTGGCGGACCATGAAGCAGTCCGTGCTGGACTACGACCCCACCCGCCGCTCCCCCTGCGGCCTGTCCGGGGGCCAGGGGGCCCAAATGGCCGCCCTGGACCGCTCCATCTGCGGACCTTTTATTCAGGAGGTCATCTCCACCGCCCTGAAGCTGGGGGAGCACAACGCCTGCATGGGCCGCATCGTGGCCGCCCCCACCGCCGGGGCCTGCGGGGTACTGCCCGCGGCGCTCATCCCCCTCCAGCGCAGGGACCGGCTCACCGACGAGGACATGGTGAAATGCCTGTACGTCTCCGCCGGGTTCGGCCAGGTCATCGCTACGAAAGCCTCCATCTCCGGGGCGGAGGGGGGCTGTCAGGCGGAGGTGGGCTCCGCCTCCGGCATGGCCGCCGCCGCCCTGGTCCACGCCCGCGGGGGCTCCGGGGGACAGATGGCTGCCGCCTGCGCCATGGCGCTGCAAAACGTGCTGGGGCTGGTGTGTGACCCGGTGGCCGGGCTGGTGGAGGTCCCCTGCGTCAAGCGCAACGTGATGGGGGCGGTGAACGCCCTGTCCTGCGCCGACATGGCCCTGGCCGGGCTGGACGGGGGCATCCCCTGCGACGAGGTCATCGACGCCATGGGGGCGGTGGGCCGGGCCATGCCCACCGCCCTGCGGGAGACCGGGGAAGGGGGCCTTGCCGCCACCCCCACCGGGCGGAAGATCGCGGAGGGTCGGTAAATCCGTCCATCTTAAGAAAGGGTGAAGAATAGCCCGCCGCCCTTGCCGCTCCCCTGGGAATGCTTTATAATCGACCACGTCAAAACGATGATACGAGGTGGTCTCCATGAGGCGAATGGCGATGATGGCGCTGGTCTGTGTCCTGCTGGCTGGACTGGCCGGGTGCGGCAAAGCCGGTACTCCCGCCCAGTATGACATGGAGGGGATCGCCTATCTGGCCTTCTCCGACATCGACTCGGTGTGTGAAGACCCGGCGCTGACTCAAGCGGGCCGGGACCTGCTGTCCGCCCAGGGGGACGGACTGCTGCTCTCCTATGTGGTGGACAGCGCCATCCTTCTCACCCCGGAGGAGCTGGGAGACTTTGACCACCTGGTGATGGTCAGCCCTCAGTGGGTGGAGCGGTTTGGCCGCCCGGACAGCCTCCGGCCGGTGGAGCTGGACAGTCTGTCCGCCGGGATGCGGAGCTTTCTGGAGGGCCAGATGCCCATTTTGACCGCCGACGGGAGCGTCCTGCCTGACGGCGTGGGGCTATACCGCTATGAGGGCGGCGGCCTGTTTTCCTTCCCCTCCGGCGTGAGCCTGGGCTGGGCCAAGCCGGTCACCGCCCAAAATCCGTTGGTCATTCTGGTGGACCGCCCCGCCCAGGCCCTCAATCCCAAAAGCTGCGCGCTCCCCCTGGTCTCCTCCGGAAATATCCTGTTCCCGGACCGGGAGAAGCTCCAAAGCGCGTTTGCCGTCAGCGGGCTGGAGGATTACGCTGAAATTCAGACACTGGAGAACATGAGCCCTTGAACTGGGATGCCTTCTAACAAACGATAGTAAAGCAGGCGGGCGCCCATGCCCGCCTGCCTTTTTCCTCCCGCTGTCAATTGACAGCGGGCCCGCCTTCTGGTATACTTACCGGAACAGGGTGATGTACGCGGCCTAGAGCTTTTTCAGGTCGGACATCACCCCGTTGACCATCATCCCCGGCACCCAGCCGGTGATGAAATCCCGAAGCTGCTCCAGCGTCACCGTCCGGGCCGCCCCCTGCAGCGGGTGCTTGGCCAGCATGGGGATGCGCTTTTGGAACACCGCCCGGCTCTTCGGGTTGTCCCACAGCTCGCCCAGCGTGATCTGATTGCCCCGCAAGTCCATAAAAATCACCTCCGGAGCCATACTATGCGCCGGGGGGCGCGGACTGACATGGTTTTTTTGACAAAGGCGGCCCGCCGTACAGGAAAGGAGTCCCTATGGCAAAACGCGACAAAAAACAGCTCAAGGGCCAGGAGTGGCGGCACATCGAAAACAAAAAGCTGGTCTACACCGTGTATTTCATCCTCCGGCTGTCGGTGCTGCTCATGCTGGTGGCCCAGTTCTTCAACCGGAACTATGAGAACGTGCTTTTGTGCGTGCTCACCCTGGTGCTGTTCATGCTGCCCTCCGCCTTTGAGCGGCGGCTGCATATCGACCTGCCCGACACCCTGGAGGTCATCATCCTCCTGTTCATCTACGCCGCCGAGATCCTGGGGGAGATCAGCGACTACTACATCCAGTTCCCCTACTGGGACACCATGCTCCACACCATGAACGGCTTTTTGTGCGCCGCCATCGGCTTCGCCCTGGTGGACATCCTGAACCGGGAGGAAAAGGTGTCCCTCCACCTGTCCCCCTTCTTCATGGCGGTCACCGCCTTCTGTTTCTCCATGACCATCGGCGTGCTGTGGGAGTTTTTTGAGTTTGCCATGGACCAGTGGCTGCTCTTCGACATGCAGAAGGACACCATCATCCACACCATCTCCACCGTCAACCTGGACCCCAGCCACGGCACCGCCGCCGTGGTGGTCAAGGGCATCCAGGACGTGGTCCTGGTGCTGGAGGACGGCACCCAGATGCCTCTTGGCCTGGGCGGCTACCTGGATGTGGGCATCATCGACACCATGAAAGACCTGTTCGTCAACTTCATCGGCGCGGTGGTGTTCTCCACCATCGGCTACTTCTATGTGCAGGGCCGCGGAAAGGGAAACTTTGTCACCCGGTTCATCCCCCGCTTACAGCGCAGACCCTCCGCCCAGCCCGCAGCTACCCGCGAGAGCGGCTCCGAGCCGGAAAAGCCTGAATAGTCCGCCGCTCCTTGGGGCATACTCCCCTTTGTATTCGATAGGACTCAGGATACAAGGAGGTAACGACTATGATGAACCAGACCAACCCCAGCATCAAGTGCTCCGTGAACAGCTGCACCTACCACAAGGACCAGCGCTGCACCCTCAACGAGATCCAGGTGGGCCACTGCCAGAACAGCGTGTGCACCTGCGGCGAGACCGAGTGCGCGTCCTTCAAGCTGGGCGACCACGGCACCAGCTGCGGCTGCCACTAAGAAGCGCGGAGAAGCGGTCAGCGAAGGAGCTTGGAGCGGAGCGAAAGCGACTGAGCGCACTGACCGTTTCGCAGCGTGACAACGCAGAAGCGCGGAGCTGTCGTGAGCAGCGCGGATGGAACGGAGCGAGGGGCGCTGTGTGCCAGTGGCACACGTCCAGCGCCGACCGAGCCGAAGGCGAGACAAAGCCCAGCCACCGCCCAGCGGGGGCGGGTTTTACCCGAGTCGGAGTGAAGCCGCGCGTCGCGAACAGGCGCAGCGTGACAACATCCCCGCGGAAACGGGAAGGGCCCCTGCCCTTCCCGTTTCTTGATAATTCCGCCAAAAACCGGCCCAAAACCGCCTCAACTTTGTCTGAGTAGCGAAATTTTCAGGACAGGCCGCATTTTACATTGACAAACCTCCCGCAAAAGGATATGATAACTTCAATACGCTAAATTATGCGTTTGGAGAGAACCGCGGAGCATGGCTCGTCCTGTGTCGGACGCGGCTGTGCTTTTTTGTATCGAAGGAGGTTTCCCTATGTTGATGAGAGGGTCCCAGATTGTCATGGAGTGCCTGCTGGAGCAGGGCGTGGACACGGTGTTCGGCTATCCAGGCGGCACCATTTTAAACATCTACGACGAGTTCGAGCTCCACGGCTACAAGGAGAAGATCCACCACTACCTCACCGCCCACGAGCAGGGCGCGTCCCACGCCGCCGACGGCTACGCCCGGTCCACCGGCAAGGTGGGGGTGTGCTTCGCCACCTCCGGCCCCGGGGCCACCAACCTGGTCACCGGCATCGCCACCGCCTATTACGACTCCTCCCCGGTGGTGTTCATCACCTGCAACGTCAGCGAGAACCTGATCGGCAAGGACTCCTTCCAGGAGGTGGACATCACCGGCATCACCATGCCCATCACCAAGTGCAATTTCCTGGTGAAGGACGTCAACGAGCTGGCCGACGTGATCCGGGAGGCCTTCGCCATCGCCCGCTCCGGCCGCCCCGGCCCGGTGCTGGTGGACATCGCAAAAAACGTCACCGCCATTCAGGGGGAATATGAGTACCTCCCCGTGGCGGAGCACCCCAACCACGGGCGGCTGGCCACCCTGCTGCGCCGGTCCAACCGGGATTTGAAAAACCCCGAGCCCAACCGGGAGGACATCGAAAAGCTCCTGGAGCTCATCGCCCAGTCCCAGCGCCCCATGGTGCTGGTGGGGGGCGGCGTGATCCGCTCCAAGGGGGCGGTGCCGGAGTTTCGCAAGTTCATCGAGACCCTGGACGCCCCGGTGGGCTCCACCATCATGGGCGGCGGCGCCTGCCCGGGCAATCACCCCCTGTTCACCGGCATGGTGGGGATGCACGGCTCCCACGCCTCCAACATGGCCACCGCTGAGTGCGATCTGCTCATCGCCATCGGCTGCCGGTTCTCCGACCGGGTGGCCACCGACCCCGCCTCCTTCGCCAAAAACGCCAGGATCGTCCATATCGACATCGACCGGGCGGAGATCGACAAAAACGTCAAAACCTTCCACCACATCATCGGGGACGCCCGGCGGGTGCTGGAGCTGCTCAATGAGAAGCTGCCCCGGCACGACTATACCGCCTGGAAGGCCCAGGTATTCTCCCGCAAGGAGCTGCCCCTGAAAAAGGACGATATCCTCCACGCCCACGAGGTCTTGGAGACCATCTCCGACCTGACCGGCGGCGACGCCATCATCGCCACCGACGTGGGCCAGCACCAGATGTGGTCCTGCCAGTATTACCACTTCTCCCGGCCGGGGCAGCTGCTCACCAGCGGGGGCTTCGGCACCATGGGCTTCGGCTTGGGGGCCGCCATGGGGGCCAAGGTGGGCAACCCGGACAAGGTGGTGGTCCACTGCACCGGGGACGGCTGCTTCCGCATGAACTGCCATGAGCTGGCCACCGTGGAGCACTACCACATCCCCGTCATCACCGTCATCTTCGACAACCGCACCCTGGGCATGGTCCGCCAGTGGCAGAACCTGATCTACGACAAGCGGTTCTCCCAGACCACCCTGGACCGGGGCCCCGACTTTGTGAAGCTGGCCGAGGCTTACGGCCTGAAGGGCTTCCGGGCCAAGAGCCAGGCCGAGTTTGAGTCCGTTTTCCGGCAGGCGCTGGAGGCGGGCTGCGGCTGCGTCATCGACTGCGCCATCGACATGGACGCCATGGTCCACCCCATGGTGAACGGCGGCACCCCCGTCACCGATTTCTTACTTCACTGAGGAGGGAGAAAAGCCATGAATACCATCGTCAAGCGCCACACCCTGTCCGTGCTGGTGGAGAACACCGCCGGCGTGCTCAGCCAGGTGTCCCGGCTGTTCTCCCGCAAGGGCTACAACATCGAGTCCCTGGCGGTGGGCACCACCGACGACCCGGCGGTGTCCCGCATCACCATCGAGGTGCTGTGCGCCGAGACCCAGATCGACCAGATCATCAACCAGCTGCGCAAGCAGTTCTCCGTCTACTCCGTGCGCCTGCTGCCCCCGGAGCAGTCCATTCGCCGGGAGCTGGTGCTCATCAAGGTGAAGGCGGAGAGCCGTGAGGTGCGCAACGAGGTGATCCAGATCGCCAACATCTTCCGGGCCGCCATCATCGACGTGTCCACCCAGAGCCTGACCCTGGCCATCATCGGCCAGGAGTCCAAGGACGACGCGCTGGAAAAACTGCTGGCGGAGTTTGGCATCCTGGAGCTGGTGCGCACCGGCATGGTGGCCCTGGAGCGGGGCGAGGCCACCATCCGCAACAACGCCAGCAACAAGGAGCGGGAGGAATTCGACCTGGGCAAAAATATCCTGTAAGCCCCGCTCCATCGCGCCAAGTGGCGCGTACAAGCGTTTTGCCGCAGGCAAAACCTTGAAATCGACGGGATTCACTCCCGGCGATTTGAGATCAATCTCGGGGTCCCCGCCGCGCCTGCGCGGTGGGGCGCGGGAGGAGTTCGACCTGGGCAAAAATATCCTGTAAGGCTCCACAGGGGAACCTGTGTTGAAAATAAATCACCATCCATAAGAAAGGGGACGATCAACGATGAAAAACGATGTGAACGCGCTCCCATCAGCCCAACGGAGGGTGTTTTCCCACTAGCCCTCCGACACAAAGGAGGAACTATGGATTTGATTGCCCTGCAAAAAGTAGATGAATCAAACTTCATCGCCTGCTTCAACCTAAACTTACGAGAGGGACAGGAGGAATTCGTGTCCCACCCCATCCGTAGCCTGGCCCAGGCCTACGTCTACTACAAACAGTGCACCCCCTTCGCCGTCTGCCTCAGCGGCGAGGTGGTGGGCTATGTCATGGTCATCTATGACTATGATGAGGAGACCTATAATATCTGGCACCTGATGATTGACAGGGAGCACCAGGGGAAGGGATACGGCCGGGCGGCCATGGGGCTGGCCCTGGCGTATATCCGCACCAAACCCTTTGGGCGTTCCAGCCGGGTGCTTCTGACGGTCAGCCCGAACAACCACACCGCCCGCGGGCTCTACCGGTCGCTGGGCTTTTCTGAGACGGGCCGCTCCGATGAGGATGAGGTGGAGCTGGGCCTGACGCTGGATTGACACAGCCCAACGCGCCCGCTTTTCTCGAAATTGTATCACGGTTATCATTCTTTTTGCTGCCGTCGTGTTATAATGTCTGAAACGCATCCCATTGACTTCAATTTCAAGATACAAGGAGTGTTTTACCATGGCAAAGATGTACTATGAGAAGGACTGCGACCTGAGCTGGCTGAAGGGCAAGAAGATCGCCATCATCGGCTACGGCTCCCAGGGCCACGCCCACGCCCTGAACCTGAAGGACTCCGGCTGCGACGTGTGCGTGGGCCTGCGGGAGGGCTCCAAGAACTGGGCCAACGCCGAGAAGGCCGGTCTGGCGGTCAAGACCGTCCCCGCCGCCGCCCAGTGGGCGGACATCGTGATGATGCTCATCAACGACGAGGTCCAGGCCGAGGTCTATAAGAAGGACATCGCTCCCTACATGACCGAGGGCAAGGCTCTGGCCTTCGCCCACGGCTTCAACATCCGCTACCAGCAGATCGTCCCCCCTGCCGGGGTGGACGTGTTCATGGCCGCCCCCAAGGGCCCGGGCCACACCGTGCGCTCCACCTATGTCGCCGGTAAGGGCGTGCCCTGTCTGGTGGCGGTGGAGCAGGACGCTACCGGCCACGCCTACCAGATCGCCCTGGCCTACATCGCGGGCATCGGCGGCGCCCGCGCCGGCGTGATGGAGACCACCTTCCACGACGAGACTGAGACCGACCTGTTCGGCGAGCAGACCGTGCTGTGCGGCGGCGTGGTGGACCTGATGCGCTGCGGTTTCGAGGTGCTGGTGGAGGCCGGGTACGAGCCGGAGAACGCCTACTTCGAGTGCATCCACGAGATGAAGCTCATTATCGACCTCATCAACAAGGGCGGTGTGGCGGCCATGAACTACTCCATCTCCGACACCGCCGAGTTTGGCGAGTACGTCAGCGGCCCCCGGGTCATCCCCCACGAGGAGACCAAGGCCCGGATGCGCGCGGTGCTCTCCGATATCCAAGACGGCACCTTCGCGGGCAAGTGGATTGCCGAGAACAAGAACGGCCGCACCTTCTTCAACTCCAAGCGGGCTCAGCTCAAGAAGCACCAGATGGAGCTCGTAGGCGGCGAACTTCGCAAGAACATGATCTGGGGCGGGGATTCCGACCTGGATACTGCCTCCAACTAAACCGGGGTCCCCGCAAAGCCGTCCCTCAGGCTTTGTGGGGAGAGGAGCCGCAGCGAAATGAGCGAGCTTTCGCCACAGGCGGAAGTGAGGGATATGTAGCTTGCGGCGACGAGGGGCGGCGACTCTGATCTGGATACCGCGTCCAACTGAAAAGCCGCCTTTCAAACAAAAAGCAGCGGTCCGCGTCAAGCGAGGTGCCGCAACAAAGTATTTATGTACCACAGGACTGTGACTGTAAAAGGCCACAGTCCTACTTTTTTAGGCCGTTTTTTGATTTCTGTGCCACTGTCCTCTGCCGCCCCCGGCTTCACAGAGGTCGTCAGTGATGTCGATGATCCCAGCGACCTTGTAGTAAATCTCAATCTTTTGCTTACGGTGCCCACTGCTCTTGCCGGGAGCGTGGACGATGATCTTGTCAACCAGTTCGTTCAGCATTTCCACCGTCAGTTTATCCGGGTCGGTATACTTGCGGACGCTTTTTAGGTAGTGTTCACATAAGCACATCAACAATGAGAGCAAAATAGACAAAAGCCAAAAAGATAATATCCAGTTTGTCATAACGGGTGAAAATGCGGCAAAATTGCTTGATGCGGCGAAAAAACCTCTCAACCTGATTGCGCTGTTTGTATAGCTCTTTATCATAGTCCCAAGGATCTTTGCGATTACTTTTTGGTGAAACAACAGGTATATAGCCAAGTTCCACTGCCAAAGCTCTCGTCTCATCCCCTTCGCAGGCCCGATCCATCAGAAGGTAAACCGGATGATCCACCGGACCGAGCTGCCGCAAAAGAGCACGGCCTTCAGGGCCATCTCCACGGTTTCCGGCAGACAGCGAAAAGATTACCCCATCTCGATCAGATGCGGCGACCGTATGAAGTTTGGTGTTCCACCCGCCTCGTGTTCTTCCGACAGCTTGCGCTCCGTTTTTTCAATGCACCCATTTCCCACTACGTACAACGCCGCATTCAATACATCCAGATTGCTGATTTTTGCTGGTTTCCGCTGTTTCGGAAAACATTCTGCGATTTGCTCGTATTGTTCTTCCTTCAGTTCTATTTTCCTATTATAGCATATCTTTATTTGTGTGAACAGGTCCTAAAAGGATATAGGAACCCGGGGAGGTTTACTTAATAAGATAAAGCACTCAACCAAAAGGCGCTCTTTATACAGCCACCAATCTACCGGCCACGGATCAGAAACATTGCTCTGCGGCGGGATCACATAGCAGGTGCCTTGTCCTGAGATATAAGCTTGGATCGCCTTTGCTCTATAAAGGTTCTCCAGAAAAAGTTGTGTAAAAGCAGACAAGCAATCGTCAAGGAAACAGGAGCAAATCAAGAGGTTGCCCAGACAGGGCACAGCCCAGCATAACCGGGTTTACCCACCCGTGTTCCGGGATGAGGGACGGTATGTACGCGCAGCGTGAATGCCGTTTCTCGTCCCGGAAACACTATGGTCAGGCCGGTTTCAGGCGGTCTGGCGGTCCTGGAACATGAGCTGGAGCTGAGCCAGAACCATATCCCAATTTCGACATCTGGCGGTCCAGTGCTCGACAATTTTCCTGCTGCCAGGTAGAGCATCTTTCGCAGGGAATCATCGCTGGTGAAGCTGGGCTTGTTCTTGGTGATCTGGCGGAACTGGCGGTTGAGGCCCTCAATATAGCTTACAAAACGGGGGGAGGAGCGAATCTGATGGACGATGCACCGCTGCACCTGGCTGCGGGGATACACCGCTCCGATGGCCTCCACGAAGCCCTTCAAGCCATCCACACAGAACAGATACACGTCCAAAACGCCCCTGCTTTTGAGGTCGTTCAACACATTCAGCCAGAATTTGCTGCTCTCGTGCTCCCCAATCCACACACCCAGGATGTCCTTTGTGCCGTCCATGGTGACGCCCAGGACCACGTATGCCGCCTTCGTCTGATACTGGTGGTTTTCTTTTACCTTGTAATCTTACAGACTCTTGATCTGCTCTGAAATGTCCCGCTGGCTCATCCCGCAAGCATACAGTCCCAGAATCTTCTCCTCCATCCCGTCTGCGTTCCGGCTGTGCTTGCCTATAATCTGCGGTTCATATTCCCCGTTTCGGTCCCGGGGAACCTTTACTTCTACCGCTCCCAATTGTGTTTTTACCGTCTTTTTCGAGTGCCCGTTGCGATAATTTCGCGGCTTGTTTTCGACAGCCGTTTCCGACGTGCGCTGACTTTTTTCGTTCCCCAGCTCCGTATCCAGTTCGCTTTCCATCACCTGCTGCAATACGTCCCGGAACATCTCCTTCATCGCGTCCATGATCTCTGTGGTGCTGTTGAATTTTTGGCTGTCCACGTATGCTTTCAGCATTTCCTTCGGTGTCTGTTCCATAATAATCATCCTTTCAATCAAGTTTATTTCCTGCTCCGATTCTTGACTGAAAGGATGTCTTTTATCCTCTTTTACACATACTTTTCGGGGCGCTCATTTACTCCATTGTGGAAACGGCCAAAGCCAACGGTCTGCGGCTTTTCCCTTATTTGAAACTGTTTTTGGAACGCCTCCCCGTTGGTGTACCCCCTCAAGCTTGTCTGCCATGGAATGATTCTGTACAATCACTCTGCAAGTAACCGACTGCCTCTAAAATTGCGATGGCCGGTTACTTTTCTTCTGTGTGAGTTCGTCTCTATTTGACGCTTACGGGTATCTGAGCTTCCACCCCCAGAAAAATTGATCCACCTGGCAAGTGCGCTCTTGACAAAATCGGTCCGGCATATTATAATGTCTTTTGTTGGCATTCAGTGCCGCCTATGCGGATGTGCTGGAACTGGTAGACTGGCTAGCTTGAGGTGCTAGTGGCCCACGGCCGTACGGGTTCGAGTCCCGTCATCCGCACCATTGTAGACAAAACCTGCGTGTAACGATAGTTATACGTAGGTTTTGTTCTTTTTGGCAGAACTGCACTAAAATCGAAACTTTAAATTAGCTATAATTATATATCGGCAGATGTCAGCAAGCAGATTTAAGGAGTTTGTTTTTCTCTTAAACCTGCTTTTATTTATGCTTTAGAAAGTGAGGCTACTATGAAACTTCCATATGGCTATGTTTTGAATGGTGAGGAAATTGCCATCCATGAAGAAAGAGCAGGTGTTATCCGTGACATATTTGAGCATTATCTTGCTGGCGCCAGTTTGGGAAAAATTGTTGATGTGCTTTTTACAAAGGGCATTCCCTCCCCGACCGGGAACTCTAAATGGACACGGTCCGCTGTAGATAAGCTCCTCGCCAATAAGAAATATATTCCAATCGTCGGTATGAAGGTATATTTGGATGCTCAGTTTGAACGAGAACGCCGGTGCAATGTGGATTATGGCAAGGCCGGACATCCGAGGAAATCAATCAGATATCAATCCCCCTCCATGGATATAGAATAAAACTGTACAAATCCTGTTCTTTCTGATATACTCGTAGAAAAAGGGAGAATAGGATTATGACAGAGAAAGAAGTCGGTGAACTCTACACACGCTTGGCATTTCAGTACGAGTCCTCGATTGATTCGCTTTTAGCGAGACAAATCATAGATATTGACATTGCCGCTACATCGAGAGAAAAGTTTTATAATTCGCTGAATGAAGAAAAACTACGGGCGTCTAAAAAAATCAGGGACTACCGTGAAACTATGCGCCTATACATGATGCTGATGACCTGCACGGATATGGTGTCATTGACCGAGTTGGCAAAGCAGTATTCTGAAGAACCTCCTGGATACGTTATTCAAAGCTGGATGCGTAGCCGCAACACATTAGAGTTTCTTCGTCAATGGGAAAAAGACATGAATGAGGAATTTGACGATAGGGCCTGTGAGGAACTGATTCACCAGGGGCACACCACATCGCTTACCATTACAACGTCTTTGTGGATTCGAAGGACTCATGCGGTTGGAATGCACGTAAAGCAGGGCAAGGGTGGAGGCGTAAGTGCTTACCCTGAAATTGCTACAGATTTCCATTTATGGCTGAATCCATCGAAAAGATTAGTATTGATTCGCTCGGCACAAGAGATAGATACGGAGAAGACATAAAATGATATCATATATAGGCAAAAGAGCACAAATTATGAATGGGTAGGGATATATTTAATAATTACAAAGTTAGTATGCTCGCTTTTCGGAGGTCGGAGGAGGTGAATTCATGCCATATAACGCTATCGATCTATTCTCGGGCTGTGGAGGTATGACTGAAGGGCTTATTGATGCGGGCTTTCACGTTATTGCGGCTGTCGAAATAGACAATTATGCAGCAGAAACATATAGAGCAAATCACACTCAGCATGGAGTCACTTTATTTGAAACCGATATTCGTCAACTCCAATCTAATAGAATTTTAGAATTACTTAATGGAAAACCTCTACATCTGTTAGCGGGGTGTCCACCCTGTCAGGGTTTTTCAACCCTCAGGAAAAAGAATAAAAAAAGGGCATCGAAAGATCCGAGAAACCGTCTCATTCTCGAATATTATAGAATGGTTGAAGAATTACGCCCGATTTGTATTATGCTTGAAAATGTTCCTGGCATCGAGAATTATACTTTATTCAAACGTGTCTTTTCTCAGTTAAAACGGCTTGGCTATAATCCTCAATACAAAACAGTAAATGTTGCCGATTATGGTGTCCCGCAAAGGCGAAAACGGTTAGTAATGACTGGCTCACTGCTTGGTAGTATAACTATACCAGATGGAAACTCAGAGATTCGGACGGTTCGAGATTTTATTGGAAATATTGAAAGTGTTGAGGAAACAACGGATCCGGTTCATCATAGATATCCTCACCACTCGGATGCGGTTATGGAAAGGATACGACTTACTCCAATCAATGGAGGTAGTCGACGTGATTTGCCGGATACATATACTCTTGAATGTCACCGTAAAGAGGGTGTCGGATTTAACGATGTATACGGGAGACTCCGATGGGATGATGTTTCTTCAACTATCACAGGAGGCTGTCTAAACCCATCAAAAGGAAGGTTTCTCCATCCGGAAGAAAATAGATGCATTTCTGCTAGAGAAGCAGCATTATTGCAGACATTTAAAAAAACATATGTGTTCCCCAATGATATACCGCTAACTAACTTAGCGCTAATGATTGGTAATGCTCTGCCACCGATCTTTTGTACTGCTCAATCTACCAGCATTCGTCAAAAGCTAGATGAGGTGTTTATGTCTGATATATATGATTCGGATAAGCGATCTGACATAATGAGGAGAGTCAAGAACAAGAATACGGAACCTGAGTTGTTTGTTCGCAAACTGCTCACGAAACTTGGTTATAGGTATCGTTTATCCACCAAAGTCCTTGATTGTCATCCTGACATAGTATTTCCTTCCAGAAAAAAGGTAGTATTTATTAATGGCTGCTTTTGGCACGGGCATGAATGTAATCGTGGCCATTTGCCGGAGACAAACAGGGCATTTTGGGCAGAAAAAATACAGAATAATATTGCAAGAGATCAACGCAACTATGAGGAATGTATTAGAAAAGGATGGCAATATCTCATCATCTGGCAATGCGATATAAAGCTATCCAAATTAGAAAACCTCAAGAAACAGTTGATGGATTTCTTGCAGTAAAAAATAAGGGGGAAGAGTTATGAGCTTGGCGCAAGTCTTGGAGCAGAATCTAACAGAAAATCAGCGCCTTGCAGTTCTTGACGACCATCGTGACATTTTGTGCTTGGCTTGCGCCGGATCTGGGAAATCGAGAACATTAGCCTTCAGAATAGCTTATCTTGTTGCAAACGGATGCCCAGCGGACTCAATTGTTGCGTTTACTTTTACTGATAAGGCTGCAGAATCCATAAAACGTCGTGTATCCGAAGCGTTATCAAAATTTGAATTACCACAGACTTTAGTTGGAGCGATGTATATCGGCACCATACACTCATATTGCCAGCATTTGCTTGGAAGTGTAGATGCCCGGTATCGTCAGTTTGAAGTGTTGGACGAGAATGGACTAAAGCTGTACTTATTATCTCGTTACCATCTGCTTGGCCTTAATGAAATTAAGGCAGAACGGAATTCAAAAATGTTTGAAACTATACGCGAAGTTTCAAACGCATGGAGTACGGCAAACGACGAGGCGTTAAGTTATGGAGATGTCGCTAGGGAAGATGAAACACTTGGCAACTTGTTGGAGAGAATATATAATAGTTTGGAGCAAGACCAATATATTGACTTTTCGCTTATGATTCGCCTTGCTGTAGAAGAACTGGAGCGTGATTCTCCTGCTATTAACCAAGCGCTTGTCGGAATTCATCACATACTTGTTGATGAATATCAAGATGTCAATCCCATGCAAGAGCGTCTTATAAATCAGTTACGTGATCGTGCAGATTCATTAATGGTTGTTGGAGATGACGATCAATCAATTTACGCTTGGCGGGGTGCCGATGTAAACAACATTTTAAGTTTTCAGGACCGATATCCGCAAAGCAGTATCCATATCTTAAGCACAAATTTCCGTAGCACTGCCGCTATTGTCGAAGCGTCTGACCAATTCATTCAGCAAGAACTAAGTACTGCTCGGTATACCAAAGGCCCGTCTGCATACCGTGATGGTAATATTCAAGACTTTCGTTCTCTTTGGTTTAATACAAGGGATGATGAAGCTTCTTGGGTCGCCCAAAGAATTCACGAGTTGTTAGGGACAAAGTATACTGAATACAATGCTGATGGGACAATCCGAGAGGAACGCGGCCTAACACCTGCTGATTTTGCTGTGCTTTTTAGATCAATAAAGCGCAGTTACAATCCCCAAAATCTTCCTCATCGTCACTTCGAATTTACGAATGCGCTACGCGCCATTGGAGTTCCTTATACTCTTGAGGCAGAGGGAGGAATATTTGAGCGTCCTCATGCTGTGGCTATACGAGATACTATGGAACTTTTGAGAAACCCTTCTCCGACAAGAGAAGATACACGAGAATTATTTGACCATGAGATAGTGGCCTGCTTTCCACAAGCAGATTTTAACGAACTTTCACGGGTTATATCAAACTGGAACTTATTGATACACACGCCTGCTGGTGGTGCCAGGAGAAAGGTCTATCCGCAGGAACTGTTGTATCAGATACTTCATGCTTTTGGAGTAGAGAACTCAAACTTCGACGATGTCGTTTTAAGAGATTTGGGAGTTTTCAGCAAGATAATTCTTGATGTTGAGAAGGTATATGTTAGTATTGATTCGCCAAATCGATATCGCGAGATTCTGAATTTCCTCTCAAATGTTGCCGAAACAGGGTATGATGTCAGCACTTTGGATATTGTTGCAAAGCCAGATGCAGTTACGATATCCACAATCCACAAAATGAAAGGACTAGAGTATCCCGTCGTATTTATTGTTGATGTTGTTAATCGACGTTTCCCTTCCGATAGAAGCACCTACTCAGGTTGGCTTCCAGTTAATCTGATGGCCGAACCAATCAGCCGTGGGGCCTACTGTACGACACGACAAGATGAAGCCAGATTGTTCTATACGGCAATGACCCGTGCAGAGCGATTCTTATACATTACTGGTGCTGCCCAACAGCCTGATGCGAAAAGGCTAAAACGTCCTTCAGATTTTAAGAGGCGCATTGATAATTTGGGCATATCATCTGACCCAGCGTTGCCCAATGACATTGAGTATATTGCACAAAAGCGCAGAGTTGATGAAACAATTCTCCCAACGAGTTATTCTGATATAAAGGAATACTTCGTATGCCCGATGGGATACAAATTGAAAAAGCTATTTGGTTTTAATCCAGCCGTCCCTGAGCTATTTGGTTTTGGGCTTACTACTCATACAATTATTGAACGTTTGCATCAGCAACACCCCGCAAGTGCTCCCACGCAGCAGGAAGTCAAAGATTTAGTTGAATCAACCTTTCATCTTAAGCATATCTTCCCCAGTAATCATCCTATTGAACGGCCGGGTCCTTATGAACGGGCGTACAGTAGTGCGTCAGAAATAGCGCAGAATTATGTAGCTTTCTTTGCAGCTGATTTTGAGAGACTACGTGAAGATGAGGCCCGTTTTGAGATAACTATCGGACAAGCTATGGTGTCTGGAGCAATTGACCTTTTACTTAAGCGCGACGAACAAGGAAATGTTGTAGACTCCCATGTTATTGATTTCAAGTCCCTAGATGCACCAGACGATGACACACCAAACGACTGGATAGATTTATCGTTACAGGTGCAATTATACGCCTATGCAGCCGATCAGGTTTTGGGTGAAAACACACGAGTCGGTTCGGTTCATTTACTAAAAGAACATGGCACAGATGCGCGTGTTAATATTCCAGTTGAGAATGCTGCCATATCAGCAGCAATTCAAAATATTGGTTGGGCAGTTGAACGTATACTTGATAGTGATTTTCCAATGCGTCCATGTTGCGGCAAATGTGAGAATTGCGATGTAAGTCGCATTTGCCCTAAAATCCCTCAGCACTTTGCTTCGGAGGCTGTTCCTCCTCCAATTCATGTACCAACGGAACAGGGAGAAACATTAATTAAAGCGTTTAGTGAGTTTGATGAGTGATTCTCCACTTAATATTACAATAAAACATCTTTTCAATTAGCTGTAGTTATATCGCATTGTTAAGATTCTGTGTTGGAATACTCCCACCATTTTTGAACGTATTGTTGCGTGCATCTTTTTTGTCAAGAATAGACAAACCCCTATAATCCGAACCTTTTTCCGATAGGAGATGGGTTCGGATTATTGGTTTTCTTTGACCGATACGAAAGCACCCACTTCCGAAACGGGGTGGAGCGGAAGCCCAT
>ERZ808028.129-NODE-129-length-79135-cov-4.712135_pt1 | contig 79135 bp, 79 predicted proteins | sample MGYA00380184_ERZ808028 | MGnify/ENA primary metagenome ERZ808028 (study PRJEB31490, sample SAMN06133397) | mouse gut metagenome | isolation source: J8_1 | host: mice | place: China: Chengdu | collected 2015-05 ... | reverse complement strand
CTGGGAGGTCTGCAGAAAGCTGCTATCCTGCTGATCTCACTGGGGCCGGAGATGTCCTCCCAGATATTTAAACATTTAAAAGAGGAAGAGATCGAAGAGCTGACTCTGGAGATCGCAAACACCAGAAGCATCACGCCCCAGATGAAGGAGGCGGTCACAAACGAGTTCTATCAGCTCTGCCTCGCACAGCAGTATATCGCGGAAGGCGGTATCAATTATGCGAAGGAAGTGCTGGAGAAGGCTCTCGGGGAAGATCAGGCCGTGGCTGTGATCAGCAGGCTGACCGCTTCGCTGCAGGTAAAGCCTTTCGAGTTTGTGCGAAAGACAGACGCATCCCAGCTGCTTAACTTTATTCAGGATGAACATCCTCAGACGATAGCGCTTATTTTGTCCTACCTGTCGCCGGGGCAGGCGGCGATGATCATTTCAGCGCTTCCTCCCGACAGGCAGTCCGATGTGACAAAGCGTATCGCGGTGATGGACAGAACCAGCCCGGATGTGATCAAAGAGGTGGAAAATATACTGGAATCAAAGGTGGCTTCCCTTGTGAATCAGGATTATACGGTTATCGGCGGCGTGGACGCCGTGGTGGATATCTTAAATACGGTGGACCGGGGAACGGAAAAACATATCATGGAGACATTGGAGATCGAGGAGCCGGAACTGGCGGACGAGATCAGGAAGAAGATGTTCGTATTCGAAGATATCCTGCTTTTGGACGACAGATCTATCCAGCGTGTGCTCAGAGATGTGGATAATAACGATCTGGCTGTTTCCCTGAAGAGTTCCAACGAAGAAGTAAAGGCTGCGATCTTCAACAACCTTTCAAAGCGTCTTGCATCCATGATCCAGGAGGATATGGAATTCATGGGGCCTGTAAGGATGAAGGATGTGGAGGAAGCACAGCAGAAGATCGTAAATATCATCAGAAAACTGGAAGATTCGGGAGAGATCGTTATTTCCAGAGGCGGAGGTGACGAGGTCGTTGTCTAATTTATTTAAGTCCGGTTTCGTGAACTATCAGGGAGGGGAAGCGAGAGTCATAGATCCCAATGAGATCGTGGCAAAACGTCTCGGCAGGGTTGTCGGGAATGTTCCTGCGGGACAGGATGCCCCGTCCTCTTTGGAGGGAGGTTCCCGGGAAGCGGATTTTGAGGAGATGGATGAGGAGGCAAGAAAGGCGCTCTTCGGGGAGGAATCCGGTAATATATACCGGGAACAGCCGGTTTATGACGGACCTTCGCCGGAAGAACTTCTCGAGAAAGCCAGACAGGAGATAGAAGAAATGAAGGCCTCGGCTGTCCGGGAAATAGAAGGCCTGAAGCAGCAGGCGTTCGAGGAAGGACAGAGGGCAGGCTACGACGACGGTTTTGCGCAGGGGCGCGGCGAGGCTCTCACGGAGATAGATAAGGCGGAGAAAAAGGCTCAGGCGGCAATACAGGAAACAGAGGCGGTGCGGGATAGACTGCACCGGGAATATGAGCAGAAAGTGCAGGAACTCGAACCGATGGTGATAGATGAACTGACAGGTATCTATGACCATATTTTTGAGGCGGGCTTAAAAGAGCAGAGCGAGATCATATTTCATCTGCTGGATACCACATTGCACCGTATCGACAGCGGAAGAGAGTTTATCGTCAGGGTATCCCAGGCGGATTACGAATATATCAGTGCCCGAAAAGATGAGCTTTTGAACGGAATGCCCGGGGTCAGAATGGATCTGGTGGCAGATGTGATGATGAAGCGGGGGGAAGGAATGATCGAGACCGGCGGCGGTCTCTTTGACTGCAGCATCGATGTGGAACTGCAGGAGCTGAAGCGCAGGATACATATGCTGGCTTACTGTAAAGAATGATTTCGGCTGTGGAAAAGGAAGGGAATTTTGGAAGCAGCAGCTATTGATCTGAAAAAATACCAAAAATGTATAGATGAACCACTGTTTAAGAAGATGGGAAAGGTCGTGAATGTCATCGGGCTGACGATCGAGTCGGCGGGACCTGATGCAAGGCTTGGAGATATCTGCCGGATATTTCCGGCCGGCGGGGAGGGTGCGTCCATTATGGCTGAAGTGGTTGGCTTCAAGGGAGGCATGACGCAGCTTATGCCCTATGAGGTGACGGACGGCATCGGCTCGGGCAGCATCGTGGAAAATACGGATTCGCCGCTGATGGTGGAGATCACGGATGATATTCTGGGAAGGACGCTGGACGGACTGGGCAGGCCTGTGGACGGCAGTCTCTTTGAGGCGACTGCCAGATACCCGGTGGAAGCGGCGCCGCCGGATCCGCTTGAGAGAGAGATCATCGATGAAGTCCTGCCTCTCGGTGTAAAAGCAGTGGATGGCCTTTTGACGGTGGGAAAAGGACAGAGGATCGGAATCTTTGCGGGTTCCGGTGTGGGAAAATCCACTCTGATGGGTATGTTTGCGAGGAACACTACGGCGGAGATCAATGTCATTGCCCTGATCGGGGAGCGAGGCAGGGAAGTCCGTGAATTTATAGAGAGAGATTTGGGGCCGGAAGGCATGGCGCGTTCGGTGGTGGTGGTATCCACTTCGGATAAGCCGGCTCTGGAGAGAAATAAGGCGGCAAAAACAGCTACGGCCATTGCGGAATATTTCAGGGATGAAGGGAAGGACGTTCTCCTGATGATGGATTCCCTGACCCGTTTTTCCATGGCGCAGCGGGAGATCGGCCTTGCCAGCGGGGAGCCGCCGGTATCGAGGGGGTATCCTCCCAGTGTATACGCGGAGATGCCCAAGCTCCTTGAGAGAGCGGGCCGTTCCGGAAAAGGCTCTATCACCGGCTTATATACGGTGCTGGTGGACGGCGATGATTTCAATGAGCCGATCACGGATACGGCGAGGAGTATTTTAGACGGGCATATCATGTTAAACAGAAAGCTGGCCCATAAAAACCACTATCCCGCGATCGATGTGCTGCAGAGTATCTCAAGGTGCATGAGCAGCATTGCCACAAGGGAACACAAAGCTGTGGCGGGGAAATTGAAAAACGTGCTGGCTACCTATCAGGAGGCGGAGGACCTGATCAATATCGGCGCCTATAAGGCGGGCAGTAATCCGGATATCGATTATGCGATCTCGAAGATCGGACAGGTAAATGAATTTTTGATGCAGGATGTGGACGCAAAAACAGGGTTTGATGAGACCGTGGCTGCGATGAGCGAGATATTTGCCACATAAATGACGATGGGACGCCGGAAACCGGCGGGGTTAAAAAGAAGTTATGGCGAAATTTGTATACAGGATGCAGAGCATCCTGAATATCAAAGAAAAGATGGAAGAGCAGGCGAAGCAGGCTTTTGCGGCGGCAAACCACCAGCTTATGGTCGAGGAGCAGCGGCTGCAGAGGCTTTCGCAGCGCAGGATCCAGTATCTGGCGGAGGGAGCCGTGCTCAGACAGCAGGTACTCGATCCGCTCAAGCTGCAGGAAAATGTGGCGGCGCTGGATTTTATTAAGGAAGCGATCATCGATCAGAGGATACGGGTGAGAAAAGCCGGGGAGGCTGTGGAGAGGGCGCGCCAGATCCTGCAGGAATATATGATAGAGAGAAAAACCCATGAGCAGCTGAGGGAGGCGGCTTTTGAGGAATTTAAGAAAGAACTTGCGAAAGAAGAGAGCAAGGAAGTAGATGAACTGGTAAGTTATACCTATGGTCAGAGGAGACGATAAAGTATGGCAAAAAAACCGAGAGAGGACGAGCGGCCGGAAGAGGAGTTCGAAGACCGGGAATCGGAACGTCAAAGGTTAAAAGAAGAGAAGAAGCGTTTAAAAGCGGAACAGAAGGCACAGAAAAAAGAGGCAAAACAGAAAGCCAGGGAGATCTCCGACCAGGAGGAGGAACTGGACGGCGAACCGGGAGGACTTCCGGTATTTTTGGTGACGGCTTTTATCGTGGCGGTCTGGATCGCGATCCTCTGCGTGCTCGTGAAACTGGATGTGGGCGGCGTCGGGACGAACGTATTAAAACCCCTGCTGAAGGATGTGCCGGTGGTCAATAAGATCCTTCCGAATGAACAGAGGCGTGACGAGGAGGAAGATGAATACAGCGGCTACAGTGATCTGGGAGATGCGGTGGCACAGATCAGGCAGCTTGAGCAGGAACTTCAGATGGCCCAGGAACAGAATCTGGCCTATGCGAACGAGATCAGTGAGTTAAAAGAGGAGAACAGCCGGCTCCAGAATTTTGAGAACGACCAGCTGGAGTTCGAAAGGTTAAAGAATGAGTTTTATGAGGAGGTCGTGTATGCGGAGAACGGCCCCGGTGTGGAAGAGTATCAGAAATACTATGAGGCGATGGATCCGGCGACGGCGGAATATCTGTACCAGCAGACGATCCAGGAGACTTCCAGCAGCAGAGAGATCGAGGATTACGTTGCGGCCTACTCTTCCATGAAGGCGAAAGATGCGGCGGCGATCTTTGACACGATGACCAGCGATCTGGACCTTGTGGCGAAGATATTGGGGGCGATGTCCGCGGAGGACCGCGCCAAGATACTGGAGCAGATGAACGAAGAGAATGCAGCCCGGCTGACGAAGATGATGGATCCGGGGTGATTTTGAGTTTGTTTGTTAAGAAAAAAGCTTTAATAGCCGATATATTTAGTGAAAATTGTGTACTTTCAGGCATGGAGGCCGGGAGGGACAATTTTATAGAGTCGGGCGGTGCCCGATGAGAACATTGAAAATAGAAGAAAAGGAGGTAAAAACGTGACGAATATGCCCGGACTTGATAAGAGTTCTGGAGTGCAGAACATCTTATCGGCAAAAGGAACAAAACCGGCGGGATCTTCCGACAGCGGGAGTTTCAACACAGTCCTGAAGCAGACCACACAGACAGGCAGACAGGATGCGGGTCCTGAGAGGAAAGCGGAAGCGGCGAAAACTTCGGAGACAAAGAATAAGACTGAAGATGCTGCGGCGAAGGACAAGGTGAACGGGAACGGCAGGGCGGAAGAAAAGGCAAAGACAAAAGAAGCGGAAACAAAAGAGCCGAAAGCGCAGGAGACGGCGGAAGCGGAAGGAACGGAAGAGATCACGGATGATACGGAAGTTCTGGAAAAAGCAGGCGGCGAAATGGTCGCGGCGCTGGCAGCGCAGATGGGGCTCAGTGAAGATGCCGTGCGGGAGGCTATGGACGAACTGGGAATGACAGATGTGTCATTGCTGGATGCCAAAAACGTAAAGAGCCTGATGGTGGAACTCACGGAAGGCGCGGATGATATGTCCCTTCTGACGGATGAAGACTTTTACAATTCCGTGACAGAGGCGCTTCATACGCTGGAAGATATCGCCGGAGAAGTACAGAAAGAGACCGGTATGAACCAGGAAGAGTTCAACGCGGCAGTGCTGGAAGCACAAAAGAGGCTTGCAGCGGCGGATGTACCTGAAGAAGTGCAGGAAGTATCTGCGCAGGATCTGCAGGAAGGCGAAAACACAGACACTGAAGCGGTGAAGTTCAGCATGCAGAAACCGGAGCTGACGGAGAACGCCAGAACAGAGACTGTGGCGGGGAAGGAAGCACCGAGGCAGGAGAACACCGGAAAAGACAGTGAAAGTCCGTTTATGGGAAACAGCTATCAGGCGCAGGAGGTGGAACAGCATGCGCAGGCCTTAAAGGCGGCGGAGGCTGAAAAAGCATTTTCGATGACTGATACGCAGGAGATCATGGACCAGATACTGGATTATATGAAAGTGTCGGTAAAGCCGGGACTGACAAATCTGGAGATGCAGCTTCATCCTGAATCACTGGGAACCTTACATATCCAGATATCCAACAGAGAGGGGGCGGTGACCGCACAGTTTATCGCACAGAACGAATCCGTGAAGGCGGCGCTGGAAAGCCAGGTGATGGAGTTGAAAGAAAACCTGGAACAGCAGGGCGTCAAAGTGGAAGCGGTGGAAGTGACGATCGCAGAGTATTCCCTTGACAGGAATCCGGACGGAAACGAGGCTTCTTCGGAACAGGGAAAACAGGGTAAAAGAGGAAGCAGGAACCTGAATCTGAGAGATCTGGATCTGGATGGCGAAGAGGATCTCACGGAGGAGGAGAGACTGACGGCAGAGATGATGCAGTCCTCAGGGAGTACGGTGAACTATACGGCATAGAAGCGCCGGGTAAAGCAAGTGTGCATCATATGACAGACCATATGGCATAAAAATATTTGAGAAAGGAGAAAAATATGGCAGGAATTTTGGTAGCGCCGGTAAAAGACGGCAAGATAGAAGAGACCCAGTCGCAGGCTTCATTGAAAAAAGCGAAAGACGAAAATTCGTCATACAGCAAGGACACTTTTCTGAGACTTCTGGTGGCGGAAGTACAGAATCAGGATCCGCTGGAACCCACATCCAATACGGAGTGGATCTCCCAGTACGCAACCTTCTCGGAGCTGGAAGCAATGCAGAATATGAGCGCGTCGTTTGATCTCTCGAGGGCATCCTCCCTTGTGGGCAAGACGGTCGTACTGCAGACTACGAGCGAGTCGGGAAAGGTAAGCACAATACAGGGAAAGGTGGATTATGTCACATACGAGGGCGGCAAACCGTATCTTTCCGTGAACGGTTCCACTTACTCCATAGACGATCTGCACGATGTGATCGATACGGATTATCTGACTGCGTTTGACAAGGTATATGAATGGTCGGTGGCGCTGAATAAACTTCCGTCCTACGAGAATCTGACGCTGAATGACGCGGAGGATGTGGATAAACTCTGGAAGCAGTATGACGCGATGTCCGATTATGAGAAGACCTTTATCGCAAAAGAAAATTCCGATAAGATCACGAAGTATCATGACAGGATCGAGGAACTGAGAGAGAAACATGAAGAAAATAACAAGCCGCAGGAGCCCGATAAGACAGAGGACGGCGAAGGGACGAAGCCTGAGGAAGGCGGAGATACAAAGCCGGCAGAGGGCGGAGCGGTAACACCCGGAGAAGATAAAGAAGAGTCAGACTCCGGAAGCACCGATGAGGAAGGAGCCGAAACGGAAGCATAAACGTTCACAAAATGTGAAAGAAAGCAGGGAAGCTGGTGAAAAGCATGAAAGTACAGACAAATGGTTTTCACTCTTTGGAACAGGTACAGAACGAGTATTTAAACCGGAAACCCGCAGCGCCTGCAGCGAAAGAGCAGGGCAGCCTATCCTTTCAGGATATTCTGGAACAGGCGTCGGGAGTCAGCAGGGAAGTCAGATTTTCCAAACATGCGATGGGAAGGCTGAATACCAGAAACATCGAGCTGACGGACGGACAGATGGAGAGACTGCAGGAGGGCACGAAAAAAGCCCAGGCGAAAGGCATCAAAGATTCGCTGGTACTTGTGGACTCGCTGGCATTTATCGTAAATGTACCGAGCAGCACCGTGGTGACAGCCATGGAACAGAGTGAAGCACAGGAAAACATTTTTACAAATATTGACGGGGCCGTGATCATATAAATAGATAGCTGGACCTTTATGGAAGCTATAAATGTTCCGGAATGACAGAAGGAACGGACGGACCCCTCTTATCAGGAGGTTAAATCAATATATGAACAGAGCAATGTATTCAGGTGTGGCAGGCCTTAAGACACACCAGACAAGAATGGACGTAATCGGTAACAATATCGCCAACGTAAATACGGTTGGGTATAAAGCCCAGGCAGCGCTGTTTTCTGAATTGTTATATCAGAACTCCAGCAACGCCTCAGGGCCGAACAACGCCACCGGCCTCGGCGGCATCAACCCCAAGCAGGTAGGTCTCGGCGTTAAGATGGCATCCATCTCCACCAATATCACACTGCCCGGCTCGGCAGAGACGACAAACAATCCCTTTGATATCCGTATCACGGGAGAGGCCTTCTTTGTGGTAAACAACGGCAGGGACAATCTGTTTACAAGGGACGGTTCCTTTAAAGTGGATGCGGCGGGCAATCTGGTCATGTCCTCGAACGGTTACAGGGTGATGGGCTGGCTGCCCGATCCTGACGATCCGACCAATATCAAGCCAGATACGGTGACGGCGCTGCAGATCATGAACGCGGCGAACATGACTTACCCGGCGGAAGCGACCACGCAGGCGTATGTGTCCGGTATCGTGGATGCGGAGAGCCCGGAGGTGAACTCCGAGGATGGCAAGATCATGAACCTGAACTTCTATGACGCAAGGGGTTACAGCTATACGGCGAAACTGGCGCTTAAGAGAGTCGGCGACACCAGTACGAACGTGAATTCCTATTCCTGCGAACTGACAAAACTGTTGGATGCATCGGGGAATGATGTGACAGATAAAGTCGGGGCGACGATGGATAGTACGAATGTCACTTTCCAGAATGCGCAGAAGAAAAACCTTCTTGACGGTTATATACTGACAGGAACAGGGCCAGCCTATACGATAAAGCATGATATAAATGCCGCCGGCGACTATATCGAGTATAAGATTAATGACAGTGCAGATGGCAAATGCGTAGAAGCCATGAAATATGAAAATGGTGCTACGACCGGTACGCAGCTGAGTGATGATGAAGCCTGGGACGGCGTGGCAAAAGCTTTGGGCTTTGAAAGCGGGGATGATCTTAGAAATATGCGCAGTGCGGTGCAGGACAACTCAACTCCGCCAAAAACAACGATATATGAAGCGGGAACACAGCTCGGCAGCCTGCTGCAGGCGAATAAGATAAGTGAGAACGCTGACGGCACACCCGCGGAAGGTGCAGCGGCAGGTACCGTGTTGTTCACCGGCAAAAAGATTGTCGGTTGTATAGTCAACTTCAGCAAAGCGGACGGTTCCTTCGTGGGTGTCGGCGGGGAAGGTAACAACTACGCCACCCTCAGTTTCGGCACACAGCCCGACGCGGCGAGCTTCTCCCCGATCAGGATCGACTTCTCCGCCCTCAGCAACCAGGGCAACGAGAAGGTGACGACCGCATCCGCGACCAACGGTTCTTTAGCTAACGCCAGCATCGGCGCGGGCCGTATGGTGGGTAATATGTCCGGCCTCTCGATCCAGAACGACGGTAAGATCTACGCTACATACGACAACGGCCAGAGCAAGCTGATCGCGCAGATCGCGGTGGCAAGGTTCGCGAATGCGGCGGGGCTGCAGAAGGAAGGCGACAACTTATATTCATCTACCCAGAACTCCGGTGATTTTGACGGTATCGGTGTTGATATCACTTCGGATGGCGGCTATATGACGCCGGGTGAACTGGAAATGTCCAATGTGGATCTGTCTACGGAACTGACAGGCATGATCGTAACACAGCGTGGTTTCCAGGCGAACAGCCGTATCATCACGGTATCCGACACGATGCTTGAAGAACTGGTTAATCTGAAACGTTAGTATTTTTTTCAGAGCAATTCAGAAAAATAAGAGCAAAAGAGGGGATTTGTCGGTAAAATACGACAAGTCTCCTGTTTTGTTTTGTACTTTGGGAAAGATTGTATAAAAATTCTTGTAATTGAAAGTAGACATTTCTGATAAAATTTAGTAAAATCGTAGAGAAAGGGTGTTTTTGCAGATTGATGTAAAAACGTAAGAAAGGCAAGAGCAATGGATATAGCGTCAATCATAGGATTAGTAGTTTGTATTTCGCTGACCATCATGGCGATCATAGTAGGTAACGGTGTCGCCGCGATCTACCGTGACTTTATGGATCTGCAGTCCGCACTGATCACCTTCGGCGGCGCGTTCTGCGCCATACTGGCGGGTAATACGATCGAGAGCTTCGTGGGAGGGTTAAAAAGTTTCGGACTTGCGCTGAAACGGCCTAATTTCAATATCCCCGAGATGATCCAGAAGATCATAGACCTGTCCAACGTGGCAAGAAAAGAAGGCCTTCTTTCTCTGGAGGAAGCCGCGGGGGAGATCGATGATGCGTTCCTGAAAAAGGGAATCCTCCTCGTGGTGGACGGTACCGATCCCGAACTGGTCAGGGCGATCATGGAGACCGAGCTGGTCAGCATGGAGGACCGCCATAAGAAGAAAATAACTTTCTGGGAAGACGTTGGCTCCATGGGACCTGCCTGGGGTATGATCGGTACGCTGGTCGGTCTGGTAAACATGCTGAATAACATGTCCGACCCGAACTCTATCGGCCCCCAGATGGCTGTTGCCCTCATTACCACACTCTACGGTTCGCTTCTTGCCAACTGGATCTGTACGCCGATAGCAATGAAGCTGAAAATGAATAATAATGAAGAATATCAGTTGAAGGAGATCATGATCGAAGGCCTTTTGTCGATCCAGGCGGGGGAAAATCCCCGTGTGATCGAGGAAAAGCTGAAGTCGTTCCTTGCACCTAAGGACAGAACATCATCAGAAGGCGGTGAAGCAGATGGCTAAGAAGCGGGAAGAGGAGCCTAAGAAAGGCGCGCCCGAGTGGCAAAGTACCTTCGCCGACCTGATGAACCTTCTGCTCTGTTTCTTCGTGCTTTTGTTTTCCATGTCTACGGTGGATGCGCAGAAGTTTGAACTGATAGCTGCCTCTTTTTCGCAGACTTTCAGTATCTTTACGGCAGGTTCCACGATGATCGGGGACGGGGCGATGATCGGAAACGGCATCAGCCAGCTGCCGGAGCTGGATGACTATATCAACAGTGTCGGGCGGATGGCGGAAAATACGCCGGAGATGGAGCAGCTTGACGATCTGCAGAGCGAAGTGCAGGAGGAGGGCTTAAGACAGTCCGAGGAGATGGCGGAGAAGATCGAGGAAGCCGTGGAGGAAAATAACCTGACCGGTGACATCGAGATGCAGGTGACCGCCCAGTATGTTCAGCTCACGATGAAGGGTTCGCTCCTTTTCAATTCGGGAAGCAGCGAGCTGAAGGAGGAGTCAAAGCCCGTGCTGGATAAGGTGGGACTGATCCTGGAGAGATATGCGTCAGGCACGATCGAGATCGAGGGCCACACGGATAATGTCCCCATATCGGGACGGCGTTTTGCGAGCAATAACGAACTGAGTGCCGCGAGGGCTCTTTCGGTTTTTGATTATATGATGGAAACCACGAATCTGGATCCTGCCCGTATTAAAAATTCCGGCAGAGGCGAGTATGTGCCGATCGCAGATAACGCCACGGAAGAGGGAAGGGCGAAGAACAGACGGGTGGAGATCCGGATATACAATGAAATATCGAGTTACGAATAGGGAGATGGGAGACAGGTATGAAGAAGAATATGATATCGGTTATTATACTGGCGCTGCTGATCGTGAATATTGCCCTGACATCGGTGATGCTGTTCAGTGTGACCAGTACCAACAAGGCGACGGCAGAAATGGTGATGCGGATCAGCGGGGCTATGGATATGGAACTTTCCTCGGCGGACGGCACGGCATTTAAGCCGGCGGTACCGATCGAAAACGTGGCGACCTATGATATCGCTGATACCATGACGATCCGCTTAAAGCAGGATGAGGACGGCACGGAACACTATATTATGATCGCTGTCACCCTCTCCATGGATGACCGGCATGACGACTATGCTACATACAGCGCCAACCTGGCTGACAGGGAGAGCCTTATCAAGAGCGAGATCATCAGCGTGGTCGGCCAGTATACGATGGCTGAGGCACAGGCGGATGAGGAGGCGTTAAAACAGGCGATCCTGGAGAGAATTCAGAATATGTTCGGATCTGACTTTATTTTCAGGGTAGATTTCAGAGATGTAAAATATTCCGGGTAAAGGAGGTGGACCCGGATGAGTGAGGTATTATCGCAGCAGGAGATAGATAACCTCCTGGCGGCTCTCAGTACCGGTGAACTGGATGCAAACGACATGCAGGAGACTGAGGAGAAACAGGTGAAGGACTATGACTTCAAGCGGCCTGTTAAATTTTCCAAAGAGCACCTGCGTACACTTGAAATTATATTTGAACATTACGGACGGCTGCTCTCAACCAATCTTCCGGTTTATCTGCGGAAGAACGTACAGATTTCCGTGACCAGTTCGGAAACTGTGACCTTTTCGGAATTTTCGAATGCACTGTCCAATCCGGTCATATTGTCCATTGTGAACTTTGCGCCGCTCTCAGGGAACATTATCATGGAGCTTTCCCTGAATGTGGGATTTGCGATCATCGACAGGATGCTGGGCGGGCAGGGGACCGCTCTGGAGCGGCCGAGAGAATTTTCGGAAATAGAAATGGCAATACTGGAGAAAATACTGGTTGTCTGCATGCAGCTGCTCAGGGAACCCTGGAAGAACGTGGTGGAGATCAATCCGGTACTGGACCGGATCGAGACGAATCCGCAGTTTGCCCAGATCATCGCTCCCAGTGATATGATCGCCATTGTGACATTGAACATCAGAATAGGAGATGTAGACGGGCTGATGAATATCTGCCTGCCCTATTTTACGCTGGAGAGCATTATGGATAACCTGAACACCAAGTTCTGGTACTCCACAATGCAGGATAATTCCGATGAGGATTATCAGCAGCATTTGGAGTCTCTGATAAAGAGAGTCAGCGTACCTCTCAGAGCGATCCTCGGCAGAAGCAGTGTATCGGTGAATGACTTTATGAACCTGCAGATCGGGGATATCATCCGACTGGATTCTGAGGTGGGAAGCGATCTGACAGTCTATGTCGGAAATATTAAAAAATTTACCGCAGTGCCGGGGTCCAGCAAAGAGAAGTATGCTGTACAGGTCACATCGGTTCTGGGAGAGGAGGAATAGATAAGTGGATGGTGGAATGTTATCACAGGATGAGATAAATGCTCTGCTGAACGGAATGTCTGACGGTTCCGGTGATGCAGGCGGCATGCAGACGGAAACTGCAGCGCCTGCGCCCGAAAGTGCAGGGTTATCTTCCCTGGAAAACACCGGTGCGCTCAGCGAAGAAGAGGCTTTGCTCAGTGATACGGAAAAAGATGCTATCGGGGAGATCGCCAATATCAGCATGGGTTCGGCGGCAACCACCCTGTATTCACTGGTGAACCGGAAAGTGAATATTACTACGCCGGTAGTGTCACTGTCTCAGTGGGAGACGATGGTCGGGGATTACGAGAGACCCTGTGTATTTATTCAGATCAAGTATACAGCGGGACTGGACGGCCATAATATTCTGATACTGAAAGAACATGACGTAAAGGTCATCACCGACCTGATGATGGGCGGCGATGGTACGAATACAGACGGGGAACTCTCGGAGATTCATCTGAGCGCTATTTCCGAAGCGATGAACCAGATGATGGGGGCTTCCGCGACATCCCTTGCGACAATGCTCGGGAAGATGATAGATATCAGCCCGCCGGAGGCTACCCTGGTAGATCTTATGACAATAGACGGAGGACAGGAGATAGCGCCGTTCCTCGGCGGGACTTTCGTCAAGATATCCTTCAGGATGCAGATCGGGGATCTGGTGGACAGCACGATCATGCAGCTGTACCCCTGTGATTTTGCAAGATTCCTGTGTTCGACATTCTTAAACGGCGGCATGAATGTGGAACCCGAGGCGGCGCCCGCACCGGCAGCACCGGAACCTGCGCCAGCGCCGGTGCCGATGCCCCAGATGCAGATGCCTGCGCAGGATGCGGGCATGGCAGGCATGGGGAATCCGATGATGGGAATGCCCATGCAGGATATGAATATGGCGGGCATGTATCAGCAGCCTTACGGAAATGCGGGGATGATGCCGCCGAATTACGGAATGCCGCAGTACGGAATGCCGATGCAGCAGCCGGCAGCGCCGCAGATGAATATCCAGCCGGCACAGTTCCAGAGCTTTACAGGCGGTATGCCGGGAGCGGGCGCGCCTGCAAACATCGATCTGATCATGGATGTGGCGCTGGAAGTCACCGTGGAGCTGGGACGCACGAAGAAGTCCATCTCGGAGGTGCTGGATTTTGCGCCGGGTACGATCATCGAGCTGGATAAGGTGGCCGGTGAGCCGGTGGAAGTTATGGTGAACGGGAAACTTGTAGCAAGAGGCGAAGTTGTTGTCATCGAAGAAAGCTTTGGTGTCAGGATAACGGAGATCATTAAGTAGATCACATATAAAAAAGCGATAGGAGTGAAAAAATGGCTAAAAACGTGTTAATTTGTGACGATGCAGCGTTTATGAGGATGATGATCAAGGACATTCTTTCCAAGAACGGCTATAACGTTGCAGGGGAAGCAGAAAACGGTGCAAAGGCGGTTGAAAAGTATGCGGAAGTGAAACCTGATCTGGTACTGATGGATATCACCATGCCGGAAATGGACGGTATTCAGGCGCTGAAAGCAATTAAATCAGCGGATCCCGGTGCAAAGGTCATCATGTGTTCTGCGATGGGGCAGCAGGCGATGGTGATCGAATCCATCCAGGCCGGTGCAAAAGACTTTATCGTAAAACCGTTCCAGGCTGACCGTGTGCTGGAAGCTGTAAAGAAGGTCATCGGATAATGATCCTGCTGACTACGGAGTCACTCAGCGGTTATGCGCAGTTTATCACTGTACTGATCCTTTTTGTTGCGGTTCTCTGGGTGACATGGGCCGTGACGAAGTGGACTGCAGGATATCAGAAGGGAAAGTGGGCAGGCGGAAATATCGAAATGCTGGAAAGTTTCCGTATTGCCCCTGATAAGTATGTCCAGATAATACGGGTGGCAGATAAATATCTGGCTGTAGCAGTGGCGAAGGATACGGTTACCTTTCTGACAGAGCTGGACGAATCGGAGCTGATGCTGAAAAAGGATACGGCAGGCGTGAAGATGAGTTTCCAGGAATTATTGGAGAAAGTCAGGGAAAAGAAAAAAGAATGAAAAAAAGATTTTCCGGACTACGGATTAGGAAACTGATATGCCTGCTGTTTACGGTGGGCATATTCTGTATTTGCAATACACAGACCGTGCATGCGACGGCGCTGGATGTGGACCGGGGTGAGACCGGGGATACGGCCAGCAGTACGACGCTGCAGGATCCGGGTGAGGCGGAGACGCCCGAGGAGCTGACGGAGATGAATATCGCCAATACGGCGACGATCACGGTCAGCAACAATAACGGCACGATAGCCGGAGAATTGAGGATCCTGCTGACACTGACGCTGATAGCGGTCCTGCCGACGATCATTTTGATGATGACCTCTTTTACGAGGATCATCATCGTGCTCCATTTTACAAGGGCGGCCCTCAGCACACAGACGGTGCCGCCGAACCAGATCCTGATCGGGCTGTCTCTGATCCTCACATTTTTTATCATGCAGCCCACGCTGACAGAGGTATATAACGATGCGATCGTGCCTTTTGAGAGCGGACAGATCGATCAGGAGGAGGCGCTGGAGAGAGGGGTGGAGCCGTTTCGGGAATTTATGTACCGTTCCACGCAGACCGAGGATGTCAGAGTGTTCATGGAGATATCCAGAACGGAATGGGACGGCCAGACGCTGGAGGATATCCCCACGTCGGTGCTGATCCCCGCCTATATGATCAGTGAGCTGAGATTGGCGTTTTCGATCGGTTTTATCATCTATATCCCGTTTATCGTGATCGATATGGTGGTGGCTTCCACGCTGATGAGTATGGGTATGATGATGCTGCCGCCTACGACCATCTCCATGCCCTTTAAGATACTGCTCTTCGTGGTGGCGGACGGATGGAACCTGGTGATCGTAAATCTGGTGAGATCTTTCTATATCTACAGCTGACGGGGCCGGGCAGGAACCCGGCGGAGATGGAAAAAAATTTATATTGCAAACGGGCAGGAGGTATAGTATGACAATAGATGAGGTCGTTGCGATCGCGGATCAGGCGCTTTTTACCGTGATCAAGGTGGCGGCGCCGGTGCTTTTGGTATCCATGGCGGTGGGACTGATCGTCAGTATTTTTCAGACGGTCACTTCCATTCAGGAGCAGACGCTCACTTTTGTGCCGAAGGTGCTCGCTATCTTTTTGACGCTCATGATGATCGGGCACTGGATGCTCATGGAGATGGTGACTCTGATGACAAACCTGTGGGCGGACTTCAGCGCCTATGTAAAGTAGCGGGATGTCATGGTCAATGTAGAGTTGAATTATGCAGATATCGAATTTTTTCTGATGATATTGATGCGGGTGGCAGCTTTTGTCTTCGTGGTGCCTTTTTTCAGTATGAACCAGGTGCCCAGAAGATACAGGGTGGTGCTGAGCGTGATGATATCGGTGGTGCTGTACGGTGTGCTGCCCAGACAGGAAATTCTGTATGATACGGTGTATGAGTATGCCGTTATCGCTGCAAAAGAGTTTGTGACGGGGATCCTGATCGGCATGGGCGTAAACCTTTGCACGACGATCCTGGCGCTGACCGGAACGATAGCCGATATGGAAGTGGGATTTTCCATGGTGACGCTGATGGATCCGGCCACCAGACAGCAGACGACGATCACAAGCACGCTGTATCAGCAGCTCGTCATGCTGATCCTGATCATCAGCGGTATGTATGAATATATCATCAGGGCGCTGGCGGAATCCTATGAGCTGATCCCGGTATACGGGGCGAATATGAACGCTGAAAAACTGCTGAATGCGGCTGCCCGGTTTATGAGTGAATATATCAGTATCGGTTTTCAGATCTGTCTGCCGATCTTTGCGGCGATCCTGATGCTGAATGCAGTGCTCGGGATCCTGGCGAAAGTAGCGCCTCAGATGAATATGTTTGCGGTGGGCCTGCAGCTGAAGATCTTTGTGGGACTCGGCGTGATCTTTTTAACGCTTTTTTTGCTTCCGACCGCGGCTGATCTGATCTTTACGGAGGCGAAGCGTATGACGGTTGCTTTTGTGGAGGCGCTGATGTGATACTGGAGTATAATTTACAGTTTTTTGCAAAAGAAGGCCCCGGCGGTGAAAAGACCGAGCCGGCCACACAGAAAAAGCTGGAAGATGCCCGGAAAGACGGGCAGGTGGCAAAGAGTAAGGAAATTGCCAATGGATTTGGCCTCCTTGCGCTTTTTCTGCTGTTAAAGATATGGATCGGAAATATCAGCGTCAGTTTTCTGGAACTGTTCGGCGGTGTGTACGGCCATATACCGGATGTGCTGCATATGCCTTACGGTGAAGTGCCGGACGGGAACTTTACGTCGCTGATCGGTCAGAGCATGGTTGCCCTTTTGATGATCACACTGCCGATCTACCTGATCGGTGTGGCGGTCGCCTTCATCAGCAACGTGATACAGGTAAAGTGGAAGCCCACGACAAAGCCCCTGCAGCCCAAATTCAGCAAGATCAACCCGGTCAGCGGATTTAAACGCCTTTTTTCCCCGAATTCACTGGTGGAACTGGTGAAGGCGATCGCCAAGATCGGCATGATCTTATATGTGACCTGGAGTTACATGAAGGATAAAGTGGAATTTCTGTTTTATCTGCTGGATACGCCGCTCATTATGGCGGTGCAGGAGATCGGGGAGATCGTGATCGAGCTCGGCATCCGGATATCCGCCATTTTCATGGTCATCGCCTTTCTGGATTTTGCATACCAGAAATGGAAGTTCAAGGAAGACATGAAGATGACAAAGCAGGAGGTCAAGGACGAGTACAAGGATCAGGAGGGTGACCCGCAGATCAAGGGCAAGCAGAGACAGCGCATGCAGGAGGCATCCAGAAGAAGGATGATGCAGGCACTGCCGGAGGCGGATGTGGTCATCACCAACCCGACCCACTATGCCGTGGCTTTAAAATATGACAGCGAACTGTACGCGGCGCCCATCGTGCTGGCAAAGGGCGCGGATTATCTGGCCGCAAGGATCAAGGAAGAAGCGAGAGAGTATCATATAGAGATCTATGAAAACAAGCCGCTGGCGCGGATGCTCTACACGAATGTGGAGGTGGGGGAGCAGATCCCGGCGGAACTGTATCCGGCGGTGGCGGAAGTGCTGGCTTATGTATATCATCTTCAAGGCAAAGTGTAAAAAATAAAAACGGAAAGGAGTGAGATAGATGAAGATCGGAAAAGCTGACCTGGGCGTGGCCCTTTACATACTGGCTGCATTTGTGATGTTCATTATTTCCATTCCTTCATGGCTTCTCGATATTTTTCTGGCGATCAATATCGGGATAGCTTTCCTGATACTGTTTACGGTCATGTTTACAAAAGAAGTGCTGGATATGTCATTCTATCCGACCATGCTCCTGTTTACCACGATCTTCAGGATCGCGCTGAACGTATCTTCCACGAAGCTGATCCTCCTGACGGGCAATCCGGGCAACGTAGTCTCCACGTTCGGCAACTATGTGGGCGGCGGCGACCTGGTGGTAGGCGTGATCATCTTCATCATCCTGATCCTGATCCAGTTCATGGTCATCAACAAAGGTTCCGAGCGTGTGGCTGAAGTGACGGCAAGGTTTACACTGGATGCCATGCCCGGTAAACAGATGGCCATCGATGCGGATTTAAATACCGGCGCGATCACCGATGCGGAGGCGAAGGAGAGGCGTGACAAGATCCAGGCGGAGTCCAGTTTCTTCGGTTCCATGGACGGTGCCGTGAAGTACGTAAAGGGAGATGCCACGGCGGGCCTTGTGATCACCTTTGTCAATCTGATCGGCGGGGCCGCCATGGGTATGCTCAGACAGGGCATGGATTTCAGTACGGCGGCGCAGACCTACTGTATCCTGACCATCGGTGACGGACTGGTATCCCAGATCCCTTCCCTGCTGATCTCTCTGGCGACAGGTATCCTTGTGACCAAGGGCGGCAAGGATGCCGATTTCTCCAACGTGATCGTCGGACAGCTTTTCGGTGTGCCGAGGGCCCTGTATATCGTGGGCATCACGATCGCCGTGCTGGGCGTTATCACGCCGCTGCAGACGGTGGTCTTTGTCAGTCTTGGCATGATGTTTGTCGTGATAGGCCGTATGGTGCAGGGGAGCCTTGAGATGGCGAACATCGAGCATGAGGTGGATAATGAGGAAGTGGCGGCGGAGGAGATCAGGCAGCCGGAAAATGTCAATTCCCTGCTGCAGGTGGATCCCATCGAGCTGGAATTCGGCTACGGCATCATACCGCTTGCGGATGTGAATCAGGGCGGCGACCTGCTTGACCGCGTGGTGATGATCAGGCGGCAGATCGCGCTGGAGATGGGTACTGTTGTGCCGATCATCCGTCTGCGGGATAATATCCAGCTCAATCCGAACCAGTATATCATCAAGATAAAAGGCATTCAGGTCAGTGACGGCGAGATATTGTTCGATCATTATATGGCGATGAATCCGGGATATGTGGAGGAGGAGATCTCCGGTATCCCGACGTTTGAACCGTCCTTCCATCTGGCGGCGATCTGGATCACGGAGAACCAGCGGGAGCGGGCGGAAAGCCTGGGCTATACGGTGGTGGATCCTCCTTCCATTATCGCGACCCACCTGACGGAAGTGATCAGGGAGCACATCGATGAACTGCTCACACGCCAGGATGTACAGAACCTGATCAATAATATCAAAGAGGGCAATCAGGCTCTCGTGGAAGAACTGGTGCCGAAGACGCTGGGACTCGGCGAGATCCAGAAAGTGCTGCAGAATCTGCTGAGGGAAGGCATTTCCATCCGTGACCTGCAGACGATCCTGGAGACGCTGGCGGATTACGCGCCTTCCACCAGGGATCCGGATATCCTGACGGAATATGTAAGGCAGAGCTTAAAGCGTGCGATCTCCAACCGGTATTTTCCGACGAGTGAGACGACCAGTGTTGTCACGCTGGATCCGAAGATAGAACAGGAGATCATGGGAAGCGTCAAGCAGACCGAGACAGGCGCCTATATTTCCCTGGATCCGGTGCGGATCAAGGCGATCATGAACAGTGTGGGGAAAGAGACCGAAAAACTGGAACAGCTCGGGAAGAATCCGATCGTGATCACCTCCCCGATCGTCAGGATCTATTTTAAGAAGATGACGGAAGATTACTATAAAGATCTGATCGTGGTCTCTTATAATGAAGTGGAATCTAATGTAGAATTACAGTCAGTAGGAATGGTGACGGCATAATGATCATTAAAAAGTTTACGGCGAAAACAGAAGAAGAAGCGATTAACCTGGCGAAAGCCGAGCTGGGTGAAAATATCGTCATTATGAACGTAAAGACCGCTGCACAGAAAGGATTTTTCAGTTTCCTGAAAAAACCGCAGACAGAGGTGACGGTCGCAAAGGAAGAAGAGAGTGAACGGTACGCTTATGCGGGAGGGGGAAAGAAGAACCCGGAGGAAGCCAGCCTGCGCGAGACGTTCCGGCAGGTGGCAAAGGCGGCGGGGACGGAAATGCCGAAGCCGGCGCCGGTAAAGAGTAAGCCGCAGGAAGAAAACCAGAATCTTCTGGTGGAAAAACTGGACTCTCTGCAGAGCATGATCGAGAAGAGGCTTCAGACGGAGGAAGATATCCTGCCGGAGCCTGAGGCGGAAGAGCCGGAAGAAGAAGACAGCGAAATGGTGCGTTTTATCAAACTGCTTTATAATACCATGCTGGACAATGAAGTGGACGAGAAATACGCAAACCAGATTATCGATGAAATAGAAAAAAATGCGAAGCCGAACCTTCCGTTCGACCACGCCCTTGCCGAAGTATACCAGAAGATGATCCTGAAATTCGGCAAGGCGGCGCCCATCGAAAAGGATGGAAAAGGACTGCGGGTCATCTTTTTTGCGGGTCCCACCGGTGTCGGTAAGACGACGACCATCGCGAAGATCGCATCCAGTTTCCGGCTGGAGCAGAAGCGGAAGGTGGCATTGTTTACGGCGGATACATACCGGATCGCGGCGGCAGAACAGCTTCGGACTTATGCCAACATACTGGAAGTGCCTTTCAGGGTGATCTATTCCGTGGAAGATCTGCAGGCAGGCGTGAGGGATTTTAAGGGTTATGATTTTATCCTGGTGGATATGGCGGGACATTCCCCGAATAACCCGGTGCTGAGGGAGGACATGAACGCTTTTATCTACGGTCTGGATGAGGGAATAGAAAAAGAAGTGCATCTGGTGCTTTCCGCCACGACAAAGTACGCGGACCTCATCAATATCGTGGACAGCTATTCGGAACTGGAAGATTATAAGATCATTTTTACAAAACTGGATGAAACTGCGGCTCTGGGGAATATATTGAATGTGAAGCTGCATACCGGCGCTGGTATCTCCTATATTACCTGCGGACAGAACGTGCCGGATGATATAGAAGAATTCAATCCCCAGAAAACAGTGAAGCAGTTGCTCGGAGGTAAAAAGTAGATGGGAGATCAGGCGGAAAAATTAAGAAATATCATCAAAGCCCAGAGCCAGCCCAGACGTCAGGCAGCAAGAGTGATCACGGTGACCAGCGGTAAAGGCGGCGTGGGAAAATCAAATACGGCGATCAATCTCGCGATCCAGTTTCGGAAGATGGATCAGAGAGTTATCATACTGGATGCGGATTTCGGACTTGCCAATATAGAGATCATGTTCGGAACCGTGCCGAAATATAACCTTTACGACCTGATCTACCAGGGAAAGAATATAAAGGATATCATTACCTGGGGACCGATGGAGGTGGGTTTTATCTCCGGCGGTTCCGGTATCGTAGGCATGGCGAATCTGAGCAGGGATTATCTGAGTTACATCATACAGAACCTTGTGGAACTGGATTCCATGGCGGATATCATCATTGTGGATACAGGGGCGGGCATTTCCGATGCAGTGCTTGAATTTCTGGTGGCAAGCAACGAGATCCTGCTTGTCACGACGCCGGAGCCGACCTCCATCACGGACTCCTATTCGCTGCTGAAGGCGTTAAACCGCCACGGCAGGTTTTCCGAGGAATATACCAGCATCAACGTGCTGGCGAACAAGGTGAGGAATGAGGAGGAAGCCGACATGCTGTATCATAAGCTGAATACGGTGGTTTCCCGGTATCTGAAGGTTCCGATCGAGTATCTGGGATATATTCCCCAGGATGAGCAGCTCTCCCGGGCGGTGATGCAGCAGATGCCGGTCTCCATTCAGAACGCTTCGGCAAAGTCGGCGCTGGCTTATCAGGAGATCGCCAGAAGGCTCATGAGCGGTGAGAAGGAAAGCCCGAAAGTAAAACAGGGCATGATGGCGTTTTTTTCACATATTATGACAGGAAGGAGATAAGATATGTTATCTGATTTTGTAGCGGCAGGACAGATCGTGGAGATCCAGGCTGTAAATCCCATACCGGAGGAAGGCGCGGAAGAGAAACAGGAGGAGACGGCCGGAGGCGGGGAAAGAAAAGTATACCGGACAAAAGTTTTTGATGTGCTTTCCGAGGATCAGCTGGAGATCATGATGCCTATCGAAAAAGGAAAAGTAGTGCTCCTGCCGGTGGACGGAGAGTTTGATCTGTGTTTTTATGCGGAGAAAGGCCTTTATCAGTGTTATGCCAGGGTATTAGACCGGTATAAGAGCAATAATGTCTATATTGTAGTGATGGAGCTCACCAGTAATCTGCGCAAGCATCAGCGGCGTGAATTCTACCGTTTCGGCTGTGCACTGGGGATGGATTCCAGGCTGCTGGAAAAAGAGGAGATCGCGGCGGTGGAACAGGGGCGTTTGTATCTGATGCCGGGGCTTTCCATGAAGCAGAGTGTCATTGTGGATATCAGCGGCGGGGGACTCAGGTTTATCGCCGGTCACAGATATGAAGAGGGCGCATATATCTACTGTACCTACACACTGAATGTAAAAGGGCAGCCGAAGCAGTACCATCTTATCGGCAGGGTGCTGTCTGTGCGGGAACTGGAAGATAAGCCGGGCACTTTTGAACACCGCATACAGTATGTCAATCTGGATGTGGATGACAGGGAAGAGATCATCCGGTATATCTTTGAGGAAGAGCGACGGCAGCGCCATAAAGCAACCAGTAAATAAAAGCGGGCGATCGGGAGTTGAAATATGAAAAAAAATATCTTGGTAGTAGATGACTCTGCACTCATGAGAATGGTGATGTGTGATATAATAAAGTCGGATGAACGATTCAATGTGGAGGACAGGGCACAGAACGGTAAGGAAGCGCTTGATCTTCTGATGAAGAAAAAGTATGATGCCGTGGTACTGGATGTGAATATGCCGGTCATGGGAGGTCTGGAGCTGCTCAAGGAACTTCAGACGAGGAAGATGCCGGTCAGGGTCATGATGGCGAGCACCGATACGCGGGAAGGTGCGAAAGTAACGATGGACGCGCTGGAACTGGGAGCCATAGACTTTGTACATAAATCCGCCAACATCAAAAACAACAGGACCGAAGAGTTCCAGAAAAACTTTCTGGAGACATTGTATGCAGTTTCCACCAGCAGGGAGCCGACTTTCGGAAAAGCTTTCAATCTGGAGAGCATCAAGGAATCGAAAAAGCTTGTATCCATGGTGAGAAAGCACAATATCGTCGGAAACAAGATCGTGGCGATCGCAAGTTCCACCGGCGGTCCGAAGGCGCTGCAGGCGGTCATTCCCAAACTGCCCAAAGGGCTGAATGCACCGGTCGTGCTGGTACAGCACATGCCGGTAGGATTTACGAAATCGCTGGCAGAGCGGCTTGATTCACTCAGCGAGGTGACGGTGTCCGAGGCGAGGGAAGGTGAGATACTCCAGAAAGGGCATGTCTATCTCTCCAAGGGCGGCATGCATATGAATGTCACCTCCGACCAGAAAAAGAGCTGTATCCACTACAGCGACGAGCCGTCCAGGGAAGGCGTAAAGCCATGTGCCAACTATATGTATGAGAGCCTGATCAACAGTCCTTTCGACCAGGTGGTGTGCGTGGTCCTGACCGGGATGGGTATGGACGGCACGGCGGGAATCCGGAATCTGAAAGCGAAAAAACAAACCTTTGTGATTGCACAACAGGAAAATACCTGTGCGGTGTACGGCATGCCGAAGAGCGTTGTTAAAGCGGGCATCGTAAACCAGATCGTTGAACTGGACAATGTAGCACAGGAAATCATCATGAACGTGGGGGTAAAGTAAGATGGATGTAAGCCAATATCTGGAAATATTTCTGGATGAAACAAGAGAACATTTACAGAACCTGAATACGGAGATCTTAACTCTGGAGCAGGATCCCGAGAACGAAGATACGATCAATGAGATTTTCAGGGCAGCCCATTCTTTAAAGGGGATGGCAGGCACCATGGGTTATAAGCGGATGCAGACGCTGACCCATGATATGGAAAATGTCTTTTCGGAAGTGCGCAACGGCACGATCAAGATCAAATCCCATATGATCGATATCCTGTTCCAATGTCTGGACGCGCTGGAGGAATATACGACCAATATTCAGGAAAATGCCGATGAGGGAACAAACGATAACGAGGCGCTGATCAAGCTTTTAAATGACTGCCTGAAACCGGACGGGGCACAGGAAGAGGCACCGGCGGCACCGGAAAGCGCAGCGGCGCAGACGGCTCCGGCAGCGGCTCCTGCCGGCGGAAATAAATGGGAAAGCATTCCGCTGGATGAGGCCCAGAGGCTTGTGCTGGGGGAGGCCGTAAAGCAGGGGAAAAAGGTGTACGGTATTACCGTAAAAGTGCAGGAGTCCTGTATCTTAAAGGCGGCAAGGGCGTTCCTTGTCTTTAAGGCAGTGGAGGAACTGGGTGAGATCCTGGTGTCCTCTCCTTCCGCACAGGATATAGAAGACGAGAAATTCGAACTGGATTTTTCGGTCATTGTGATCACGGACAGCACGCTGGATAAGGTGCTGGCCGATATTAAGAGCGTTTCGGAGATCGAGGATGCCGAGGGCGCGGAGATGACGAACTTCGGGGAAACGGTGCAGGAGGCTCCGGCACAGGAGGCTGAAAAAGAAGAGAAGCCAAAAGAAAAGAGCGTTCCGGCAAAGGCAGAACCGGTTAAGGCATCCGGCGCGGGAAATGCTCCGGCGGTAAAAGGCGCTCCGGCGAAGCAGGAGAAGAAGACGAATACCAAGGCGGTGGGCAACCGTACCGTCAGGGTGGATATTGAAAAACTGGATGTGCTGATGAACCTTGTCAGCGAGCTGATCATCGCGAAGAACTCCCTTGTATCCGCCACAACGGCGCAGGAGGGAAGAGAGAGCAACGCGGCTGTGGAGAGCCAGATCGAATATCTGGAGAACGTGACCACCAGCCTGCATGAATCCGTGATGAAGGTGCGGATGGTGCCCATCGAGAGCGTTGTGAACAAGTTCCCGAGAATGATCCGCGACCTGTCCAAGAAACTGGATAAGAAGATGGATCTGCAGATGACCGGTGAGGAGACGGAACTTGACCGTACCGTGGTGGATGAGATCGGCGATCCGCTGATGCATCTTCTGCGCAACTCCGCCGATCATGGCTTGGAGAGCGCTGAGGTCCGTGCGGAAAGAGGAAAACCGGAGGTCGGTTCCATTTTCCTGAACGCTTATCAGGACGGCAACAACGTTGTCATCGAGGTCGGGGATGACGGCAACGGCATCGATGTGGAAAATGTAAAAAATAAAGCCATCGAGAGGGGCACCATAACGCCGGAGCAGGCGGTGAATATGTCCGATAAGGAGATCATCGACCTTCTGTTCCTGCCGAGTTTTTCAACGGCGAAGGAAGTGACGGACGTTTCCGGCAGGGGCGTCGGCCTGGATGTCGTAAAATCGAAGATCGAGACATTGGGCGGCGAAGTGGAAGTAAAGACAAAGTTGGGCGAGGGCAGTACCTGGACTATCAGGCTTCCTCTTACGTTAGCTATCATCCAGGCGTTGATGGTGGAAGTAGGCGGCGAGAAATATGCGATCTCCCTGAATTCCGTGGCTACCCTTGAGAATATTGCGCCCAGCGATGTGAAGCTTGTGCAGTCCGAGGAAGTGATCCATCTGCGCGGCTCCGTGATCCCGCTGATCCGCTTAAATGAAGTGCTGGATATCGAATCTACGCGGAAAGAGAACGAGAATATGATCGTTGCCATTGTGAAAAAAGGCGACAAGCAGGCAGGCCTCGTGGTAGACAGGCTGATGGGACAGCAGGAGATCGTTATCAAATCGCTCGGCAAATTTGCCGATAAGACCAGGATCATCAGCGGTGCGACAATTCTCGGCGATGGTGAAGTAGCGTTGATCCTGGATGCGAATGTGCTGATATAAGGAGCGAATAGGAGGGTTTATTGTCATGGAAGAGCTGAAAAACAGCGGTGGTGTGAAACAGTTTATCGTGATAAGAGTCGGTGATGAGCAGTACGGGATCGACATCAAATATGTGGACAATATCATCCATATGTCCAGCATTACCAGGGTGCCGAAGGCTGCGCCCTATGTGAAGGGTGTGATCAATGTGCGCGGCGAGGTCATCACGGTTCTGGATATCCGGACCAAAATGGATCTGCCGGAGACGGAGTACACGAAAGACACCAGGATCGTTATTGTAAAAAATGAGCAGCAGGGATTTGTGGGAATGGTTGTGGATGCTGTCAGAGAAGTGGTGACGCTGGAAGTGGATGGGATCGAAAAGGTATCCTACGATAACAAGAGCGGAAAGACCATGTTTGTCACAGGCGTGGGAAAACATCAGGGGAATCTGATATCTCTGCTTGACCTGAATGAAATTCTGACTGAATAAATTGTCCGGATATATCCGGACAGTTACGGGGCCTCTCAGGCGGGCCCCGCTGATAAGGAGTGAAGCTATGGATAATAACTTCGGATTTGAACATATTGACAGCGGTTATCTGGATGTGCTGAAGGAGATCGGCAATATCGGAGCGGGAAACGCGACAACGGCACTGGCCCAGATGCTGCAGCGAAAAGTGGATATGAAGGTACCCCAGGCGGCTCTTTTGGAGTTCCGTGATCTGGGGGAGGTGATCGGCGGCGAAGAGACTATTATGGCCGGCGTTTACATGGTAGTGGAAGGTGATATCAGGGGAAGCATGATGTTCCTTCTGGAAAAGGAATCCGCAAGGCATCTGGCGGATCAGATGCTGGGCGGTTTCGGAAGTTCGGAATCCGGGGATTTCGGTGAGATGGAGATATCGGTCCTGCAGGAGATCGGAAATATCATGACAGGTTCCTATTTGAATTCTTTGTCAGATCTGACAGGGCTTAAAATATTTCCTTCCGTACCGGAGATCGCGATCGATATGGCGGGGGCGATACTCAGTGTGCCTGCCATCGAATTCGGCATGCTCGGAGACAGAATTCTGATGATCCAGACCAGATTTACGGATGATATGGATATCGACGGCTTTTTTATCTTAGTACCTGATCTGGATTCTTACCACAAAATTATGGAGTCTTTAGGAATGGCATAGGAAGTGGATAAAGATGAGCAAGATAATTAAAGTAGGGATGGCAGACCTCAATATATGTAAAAGTCCGGATGGGATCACCACGTTGGGACTCGGTTCCTGCGTGGGGGTCGCCCTCAGGGATCCCGTGACAAAGATCGGCGGGCTGCTGCACGCGATGCTGCCGGATTCGACAGTCGTTAAAAACAATACATGTGTAGAGAAATTTGTGGATTCAGGCTTGGATGAACTTGTCAAAAGAATGGTGAAAGCAGGGGCGAGCAGATCGAGATTGGAGGCAAAACTGGCAGGAGGAGCCCAGATGTTCGCGTTTCAGAGGAATTCCGATCTGGTGAAGGTCGGGGAGAGAAATGCGGAGGCTGCGAGGAAGAAACTTAAGGCCATGCACATTAAGCTGCTCGCGGAGGATACGGGGCTTAATTTCGGCCGGACAGTGATATATTATCCGGAAACGGGAGAATATGTTATCAAGGCGGTAGGTAAACCGGAAAAAAGTATATAAGGGGGACGCTTTGGCGTGGCAAAGAAAAAGGACAACGCAGAGAAAAAGGAAAAGAAAAAGCGTGGAGGCCATCGATTATTCAGCGTCAGCAAAGAAGCAAAACGCAGGCTGATACCGCCGTTTATCATGTTGACGGCGGGAGCGGTCAGCAGTATTTTGATGGTAATGCAGGGGAGGTATGAGCTTCATGAATTCTTGAGAAATCTCCTGCTTATCCTGCTTCTCTTTTATATTCTGGGCTGTCTGTTGAAAGCCGTGGTGGATCTGATCGACAGACAGAATACACCGCCGGAGCCTGAAGAGGGCGACGGGGAGGAAGTCATAGAAAAAGGACCGGAGGAGACGGAACCTGAAGAAGGGGAGGCCGCGGAAGAATAGGCCGATAGACGATTATGAATGAGGCGGAAAAAAAGAGGCTTTGGGATGAATACGGCAGAACAAAAAGCCCTGAGACCAAAGAAAAGATCATAATAGAATACGCCCCGCTTGTAAAAGTTGTGGCCGGCAGACTCAGTATGTATCTGGGCTATAATGTAGAGTATGACGATCTGGTCGGTTACGGCGTATTCGGGCTGATCGATGCGATCGACAAGTATGACCTGTGCAAGGAGGTCAAATTTGAGACATATGCCAGTCTGCGGATAAGAGGCGCTATCCTGGACCAGATCCGGAAGATGGACTGGATCCCCAGAACGATCAGACAGAAACAGAAGAAAATAGAGACGGCTATCCGGGAGATCGAAAGCCGTGAGGGAAGGCCTGCTACGGATGAGGAGATCGCGGAGACGCTTGGCATTACGGATGACGAGTATCTGGACTGGCAGGGACAGATGAAAGTGACAGGCGTGGTTTCCTTAAATGAGTTTATGGAGGCAGGAAGCGAGATCCCGATAGAGCCGGGAACGCATTCCCACCAGTTTGATTCGCCGGAGACAGTCATTGAAAAAGACGAACTGAAGAGAATGTTGATGGATTCGCTGGAGGTACTGACAGAGAAGGAAAAGAAAGTTATCTTATTTTATTATTATGAGGAACTGACTTTAAAGGAGATCAGCTCCATTTTGGAGGTTTCGGAGTCGCGTATCTCCCAGCTTCACACAAGGGCGCTCCAGAAAATGAAAGCAAAAATGGGAAAATATATGGGAATTTTAACCGAACGTTAAGCATTCATCATGTTAAGTAAGCCTTCGGCAGACTTACGGAAAGTATGGTAATTCATGAAAAACGGCTTTTTTCAGTTAGAGCATAAGACAGTCGGAACTTATATCAGGCTGATCCCGCCTGAGGACGGGGGGGAGGCGCTTTCTCTGGATGAACTCAGGGAATATCTGAATATCAGAGGTATCGGCTATTATACCGGGGATCTGAGAGATGCCCTGGAAGGACTTACTTCGGAGAAAACAGTGCGGCTGAACGGTGAGAGCATACGCCCCTGCAGGGAGAGCTATTCCCTGCAGATCACTCCTGATAAATTGACGGTAACTGCCAGGTTTTATGCGCCCTCCCTGGGAGGGGGGAACCTGACGGCGGAAGCGATGATAGATGAACTGAAAGTCAGAAAAATACAGTACGGGATCTGCACGGAAAATATTGAAAAATTTTTCGAGGACAGATCTTATTGTCAGGATGTGGTCGTGGCACAGGGGAAGCCGCCCCGGATGGGGATCCCCGGCCGGATAGAATATATGTTTCCGACAGACCGGAAGGCAAAACCGACACTCCGCAAGGATGGAAGCGTGGATTTTCATAAACTGAATACGATATGTCCCTGTAAAAAGGATGAACTGCTGGCAAAGGTCATCCCGGCAGTGTACGGGGAAAAGGGATGCAGCGTTTTCGGCGAAGTGATAAAGCCGCCTGCTGTGAAGGAGGCGAAGGTGCGCTTCGGAAAGAATATTTCCACCTCGGAGGACCGGCTTGAGATCTATTCAAAGGTGGACGGTCATGTGGCGCTGGTCAACGGGGAAGTGACCGTGTCAGATATTCTCGAGCTGGAAAATGTGGATGCTTCCACCGGGGATATAGAGTGTGAGGGCAGTATCCGGATCAGGGGGAATGTTTTTTCGGGATATTCGGTAAAGGGATCGGGCGATATCGAGATCAAAGGCGTTGTGGAAGGGGCCGTGGTAGAGGCCGGCGGGAATATATCGATTGCCCGGGGCATGAACGGTATGTCCAAGGGATACCTTCAGGCGAAGGGGAATATCGTTTCCAAATATCTGGAAAATGCGCATGTCTCCGCGGGCGGTTATGTTATGGCGGAGGCTGTTCTGCACAGCCAGATCTATGCGGGGACGGAAGTTCAGGTAACCGGAAAGAAGGGATTTATCACCGGCGGCAAAGTGATGGCTTCCAGCAGGATCGCGGTAAAGACACTGGGATCTTCCATGGGGGCATCCACCGTTGTGACGGTCGGCGTTAACCCGGAAGTGAAAAAGAGACAGGCTGTGCTGCTGAAGCAGATGCAGGAGAACAGGAAGCAGATAGCAAGCATAGAACCGGTGCTTTTGGCGGTGATCCAGAAAAAGCATCTGAGCATTTCCGTCTCCGATGAAAAGATGCAGCATGTGCGGCAGCTTGCCATTATCAGACTGAAGAAGAAGAGTGAACTTGAGAAGATATATGCGGAGCTGGATGAACTGGAGGAGATCCTGATGGAGAGCGAGAATCCTTCTGTGGAGGTGGAGGACGCGGTATATCCGGGCACGAAGATCTGTATCCAGGATGTATCCATGGTGGTGAAGACTACTTTGAAATACTGCCGGTTTATCCGGTCTGAGGGAGAAGTGAAAATGACCGTTTTCTCGTAAGGCGGTCATGGAAATTGGAGAGAACATGGGAGCATTGGAGATCGTATTACTGGCGGCGGGGGCGGTTATCTTTATAGCCAGTTTCTGCATTCCGGTAAGACAGGAAAAACTGAAGGAAGAGACAAGAAATCTTGCGGCACAGGAAGTAAAAGATATGGTGGCGCAGGAACTTGAGCATGTACACGGGAAGCTGGAAGAACTCTCTGCGGAGGAGATGCAGCATCAGATCGAGAAGTCCGAGCGCTCCATGGAACGGATCTCCAATGAGAAGATCATGGCGGTGAACGAGTATTCGGATACCGTGTTGGATGAGATCCACAAGAGCCATGAGGAAGTGGTCTTTCTCTACGATATGCTGAAAAATAAAAAAGAGAGCCTTACGGAATCTTACGGGAAGGCCGATCAGGAGATCCAGGACCTGCTGCAGCGGGTAAAGGATTCCGAGATCACGGTGCGGGAAAATCTGGCGGCGCTTGAGAAGAAGCAGGGATCGCCGGCGGACAGCGGGGTGGAAGCCGCATCTGATGCTGGGACAGGGCAAAGAGGAAATGACAGGAACGTACTCACCGGAATAGAAGCGCTGAGCAGGCAGGCATCCGCCGCGGGAAAAGCAAAGGAGACGGGACATACGGTTTACACGGAGGCAGAAGCTTCGGGAGAAGCGGAGGAAACAGCGGTTTTTCAGCCTTTTGTTCCTGAAAAGATAGAAGCGGCGCCAAAGAAACGGCATGCAGGAAAAGCAGCGAAAAAGCCGGAAGGAGAACCGGAAGAAAAGGAGGGCGGAGCCAAAGCGGGCACTGCCGGAAAAGAGGCGGAAGCAGTCAGGGAGAAAAATGCGGGAAGAAGATCCTCCGGAAGGGGAAGGAAAGCATCCGGAGAAAAGGAAGAGATGATGCCGGTCTCATCGGATACTGCGGAGAATGACGGAATAAACAGTAACGGAAGAATACTGGAACTTCATCGGGCCGGAAAATCCAATATGGCGATCGCAAGAGAACTGGGACTCGGGATCGGCGAAGTAAAACTGGTGATAGATTTGTATGAGGGGCTGCAATAATGAAACTGAGATATTATCTGCGTGGGCTGGGAATCGGTATGCTGGTGGCAGCTCTCGTATTGATCCTGTCCGGAAACACGGGCGGAAAGATGAGCGATGACGCGGTGAAGCGCCGGGCTGCGGAGCTTGGCATGGTGGAGAAAGATAAAACCGTGCTGGAGGATATCGGAAGCGGGGGATCGGATGAACAGTCCGGGGATGCTGAGTACAGTGAAGATCCCGAAAAGGCAGCGGCCGGGGTGCAGGAAGATGCGGCCGCTGTTTTGGATGCGGAGAAAGAAGATCCGGACAGCGCGTCTGATACAGCGCCGGACAATGCGGTGAACGGGGAGGCCGGCGCAGCGTTGGACAATGTGATGAACGGGGAGAGCGCTGCGGCATCGGGAGAGACGGATGCCGGGACTGCGGCCGGAGCGGAAGACCATGCGGAGTCGGAGACTGCGGGGGAAGAACAGTCGCTGGCGGAGCAGATTAAGCAGCGGGCCGGTGATGTGGCAGACAGGGCGAAGGAAGTGGCTGAAAATTCCGTGCCGGAGCAGATCGTCACCTTTGAGGTGTATAAGGGCGACACCTCGGTTTCTGTCTCAAGAAGGGCCAAAGAGGCGGGGCTGGTGGAATCCGCGGCGGATTTCGATGTGTTCCTCTGTCAGAACGGATATGATAAACGGATATCGATCGGCACCTATGAGATCACGGTGGGGGCGACGGAGAAGGAGATCGCGGATATTGTGACGAAGAGCAGGTAGCTGAAGCGAGAATTTGCTTGCAAAAGCAGGGAGTTTGTGGTAAAATACAGAAGTTGTGAAAAAACACATATGCCGGTTTCCGGTTGGTGCCTCTGAGAATGGGGGTAGGCCGGGAAGTTGGGGAGTCATGGACCCGGTACGGTATATGGAAGAAAAAACCAAATGGAGGAAAAAGACATGAGCGTAATTTCAATGAAACAGTTGCTGGAAGCAGGTGTGCATTTCGGACACCACACAAGAAGATGGAACCCTAAGATGGCTCCTTATATCTTCACAGAGAGAAACGGTATTCACATCATTGATCTGCAGAAATCTGTAGGCAAGGTGGACGAAGCTTACAATGCGGTCGCAGATATCGTTTCCCAGGGAGGTATCATTCTTTTTGTAGGGACAAAGAAACAGGCGCAGGATGCGGTGAAGACAGAGGCAGAGCGCTGCGGAATGTACTATGTAAATGAGAGATGGCTCGGCGGTATGCTGACCAACTTTAAGACGATCCAGTCCAGGATCGACAGGCTGAAAAGAATTGAGGAGATGGCGGAAGACGGTACTTTTGATGTACTGCCGAAGAAGGAAGTCATCCAGATCAAGAAAGAATGGGATAAGTTAGAGAGAAACCTCGGCGGCATCAAGGAAATGGGCAGAATTCCCGACTGTATTTTTGTGGTTGATCCGAAGAAGGAGAGGATCTGTGTACAGGAAGCGCACGCATTGGGCATCACGCTGATCGGTATCGGCGATACAAACTGCGATCCGGAGGAACTCGATTATATCATCCCCGGCAATGACGATGCGATCAGGGCCGTAAAACTTATCGTTTCCAAGATGGCTGACGCTGTTGTGGAGGCATCCCAGGGAGAAGCCGCATACACGGAAGAGATGGCAGAGGCAGCGGAAGGCGAATCGGAGGATATCGAGGAAGTAGCGGCAGCGGAAGATTAATAATATATTTGGAGGAAATATAAAATGGCTATTACAGCGGCAATGGTAAAAGAGTTGAGAGAGATGACCGGCGCGGGCATGATGGATTGTAAGAAAGCCCTCACCGAGACAAACGGAAATATGGATGAGGCTGTTGAGTTCCTGAGAAAGAACGGACAGGCAAAGGCTGAGAAGAAAGCAGGCCGTATCGCTGCAGAAGGTATCTGCAGGATCGCAGTGGCAGAAGGCAAGGCAGCGGTCGTGGAAGTAAACTCCGAGACTGACTTTGTGGCAAAGAACGAGACATTCCAGACTTTTGTTGAGGCGGTGGCGAAACAGGCACTGGAGACAACAGCGGCAGATATGGATGCATTTCTGGCTGAGAGCTGGAAGGAAGACAGCTCCAAGACCGTAAAAGAAGCACTGGTAGAAAAGGTTGCGACCATCGGCGAGAACCTGAACATCAGAAGATTTGAAGTGGTTGAAGCTCCTATCATAGTGGATTATCTGCACGGGGGCGGACGTATCGGCGTTATCGTAGCTGCGGAGGCAGGTACCGACAACGATGCGGTGAGGGAAGCTCTGAAGAATGTGGCTATGCAGGTTGCAGCGCTGGCACCGAAATATGTGTGCAGAGACGAGATAAGCGATGATTACATTGCGCATGAGAAGGAGATCCTTTTAGCACAGATCATGAATGATCCGAAGGAATCCGCTAAGCCCCAGAAGGTGATCGACGGCATGATCAACGGCCGTATCAATAAGGAACTGAAGGAGATCTGCCTGTTAGATCAGATCTATGTAAAAGCAGAGGACGGCAAGCAGACTGTCGGACAGTATATCGCACAGGTTGCCAAAGCGAACGGCACAGACCTGAAGGTAACAAAGTTTGTACGTTACGAGACAGGCGAAGGCTTGGAGAAGAAGAACGAGGACTTTGCGGCTGAGGTTGCGGCGCAGATGAATGCATAAAGTGAAGTTTGCTGAGTTATTTTGAATGAAAAACCCTTGTGAATGGCATGAGAATGCTGTTCGCAGGGGTTTTTGGATTTAGATAAGCTTATTTAACAAAAAATGTTGATCGGAATCTATCTTATAGTTTTTGAATATTAGTCTGAATTTAGTAATATAATTGTATTAACTTATGAAATGTATGATTCAAGAAATGGAAAGGAATGATTGTTTAATGGGTCCAACGATTGATCAGTATTTAGTGGCTAATTGCTTATACATGATTGATGAATTCAATATGTTGTATAAGGGGTGGGATAAGCCGGAATTGAAAATTGAGGCAGATGAAAAGTTTAATGAAATGGATATAATAGTAAGATTGGGATATCCGTTCAAACAGAATGCTCATTATACAGCAGGAGAAAGTGGTAGAATAAAGAAAACGCAGAAAATAAATCATGATTTATATATAGGACAAAGAGATTTTAAAATCGAGGTGAAATATTTAAAAAATTGGATTAGTTCAGCTAATACAAGAGCGGCAAGTAAAAGCTGGTCAGTGTTTCAGCAAGATTTTGATTGGCTGATGGATGAAATAGATAATGGAAAAAATGGAAAGGTTGCGTTTGTGATTGGATGGTTTAATTGTGTAGATTCATTTTCACAATTAATTCAGTTGGGCACAGGCAATGGCGCTTATCCATTAGCAGATGAAAGAAAACTGGCTTATTTTCCCTTTTTAATTAAAAAGGATGAGAATGCGCCAAAACAAACAAAAAATTTAACCTATGATTATGTTAATGCATATACAGAAAGTCCAGTAAGAATTTCGTCTGAACGAAAAGGAAAATATAGATGTATGTTTATTGGAGAGAAATATGATAAATTTCATTTTGCCTTGTATTATGGAGAATGTAAAATGATTACAAATTAAAGTCTGGTTACACTTGTAGGATTATAAAAATAGGTTGAATTTATCCTATAAATTAAATATAATAGCATTATCGGGAGGTAAGAACAATGACAATAAATACAAATACAATGGTTTCTATCACAGAGGCAAATCAGAATTTTTCAAAAGTAGCAAGATTAGTGGATGAACATGGAACAGCTGTTATATTAAAAAACAATGTACCAAGATATCTTGTCATAGATTTTAGCAAAGCTGATAATGATGCTGTTGCGTCAAATGAAGATGTGTTGAGTATATCGAAACGATTGATTGAGAAGAATAAGAAAGCATATGAGGTTCTTGCAAAATGATAAAGTTGACAAAAGAACAAATTCTGTTACTTCATACTCAGTTAATAGAGATTACCGGAGGAAGTGATGGAATTAGAGACATTGGTCTTCTTGAATCTGCATTAGAAAGTCCATTTCAATCTTATGGCGGTGTAGAATTATATCCAAGCATACAGGCAAAGGCAGCAAGACTTTGTTATGGCTTGGTTAAAAATCATGCAATGATCGATGGCAATAAAAGAATTGGATGTCATGCCATGTTAGTTTTTTTGGCATTAAATGGTTATGAGGTTGAATATACGCAGAAAGAATTATCAGACTTAATATTAGACGTAGCAGCGGACAGGAAACAATATGAAGATATTTTACAATGGTTATTGACGCATCAGATGTAAGTTAAATGATTTATAAATGGAGAACAGAGAAATGGAATTGATGAGTTTGTTAAAGAAAAAGCAGCTTTCTGCTTATTAGTGCGCTAAGGAGAACCATGTATCAATTATTCTCCCCTTTAGCTTTTATTTTTAAAAGTTTTTTGAATTCTAAAAATATTACCTAAAATGTTATCATATTACAAAAAATAATTGTAAAAATGTTATACTCCAAAAAAATACATATTATGGAGGTATAACATGAGTATCAATATGAAAAATTGGGCGCGGGAATACATTGAGTCATCAGAGAAAAAAGCGATGCCGATCTTATCTTTTCCGGGAATTTGGCTGACAGGACATACGGTGGAGGAGATGGTGAAGGACGGACACCTGCAGGCTCTGGGGTATGATCAGGGAATTCCGGCTGTAGGGGCCTGTGCGTTTGCGGCAGTACTGGAAACTCTCCTCGGTGAGTTCCAGCCATGGGTAAAGTTTCCTTCATTCCTGCGGTTCCATCTACTAGATCATGGGGGATCTGATCGATGCGGGATACGATGTGATCAACCCGGTGCAGACGACGGCTTACCAGATGAATTCCGCTATACTGAAGTGGGAATTCGGAAAGGATATCACCTTTTGGGGCGGCGGCTGTAACACCAGAAGCGTACTGAACCGGGCGACACCGGAGGAGGCGCCTGCGGCTTTCTCGGATGTGAAGATCGCCTGGTATGCACCGGCGGTACATGCACAGCCTCAGGCAGGTTATGAACATCTTCCGGCTTGGACTTCCTCTGCAATTCTCCGGATCAGCGCGTCAATCGTGGCTTTTTCGGCGGTTATGGTGTGCAGATTATATTTGTGCGCCTCGGCTTCTGTCTGCCCGCCGATGCAGGCGGCGGTGACGGAAGAATAGTCCGTCTCCGTTCTCAGGGCGGAGACAAAACCTGTGACGGTGGAAGCGCTGGTAAAGGTGACAAAGGTTCCAGGCGTCAAAAGTTTCCGCACTTCCTCCGCATTGGGAGCGGTGTACCGGGTTTCGTAGCAGCGGATGTCATCATAGGAGACGGCTCCTTTGCGCAGCGCGTCAGTCAGGGCTTCGGTGCCCAGCTGAGCCCGGAGAATGAGCACTTTGCCGGCAGGTTTCTCGCCGCACAGCGCCTCCCCCAGATGGGCGCCGTCATAGATGTCCGGAATCAGGTCGGCGTGCAGGCCGTGTTTTTGCAGTTCGCGGTCCGTGCCGGGACCGATGGCGGCAAGTTTGATGGGACCCAGTGCCCGCACATCCCGGTGAGTGCGGCTAAGCAGCTCCATGAGAGCCGAGACTCCGGCGGGGCTGGTAAAAGCCAGCCATTCATAGCGTCCCATGTTGTCCACAGCTTCTTCCATCTCCGGGCAGGGGAGGAGAGGGCGGGTCTCAATGCAGGGGAACTCCACCACATTCGCCCCCAGAGCGCGCAGCCGCTCCGATAGGGTGCCGGACCGCTCTCTGGGGCGGGTGACAATGACTGTTTTTCCCATTAGGGGAAGTTTACTGAACCAGTTGAACTGCCGGGAGTAGGCGCAGACCTTTCCCACAACGATGACGGCAGGGCTTTTCACCTGTTCGGTTTTGGCGGTCTCCGGCAATGTGGAAAGGGTGGCGAGGATAACCCGCTGGAAAGAGGTGGTGCCTTTTTCGATGACGGCGGCGGGCATGCCCGGTTCCATGCCGGCATCCAGAAGGCCTCTGCAGATTTTTTCGAGAGCGCTGACGCCCATAAGGAAGATCAGCGTACCAGCAGCCTGTACCAGCGCCTCAAAATGGATGTGCAGCGGTTTTCCGGCCCGCTGGTGGCCGGTGATGATGTGGAGGGAGGAACAGCAGTCTCTGTGGGTTACGGGGATGCCGGCGTAGGCGGGTACGGCGATGGCTGAGGTGATACCGGGAATCTCCTGAAAGGGAACGCCGTGTTCCGCCAGCAGTTCCAGCTCTTCGCCGCCCCGTCCAAACAGAAAGGGATCGCCGCCTTTTAAGCGGACCACACGTTTGCCTTCCAGCGCCTTTTCCAATAAAAGCTGATCGATCTGCTCCTGGGGCAGGGTGTGATGGGAGGATTCCTTGCCCACGTCGATGCGCTCCGCCCAATCAGGGATCAGATCAAGGATCGCCTGCCCTACCAGCCGGTCATAGACGACCACATCTGCGGATGCGATGGCTCTTTGCCCTCCCACAGTCAGAAGATCCGGATCCCCCGGGCCTGCTCCTACCAGAATGACCTGTCCCATGTTCATTGATATTTCCTCCTCATTTCTTCTGCAAGTGCAGCACCTAAGCTTTCTCCCGACTGCCGCGGTCCGGAGATGTCCCCATAGCAGGGAGTTCCCTCTCCCGTGACATACATTCCCCTTAAAAGAAGGGTATTGCCTTTCACGATGGCAAATGCCGCCACCGGCGAAGAACAGCCGCCGTCCAATGTGCGGACAAAGGCGCGCTCTGCCAGCAGGCAGTCACGGCTGTCATCATCGGCAAAGGCCTGCAGACAGGAAGTGTCCACGCCCTCCCTTGCCTGAACTGCCAAAATACCCTGCCCGGCGGCGGGAAGAATTTCTTCCACCGAAAAATACCGGCTGATCCGGTGTCCGAGCCCCAGCCGGGTAAGCCCTGCAGCGGCAAGTACCAGCGCAGAAAACTCTCCGCGGTCCAGTTTTTGAAGCCGTGTGAGTACATTTCCCCGGACCGGGGCTACGGTTGCCTTCGGAAACAATGCCTGCAGCTGCAGTTTACGGCGCAGGGAGGAACAGCCGATGGGTTTTGTAAAGTCGATATGATCCGCTCCTTCCGGAAGTACCAGCACATCCCGAGGATCAGCGCGCCGGGAAAAGGCAACCAGAGGCAGACGGGGATCGATCTCCATGGGAAGATCCTTGCTGCTGTGCACGGTGAGATCCACCCGACCGTCCAGCAGGGCTGCATCCAACTCTTTGACAAACAGCCCCTTGCCGCCGATCTGATCCAATGTCCGATCTAGGATCCTGTCTCCGGTGGTCTTCATGGTGATAAGTTCCGTATGTATTTCGGGATCATACTCATGGATGGCCTGTATGGCCATCTCCGACTGGATGACGGCAAGGCGGCTTTCCCGGCTGCCGATGCGTATCTGTTTCATGTAAGCTCCTCCAGGACGGCTTTTTCGTTGAAATCGATAAACACAGGAAAGCGGTACGCTCTGGAATCCCTGTGTTCTTTCTTACTCAGGATATGACCGGATGGCCGGTGGTATGCAGGCGTATCTTGCTCTCACATTTTATCAGATTTTCGGAGGTGATGCGTTCCGCCAGCCCGGTGACCAGCAGATCCACGGTTTTGTCCACCGATAATTCGATGATCTCCGCCTCTGTCAGCCCTTCCTGCAACTCTTTGGAGGTGAGAAGCCGGTTGATGATAGCCTGTTTCAGACTTTCCATCGAAGGCATGCAGTCCCTGAAGTTGAGCCAGCGGTAAAAATTTTCCATCTGTGCCCGCAGGATGTCTGTCACCTCCTGAGGGATCTTGCGGTTTTCCAGATCATTTCCCAGATCGTCGATATTATAGAGGGAAATGCCGGGCAGCAGCCCGACTTCAGGCTGGATGTCCCGGGGAATAGCCAGATCTATCATGACAGCCGGGGGAGAGGAGATTTCGGCTATCTGTCCGGCAGTTACCGTATAATGAGGGCTGGAGGTAGCGGAAATCAAAATGTCGCGGCCTTCCATATGTTGGAAGCGTTCCTCATAGGGTATTACGCCGCATCCCGGCGGCACAATGGTTTCTCCATGGCGGTAGGTGCGCAGGGTGACGGCAGCCTGACATCCGGCCTGCTGCAGCAGCGAGGCGGAAAGCCTTCCCATTTCCCCGTTGCCGATGACAAGGGCTTTTTTACCTTTCAGTCCGCCCAGCTTTTCCTGCAGCAGAGATACAGCCATGCCGGCGGCGGAGGCGGGAACCGGGGTGAGGCGAACCTTTGTCCGTACCTCTTTTCCGGCGGAAATGGCGGAGCGGAACAGCGTTTCTAGGACAGAATCGGCAGTTCCCGTTTCCCGGGCGAGCGCAATGGCATTCTTTACCTGGGAGAGGATCTGGTCTTCTCCGAAAATGCGGGAGCGGAGGCCTGCCGCAACCTGCATCAGGTGCTCTGCAGCCTCTTTTCCGGAGCGGGTGACAAAAACATCCTGATAAAGGGCATATTCTGCGCCGGCCGCCCGGCACAGCAATTCGCCGGGATCAACGGTTTCCGCACAGGATAAATACAGCTCTGCCCGATTGCAGGTGGAAACCAGTACACATCCGGAGATCAGGGGAAGGGATTGAATTTTGATCATCATCTCAGCAGTCTGCTGTCTGGTGAAGGATAACCGTTCCCGCAGGCTGATGGGGGCGAGGCTGTGTTCCAGGCCTGACATAATAATATTCACAGATGGCCACGCTCCTTTTTTATTTGTAAATTTTTTTGATTATAGCAATCGGGAAAAGTGTTGTCAATACGGGCGGAACTGATATCAAAATAACGATTGACAAAAAAAGGATTTCCGTGCATACAATAAAGGAAGAGTTGTCCGGCGGCGGAAGCCGGTCACTGATAAACCGGGAAAGGAGTTCCTATGTCATGATCGAACAAATCAAACCTGCAGATATCGAAAAACGCAGTTTTGCCATTATTACCGAGATTTTGGGGGACCGCAGGCTGGATCCGGAAAATGAACCCGTCATCAAGCGTGTCATCCATACCTCCGCTGATTTTGACTATGCGGACAACCTGGTGTTTTCGGAACATGCCGTAAGGAAAGGCATCGAGGCTCTTCGAGGCGGCTGTGACATTGTCACCGATACCCAGATGGCCAGAGCGGGCATCAACAAAGCAATTCTCGCAAAGCTGGGAGGGGAAGTTCACTGTTTTATGTCTGACCCGGACGTGGCCGAAGAGGCGAAGGAGCGGGGGATCACCCGTGCCATTGTCTCTATGGAGCGGGCGGCAAAGCTTCCCAAACCCTGCATTTTCGCCATTGGGAACGCCCCTACTGCACTGATCTCCCTCCATGAGCAGATGGCGGCAGGCATTCTGCATCCTGCGCTTGTCATCGGCGTGCCGGTGGGCTTTGTGAATGTGATAGAGAGTAAGGAACTCATCCTGCATTCGGAGGTTCCCCATATCGTTGCCAGAGGCCGCAAAGGCGGCAGCAATGTAGCCGCCGCCATCTGCAATGCCCTGCTGTATCAGATCATGCGGTGAGTTGAGAAGATGGCTGGGGGAGATATTTATCTGTTGGCCGGAATTCTGTATTTGATGCAGACTGAGGCAGAAGATTTTGAAGATGAAAAATTTCCCGCCAGATATATTGACATACCTGCAAAATTAGGCTACGATAATGCAAGTTAAATATGAAGCAGTCAGGTGTCAGAGCAATACATATAATTTGCTCTGGTGAAAAGGGAAACAGGTGTAAGTCCTGTGCGAACTCGTCACCGTAATGAGGGAGCTGAAGCCGATATATCACTGGGAAAAGGAAATCCTTTCCTGGGAAGATGGCGGATGCGATGATTTCTGAGCCGGGAGACCTGCCTGAGTGCTGTACAGAAACGATAGTTTCAGGCCACGAGTAACTGGTTGTACGGTTAAGAGAGAGTATGGATGTGATTTCCCATATGTTTCTTTTGTGTACAAACCCCTTACCTGTTCAGGAAAGGGTTTTTTTATTGTGTTGCCAAAACATTGTTTCTGACATACATATTTAAAATAAAATATGATGGCAGGTGAAGCTGTCGAAGGAGGAAACATGAGAAAAAGGGTAACAGCGTTATTTGTGGCAGTATTGATGGGGACATTCTGCGTGGCAGGATGCGGAAATAACCAGGAGGCAGCGGCAGAGAGTCCTGCTGAAACAGGAGGCGAAGAAGCGGGAGAAAAGGAGATGCAGGCTGAAGCAGAAGAAACGGAAGAAACTGCCGACACGGAGTCAGAGGCGGATGACGATCAAAAGGAGGCGGATGAAGTGGCAGCGCTGATCGATGCAATTTATGTACAGAAGAGAACAGATGAGACAGACAAGCAGTGCGCTGATGCCAGGGCTGCCTGGGATGCACTGACAGATGCCCAGAAAGAACTGGTGGAAGGGGAGAATGCGGATCCGGATTATTTCGGAAGGGATACAGGCGATGCGTCTGCGGATGACCCGCGCAATCAGGATGAGATCGGGGAGAACGAAATTCTGGTCGTGAGCTTCGGCACTTCCTTTAATGACAGCCGCGTGGCAGACATTAAAGGAATAGAAGACGCCCTGCAGGAAGCCTATCCTGACTGGTCTGTGAGAAGGGCATTTACGGCTCAGATCATCATCAATCATGTACAGGCGCGTGACGGCGAGTACATCGACAATATGGATCAGGCTTTGGAGCGTGCGGCGGCAAATGGCGTCAGGAATCTCATTATTCAGCCTACCCATTTGATGCATGGGGCAGAGTATGATGAACTGATGGAAGCGGTGGAAGCATATCAGGATCAGTTTGAGACTGTAAAGGTCGCAGAGCCGTTGTTGGGAGAGGTTGGCACAGATGCAGCTGTGATCAATGCGGATAAGGCGGCTGTCGCAGAGGCGGTTACCGCAGAGGCAGTGAAGGATGCCGGCTATGACAGTCTGGATGCGGCAAAAGGAGATGGTACTGCATTTGTCTTTTTGGGACACGGAACCTCCCATACTGCGAAAGTATCATACAGCCAGATGCAGACACAGATGGGTGAACTCGGCTATGACAACGTATTTATCGGTACGGTGGAAGGGGAACCGGAGGAGACTGCGTGCGAGGCGGTGATGGAAGCCGTGGCGCAGGCCGGGTATAAGAAAGTCATCCTTCGCCCGTTAATGGTAGTTGCAGGGGATCATGCAAACAATGATATGGCCGGGGATGATGAGGATTCGTGGAAGAGCATGTTTGCTGCATCGGGCAAGTTTGACAGTGTGGATACGCAGATCGCAGGACTTGGTTCTATCGATGCCATTCAGCAGCTCTATGTGGCACATACGAAAGATGTAATAGAGGAATAGGGGGTATGGAGGACTGTGATGGGGAAAAAGAGAATTACCATACTGTGCACATTGCTGTTTGCATGCTTCCTGCTCTGCAGCTGTGCAGACAAAGACGGTGTACCGGGAAATGAGATAGAGGAAGAAGCCGATACGACAGAACTCTCCGCTGAAGCGGGAGAGGAGGAAACTTTCGGGCAGAAGGAAGGCATAGCGGGAGAAGAGGAAACTTCCGGGCAGAAGAAAGGTACAGCGGGAGAAGAGGAAACTTCCGCACAGGGCGAGAGGAATGCGGAAGAAGAAAAGGCTGTCCTTCCGGATGGAACATATACGGCGAATTTTGATACGGACAGCAGTATGTTTCATGTGAGTGAAGCATGCGGCGGCAAGGGAACGCTGACTGTTGAAAACGGAGAGATGACAATACATATTTCACTGATGTCAAAAAAAATCGTAAATCTTTATCCCGGACTTGCAGAGGACGCAGAGAAAGACGGAGCCAAGCTCCTCATGCCGACGGAAGATACGGTTACTTACAGCGACGGGATGACAGAGGAGGTTTACGGCTTTGATGTGCCGGTTCCGGCGCTGGGGGAGGAATTCAATCTGGCACTCGTCGGGACAAAGGGGACATGGTATGACCATAAGGTAAAAGTTTCCAACCCTGAGCCGCTGGAAGGAGAGGCACAGAAGGAAAGCACCCTTCAGATGGAGGATGGCACTTATACTGTGGATCTTTTATTTGAAGGGGGAAGCGGCAGAGCAGAGGTTATATCTCCTGCAACGGTCACAGTATCAGGAGAAAAAGTGACTGCGGCGATTCAGTGGAGCAGTCCGAATTACGATTATATGCTTGTCGATGGAGAGAAATATCTGCCGGTCAATGCAGAAGGAGATTCCGTATTTGAGATTCCGGTCCTGTTCTTTGATAAACCGATGGATGTCATTGGAGATACTGTGGCAATGAGCACACCTCATGAAATCGAGTATACTCTCACATTTTATTCTGACACGATGAGGCCGGCGGAATGAAAAGAATGACGATCATTGTAATATGTCTGTTCCTGACAGGGATGCTTGGGCTGCATGGCTGCGGCAGCCCTTCTCCCGGTTATGACAGCAAGGAGCATACGGACAGTTTACAGGACAATGAAGCAGAAGAGATGCTTGTCTATGAGAGCAGCATGGAACTGCAATATGCGGAGAACTTTTCGGTGGACTACTATAAAGGCGGCTTTTGCATGCTGACAACGACAGTGGATGGGCAAAGGTTTCTGGTTGTTCCGGAAGGGAAAGAAATACCGGAAAACACGGGAGAAGATATCATAGTATTGCAGCGTCCCGTGAAGAAGCTGTATCTGGTTGCGTCCGCTGTTATGGATATGTTTCGTGAACTGGACGGTTTGAATGCCGTTACCTTTTCAGGGCAGAAGGAAGAAAACTGGTATATCGAAGAGGCAAAAGAAGCAATGGCAGATGGAAATATGCTGTATGCAGGGAAATACAGCAAGCCGGATTATGAACTGCTTGTCTCGAAGGGGTGCACGCTTGCAATCGAAAACAGAATGATCCTGCATTCGCCGGAAGTGATCGAAAAACTGGAAGATTTCGGAATACCGGTTATGATCGAATATTCCAGTTATGAGGCGCATCCGTTGGGAAGAGTTGAATGGATCAAATTCTTTGGCGCTTTACTTGGAAGAGAAGAGGAAGCGGAGAAGATATTTGAGGAGCATACAGCAATTTTGGACAGGGTATCGGCCGGGGAAAAGACAGGCCAGACGGTTGCCTTCTTTTTTATCACATCAAACGGATTGGTGCAGGTGCGGCAATCTTCAGATTATGTGCCAAAGATGATAGAACTTGCAGGCGGAAAATATATTTTTGAAAATTTGGGGGATGCCGAAACGAAACGTTCTACCGTGAATATGCAGGTGGAGGAGTTTTATAACGGGGCAAAAGATGCAGATTTCCTGATCTATAACAGCTCCATAGACGGAGGGGTTTTAAGCAGGGAGGAGCTTATTGCCAAATGTGAGGTTCTGGCAGATTTTAAAGCAGTACAGGAAGGGAATGTCTGGTGTACGACAAACGATATATATCAACAGTCCCTGTCAACAGGATATTTAATGGAAGACATACATGCCATGCTGTCAGGTGATGGGGAAGATCATATGCATTATCTTTTCCGCCTGGAGTAAAAGAAAGGTGATGGGAATACTGTGCAGAAAAACAGAAAATATAGATATATCATGGCATTTATTTTCCTTAGTATAGGGATTATGATCTTTTTGACCCTCAATATCTGTATCGGAAGCGTAAGTATTACATTGCCGGAGATTTTAGAAACTATGGCGGGGCAGGAAAACAGTGAAACGATATCGAGAATTTTGTGGGATATACGGCTGCCGAGAATACTGGCAGTGATCATACTCGGCGGAGCGCTCTCCCTGGCGGGATATCTGTTGCAGGCTTTTTTTCAAAATCCTATAGCCGGCCCGTTCGTTCTCGGTATCTCGTCAGGAGCAAAAATGGTGGTGGCGCTGGTAATGGTCTTTCTTATGGGAAGAACGATCAGGGTCACCTCAGCGGATATGATGGCGGCCGCGTTTGCAGGCGCCATGCTGTCTATGGGGTTTGTACTGCTGTTATCACGCAGGGTAAAAGGAATGTCCATGTTAGTCGTCAGCGGCGTTATGATCGGATATATCTGTTCCGCTGTAACGGAGCTGGTGGTCACTTTTGCGGATGACGCGGATATCGTAAATCTTCACAGTTGGTCGCAGGGCAGTTTTTCGGGAATGACATGGGACCATGTGAAAGTTATGGCGATTGTTGTCGCGATCACATTTACAGCAGTTTTCCTGTTATCAAAACCTCTCTCGGCATATCAGCTCGGCGAAGGGTATGCGCAGAACATGGGAGTGAATATCCGTTATCTGCGGATATGTCTTGTGATCCTGTCCAGTATTTTGTCTGCCTGCATTGTAGCGTTTGCCGGACCGATATCATTTGTCGGGATTGCAACGCCTCATCTGGTAAAAAAAATAGTTGGGACAGCAGAGCCGCTCTTGATGATACCGGCATGTTTTCTGGGAGGAAGCGTATTCTGCCTGTTTTGCGATCTGCTTGCAAGGACGATTTTTGCGCCAACGGAACTGAGTATCAGTACAGTCACGGCAATTTTCGGGGCGCCGGTTGTTTTATGGGTAATGGCGGCGCACAGAAAAGAGAGGACCGTATAATGGAATACTATTTTAAGACGGAGCAGATGTGCGTTGGGTATCAGGGAAAAACGTTGATCCGTGATATAGAGATCGGCCTTCATAAGGGAGAGATCCTGACCCTGATCGGTCCGAACGGAGCCGGTAAATCAACGATATTAAAAAGCATTGCAAGACAGCTGAAGCTCATTTACGGAACAGTGTACCTGGAGAAAAAAGAATGGGATCATATGTCCGGGGCGGAACTATCCCAAACGATGGCGGTTGTTTTTACAGAAAAAATAAAGACGGAGTTCATGGCCTGCGAAGATGTGGCCGCCACGGGCAGATATCCTTATACCGGACATTTCGGCATCTTATCGAAAGAAGATCATGCCATTGTTGAGGAAGCGATGGAGTTAGTCCATGTGACGGAAATCAAGGATCAGGATTTCACCAAGATCAGCGACGGACAAAGGCAGCGGGTCATGCTTGCCAGAGCGATCTGTCAGGAGCCGGAGATCCTTATTCTGGATGAACCTACGTCCTTTTTGGATGTGAAATATAAATTGGAGTTCATGTCGGCGCTGCAGGAATTGCGGACAAAAAAGAAACTCACCGTTATTATGTCGCTTCATGAGCTGGAGCTGGCAGAGAGGGTTTCGGATAAGATTTTATGCGTCAATGGAGAGTACGTGGACCGCTTTGGAAAGCCGGAAGAAATCTTTCAGGCGGGTTATATCAAATCTCTTTTTGGAATAGAGGCAGGAAGCTTCGATGAGGAAAACGGAAGTATGGAGCTGGAACCTGCAAAGGAAAAAGCGGATATATTTGTGATCGCGGGCGGAGGCAGCGGAAGGAGCATATACCGAAAACTGCAGCGGGAGGGAAAAGCTTTTATAACCGGAATTATCTATGAGAATGATCTGGATTTTCCTGTTGCAAAAGCTTTGGCGGCGGAAATGATCGCAGTGAAAGCATTTGAACCTGTGGATAAATTTACGATAGAGCATGCACAGAGAGCGATGGATTTGTGCAGGAAGGTGATATGCTGCAGAAAAGAATTCGGAAGCCTGGAAACTGCTAATAAAGAACTTCTCGAATATGCAAGGCAAAGTGGAAAAGAAGAAATATTTTCCCTGCCGTATGACGACTGCAGAAAGAATTTCTAAAACAGAGGGAAGAAAACGGGATGGCACTGAACTATTACATTCGCAGCGGACAAAAGAGGCTGCGCTGCGGGTATACCACCGGCACCTGCGCGGCGCTGGCGGCGGCAGGGGCAACGGTGCGCCTTCTTTCGGGAAAGGAGCCGGAAACAGTATCCCTGATGACGCCAAAGGGGGTTCTTGTGGAAACCGCGCCCGCTTTTGTGATGATAAAGGAAGAAACTGCGGTCTGCGGTATTGTGAAAGACGGCGGGGATGACGCCGACGTAACCCACGGCCTGACGATCGAAGCCCATGTGAAAAAAAGACGATATCCGGGGATCTTTATCGACGGGGGAGAGGGCGTCGGCCGGGTGACGAAACCGGGATTGGACCAGCCGGTGGGATCTGCCGCCATCAACCGGATGCCAAGGCGGATGATCGAGGAGCAGGTGCAGCTGGTGTGCGACAGGTTTCGCTATGAAGGAGGGGTGGAGGTGCTCATCTGCATCCCCGGCGGGAAAGAGACAGCGAAGAAAACGTTTAATCCCATGCTGGGGGTAGAGGGCGGACTGTCCGTTCTGGGCACTTCCGGCATAGTGGAGCCCATGAGTGAACAGGCGCTGGTGGATACCATCGCCGTGGAGCTGCGGCAGGCGGCGGCCCTTGGGCATAAGCGGCTTATCCTTACGCCCGGCAATTACGGGGAGGACTTCCTGCGGGAAAGCGGCATTGCCGGAAAAACGGTTCCGGTTGTCAAGTGTTCCAATTTCATCGGGGACGCCCTGGATCTTGCCGGTATCCATCCTTTTGAGGAAGTTTTGCTGGTGGGCCATATCGGCAAGCTGGTGAAGCTGGCGGGCGGGGTGATGAACACCCATTCCCGGTATGCGGACTGCCGCGCCGAGCTGATATGTGCCCATGCCGCTTTGTGCGGCGCTTCCGGGGAGGTGTGCGCCGCCCTGATGCAGGCTGTCTCCACGGACGCCTGTATTGAAATATTGGACAGCGTCCATCTGCGGGATGCAGTGTTGGAGAGCTTATTGCAGGCCGTCCAGAGGCATCTGCAACACCGGGTACTGGGAAAATATCAGATCGGTACAGTGCTGTTTTCCAACCAATACGGCCTGCTGGGAGAAACCCGGACGGCGAAGGAGATCATGAGATCATGGATGAGCGGATATTCGCCGATCTTGCAAGGAAAAGGCCGGGAGAGGCCGCCGGTTATTTTGCCACCGTTATTGTGAAGGAGTGAGAGAAGATGGTACATTTTGTGGGAGCAGGCCCGGGAGCCCCTGACCTTATTACCCTGCGGGGTGCGGAGTTATTGCAAAAAGCCGACTGTATTATTTATGCCGGAAGCCTTGTGAACCCGGCGCTTTTGGAGATGGCGAAAGAGGGCTGTGAAATACATAACAGCGCGGTGATGACGTTGGAGCAGGTGCTGGAAGTGATGTACCGGATGGAGGCGGCCGGAAAAGAGACCGTGCGCCTGCACACAGGGGATGCCAGCCTCTTTGGGGCGATCCGGGAACAGATGGATGCCCTTGATGAAAAGGGCATTGCCTATGACGATACGCCCGGTGTCTCCAGTTTTTGCGGCGCGGCGGCGGCCCTTCATGCCGAATACACTCTGCCCGGCGTGAGTCAGAGCCTGATCATCACCCGTATGGCCGGGCGCACTCCGGTGCCGGACAAAGAGCGGCTGGCTTCTATGGCAGAGCATCGGGCTTCCATGGTGCTGTTTTTGTCTTCCGGCCTGCTAAAAGAGGTGCAGGAGGAGTTGCTGCGGGGAGGCTATCCGCAGGACACGCGGGCGGCTATCGTGTATAAAGCCACCTGGCCTGATGAGAAGATCATCCGCTGCACTGTGGGCACGTTGGAACAGGAGGGCAAAAAGGCGGGCATCCGTAAGACTGCACTGCTTCTGGTCGGGGATTTCTTAGGTTCCGGCTATGAGCGCAGCCGGCTGTACGATCCTGCCTTTGCCACGGAGTTTCGTCAAGCGGATTCTCCGGAACATCCATGAGGAAGTTTCTTCTGCAGCGAACGACAGCGGGAAGAGGTTTCCTGTTGTGTGCTATCGATTTACAGGGCTGTTTACGCAGCGGAATGGGAGGAAAAAATGAAGCTTGCATTTCTGGCTTTCACCGAAAAAGGTTTTGCCCTTGCCGATTCTCTGGCGCAGGCACTCGGCGGCAGTGTGATGCGCTGCGGGGAACCCGACTCCTTACAGGAATGGACAGGGAAGCAGTTTGCCCATTCGGATGGGCTGGTGTTTGTGGGTGCGGCGGGGATCGCCGTCCGGGCCATTGCCCCCTATATCGAAAAGAAGTGGAAGGATCCTGCGGTTGTGGCGGTGGATGAGTGCGCTCAGTTTGCCGTGCCTCTGCTCTCCGGCCATCTGGGCGGGGCAAACAGCCTTGCCCGCGCCATCAGTGCGGCTTGCGGCGCGCAGGCGGCCATCACCACCGCGACAGATGGAAACGGTGTGTTTGCCGTGGATGACTGGGCCAGATGTCAGGGATTGTCGGTGATCGATCCGCAGCATATCAAACGGATTTCCGCCAGATTATTGGCGGGGGATCATATCAGGATGTATGTTCCCTGGCCTGTGGAGGGAGAAATCCCGCCGGGGGTGGTGCTTTCCGAAACGCTTCCCGCCGATGTGGCGGTGAGTGTCAGGAGAGAGGAAGCGGTGCTGTCGTTGGCGCCGAAGATCGTGGCGCTGGGGGTGGGATGCCGGAAGGGTACGTCCCAGAGTACCATGGAATCGGTGTTTCAGCAGTTTTTACAGGAAAGCGGACTGCAGATGGAGGCCATTTATACCGTTGCCAGCATTGATTTAAAGAAGGAGGAGCCGGGGCTTTTGGACTTTTGCTGTTCTCACGGCTGGGAATTTCGAACCTGCAGCGCAGGGGAGCTTCGGCAGGTGCCCGGGGAATTCACTTCCTCGGTCTTTGTCAGCCGGGTTGCAGGAGTAGATAATGTCTGCGAGCGCAGTGCTGTTTTCGTCAGCGGCGGCCGCCTGGTCTGTAAAAAATTTACCTCCGACGGCGTGGCTATGGCGGCGGCGGTAAAGCCCTTTGAGCTGAATTGGAATCGGTGAGAATTATTGGGAAGGGGAGAAATCATGAATACTTTATATGTGGTGGGCCTTGGTCCCGGCGGGGAACAGTTTCTCACCGGGGAGGCGAGAGAAGCGTTAAGACGGGCGCAGGTGCTGTGCGGCTATATGGTGTATGTGGATCTGGCAGCGCCGTTGTTTCCCGGAAAGGAAATCTATTCCTCTCCGATGAAGAAGGAGCTGGAGCGCTGCCGTTTTGCCATGGAGACAGTGCAGGCGGGAAAAGATGTGGCGTTAGTGTGCAGCGGCGACGCAGGAGTATACGGTATGGCGGGGCTTGTGCTGCAGTTATCCCCACAGTATCCCGGCGTGGAGATCCAGATCGTGGCGGGAGTCACGGCGGCCTTTTCGGGCGGGGCCGTGCTGGGCGCCCCTTTGGGACATGATTTTTGCGTGATTTCCCTCTCCGACCTTCTCACCCCCTGGGAGGTGATCGAAAAGAGGCTTCGCTGTGCGGCATGGGGAGATTTCTGTCTGTGCCTGTATAATCCCGGTTCCCGCAAGCGGGCGGATCATCTGGCGAGGGCCTGCGATATCCTGCTGGCAGAGGGGAAATCCCCGGATACCGTGTGCGGTTTTGTGCGGAATATCGGAAGGGAGGGGCAGAGCGCATCAGTGCTTACCCTGAGAGAGCTGCGGGACGCAGAGCTTGATATGTTTACCACGGTATTTATCGGTTCTTCCTCCACGCAGGAAATTTCCGGGCGGATGGTGACGCCGAGAGGATATGAGAAAAAATGCGGGTGGTAATTTTCGGCGGCACCACCGAGGGACGGGAGCTTTCCGCGGAGATGGCGGCCATGGGGGCTGAGACCGTGGTGTGTGTCGCTACAGAATATGGGAAGGCAGTGCAGGAACAGGTGCCGGGGGTTCAGATCCTCTCCGGCAGGATGGACGAAAGGGAGATGGCAAAAGCGCTGGCGGGAGCCGCCCTGTGCATCGATGCCACGCACCCCTATGCCAGAGATGCCAGTCAGAATATCCGGATGGCGGCGAAAATGGCAGATGTTCCCTGTCACAGGCTTCTCCGCCGGGAGAGCGAATTACCGCCGGAGAGTGTTTTGGTAGACTGCGCTGAAGATGCCGCCCGGTTTTTGCAGGATAAAGAGGGAAATGTACTTCTCACCACGGGGGCAAAGGAACTGGCGGCGTTTTCTTTGGTGGAACGGCAGCGCCTGTATCCCCGGGTATTGCCGCTGACGGAAAGCCTCAGGGCCTGCGAGAAAATGGAAATCCCCAGAGGCAATATCATTGCCATGCAGGGACCTTTCTCCCGCGAATTGAACGCGGCGCTGATCCGCCGGTTTTCCATCCGGTGGCTGGTGACGAAGGACGGCGGTGAGGCGGGCGGTTTTGCCGAAAAGGCAGAGGCTGCCCGGGAGACGGGGACATGCCTTGTGGTGATCCGCCGCCCGAGGGAGGACGGAGAATCCTATGAGACGATTTTGAAACTTTGTAAGGAGATGATGGAATGCAGGTGATATTGGCAGCGGCCGGCGGGGGAAATCCGGGAACCATGACCGGGGACTGCCGGCAGGCGTTAAGAGGCGCGGACTGTATCATCGGAGCCCGCAGGCTTCTGAAAGAACTTCCGGATGAATATACAAAAAAGCGGATGGCGGCTGCAAGGCCCGAAGAAATTCTTGGGATCCTCCGGTCCCGCAAGGAGGGATGTGTCGTGCTCTACAGCGGGGACACCGGCTTTTATTCCGGCGCCCGCACCCTGATCCCCCTGCTGGAGAAGGAGGGCATTTCCTATGCCGTGCTTCCGGGAATCTCCAGCGTGCAGCTGCTCTCGGCGGCGCTTGGCAGGCCGTGGCAGGATTGGCTGCTTGTCTCCGCTCACGGGGTGGATTGCAACCCGGTGGGGGCGACCATGCAGGGAAAACCGGTGTTTTTCCTCACCGGCGGAGATCTGGGGCCGGCGAAGCTGTGCCGCAGACTGGAGGAAGCGGGACTTCAGGATCTGCCTGTTGTTGTGGGGGAGAATCTTTCTGGCCCTCATCAGCGCATTCTTCACGGCAGCGCCGGGGCGTTTGCGGGAGAAGACTTTGCGCCGCTCAGTGTTTTGCTTACAGAGCCGGCACCGACCGTCCGGCGCCGGACACCGGGCTTTCCGGATTCCCTCTTTACCCGGGGGGAAGTCCCCATGACAAAACAGGAGGTGCGGGCTGCGATACTGGCAAAGCTGGCGCCTGATCCCGGTGATATTCTCTGGGACGTGGGGGCAGGCACCGGCAGCGTGAGCATCGAGCTGGCGCTGGCGGCAAGCTGGGGGCGGGCCTATGCGGTGGAGCGCGATGAAAAAGCCTGCGGCCTTATCCGAATCAACAGGGAAAAACTGGGGGCGTGGAATTTAAAGCTGGTAGAAGGCGTTGCTCCCAGGGCACTGGAAGGCCTGGAAACTCCGGATGCGGTGTTTATCGGCGGTACGGGGGGCTCCATGGAAGAGGTGGTGAATCTGGTGTTCGACAGGAATCCCAAAGCCAGAATCTGCATCTCAGCTATCTGCATCGAGACGCTGTATCAGGCGGTGCAGGCGCTGCAGGGCGCCGGCATCCGGCCGGAGGTGACGCAGATCGGCATCAGCCGGGGGAGGGCGGCGGGCTCCCTCCATATGCTTATGGCCAATAATCCTGTATTTCTGATCGTGGGGAATTGCGATGGTTGAGTTATTAGTGGCGGCTCCTGCATCCGGCAGCGGGAAAACCGCCGTCACCTGTGCGCTTCTTGCGGCGCTTTCGAAAAGAGGGCTTTCCCCCTGCGCTTTCAAGTGCGGGCCGGACTATATCGATCCCATGTTTCACCGGTCGGTGCTGGGGGTGGAGAGCCACAATCTGGACTTATTCCTCTGCGGGGAAGACAGGCTTCGCCTCCTCTACGAACGCCATCTTTTCGGCCACGGAGCAGCCGTGTGTGAAGGGGTCATGGGGTTTTATGACGGTGTGGGCGGAAGTACCGCCAAGGCCAGCGCATGGCATGTGGCCAACACACTGGAACTGCCTGTCTTGCTGGTCATTCGCCCCAAGGGGAGCAGCCTGACATTGGCGGCGCAGATAAAAGGAATCTGCGGCTTTCGGGAAGGAGACCGGATCCGGGGTGTTTTTCTCAATGACTGCCCGCCCATGCTGTTTGGCAGCCTTGCCCCCATGCTGGAGAGGGAGACGGGCCTGCCGGTGCTCGGATATCTGCCCCACATGGAGGAGGCTGTCTTTGGCAGCCGTCATCTTGGGTTGTACACCGCCGGAGAGATCGCGGGCCTGCGGCAGCGTATTGATGTGTTGTCCGGGAAACTGGAAGAGACGACAGATACGGAGCGGTTTCTTGCGCTGTTTGCGGGCAGAGAGCGGGGAGAAGCCTTCCTGCCGGTTCAGGCGCCTGTGAAGGCCCGGATCGCGGTGGCCAGAGATGAAGCCTTCTGTTTTACTTACGCGGAGACGCTCGATGTCCTTCGGGAAGCCGGAGCGGAGCTTGCGGAATTCAGCCCCCTGCGGGATGCCGGTCTGCCGGAACAGATCGGCGGACTGTACCTGCCCGGCGGCTATCCGGAACTGTATGCCGGACAGCTTTCCCAAAATGAGGCCATGCGGAAAGCCATCCGGAGGGCCGTCCGGGGCGGCCTGCCCACCGTGGCGGAATGCGGCGGGTTTCTCTATCTGGGGCAGACATTGGAGGATGAAATCGGCAGGGCTTATCCCATGGCAGGGATACTCCCCGGGGACGGGATCAAAAAGGAAAGACCGGTGCGTTTCGGCTATGCCAATCTGACGGCAAAAAGCGACAGTCTGCTGTTTGATGAAGGTGAGCGGATCCCGGTGCATGAATTCCATTATTGGGATTCCAGTGAAACCGGGGAAGGTTTTGCTGCAAAAAAGCCGGTTTCCGGAAGAAGCTGGCTGTGCGGCTTCGGGGAGAAAAACCTGTATGCGGCATTTCCCCATCTGTATTTCTGGGGAAATCCCCGGTGGGGAGAGCGGTTTGTGGAGGCCGCAGGCCGGTATTTGCAGAAGGGGTAATGGTCAGCTTAGCCTGCAGAACGATTTGGGTAATGGCAATGGACGCCGGGAGGAAAATCGAATCCTCCGTCGCCACGCTCTCGCTCTGTGAAAAACGCAGCGGACACATAAGGCACCAAAGTACGGTGCCTAAGTGCCGGCGTTTTTCAAAGGGCTCCTTGAGGATTCGATTTTCCTCCCGGCTGTCTGATGGCGTTAACTGGATAAATGAAGAAAGAAGGAATCAGAATGGAACAGTATGAGGAGCGGCTGCAGCGGCGGCTGCAGAGCATTACCGGGCCGGATGAAAAAGCCCGGGGAGCGGCCCGCATGAGGTGGAACAGCTGTGCAAAACCGTTGGGAAGCCTCGGGCTTCTGGAGGCCGCCGTTGAAGATATTGCCGCCCTCACCGGCAGCACGGAGATCTCTCTTTTTCCCCGATCGGTGCTTGTGCTGTGCGCCGACAACGGCGTGGTGGCCCAGGGGGTAACCCAGTCCGACAGCAGCGTCACAGCCATCGTCGCTGAAAATCTGGCGAAGAGGCGCACTTCTGTATGCCGGATGGCGGCAGTGGCGCATTGTCAGGTGGTGCCGGTGGATATGGGGATTTTGAATTTTCCTCCCACAGAGGGGGTGTTGGACAGACGGATCGGCAATGCCACCGGCGATATATCCCAGGGACCTGCCATGACCCGCAAACAGGCGGCGCAGGCTGTGCTTGTGGGGATGGAGCTGGTGCGGGAACAGCGGGAGCAGGGGGTGCGGCTGCTGGCCACAGGGGAGATGGGCATCGGCAATACCACCACATCCAGCGCAGTTGCCGGTGTGCTCCTCGCCAGGGAAGTGTCGGAGATGACAGGCCGGGGCGCGGGACTTTCCGGGGAGGGCTTAGAGCGGAAGATCCGTGCCATCAGACAGGCTATTTCCCGGAATCGGCCGGATCCCGACGACATACTGGACGTGATCTCCAAGGTGGGAGGCTTTGATATTGCGGGGCTTTGCGGCGTATTTCTGGGCGGTGCCGTCTATAATGTACCGGTGTTGGCCGACGGGTTTATCAGCACCATCGCGGCATTGTGCGCCGTGCGGATGTGCCCGAAAGCGGAAAAAGCTGTCTTTGCCAGCCATGTCTCCGCCGAGCCTGCGGGCGGTATGGTGCTGGGCGCCCTGCACCGCAAACCGCTCATCACCGCCGGGATGCGGTTGGGAGAGGGGACCGGCGCGGTGGCCGCTATGTCCCTGCTGGATATGGCCTGCGCCGTGTATCAGGAAAGCTATACGTTTGAACAGGGCGGCATCGAGCAGTATGTGCCGTTTGGTGATCGCTGATGATGACGCTGGTAGTTGGAGGCGCAGCCTCCGGAAAGAGTGAATTTGCCGAGAAACTGGTGCTGGATACCGAATGCCTGCCCCGCTATTACATTGCCACCATGCAGCCCTTTGACGACGAGTGCAGGCTGCGGATCCGCCGTCATCGGGAAATGCGGGCAAAAAAGCGGTTTCAGACGGTGGAATGCTACCTGAATCTGGAACAGGTTATCCTGCAGGAAAGGGGAGTTGCGCTGGTGGAATGCATGAGCAATCTGGCTGCCAACGAACTGTACAGCCCCGGTGGCGCAGGGGATGCTGCCGCAGAGTCCATTGCGCGCGGGATCCGGCATCTGCGGAGCCAGTGCGAAGAGCTGATCATTGTTTCCAACGAGGTGTTTAACGGCGGCTTAAGCTATGCAGGGGACACCCTGCGCTATCTGCGGGTGCTGGCGCAGGTAAACCGAATGCTGGCGGGGGAAGCGGATATGGTATATGAGGTGGCCTGCGGCATTGCCGTATGTCGTAAGGGGGAGGGAAGAAGATGAGGAACATTTTGCAGACTATTGCAGTGGCTTTCGCCATGTTTTCCGCCATTCCCGTCCCTCAGCCGGTGTGGACGGAAAAAAATATGCGGTATACTCTGTGCGCTTTCCCTCTGGTCGGGTTTGTGTGCGGCCTTCTCTGGTGGGGATGGGCAGCGCTTATGGATTATTTGGGCGGTTCCCCGCTGCTGCTTGCGGGAGGGCTGTGTGTCATTCCGGTGTTGGTGACCGGCGGCATCCATCTGGACGGTTATGCCGACACCAGCGATGCGCTGGGAAGCTGCGGTCCTCCGGAAAAGAAGCAGGAGATTTTGAAGGATCCCCGGTGCGGCGCATTTGCCGTTATCCGGCTCTGCACCTGGTTCACGGCATATTTTGCGCTCTGCGCTTCTGTGAGATGGGACGAAGTGGCGCTGCGGTGCATGGGGATCGCCTTTGTGCTGGAACGGTGTCTATCCGGGTTGGCCATTGCCTCCTTTCCTCTCGCAAAAAATACCGGCCTTGCCCACACCTTTGCCACTGCTGCGGATAAAAAGAGGGTGCGCGCCGTGCTGACGGTATCTTCAGTGCTTTTGGCGGCCGCTCTGCTTTTCGCGGGAGGGCTGGCCGGTGTCTTCATGGTGCTGGCAGCCGGTTTTATTTTGTGGCGTTACTATATGGTATCAAAGAAGCAGTTCGGCGGCATCACCGGCGATCTGGCGGGATGGTTTCTGCAGCGGGCGGAGCTCTGGATGCTGGGGGCGTTGGCGGCCGCGAGGTTGTTGGAGGGAATGACGTGGTTTTCGTGACGGGGCCGCTTTACAGCGGAAAAAAAACTTTTATAAAAGAGTGGATGCACTGGGATGAAGAAACCCTCTCCCGGCATGCTGTGTGGGATGTGCAGAAGCTCGCCGCAGAATGTGATGATCTGGAACTGCTGGCGGAAGAACTTTCGAAGAAACAGGTGGTGATCGCCACAGAGGTGGGAGGCGGTATTGTGCCTGCCGATGAAAGGGAGCGCGAAGCGCGGGAGGCTGCGGGGCGGCTGGCCTGTCTGCTGGCGAAAAAAGCGGACCTCGTTATCCGGGTATTCTGCGGGATTCCAACGGTCTTAAAGGGGAAGGAAATACGGTGAAAATTTATTTACTGCGACACGGACAGACGAGCTATAATGCGGAAAAGCGGTATCAGGGGATTCTGGATATCCCTCTCTCCGAAGAGGGACGGGCCAGTCTGGTGCGGGCGGATATTTTCCCCGAAAGGGTATATGTTTCGCCGTTAATCCGCGCCCGGAGCACGGCGGATGTTTTATTTCCGGAGGCGGAGCAGATCGTGGTGCAGGATTTTCGGGAAATGTGCTTCGGCGTTTTTGAGGGGCGAAGCTTTCGGGACATGGAGCATGATCCTGAATATGCGGCATGGGTGGGCAGCAGCTGTGAAGACCGCTGTCCCGGCGGGGAGCGGAAAGCGGAGTTTTGCGGCCGCACCTGCAGGGCGTTTGTGCCGCTCGTGGAGAAAGCTTTGCAAAACGGGGAAGAGACGCTGGTCATCATGGCCCACGGCGGTACGCAGATGGCGATCATGGAGCGGTATGGGCTGCCCCGCTATGATTATTATCACTGGTCCGGCCCCCATGCTGGGGGCTATGTGCTGGAGGCCGATGCGGATATCTGGCACAAAGACCATACGCTGGCATTGGCGGAAGAGGTGCAGTATGTCCGCGGGGAAAGCGGGTCGGAAATGGAAGAGGGCAGGAGGAAAGTATGATCTGGACAGCAGTTTTGTGCGGCTTTTTGCTGGACTGCCTGTTTGGCGATCCGGAAAAAGTACCCCACCCGGTCGTATGGATGGGGAAAGCCATCACCCGGTTGGAAAAATGGCTGCGCCGCCGATTCCCGCAGACACCGGGGGGAGAGAGAGCCGGCGGTATTGTGCTGGCCGTTATTTTGCCTGTGGGAACTCTGCTCATAAGCGGCGGGCTGTGTCTGTTGTCCCTGCGGATTCATCCGCTGTTTGGACTGGCGCTGCAGATTTTGTGGTGCTGGCAGGCGCTTGCCATGCGCTGCCTTACAAAGGAAAGCCGGAATGTATACCGTCATCTGAAAACGGAAGGCCTTGAGGCCGGGCGCAAAGCGGTTGCCCGGATCGTGGGGCGCGATACATCAGGGCTTTCGGAAGAGGGCGTGGTCAAAGCGGCGGTGGAGACAGTGGCGGAGAATTTCTGTGACGGCGTGCTGGCGCCCCTGTTTTATATGCTTCTTGGGGGAGCGCCGCTTGCGCTTGCTTATAAGGCAGTCAACACCATGGACAGTATGGTGGGGTACAAAAATGACAGATATCTGCATTTTGGCAGGGCGGCGGCAAAAATGGACGATATTGCCAACTATCTGCCGGCCAGGATCGCGGCGCTTTTGTGGATTTTGGCTTCTCCGTTGTCAGGCGGAGATATGAAAAATGCATGGAGGATCTGGAGGAGGGATAAGCGCAATCACGCCAGTCCCAATTCAGCGCAGACAGAATCCGTCTGCGCCGGGTCTCTGGGAATTCAGCTGGCGGGCCCGGCTTCTTATTTCGGTAAAACGGTGGAGAAACCCTATATCGGGGACGCTGCGCGGCCAATCGAGCCGGAGGATATTCTGCGCGCTGATCGGATCATGGCGACTGCCGGCGTGCTCGGCCTGGTGGTTGGGCTGGCGATCCGCGGGGCGGGATATTTTATTTGAATGGAGGCAGCACCATGGACGAAAATCATCAGGCAGGTATCTCCCGTCAGCTGTTGGTACACGGCGGGGACTGGACAGGATATTTTGAGGAATACGGCACACAGCCCTTGGATTTTTCGGCAAATGTGAGCCCGTTTGGCGTGCCTTCTAGCGTAAAACGGGCTATCGCCGACGCCGCTGAGACCGCCGATCGGTATCCGGATCCTCTGTGCCGCTCCCTGTGCCGGAAGGTAGCGACATACGAACAGGTGCCTGAGAGCTGTGTGTTGTGCGGCAACGGCGCGGCGGATCTGATCTTTCGGGCAGTGATGGCAGGAAAGCCGAAAAAAGCCCTGCTGGCCGCTCCGGCTTTTGCCGAGTATGAAGCGGCTTTGGAGGTATGCGAATGCCGGCCGCAGTATTATTTTCTCCGGGAAGAAAATGATTTCAGGCTGGATGACGGTTTTTTGCAGGCTATTGTGCCCGGTGTCGATATGGTATTCCTCTGTGAACCAGGCAACCCTACAGGCATATCTTCGCCCCGGGAATTTTTGCTGCGGGTGGCAGAGCGGTGCAGCCGCTGCAAAGCTCTGCTCATACTGGACGAATGTTTCAACGGATTTCTGGAAGAACCGGAGGAGCATACCCTGAAAGGTGTTCTCGCGAAATTTCCGAATCTGGTGATCATAAGGGCGTTCACCAAGCTGTACGGCATGGCCGGGGTGCGGCTGGGATATGCTCTGTGCGCCGACAGTGTGCTGGCGGAAAAAATGCGGAGAGCCGGCCAGCCCTGGGCGGTTTCCTCCTTAGCCCAGGCCGCCGGGGAAGCCGCTCTGGAGGAGAATGCATATGTGGAAGAGGTACGCCGGACGGTGATGCGGGAGCGCGTGTGGATGACAGGGCAGTTTAAAAATATGGGATTGCGGGTCGTTCCCGGAGAAGCCAATTATCTGTTGTTTTACTGCAGGACTCCCCTGATGGAACCTTTGCGGCAGCGGGAGATCCTGCTGCGAAGCTGCTCTGATTACCGTGGGTTGGATGAGGGCTGGTATCGCACTGCCGTGCGTACCCACGAGGAAAATATCCGCATGATACAGGCGATGAGCAAGGTGCTGCGATGAAACGTACAAAGTGTATTATGGTGCAGGGAACCATGTCAGGTGCGGGAAAAAGCCTTCTGTGCGCCGGGCTGTGCAGGATCTTTTCTCAGGACGGGCTGCGGGCGGCTCCCTTCAAAAGTCAGAATATGGCTCTCAACAGTTATGTCACCCGGGATGGCCTGGAGATGGGACGGGCCCAGGTGGTACAGGCCCAGGCAGCGGGGAAAGAACCGGATGTGCGCATGAATCCTATTCTGTTAAAACCCTGCAGCGATATCGGGAGTCAGGTCATCGTCAACGGAGAGATCCGGGGACAGATGAGCGCCGGGGAATACTTCAGTATGAAACGGCAGCTCATCCCGGACATTCTGAAAGCGTATCACGGGCTTTGCGGGGAAAACGACGTCATTGTGATCGAGGGGGCGGGGAGTCCTGCAGAGATCAATCTGCGCGCCGATGATATTGTCAATATGGGTATGGCGAAGCTCGCGGATGCGCCGGTGCTGCTTGCGGGCGATATTGACCGCGGCGGTGTGTTCGCGCAGCTGTACGGCACAGTGGCTTTGCTGGAGGAGAGTGAGCGGGCCCGGATCGGCGGCCTGATCATCAATAAATTCCGGGGAGATGAGGAAATCCTGCGCCCCGGCCTTGCCATGCTGGAGGAAAAAACGGGAATTCCGGTGCTGGGCGTGGTGCCCTATCTTCGGGTGGATGTGGACGATGAGGACTCTCTCGCCCCCCGTCTGGAAAACCGGGGAGGGAAAAAGCCGTTGGATATTGCGGTCATACGCCTGCCGAGAATTTCTAATTTTACTGATTTTTCCCTGCTGGACGAACACCCTGCCATGGGCGTGCGGTATGTGCAGAGCGTCCGGGAACTCGGCGTCCCGGATCTGGTGATCCTTCCCGGTACGAAAAGTACGCTTTCCGATCTTTTGTGGCTGAGGCAGGGTGGACTGGAGACGGCAGTGTGCAGGCTGGCTCATACAGGAACGCCGATTTTGGGCATCTGCGGGGGATATCAGATGCTGGGGGAGACTCTTTCCGATCCCTGTTCCACCGAGGGCGGCGGAGAGATGCGCGGCATGGGGCTTTTGCCCGTTGACACCGTGTTCAGTACCCGTAAGACTCGCACCCGCATGCAGGCATCCGTGACAGCACCGGATTTTGCCGGAGCAAAACTGGATGGCTATGAGATCCATACCGGAAAGACCACGGTGCGCGGCGAGGCTTTCTGTCTGTTGGAAAACGGTAAACCCGACGGATGCGTGTGCGGCAACGTGTTCGGCACTTACCTGCATGGCCTGTTCGATACAGGGAGCCTGACACAGAAGCTGGCGGAATACCTGTGTAAACGTAAAGATATTTCCTGTGAGCAGACAGAGCCGGTTTCCCATGCGGCATATCAGGAAAAACAGTTTGATCTGCTGGCAGACGGAATTCGCTGGGCATTGGATATGAAGGCGATCTATGCATTGATGGAGAGATGACGAAGCCTCTTTTTCGCCAGAGCTCTTTTTATATTTCGAAGAGGAAAAACAGGAATGCGATCCGGAAGCGGACTGGCCCGGAGCTGGTAATAATATCCTCTTTACAGCAGAACGTATGTTTGCTATCCTGTAAGAACAAATACATGTTCTGAAAAGAGGTGAAGGAGATGGGAGATCAGGTTCAGGGCGGAATATATCAGGAAGAGGCAGTCAACATCCCGATACAGCTTTTGTCTGTTACGGACCGTGACGGCAGGATCACTCCTCTGTGGTTCCGGTTGGAAACAGAAGAACATGAAATCAGGAAATTTCGGATAGAGGACATCATATCGCGGGGAGAAAAAAATTATGTCGGGATCAGGGAAAAGCAGTTTGTCTGCAGGATCCGGCAGGACGGGATGAGCAAAACACTGGAGATGAGATATAATACGGCGACCCAGAAGTGGAGGATCTTCCAGTTTCTGTAGTATGGGATCTTATATATATCATATTGACGCAAACAGTGCGTTCCTCTCCTGGAGTGCGGCATACCGGGTAAATATTCTGGGGGAGAAGACAGACTTGCGCCTGATACCGAGTATTGTGGGAGGAGACCAGGAAAAACGGCACGGGATCGTGCTTGCCAAAAGTACACCGGCTAAAAAGTATGGCATTAAGACTGGGGAAGCCATCGTGACTGCAAAGCAAAAATGCCCGGAACTTGTCGTCATGCCTCCCGATTATGGGTTGTATGTCAGCGCGTCCAGAGCGTTTATTGCAAAACTGAAGCAGTATACGGATCAGGTGATCCAGTACAGCATCGATGAAGCATGGGCAGTATTTGACGGCTATGAAAAGTTGTACGGGCGGGGACAGATGGTGAGCTTTGCCCATGGCTTGAAGGATGAGATAAAGGAAGAATTGGGATTTACAGTCAATATCGGGATATCCACAAATTTCCTTCTGTCAAAAATGGCGGGGGATTTTTCCAAACCGGACAAGGTGCATACACTCTTTCCGGAGGAGATAGAAAAGAAGATGTGGCCGCTGCCTGTTTCTGAATTGTTTTTTGTAGGAAAAGCTACTGCGGCTAAGCTGCACCGTCTGGGAATCTTTACGATCGGGGAACTGGCACAGGCGGATGAGGAGATGATCCGGGCACATTTAAAGACGCCCGGAGAGATCATACAGGGCTACGCGAGAGGGGGAGACCTGCAGCCCTATATGTTCACTCATGAAGCGAATAAGGGGTATGGAAACAGCCTGACTGCACCTGTGGACATTGTGACAGAGGAGTATGCGCGACATTTAATGCTTTCCCTCTGCGAGACGGTGGGGATGAGGCTTAGGAATGATCAGGTAAAAATAAGTGTGGTCAGTGTGCATCTCACTACCTGTGAGTTTCAATATTTTAATAAGCAGATGCAGTTGCTGACGCCTACTGATGTGACGGAGGAAATTTATACGGCAGCATGTAAGATATTCAAAAGGCTGTGGGATAGAAGAACACCGATCAGACAGATCGGTGTGCACACCTCAAAAGTAGAAAGTAATACCGGAAGACAGTATAATCTTTTTGACATGCAGAAATATGACAGGCTGGAAAGCCTGAATAAAACGATAGATCGGATCAGGGAGAAATATGGCGAAGATGCGGTATTTCGGGCAGGGTTTCTGGGAAGCGGTATCCCCCATATGGGCGGCGGGCTGGATAAGGAGAGGCGCAGCGGGGTAACATGTTATAAAGATACACGCGAGGCGTGTAGATGCTGGCTGGGATAAATATGGATCATGAGAAGGCAAGGGACTTGTAAACAGGATAGAGAAAGAGCAGATCAACGGCAGGGGTATGCTGTTTGCAGGCGTATTGCAGAAAAGGGGGAGTTATGTGCGGTGTATTTTATGTGGATGACGATGTGATGAGGGAAATAGAAAAGATTGCCCGCAAGATAGACAGAAAGCAGGCTGTGATGGGTGATGTGCATCCGTCCGAACCTGCGCTGGTCCTGCGGGCGGATCATCAGGAGATGGTATCGGAGGTGCTGAAGTGGGGATATGAAGCATACGGGAAGAAAACGCTGATCTTCAACGCAAGGTCGGAGACAGTGCAGGAACGGCCGATGTTCCGGCGTGATTTTGAGGAGCGGCGCTGTCTGGTTTCCGCCGTTAAATTTTATGAATGGAAAAAGATCAGCGCAAAGCAGAAGGAAAAGTATGAGTTTTTTGTGCCTGACAGGATTTTGTATCTGGCGGGAATCTATCATAAGGATCCTGCGGGAGACAGGTTCACGATCCTTACCCGCGAAGCGGAGGGGTGTATGATAGGAGTGCATCATCGGATGCCATTGATCCTGCATAAGGGGGATATGGGAAGATGGCTGTTTTCAGAGGAAGAAGCGGTAAAACTGTTGGAAAGTCATTTTGAGAAGCTGCAAAAAGTACAGGATATAAAAGAGACATATCAGCAGATGAGTTTATTTCCGCAAGCAACGAGCTAAGTACCGTGCTTCAAGCCAACTTTTGGTTGGCTTGAGGATATTGGCGACTGCCGCGAGGGTGCAATACCTCATAGCTTGCTGCGGGGGATTTCACTGGCGGAAACTTTGAGAGGCAGGCAATCGCCTGCCTCTGTCCATATTATCCGAGCAGCTCTCTGTAGATATCCCTGTCGGTATCTTTGAAGACATTGAATATCACTTTCTTCACGCTCGTCTTTTGCTCCAGAAATTTTTTGACGGTGTCGACTGCGATTTTTGCCGCCTTATCGTTCGGAAAATGAAACTCCCCTGTGGATATGCAGCAGAATGCCACGCTCTCCAGTTCATTTTCTGCGGCGAGCTCCAGACATGACCTGTAGCATGAGGCAAGCAGCGCACAGTCCCTGTCTGTCACACGCCCGCCGATGATCGGTCCCACTGTATGCAATATGTACCGGCATGGAAGGTTGTAGGCGGAAGTGATCTTTGCTTTTCCCGTGGGCTCTTCATGTCCCTGTTTCTTCATGATCTTAGCGCAGTCGAGCCTCAGCTGCACGCCCGCAAAAGTGTGTATGCAGTTGTCAATGCATCTGTGATTTGGCACATAGCACCCGGTCATACCGCTGTTCGCGGCATTGACGATGGCATCACAGCGCAGAGAGGTGATATCTCCCTGCCAGATGTAAATACCGCGTTGTACGGGTTTGAGAGTATCGACATCCACTATCTGTTTCTTTTCGGTTTCTTCCTGAAGGTAAGAATCCTGTATGCGTAAAAACTCTTCGCTGATATCATGCGGTATACGGACATTCATCAGTCCCCGCAGCAATTGTCTCTGCCCTGCGGCATCTGCCGGGATCCTCACATCCCGGTATGCCTTATTTTCCTTCAACAGTTCCTGTATCAAAAATATCCGTTTTTCGTTCTGATCCATGTCAGCCGCCTCCGAACTTTTCATTATATGGATAATGTACCACGATTGGGGTATGATGCCAATGCTTACAGCATATTTTTATGGCGTGAGATCGCGGCAGCGTTGAAACAGGGACGTAAAAGTGATAAAATAATATATATTTTACATGGGTTATACAATGATCATACAAAGGAGAAGGAATGCTATGAGTGATTTTCTTGATTTGGTGGAGTTGTGCAGAGGACATAATATATATATACAGACACACAATTTTCCGGATCCGGATGCGATCGCATCGGCTTACGGGCTTCAGAAGCTGCTGGCGGTCTATGATATCCCTTCGGTGCTCTGCTATGACGGAAGGATCGATAAGCTGAGCGCATCGAAGATGCTGGAGGAATTCCGGATGGATATGCTGCCTTATGAAAGTCTGAGGGAGAACATGCGGCAGGATGATTATATTATCTGTGTGGATTCCCAGAAGCACAGCGGGAATGTGACTGATTTTGTGGGGGATGAGGTGGCGTGCATCGATCATCATCCGACCTTTGTGCCGATGGAATACCGGTATCAGGATCTTCGCATCACAGGGGCGTGTGCCACACTGATCGCGGAATACTATAAAAAGCTGGGGCATGAACCGGACAGTGATACGGCCACGGCGCTTCTTTACGGGTTGAAGATGGATACCCTGCAGTTCACGAGAGGGGTGACGGAGCTGGATATCAAAATGTTTGAGTTTTTGTTTCGGTATTGTGATCAGGAAAGGCTGTCGGATCTGGAGAGAAACAACATGGAGTTTGACGATCTGAAGGCATACGGCGCAGCGATTGAAAATATTGAACTCTATGATAAAATGGGGTATTCCTGTATCCCGTTTTCCTGTCCGGACGCATTGATCGCGATCCTTTCGGATTTTATTCTGGCGCTGGTGGAGGTGGAGGTAGCGGTCGTATTTTCGTACAGGGAGGATGGTATCAAGCTTTCCGTGCGTTCTGAAGATCCGGAGATCCATGCGGGAGATCTGATCCATGCCGCCCTCTCCGGCATAGGGAGCGGCGGCGGACATGCCGGTATGGCGGGAGGACTGATCAGGAAAGAAAATGAGGGGTTGCTTGGGCGTTATCCGAAGGATGCGATCCGGGATCTGTTTTTGAAGGTGCTGGATGCGGGCGGAAATGCGTCCGGTGAAAAAAATGAAGGGTAAGCGGCGGTATTGAGATCAGGATTGTCCAAAGGTGTGATCAATGACGCCATAGATACACCTTCAACAGAATATTTTTATGTGGTTAGAGTTTGGGGGATGCCGTGAAAGTACGCTGCGTAGTCGAGAGAATTACATACCAGAATCCGGACAACGGATATACCGTGCTGAAAGTGCGCATCAAGGGATATGATGATCTGGTGCCGCTTGTGGGGAATCTTTTCGACGCCAATGTGGGATCTGTCCTTCTGGCGGAGGGAAACTGGAAGGTGGATGCGAAGTACGGCAGGCAGTTTGTGGCGGAGAGCTGGGAGGAGACCATGCCCGCCACGATCTACGGCATCGAGAAATATCTGGGTTCCGGGCTGATCAAGGGGGTCGGGCCGAAATTCGCGAAGCGGATCGTGCAGAAGTTCGGCACGGATACGCTGGAGATCATTGAGACGGATATCAAAAAGCTTCTGGAAGTGGAGGGCATCGGCAAAAAGCGGGTGGACCAGATCGCCGAGAGTTGGGAGCGACAGAAAGAGATCAAGAATGTGATGCTGTTTTTGCAGGATCACGGCGTGAACACATCCTTTGCGGCGAGGATCTACAAACAGTATGGCAATGAGAGCATAGCGATAGTGAAAGAAAATCCGTTTCGTCTGGCGGATGATATCTGGGGGATCGGTTTTCGCACTGCCGACCAGATCGCGCAGAAGCTGGGCGTGCAGAAGGAGGCTTATATGCGCCTGCGCAGCGGTATCATGTACGCGCTGAGCGATCTTGCTGAGGAAGGGCATGTTTACGGGGAAAAGTATCAGCTGGCGCGTCATGCGGCGGAGCTTTTGGAGGCGGAGGAGTCTTCCGTGATCATGACAATGGACCAGATGCTGAAAGATAAGGACCTGATACAGGAGACAAAAATCAGTTTTCAGGAGGAAGTGGGAGACGATGTCAGGCTGGATGCCATCTACCTGCCTCCTTTTTTCTTTGCGGAGAGGGGAACGGCCAGCAAGCTTAAGAAACTGCAGGCGGCGCCGGCTGCGGACAGGCTTTTTACCAGATTGATGGAAGCGAGGAAAAAGACAGGGAATGACCGCCTGTCGGTGGATGTATCTTACATAGAGCAGCTTGTCCATATGGAGTACGACGAGGTGCAAAGGGATGCGATCCGTCAGGCGGCGGTATCCAAGGTGATGATCCTGACAGGGGGACCGGGAACCGGAAAGACCACGACGACACAGGGGATCATTGCGGCTTTCCGCGCCTACGGCTTAAGGATCCTTCTGGCGGCGCCGACAGGACGGGCGGCGCAGCGGATGAGCGAGGCGACAGGGCTTTCGGCAAAGACGATCCACAGGCTGCTTGAGTGCAAGCCGCCGGAGGGATATCAGAAAAACGAGGAGAATCCGCTGGAGGGCGATGTGCTGATCGTGGATGAGTGCTCCATGATCGATATCATACTGATGAATTCCCTGCTCAAGGCCATTCCGGAGGGGATGCGGCTGATCCTGGTGGGGGATATCGATCAGCTCCCTTCCGTGGGGGCGGGGAATGTTCTGCGGGATATGATCGATTCCGGGTGTTTTCCCGTGATACGGCTGACACGGATCTTCCGGCAGGCGCAGAGCAGCCGGATCATCATGAATGCCCATCGGATCAACGCGGGAAAGATGCCGGATATCTCAAACGGTAAGGAGACGGATTTTTTCTTTCTGGAGAGGGAAGATCCGGAGGCGGTGCTGCCGGAGATCGTCGATCTGGTAAAACGCAGGCTGTCAGGGTATTACAGGACGCCGCCCGAACAGATACAGGTGCTGACGCCGATGCAGAGGGGCGTGGTCGGGGCGACAAATCTGAATATCGCCCTGCAGGAAGCGCTGAATCCGGGTGGGGAGGGGCTGCGCAGGAGCGGTGTGATCTTCCGTCTGCATGACAAGGTGATGCAGATCAAAAATAATTACGACAAGGAAGTCTTTAACGGGGATATCGGGATCATAGAGGAAGTGAACATGGAGGAGAGGGAGCTTGCCGTCCGGTTTGATGCGAGGCTCGTCACTTATGATGTGACGGAGCTGGACGAGCTGATGCTCGCTTATGCGACCACGATCCACAAGGCGCAGGGCAGCGAGTATCCGATCGTGGTGATGCCTGTCCTGATGACGCATTTTGTGATGCTGCAGCGGAATCTGATCTACACCGGGATCACCCGGGCGAAAAAGATACTGGTCATGGTGGGGACGAAGAAAGCGCTTGCCTATGCGGTGCGGAATCTGACTGTCACAAAGAGAAATACGATGCTCAGGGAACGTCTGACAGGGGAGATCCCGATGAAGAAGGAGAATAAGATGGCAGCAGTGTATCCGTTTGAGGCGGCGCGGAAGAGGGAGGATATGCCGCTTGCGGCGGAGGATGCGGCGAGGTATTTGGGGGAGGGGAGGAAGGAGCGGGGGAAGCTGTAGTGATTAGAACAGGGAACGGGTATAAATTTTAAACGTCGGAATACTTGACGAGGATTTCGAATATGCTATAATGGTAGCTAATTAGCGAATGACTGCTGGGCGGTCGTAGGGGGCCTTGGGATAGTATCCTGGGGCTCTTTTTGCATACAGGAGAAAAACTATATGAGCAATTTAGAATATACTACCGTTGAAGAGCAGATTTATATAGCACATCTCTCCCCTGATCATACAGAGGAACAATCTGTGGCGGAACACAACAGGGAGGTTTCTGCTATCAGCGAAAAAATATGTCCGGCTAAGGAGCTGACAAATATTGTAAAGCTGGCTGGGATACTTCATGATGCCGGGAAGTACAGTCCGAAATTTCAGGACTATATGAGAAAGATTAAAGAGGGCACGGAATCTTACTATCGCGGCGAAGCAAACCATTCGACTGCGGGCGGCCTTTTACTGCGGGAACTGAGCAAATCTCCGAATCTGACAGATGTTCTTTCTGTGGTTATATTTTCCCATCACGGTTTACAGGACTGTATCCACCCGGAGAGCGGCCAGACTTTATTGGACAGGCGCCGGAGTAAAACATATCAGGAAGAATATGATATTGATCTTGACATCGTCAGAGAGCGGTTCTATGGCGATATGAATGAAATGGAAATTGCGGCATTATGTGAAAATGCGGCAAAGGAACTGAAAGAAAAGATCATGGTTCCGATTCGGGAATTTATGGAAAAGAATAAAGAGAACGAAAATAAGGATTATGGCAGCAGGGATTTTCATATGGGGATGTATGTTCGATTGCTGCTTTCCGTTTTGATTGATGGAGATAGGATCGACACTGCAAATTACAGGAACAAGAGAGAAACTTATGATCTGAAGGGGCTGCAGGATAGAAATCTTTTATGGAAGGAATGTATCAATCATTACGAAGAATATATATTAAAAAAATTTTCAAAAGGATCAGCCGGAACAGAAAAGATCAACAGGTACAGAAGCGAAATATCCGGACTGTGCATGGAGGCAGGGAAAACTCCCCGCAGATTATATCGGCTTACGGTTCCCACAGGGGCGGGAAAGACGCTTAGCAGTTTGAGATTTGCTTTATATCATGCTCTGGAATATGAAAAACAGCACATCATTTATGTGGCCCCGTTCCAAAGTATCCTTGAACAGAACGCGGGAGAGATCAGAACTGCCATCGGTCGGGGAGATATTGTACTGGAACATCATTGCAGCGTAATGCATGAAACAGAAGAAGAGAAAAAGCGGTATGAGGAATTGACGGAAAACTGGCTGAGTCCGGTTATTGTCACGACAGCTGTCCAGATGCTGAATACGCTTTACGATGGAAAGACCGGAGCGGTGCGAAGGATGCACAGCTTGTGCAACAGCATCATCCTGTTTGATGAGGTACAGTCTTTGCCGGTCAGAACGGTAGGTTTATTTAATCTGGCTGTCAATTTTCTGACAAATTTTTGCAATACTACAGTTGTGTTATGTTCGGCTACACAGCCTGTGTTTGATGAATTGCCCCGGAACAGCCTGATCTCACCAAGGAATATGATAGGTGATATCGGGAAATTCGAAACAGCATTCCGCAGGACCGCCATAATTGACCGGACGATGATAAAACCGGGAGGGATAGGGATTGCGGAGCTGGGGGATTTTGTTCTGGATCAGTTCAGGGAGACAAAGCAGATACTGATTATTGTCAATACAAAGTCATGTGCCCAAAATCTGTATTATTATCTGGATAAGCAGGATATCATAAATAATTTATTTCATTTAAGCACCAACATGCATGCATTGAACCGCAGGGAAGAACTGGAAAAGATGAAAAGACTTTTGGCAAAGGAACAGCCGGTAGTCTGCGTCAGCACACAGATCATTGAGGCTGGTGTCGATATCTCATTTCGCTGTGTGATACGTTCTCTGGCGGGACTGGACAGCGTGATACAGGCGGCGGGGAGATGCAACAGGAACGCGAAGTATGAGTGCGGAAATGTATATATCGTAAAAATGAATGAGAAAGCGGAGGTTTTATCAGGTCTGCCGGATATCAAAAAAGCACAGGAGGCGATGGAAAGTGTATTGTTGTATCGGAGAAAAAAGGCTCCCTTTTTGGAACTGACATCGGAAGAAATGAAACAACAGTATTACAGGAGATATTTTTTGAGCCGGAAAGATGAGACAAGATATCCGGTAACATTGTATGGGACGGGCACAGATCTGGTGGATCTGCTTTCAGGAGGCAGATATGCAAAGAATCGGTTTCAGGCGTATTACAATGGAAAGAAAGAATATAAGAAATGTTTTTTGAATCAGGAATTTAAAACAGCAGGAGAATTATTTGAGGTTATTTCGGAGGACGGAAGGTTCCCGGTGGTCGTAGAATGCGGAGAATATACTTCTGAACGTATAGCGGAACTGGAAACGGGGGAATGCACTTCGGAAAGAAAGCGTGAGATACTGCGGGAACTTCAATTGGTAACAGTAGGAATATCACAGAGTGTCAGAAACAGTATTGGCAACGGAATTTATCCGGCCTTCAACAGGCAGTTATTTGTCCTTCGGGAAAATTATTACAGCGATAAGATCGGTGTCATGAAAGAGCCGAAATTAATGGAAACACTTATGGTTTAATGAGCCATTTGGCGGACAGGAGCGGTCATAAAATGTAAATTTATGATAGAAAAGGAAGAAGAACGGAGGTGAGGGTATTGGCATGCAGAAATACGGTGGAATTTCAGGTGAGCGGGGATTATGCCCTGTTTTCCGACCCGGTAACGCGCATCGGGGGAGAGAAGTGTTCTTATCATATACCGACATATGAAGCGGTAAAAGGGATACTTCACAGCACTTTCTGGAAACCCACGATCATCTGGATCATTGATGAGATCAGAGTTATGAATCCGATCCGGACGGAGACGATCGGAATCCGGCCGATCGGCTATGGAGGGGGTAATGATCTGGCTTATTATACCTATCTGAAGGATGTCTGCTACCAGGTCAGGGCACATTTTGAATGGAACGGGAACAGGCCGGAGTTTGAGGGGGATCGGAATGAGCACAAATACCACAACATGGCGAAGCGGATGATCGCAAGGGGCGGAAGGCGTGATATTTTTCTGGGGACAAGGGAATGTCAGGGATATGTGGAACCCTGTGTATTCGGAGAGGGCGCAGGATTTTATGATGATATGGCGGGAGAAGTTTCCTACGGATTTATGTATCATGGGATCACTTACGCCGATGAGGCAGTGCTGGAGGAGGACAAAGGAAAGATGACAGTCCGTTTTTTCAGGCCGGTCATGAAAAAAGGCGGGTATATCCGTTTCTGCCGTCCGGAAGAATGTGCGGAAAAACGGCATATCAAAAATATGCCTGTAAAAAAATTCGGGGAACAGGCTTTTTCAGGAATCGGAGAATTTGCGGAGGAGGTGGATAAGTGAACTGGGTACAGGAACTGCTCAACCTATATGATAAAAATGAAAATATAGTTGGCGAAATGACATATCTGGAGCAGAAAACGAAAAAGGGAATAATTAAGATTCCGATCGTGCTTCTCCCGGTTTCCCATACGACGGTATTGGCGCAGATCACCGTGACGATAGACAGCGAAGGAACTTTTCTGAAAGCGGAAACCGTGGCAGAAGATGACCGGATCACGATCATTCCTGTGACAGAGAAATCAGGGAGCAGGACGGCGGGCGTTGAACCGCATCCTCTTTGTGATAACTTAAAATATCTGGCCGGGGATTATATGAAATATTACGGAGGCAGAGAAAAGGATTTTTCCAGAAATCATGAACTCTTTATGAAAATGCTAAAGGCCTGGAAGGATTCTGAATTTTGCCATATGAAAGCTGAAGCCGTATATCGGTATCTCGAAAAGAACTGTCTGATTCAGGATCTGGTACATAGTGATATCATGAAACTGGATGAACAGGGGAAAATGGATGAAAGCGTAAAAATTCTGGGGATTGTCCAGACGGATGCTTTTGTTCGGTGGAGGATAGAAGAGGTAAAAGAACTTCGTGCAGAAGTATTGGGAGAGGATACAGGAAGTGACCTGCCGGAGTGTTGGAGAGATAAGTCATTATTTCAAAGCTTTATCCAATATTACGAGACATGTACTGCCAATAAGGGAATGTCCTATCTGACGGGAGATCAGGACGCTATATCCTATCTCCATCCAAAAAAGATCAGGAACGAAGGAGACGGCGGCAAGTTGTTTTCGTCTAATGATGAAACATATTTTACTTTTCGTGGACGGTTTTCGGACAAGTCGGAAGCGATCGCCATCGGTTATACAGATTCACAGAAAATACATAATGCGCTGAAATGGATCATCAGAAAGCAGGGATACAACTGGGACAATCTGACAGTCGTGGTCTGGGCATCGGATCTGCAGCCATTACCGGATATGAGAGAGGACACGGATGCTATCTGTGAGATGGCAGAGAAACTTCAGGAAGAGGCAGATGCCGGATGGGAAAGTGAAGAAGAAAACAGTGAGTATGAGGAGTCCGCAGGCTGGGGAGATGAAGGGGAGAAGGGAGAAGAACAGGAGACATATGATTATGATACGGACGAACCGGGGGCTATGCGTTTTAAAGCGGCAATGAGAGGATATGAAAAGCGGTTTGATAATATGTCCAGAACAGTAATTTTGGCGTTGACTTCAGCAACGCCGGGGCGTGTGTCCATGGCTGAAAACAGGGTGCTTTTGTCCAGCCATTATATTGAAAATCTGGCATATTGGCATGAGAGCTGCAGATGGATCCATACAAAATATAAGGATGGCCGCAGAAAAAAATATACGGGGATGAAGGGGATAGATGCACTTGCCAGAGCGTTGTACGGGACAGAGCAGAAAGGTGTTCTGACCTTGAGCAGCAGTAAAGTTTGCGGCGAATTGTATAAGCGGCTCATGCCCTGCATGACAGACAGGAGAAAGGTGCCGGAGGATCTGGTCAGACTGGCAGTACACAGGGCGTCCTCCCCTGCGTCTTTTAAGGAATGGTATAATTGGGAAAGCGTTTTGGAGACGGCATGCTCTTTTGTGAAAAAACAGTATTATGATAGTAATCCGAAGGAGGAATGGAAAGTGGCACTGGATCAGGAATGTAATAAAAGAGATTATTTATACGGCAGGCTGTTGGCGGTAGCTTATTATGCTGAATTTCGCACTTATGCAAAAGAAGAAAGGCGTGAGACAAACGCCCAGCGTTATATGACAGCCTTTTCCCAGCGGCCGATGCAGACATGGAAAGTCATAGAGGAAAAACTGCTGCCTTACTGGCCAAGGTTAAAGTCAGGAGAATGTGCAAAGTATAAAAACTTAATGGAAGAAATTTATGAGAAGTTTTCGGTGGAAACATTTGAAGATGACAGGCCTTTAGGGGGGCTCTATCTGCTGGGATTCCACAGCCAGATTACAGCGCTGAAGAAGTATCCTGAAAAGCAGGGGGAAGACAGCGTGGATGAAGAGAGGAAAGAATAGAGCGGCTGAATGGAAGAAATAAAACGCGACCCGGAAGAGTATCAATATAAAAAATTCAATATGGAGGAAAGAAAATGAGTGAATTAAAAGGAAAAATTGATTTTGCGGTAGTTATTTCAGTAAATAATGCAAATCCGAACGGAGACCCACTGAACGGAAATCGGCCCCGGGAGAATATGGACGGATATGGGGTGATATCGGATGTATGTATTAAGAGGAAGATCAGGAATCGCTTTCAGGATATGGGGCAGAAAATTTTTGTGCAGTCAGATGATAGGGCGGATGACGGGTTTAACAGTCTGAAAGACAGAGCGGACGGATGTAAGGAATTAAAGGCGGAAATGGGCAATAAGAAGAAAGCAGACAAGGAATTGTGTGCGAAAATTGCCTGCAGAGAGTGGATAGATGTCAGGGCTTTCGGACAGGTATTTGCATTTAAAGGAGAAGAAGTGTCGCTTGGCGTGAGGGGACCGGTTTCTATTCATCAGGCAGTCAGTATGACACCTGTGGATGTTATCAGTATGCAGATCACAAAAAGTGTCAATAGTGAATCGAAAGAGAGCAGAGCTTCCGACACAATGGGAACGAAACATATGATAGGTTTTGGCCTGTATTTATTAAAAGGAAGTGTCAATGTGCAGTTGGCAGAGAAGACCGGATTTTCACAGGAAGATGCAGAATTATTAAAGGAAGCTCTGAAAACATTGTTTGAAAATGATGCGTCATCAGCAAGGCCGGAAGGAAGCATGGAAGTGGTCAAAGTATTCTGGTGGCAGCATCATGAAAAGACACCGTCGGTTTCCACGGCGAAAATACATAGAAGTATAAAGATCACACCAAAAGAGGAATGCGTAAGATGTCAGTCTGTTGATGATTATACGATAGAATTGCTGCCGCTTGATTGTGTGGAACCGGAGGTGTTTGATTTTGTATAGGGAGGAAGACTTCCTTCAATTATCGGGGATACAGCATTTTGAATTTTGCAGAAGACAATGGGCATTGGCTTATATAGAACTGCAGTGGCAGGAGAATGTGAGAACGGTAGAGGGAAAGATTCTGCATGAAAAGGCACATGATACATCTTTGGCTGAAAAGAGGGGTGACTTGATCATCAGCAGGGCTATGCCGGTCCACTCAAAAGAGATAGGAATCAGCGGAGAGTGTGATGTTGTAGAATTTCATAGGAGTACAGATGGCATCAGACTTTACGGGCATGAGGGGCTTTACAATGTAATTCCGATAGAATATAAGCGAGGAAGGCCCAAAGTGAGCAATGCTGACAGACTACAGTTGACGGCACAGGCATTATGCCTGGAAGAAATGTTATGCTGTCAGATTCCGGTTGGATATTTATACTATGGTGAAACAAGACATAGAGAAAAAATTGAAATGGATGAAGTGCTGCGGGAGAATGTTATAGAAACTTTTAAAGAAATGCATCAGTATTATGATAGATGTTATACACCAAAGGTAAAATGGTCTAAAAGTTGTAATGCCTGTTCATTAAAGGATATTTGTATGCCTTCTTTGGGAAGGAAAAAGTCGGCAGCAGAATATATCAGGAAGAAGATAACGGAGGAGGAGTAGGAGATGAAACATATATTAAATACTCTTTATATCACATCTCCAGACAGATATCTTTCGCTGGATGGTGAAAATGTAGTAATATTGGAAAAGGAAAAAGAGATAGCAAGAGTGCCTCTCCATAATCTGGAAGCAATAACAACTTTTGGATACACAGGGGCAAGCCCGGCCCTTATGGGAGCCTGTGCGCAGAGAAATATCGCGCTGAATTTTATGACCGCACACGGAAGGTTTCTGGCAAGAGTGACAGGTGAAGTGAAGGGAAATGTTACATTGCGGAAAGAACAGTATCGGATCAGCGAGAATGAAGAGCAGAGTCTTATGATCGCGAAGAATTTCATTCTCGGGAAAATATATAATTCCAGATGGATTCTGGAACGGGCTGCCAGAGACTATCCGATGCGGCTTGATACGGAAAAACTGAAAAGAAAGTCATTATTTATGGCTGAAAGTATCAAAAAAATTCAATCCTGTCATGATGCAGGCAGCTTACGTGGATTGGAGGGAGAAGCGGCATCTGTATATTTTTCTGTATTGGACGATCTGATTTTACAACAAAAAGAGGATTTCTTTTTTCGGGGAAGGAACCGGAGGCCGCCTCTGGATCCGGTTAATGCGCTGCTTTCTTTTGCATATTCATTGCTGGCAGGGATGTGCGGAGCGGCGTTAGAGGCGGTCGGTCTCGATCCATATGTCGGTTTTTTTCATACAGACCGGCCGGGACGGATGTCTTTGACTTTAGATATTATGGAGGAACTGCGAGGTGTGATGGCGGATCGTTTTGTGTTGACACTGATCAATAAAAGACAGGTCAGATCAGGGGGTTTTACTCAAAAAGAGAATGGCGCGGTTATTATGGATGATGATACCAGAAAACAGTTTTTAACTATGTGGCAGGCAAAAAAGCAGGAAGTGATCACACATCCGTTCCTGAATGAAAAAATCGAGTGGGGAATGGTTCCTTATACACAGGCGCTTTTACTTGCACGGTTTATCCGGGGAGATATGGATGCATATCCGCCTTTCCTGTGGAAATAGGACTGAATTAAATCATAGGAGGGGCATTCCCTGCTGTTTGCAGCGTACAAACTTACACCCAACGAAGTGAGGCCTGAGCCAGATACCCGTAGCTTGTTGCGTGGGAGTTGGTTTTCATTTAGAAATGAAGGTGAGAGCAGATGCTGATATTGATTACATATGATGTAAATACAGAAACACCTGAAGGAAAGGCGAGATTAAGAAAAGTAGCCAGACAATGCGTCAACTATGGACAGCGTGTGCAGAACTCCGTTTTTGAATGTAATATGGATTCTGCAAAGTATAGACAGGTAAAAGGTATTCTGGAAAAAATTATCGATAAGGAAAAAGACAGTCTCCGATTTTATAATTTAGGAGATAATTATAAAAGTAAAACAGAGCATATTGGGATAAGACCTGGGTTTGATGTGACAGATACACTGATTTTTTAGTGCGAAAGTGATGCAGACATAAAACTGCCGGAGGATTCGCACCAGAAAATGAGGTAAATTGTGACAGAAACAGAAAGAAGCTATGCCTCTGGAAAGAGAAATACGTATCAGAATGTAGCAGATTGATGCTATAATAGTTTCCAGAAAAGAAATTTTTGGAGGATTTTGCAGTCTCTGCCTGTATTGGCAGAGTGGATTTAAAGACACAGGCCAGCAATGAAATGTCGGCGGCCGCGAAAGTCTCTGCCTGTATTGGCAGAGTGGATTTAAAGATCAGCAGCAGGAGCAGTGCCTGCTGCATCAGCGTCTCTGCCTGTATTGGCAGAGTGGATTTAAAGATCTTCATCTGGTTTCTCGCACCTTCCAAACTCTGTCTCTGCCTGTATTGGCAGAGTGGATTTAAAGATTTATAAGCCAATCAAAAGAACATCCCTGCCATGTCTCTGCCTGTATTGGCAGAGTGGATTTAAAGTCAGCCAAATATATAATAATTAATGCAGCCGCAGTCTCTGCCTGTATTGGCAGAGTGGATTTAAAGATCTGAAACATATTCACCACCTTGACCAAAATCAGTCTCTGCCTGTATTGGCAGAGTGGATTTAAAGACATCACTTTCCAACATATCCGCCTTGATAAGCGTCTCTGCCTGTATTGGCAGAGTGGATTTAAAGAATATTATGCGATAGGGACATTTCTCACCTATTTGTCTCTGCCTGTATTGGCAGAGTGGATTTAAAGATCTTTGGTTTTACAACGTTTGAAAAGTTGAAAGAGTCTCTGCCTGTATTGGCAGAGTGGATTTAAAGATTCCGAGGGACATCTAAGAGGAGAAACGATGAAGTCTCTGCCTGTATTGGCAGAGTGGATTTAAAGATTTTGAAAGCGATGGATGTGCGGAACATGAAGGTCTCTGCCTGTATTGGCAGAGTGGATTTAAAGGTCCCGGAGAACATACGGAAAAAGGTTCAGGATGTCTCTGCCTGTATTGGCAGAGTGGATTTAAAGATAGCACTGCTTCCGGCTGTAGCGGCAGGATTTGGTCTCTGCCTGTATTGGCAGAGTGGATTTAAAGATCGCGGGGTATGGTGTGAGCCCGAGGAAAATGGTGTCTCTGCCTGTATTGGCAGAGTGGATTTAAAGTTGCGCAGGGGGCGGTGACAAATCCGCAGCTTTTGTCTCTGCCTGTATTGGCAGAGTGGATTTAAAGGTGATCGGCGGACACAAGATTGGGGATGGGAGATGTCTCTGCCTGTATTGGCAGAGTGGATTTAAAGATGCTCAATAATGGAAACCGTATCTTGAAAATGGTCTCTGCCTGTATTGGCAGAGTGGATTTAAAGGACCAAGATGAACCAGATTTTCCTCTGCTTGATAGTCTCTGCCTGTATTGGCAGAGTGGATTTAAAGACCCTTTCGGAAATCAGAAAGGACGTTGTCTATGTCTCTGCCTGTATTGGCAGAGTGGATTTAAAGAACAGGATGATGGATGAATATAATTGGCAGAACGGTCTCTGCCTGTATTGGCAGAGTGGATTTAAAGAAGTATGTTGCGCCGCTTGCGGGGACGCTGGGATAGTCTCTGCCTGTATTGGCAGAGTGGATTTAAAGGTATCAGCTTATACGGAAACCAGTGCAGCATTGAGTCTCTGCCTGTATTGGCAGAGTGGATTTAAAGAGATTCAACGAACCACCTATAGTAACTTTTTCATGTCTCTGCCTGTATTGGCAGAGTGGATTTAAAGATTGGTAAGGATATAACAGATATAACAGCTATGGAGTCTCTGCCTGTATTGGCAGAGTGGATTTAAAGTATCTATCAGTGGAACAAAGGAAAGAAGAAAAATTGTCTCTGCCTGTATTGGCAGAGTGGATTTAAAGGCTCAGGGCTTTTAACAGTGAATGTGATGAAATAGTCTCTGCCTGTATTGGCAGAGTGGATTTAAAGATCCCTTCCGCGTGCCAACAAAAAATTCAGGAAGTGTCTCTGCCTGTATTGGCAGAGTGGATTTAAAGATACTAGATGGGGGTATACTGGTACCGGATATGTCTCTGCCTGTATTGGCAGAGTGGATTTAAAGATTTTATAGTCACGGATACATAAACAAAATTAGTGTCTCTGCCTGTATTGGCAGAGAGGATTTAAAGACCATATTTTCG